>Ga0209498_1001055_pt1 | contig 16922 bp, 15 predicted proteins | sample WalLakDeSediment_FD_184131 | JGI IMG/M metagenome (GOLD analysis project Ga0209498, IMG submission 184131) | Lake sediment microbial communities from Walker lake, Nevada to study Microbial Dark Matter (Phase II) - Walker Lake 11/02/13 Deep... | ecosystem: Environmental > Aquatic > Freshwater >... | reverse complement strand
GGGAATCATGGTGGGAGGGGCGTCCGTCGCCATCGCACCCGACGCGGAGGTCCTCCTGGAAACCACGGACCCCACGGCCCTGGTGACCTTGAGCAGGGACAGAGTGGAGAAGGCCAAGGTGGAATACCCAGGGTACCTCAAGATATTCCCGAACATCTACGCGGAGGGTTGGAGGAGGGTGGCGGAAGGCTGAGGGTCCTCCACCGGAGATCCCCCTCCGGTCTCAGTCCCCGGAAGTCTTCCGGGGCTCCTCCTTGGGTCCCTCCCGTTTCTTCGGCTTCCGAGGCCGGCTGTTCCCAAAGCTCTTGCGGAACCGCTTCCCCTTCTGGGTCTTCTTGTCGCCCTTCCCCATTCGGTTACTCCATCAGGTGTGAGACCAAGGACCTCCCATAAGATCTGCTCCATTCTCAGAATAGGCTACTGAGTGGGAGTTGGGAACCACCTCCCCCAGTGTTTGGTCCCGAGGCTGCATAGGCGCAGCCGGGGCCTACCCACGAGACACCCCTTTCTATCCGAAGACCTATCCCCAGTCTCCATCCCGATGAATATCGCGAGCCGAGGCATCTCGATAGGCTGTGTCTATGACCCATGTTGCCATCCGACGTTCCCTGCTCGAACCGGAGCGGCAGCGGCATTGAGTGGGGCGAGTATCGGCAAGACTGGGAGGTCGAGGAGGCCCTGAGGCTGGCTCCCATCCATGTTTCAAATGCGCTGGATGGAGAACGAGCTCATTGTGGCCCACCCCGACAGGGCGCCTTGACGAGAAGGACGCTGTTCACCTTCAAGAAAGGAAGAGTCCATGTCTTTGCTCAACGCACGATCCATCACCCTGCAATCTCTGGCGTTACTTCTGTTATTTGCGGGGGTTGTGGGATGTGCCCACGTGAAGCCGGACCAGCTTGACACCAGACTGGCGAACCTCCGGGCGGAGCTGCGGGAGGAGATCTCGGAGACGGATACCAGGGTGACGGCGATGGGGAACCGGGTGGATGCCCTGGAAAGCCGGGCCACCAATCTGGAGCGGGAGTTGGAGAGATTGGCCAGGGAGCTCAGCACCACCGTGGAACGCCTCGAAAGCGCCCTGCGCTTCAACGTCCCGGTCCACTTCGCCTTCGATCAAGCCGAGCTTACCGCGGACGCGCGGCAGACCCTGAACAGGTTCGCGTCGGTGATCAGGGAGCATCATCCGAATTACCTGGTCACGGTGGAGGGATTCACGGATCCCGCAGGCACCGCAGCCTACAATCTGGATCTGGGTATGCGGAGGGCCGAGGCCGTAAAGGCCTTCCTCACCGCAGAGGCTGGCCTCATGGCGGACCGGGTTCGGGCCGTCAGCTACGGTGAGGCCCGCAACCGCCTCGTGGCCCCCCAGCGCCAGGGACCCGGCGAAGAAGGTTGGGAGAACCGGCGGGTGGCGCTGGTGGTGGATTACGTGGGAGATAGTCACCCACCCAGGGAACAACTTCCTCCGGCGGCCCGGGGATAGCTCAGTGACGTTCTGGCAGGAGTTCCTGAGACTTGGATCGAGCAGGGGCGCGGCCGGAGGAGGTTGCCCTCTGGCCCATCCACCCGTGGGCCTGGTGCCGCGGACGTCTTCTCGCCCAACGTCCTGAACCCCTGTCTCACCTGGCGAGTCCAATATCGTAACGGATGGGTGCAGCCTGATCGGTCTCTCGATTCGACTCGGATTCCGGGACAAATCTGGATGAGGATGCCTCGTGGTCTGGTCGCTCTCTGGGTTTGACTCGAAATCCGGGATGAACCTGGATTCCGATGTTTCGGAGCACGTCCACCTCGAGATTTGACTCGCTCTCCGGGGTTCGCCCGGCCCATACCAGACCGGGTTCTGTCCCGCCCCGTCGCCATCCCCTCGCTGGGTGAGACGATCATCCCCATCCCCCCAACCCTCCAAACCGGACCAGGGGACGCGCATGGTTCCCTCCTGGGATTAGATGTGTGTTGGCACTCACATCCTGCCTACCGGAGAGCCGGTAGGTTCAGGAGGGGGCCTGCATGAGTATCAAGTGATGAGCCGGAAATACTTCCTCCGGCGGCCCAGGGATAGCTCAGTGACGTTCTGGCAGGAGTTCCTGAGACTTGGATCGAGCCGCGGCGCGGCCGGAGGAGGTTGCCCTCTGGCCCATCCACCCTTCCCCCCCCCCGACCCTTCTATCCCGCCTCTCTCTCTCGCCGGTCCCGCCGGCGCAGGAAGAACTTGTCGATCTCCGCCGCCACCACCACCAGGGATCCGATGCCTGCCACCAGGGCCCACTGCTCCAGGCTAAGGGGCGTGGTATTGAAGATGGTCTGCATGAAGGGGAGGTGGAGCACTCCAAGATGGGCCAGGAGGGCCAGACCGAGACTGATGGCGAGGAACGGGTTTGCCGTAAGGGGGACCTGGAAGACGGATCGCCGCAGGGAGCGGCTATTGAAGACATGGAAGAACTGGAACATCACCATCTGGGTCATGGCCACGCTCCGGGCCATCTCCATGGAGGCGTCTCCCTGAGACACGGAGTGGAAGACTCCCAGGGTGGCCACGGTGATGAGCACGCTGACCCAACCGAGGCGGATGAGCACCTCGCGGTTGATCACACCTTCGTTTGGATCCCGAGGCCGTTCGTCCAGTAGCCCTGGCTCCGATTTCTCGAAGGCCAGGGCCACGTCCTGGAGGCCGTTGGTCACCAGGTTGATCCACAGGACCTGGGCTGCCAGATAGGGCAGCGGCCAGCCGGCGAAGAGGGAGAATAGGATGGTGAAGACGATGGCCAGCCCCGTGGAGAGCAGAAAGTAGGTGACCTTTCGGATGTTGGCGAAGACGAGGCGGCCTTCCTCTACGGCGGCCACGATGCTTGCGAAATTGTCGTCGGTAAGGACCATGTCCGACGCTTCCCGGGCCACATCGGTCCCCGCTTCTCCCATGGCAACGCCCAGATGGGCCGCCCGGAGTGCCGGCGCGTCGTTCACGCCGTCCCCGGTAACCGCCACGATCTGCCCCTGCTCCTTCAGTCTCTCCACCAGCTTCAGCTTATGGTCCGGGGAGACGCGAGCGTAGACGTCCACCTTCCGGACCAGGTCGTCGATCTCCTCGTCCGAGAGCTCCTCCAGCTCCCGTCCCCCAACCGCCTGGCCTTCCTCCCCCACGAGCCCGAGTTGTGCACCGATGGCCCTCGCCGTGTCGGTGTGGTCGCCCGTGAGCATGATGACCCGGATCCCGGCTCCCTGGGTGGCTTTGACAGCGTCCTTGGCCTCGGGCCGCAGGGGATCCTCCATTCCCTGGAACCCGGCGAATACAAGGTCGGAACCTACGTCATCGTCTTCGAACCGCTCCTTGTCGGTGTGTCGAAAGGCCATGCCCAGGACCCGGTAGCCCTCTTCCGCCAGCTCGTGGGCTTCCTCCTTGGCGGCCTCAACGTCCAACTCCTCCTCCTCCCCATCCGGGAGCAGACGCCCACTGCATCGGTCCAGGACCGCCTCAGGTGCGCCCTTAACGAAGATGCACGGACCGTCATCCAGCCGATGGAGGGTCGCCATGTACTGGCGCTCGGACTCGAAGGGGATGACGTCCAACTCCTCGTGGCTGTCCCGGGTCTCTTCCACGTCGAGCCCGCCTTTGGCCGCGGCGACCAGGACTGCCAGCTCCGTGGCATCACCACGGACCTCCTCGTCTTCCCCCGGGAGCTTCTCCGTCTCGTTGGCCAGGAGGCCCGTCAGGAGCGTCATGCAGAGGGCCTCGTCGTCGTCGGCTCCCGTTTCGACGTCCTCCTGATCCTCGACCGCCTCGATTTCGCCTTCCGGCGAGTACCCGCTGCCGCTGACCTCATAACGACGACCTGCCGTTCGGATGGCTCGCACAGTCATCTGGTTGCTTGTCAGGGTCCCCGTCTTATCGGACCCGATGACGGTGGTGGAGCCCAACGTCTCCACGGAAGGAAGCGTTCGGATGACGGCGTTGCGGTCGGCCATGCGTCGCACGCCCACGGCCAGAGCGACGGTGAGGACCACGGGCAGGGCCTCCGGGACAGCACCCACGGCCATGGCCACGGCCGTCTGGACGATCTCGTGCAGGCTCATCTCCCGGAAGAATCCCACCACTCCCACCACACCGGCCAGCCCCAGGATGCCGAGGCCGATGAGCTTTCCCAGGTGGTCCATCTTCTTCTGGATGGGAGTCCTGGCCTCACCCACCTCCTGGGCCTTCTCGGCGATCCGCCCCAGCTGGCTGGCGGAGCCCGTCTGCACCACCACCCCTACACCCCGACCCCGTGTGACGTTGGTTCCCGCGAAGGCCATGCTGAGGCGATCGCCCGGCACGGCCTTTTCGTCCTCCACCGGGTCCGCCTGCTTCTGAACGGCGTCCGATTCCCCGGTAAGGGCCGACTCGTCCACACGCAGATCTTCGGCCTTCAGGAGCCGGACATCGGCCGGGACGCGGGTTCCCGATTTCAACCGAACGATGTCGCCGGGCACCACTTCGTCGGTGGGTACCTCCACGGTCCCGCCGTCCCGTCGGAGATGGGCCTTGGGCGCACTCATCTCCGCCAGTGCCGTGATGGCCTTCTGCGCCCGGTACTCCTGGATGAATCCGATGGTACCGTTGATCAGGACCGCCGCAAAGATCACCGCCGAATCGATGTAGTCCTGGAATACCAGCGTCACCAAGCCGGCCAGAATGAGGATGTAGATGAGGGGATCCAGAAACTGGCGGCTCAGGATGCTCCACCAGGGATCGCCCTTGCTCTCCCGGATCCTGTTGGGGCCGTATTCCTCGAGCCGCTCTCTCGCGGCCTCCTTCGAGAGCCCTTTCTTCGGATCTGTGTTCAGCCCTTCGACAACCTCGTCACCGGGCCGGGTGTGCCAGGGGGTGTCACGCAGCTCCTGTTCCTCGATGACGGATTCCGTCATTCACGGCTCTCCTCTCTCCGCATGCGTCAAGCAGTCCATCCTCAGCGGAGCCGTTCAGGAATGACTCGCGCAGTCCTGCTAAGCTGGCTTCCAGCAGGTACGCTCATCAATTCCCTCCGAAGAACCATTCCTCCGGGTCGTCTTCCTGTACGAAGGGACGGATTCGTTCTGCGAATTCCTGGCGGGCCCGATGCAGGCGGCTCTTCACCGTACCAAGCCTGATCCCCAGGATATCCGCCACTTCCTGGTAGCTCTTCCCCTTCATCTCCCTCAGCCGGAAGACCCTCTGATGGTTCTCTGAGAGCCCTTCCACGGCTTCCTCCACCAGGCGGCGCGTCTCCCTCTTCTGAAAGAGCCGATCGGGGGTCATGCGATAGTCTCCGAACTCGAGACGCCCGGAATACCTCTCTTGCTGGGACTCCAGTGTCCGAAACGGAACCATGGGGCTTCGGGCTTGGTTTCGCAGCTCGTTCTTGCAGAGGTTGGCGGTGATGGTAAAGATCCACGTGGAGAACCGCCTCTCGGTGTCGAACCAGTCCAGGTGGCGGGCGACCCTCATCCAGGTTTCCTGCAGGACATCGTCAGCCCGCTCGGGATTCCCGGTCCTCTTGAGGATGAAGTGGGAGAGTCGTCTTTCATATCGATTGTAGAGCTCTCGGAAGGCTCCGGGGCGACCTTCGTAGTGAAGCGAGACCAATTCCTCGTCCGAAAGATCCTTCAGTAGAGGGAGGTCCCGGTGGGGCACCGTCTGCACTTGCGAATGCTCTGAATCGAGTTGTCTCATGCGAGATACCCTTCAGGCCGAGGGAAAGAACGTCACCATCCGTCAGGCGCTCCATTGCCCGGAGCACAAGGCGGTGCGACCAGGCATCACTTCCTTCACAGATACACTAGTCTCCCGCGAGCTTCCGAACGATTCACCATGGGGGAGGAGAAGGATGGATTTTCGGGTAGAGATGGACACGCAGGCTCTGATCTCCGACCGAGCCGTCTTCGTCCCTTCCCGTGGCCTCCGCCCAGGGGATAGCCCGGCTACACCTTGGGAAAGGACGCTGAGGAACGAGAGGGCGGCCCCCCAATCCCATACACGGCCGCTCGTAGCCAACGCGACGGGGTTTGGGGGTCACATGCACTCCCAGAACCCGCTCTCGACCGCGGCGCCGAGATCAACACGGTGGAGGCCGGCTCTCCCGCCGATGAAGCGGGAATCAGGATCGGTGACGTGGAGCTGGCCCTGGGGGGGACTCCAGCATCAACCTCAGGGCTTGGCGGTAGGGGCGGTCTCCCGTCTAAACCCCGTCTTGGTCAGCACGAGCTCGCCGGGGGCGGCTCGCTGGAGACGAAGGAGACGCACGGCCTCGTTACGGTCCCTGACCTTCAGCTTCTTGAGAATCTGATGGACGTGGCTCTTCACTGTCCCTTCCGAGATGAAGAGCCTTTTGGCGATCTGCCGGTTGGTGAGGCCCTCTTCCAGACGGAGGAGGACCTCCCCCTCCCGGGAGGTAAGGGTGGAGAGGGTATCCGGGTTGAGCCCCCGATCCCGGACCAGCTCCGCCAACTCCGAGAGGCGAAGGGACATGAGGTGCTGCAGTCGCAGGGGGAACACCGACTCCCCCCTTCCGGTGAGGCGGAGCACCAACCGGAGTCCCTCCACTGAGAACTCCTCCATGGTGAAGGCCACGGCCCCGGCTTCCAGGAAACGGAGCATGACGGCCTCGTCGGCGGGAAGCCCGGTGACCACCACATGGGGGAACTCCCCGGTGAACTCCCTGCGGAGCCACCGGCATACCTCCAGGACTTCGTCCGAGGGAAGGTGGGCGCTGGCCACCACGAAATCGATGTCCTCGACCCTCACTTTCTCCTGGACTTCCGCCGCGGTGGTGCCGAACTCGATGACGTTGAAATCCCTCGCCTGGCCCAGGGCCTGGGCCAGTGCCTCGCAGGTCATCTGGTCCCTGTCCATGACCAGGATCTGCCAAACTTGCGAGGATCGCTTCGGGCGGTGGGCCTCCCTTCCACCGGACACCGGTGGGCCGTGCTGTCCAACCGGAGCATGCCCACTGGCGGGAAGGGGCCCCGACACATCCGGAACCTCTGACGCCGAACGGCCCTCTCCCGAAGAACCACCCTGGCCCGGGCTCTCGAGCCCCGCTCGCATCATGTCTTCTCGCCGGCGCACATTGTTGGCGAGTCGGATGAACTCCCCCGTTAGAGCGGTGAGTCCACCCCATACCTCTGCCGGATCAGCATCGCCCATGCGGGACTCCAGCCCACCGAAGAAGGGATTACCCTCGGGCTCGACAGGACACCTCTCCAACACCGGGTGCTCCTTCACGACCTTCCGATGAGCCGCTTGCAAAAGGGCCCGGTAACCGCTCTGACCCACCAGTGGATTGAACCTCTTCTGCAGCTGAGCGAAGAAGCGTTCCACGGCGGCGCCGGTCCGGGCACCGGAGGAGGGATCGGCGCCAAACCGCCTGACGATCTGCTCGGCTTCACGACTGGAGAGGCTGGGCCCAGAACTACCGGAAGTACGTGACATGATCTCCTCCCTTGCGGGCAGGCCCTGCATCACCTGGCAGATCACTTCCCGGACTTGTTCTTTCTCAAGGTATTGAGAGGAGAATCATAGGTGGCTGGGGCCGAAACGGAAAGACTCGGCCCGCGCGCATACCGTGGGATTTCATCCTGCAGATCGTTCCCGCCGAGGGGGAAGGAGTCCTATCCCAGGACAAGGAGCGGGCACTCGAACCCTCCCCGGATGCCCGCCGCCGCGGCTCGATCCTGGCCCACGAAGGCTATGTCGCTCTCCAGAACCCCCGGGTCCCGCTCATGGACCTCTCGAGCTGGTCCCGGACCTCCAAGGCACCCGGTGTGGCGGACGCCACCTCCCTCACTCTGGTGGCCTCGATCCACGAAGCTACGGAGCCTTTGAGGGTGACAACGCCCTTGTCCACCTCCACTTTCACGAGGTCCTCATCCACGAGGACATTCCGGGCCAGGGCAGCCGTGATGTCTTTGGCCAGAGCTTCGTCGTCCACGCTTTGGGAAGGCACGACGGCAAGATTGTTCCGCACCTCCGTGATTCCCCGGATCCCCGTCACGATCTCCTGGGCACGGTCGACCTTCCAGTGGGCGTCCACGGTACCCTCGAGCTCTGCCACTCCCTCCGCAACCGCCACCCGGATGTCACAACCCTCCAGGTCCGAGTGCCAGTAGAGGATGTCCTTCGCCTTTTCCGCCAACTCTTCGTCGCTTCCCCCGGGCACGTTCTTCTTCAGCACGACCCGGAGGTCGTCCTCCACGTCCTCCACCCCCGCCGTGAGCCGGGTCTCCTCCACGGCGGCGGCCCGTGCCGTGTAGTTGGGAACGGTCCCCGACAGGGTCACCCGGCCTCTGTCCACTTTCACCTGGACATCCGCCGCATCCACTCGGCCGTCCCAACGCAGGTTGGCCACCACATCGAGCTTGATGTCCTCGTCCTTCCGCTGCCCACTCCTCTCACGGGTCATCTCTTGTCTACCTCCCCAAAGTGAGTTCCACATGCAGGACCCTCCACTCCTTCACTTTCAGCCTACTCGAACCCTGCACTCCCTGGCCATTCATCCAGATAGAGATCCTGGATAGGCTTTGGGATGGGAACCCGGGCCTCCATGCGAATCTCTCCCATGTCATCCTATTCTGATCAGCTCCGTCCAACTTCTCTTTAGACCCCAAAGTCATTCATGAAAGGGCGCTTCCGGAGGCAGGACGATCCTTACTCACGCTGCTTCCAGTGCGGCCCCCATGAAGAGGTTCGGAGGGAGACATGATCTTGCGCGTAGCCTGGAAACCCTGTTCAAAGCCGCTTGAGACGCCGTGCTCGGAGACGGAGATCGAGGACCTCCCCTCCACGATCAACTCTTCGTCCGGGCGGGCCTTGGCAACGGTCGGCGCAGAAGCACCGCGATGGCAACAACGGCAATCAGGGCCATGCTGCCGGAAAAGATCTGGGACTGCGTGAGGCCGGCGAGAATGCGTTCCTCGTCCCGTAGGTACATGAGATTGAACCGGATCGCGCCGTACAGGCCGATGAAGCTCCAGAACACTATACCATCCCGTGGCCGGAATCTGCGCAGTTGCAGAAAGAGGAAGCCGGCCAGTACCCAGTTCTTCGCCATCTCGTACAGCTGTGTGGGATGCCTGCATCCCTCCGGCGGCCTCGCAAGGTGGGGGTTCATTGAGTAATCCACGCAGAATGGGCCGTCGTAGAGGGTGCCGGGCATCTCGGCGTTGATGAAATTCGCAATGCGCCCTGCTCCCAAGGCGATGGCAACGGGTATGACAGCCCGATCGGCCACCTGCAGGAACGGGATCCGGTACTTGCGGGAGAACCAGTAGGTGACCAGAGCCACGCCCACCAGCCCCCCGTGGTAAGCCAACCCGCCTTCCCAGACAGCGATCCAAGCCCTGGGATTGAGACCGTACAGCTCGTATTCGAAGACAAACACATGAAAGAAGCGTGCCCCGAGCACGGCGGCCAAGAACGAGGTGAGGACCCAGGTATTCAAGCGGTTCTGAGTCATGTTGCGGATCTCACCACGGTCTGTCGCACGGCCGACGTACCAGCGGGTCACCACGAACCCCAGGAAATATGCCATGGAGTACCAGCGGATTCCGAACGTGTCGGTAATTTGCCAAAGGAAGGGGTCCAGATCGTGGTAGATCCTGGGCATGATATGGTCTCCGACAAGTATTGGCAGCCTGGACAACCCGTCACCTCAGCATCCAGGCTTAGACGCAACGCGGGACTGGAACGCAGCTCTAACCGCCGGGCCCTTCCCACGACGAGGGTTTCGCGGTCCTCGTGGCTGCCCACGAGGAACCTGAGCAACAGGAAGCCTATCTCAGCCATGTCCAGATCCGGGAGCACCGGGAGATCCAGGAGGCTGCTGAGGTCACGGCCACCCCTGCCTGAAGGTCGAGGCTCAAGGCGCACCGGGTCAAGAGCCATCCCCAGCCGGAAGAGGCGAGGAGGCGGAGTAGTGACGGCCACCTCTGGGCAGCCTACACGCATTGGAGGTTGGCGGGCCCAGGGAGTTTTTCGAGGGTCAGTAGGCCGTCAGAGGCCTGAGCACGCCCCGGGCGTCATGATCGCTGTTGTGGTGGAGCAACTCATCCCCGAGTCCCAATCCAGGGGCAGGAAGAGCTTGGCCACGCTAGCCACAGCCTTGGGATTCAAGGTGATGATGATCCTGGACCTGGCCCTCACATGAGGGTGCGGAAGACCAAGGTTGACCTGAGAACCTTCCCCAGGCCTTCCAACCACCGCGGGACGGCGGTCCTTGCTGTAACGCTCACACGCGGTGGACCTGGAATCACGGAGAGGGATCACCGAGGGCTGGAGCCAGAAGCAATCCGGTCCGTGCTGCAACAAGGGAGGACCGATACCGAAGCGAAGCCAGGGCTCAAGATTCTTCGAAGGGCTCCGTGCCGGTCATCAGCTCCCGAAGCTCCGGATGACGGAACACGAAGAATCCTCCCATGAAGAAGGCTGCCAGTAGATTACCCGCCGCGATGGCCCACCACGCGAGATTGCCCAGGAGAAATTCCGCCACGATGGCAAGGTATCCGAAGAAGAGGGCTTGCAGCACAACGAACAAGACCACGCCCAGGAGGACGAGGTGAGGGGTCTTTTCTGCCCTGGCGATGAAGGCGGACGCCAGGACGCCGAACACGGCGAAGAGGAGAACGTGGATGAACGTGTATCCCAGAACGGTTCCCGTGGTCACCTGTACTTCAGCCAGGTCTTCTATGCGGAAAAAGACGAACGATCCGAGAGCCGCCGGTGTGAAGAGAGGTTGGCCGCGAATCAGGTCCACCAGGAAGAACCAGACCGCCACGGTGACGGCCCCTACAAGTCCAGCCACAATTCCTTCGGCCACAATCCTTCTGGTCCTTGTGCGTTTCATGGCAGCTCTCCGGCTTGGGGTCCCACCGTTCTGAGGTGTTGATTCTGGGTCGCGGCTCATCTTGCCAGCCCAGTCCATCAGCCCAGGAAGCGACGCGTCTTCTGTTCGTGCTCGTCCTCGTTCGCTGTTTGGGCGATGTATCTCAGGAACTCATGATTCTCCTGTTCATCTGCTCATTCAGCCCGTAGTCGAGATCTTCGTTGGCCATGTTCGCGTCCCTAATCATCACGCGCGGCAGCAGGTCTCCAGCTCTTTCCGATGTCCTACCAATGGAACCCACAAGACCCCAGACAGGAACTCATCCGGATAGGCCTGGGGGATGGATTTTCCGATGGATATCCTGATTCCCTATCTGCACGGGAAGACCATCATCTTGGTGGAGGACGGCGTGGCTGCGGGAGCTTCCCTCGGGGCTTGGTACCAGGACTTCAGCCAGACTTCGGATGAAGGGGACTTCCTCCAGATCCATCGGGATCTCTATCGCGTCTCTCCACCAGGTCCAATGGCTCAAGCTCTCCGTCTCGAGCACCTTGATGGACGATGGCAGATGCGGCCTCCATCCATCCCAGCTTCAGCGTGGGAAGATGTCACGCGGCCGCAGGTGGAACGGATTCCGCAGGCTGCCGAATCATGGTTCGACCTTTCAACCACAAGGAGATGTCATGTCTGTCGCCAAAGTCATCGAAATCAGCGCCCAATCGCCAACCTCATTCGAAGACGCCATCGCCCAGGGCATCAAACGCAGCTCCGAGACCGTCAAGCAGATCCAGAGCGCGTGGGTGAAGGAACTGAAGGTGGACGTCAAGGACGGAAAGGTGAGCATGTACCGTGTCATTCTGAAAGTCACGTTCGTGCTGCAAAGCTGACGAACGGAGGAACGGACCACAGAGATCCGTGCCCAGTAATCGGGGTCGTGTGAAGATCGCCCCCCGGCGGGTCTGTCGGGGCGTCTTCGTATCGAATCTTCCAGAGATGTGTCCAGAGATCTATCCAAGGCTCCCGATGCAGCCTCTCGCCGGCTTCGGAGGGCGTTCCGCACGGCGGGACAGGCCTCTGGACCGCTGGTGGTCCGTAGGCTGGCGACGGAGGGAATTCAAGCCTCGGGGCAGGACGAGATGACGGGAGGCCACGCGGATCACAACGGTCACGAAGGCCACGAGGGTCACCCCAGCCCCGAAGGTCGCGATGGTCACGCCCACCACGGAAGTCAGGGGCATCACGCCGGCCACGAAGGCCACAGCCCCCGGATGTTTCGGGATCGCTTCTGGATCTCCCTGATCCTCACGGTCCCAGTAGTATTCTGGTCCCATCACATTCAGGAGCTCCTGGGATATCAGGCACCGGACATTCCCGGTGCCCGGTGGATTCCCCCGCTGCTGGGGACCGCCGTCTTCTTCTACGGAGGGAGGGTCTTTCTCCAAGGGGGGTGGCGGGAGTTGAAAGACCGGCTGCCGGGGATGATGACCTTGATCTCCCTGGCAATCCTGGTGGCCTTCGTGTTCTCGTGGGTGGTGGAGGTGGGGCTCATCTCTGCCCAAGCACTCTGGTGGGAGCTGGCCACCCTGGTAACGGTCATGCTCCTGGGGCACTGGATTGAGATGCGGTCGGTGAAGCAGGCTCAGGGAGCCTTGAAGGAGTTGGCGAAGCTCCTGCCGGACGAAGCGACACGCATTTTGGATGGGGGCGAGGAACGGGTCTCCGTAGGTGAGTTGCGGGAAGGAGATCTCATCCTGATTCGTCCGGGAGAAAGTGTTCCTGCAGACGGTGTCGTGCAGGACGGCGAAAGCAAGCTGAATGAAGCCGTGATCACTGGCGAGTCCCGTCCTGTGGAGAAGAAGGCAGGAGATGAGGTAATTGCCGGCACTCTGAATGGAGAAGGTTCTCTCCGGATCGAGGTCAGGGGTACCGGGGAGGAGACCAAGCTATCGGGAATCATGCGGATGGTTTCGGAGGCCCAGGAGTCGAAGTCCAGGGCCCAGCACCTTGCAGACAGGGCAGCCCGGCTTCTCACGGGTGTGGCTGTGACAGCGGGAGTGCTGACCCTACTTTCGTGGCAACTTGCCGGGGCTGACCTCGACTTCTCCATCATCCGGATGACCACGGTCCTGGTCATTGCTTGTCCCCACGCATTGGGGTTGGCAGTACCCCTGGTGGTGGCCATCTCCACCAGCCTCGGCGCCCAGCACGGGCTCCTGGTTCGGGATCGCCGGGGGCTGGAGGAAGCCCGCAACATGGAGGTGGTGGTATTCGACAAGACAGGGACGCTGACCCTGGGTGAGTTCCGGGTGGTAGCCATGGCCGCGGCGGAAGGGTGGACTGATGACGATGCCTTACGGATCGCAGCCGGTGTGGAAGCGGAGTCGGAGCACCCCATCGCCCGGGGAATCGTGGAAACGGCCCGAGACCGGGAGATCGATCCTCCCAAAGCGGAGGGTTTTCGGGCCCTGACAGGAAAGGGCGTCGCGGCGTCGGTGAATGGCACTGAATACCGCATGGGTGGTCCCGCCCTTCTGGAAGAAGAAGGAGCGAGTGTTCCGGACGAGCTGAAAGCCCTGGACGAAGAGGCTGGGGAACGGGGTCAGGCGGTCATCTACCTTCTGCAGGATGATGAGGTTCGGGCGGTGTTTGCCGTGGCCGACGCCATCCGGGAGGAGAGTCGTGAGGCCGTGCGAGCCCTACAGGATCGGGGCATCGAGGTGGCCATGCTCACCGGCGATGCGGAGGCCGTGGCCCGAGCCGTGGCGGATGAGCTGGGAATCGACACGGTGTTTGCCGAGGTGCTGCCGGAGGACAAAGCCGCGAAGATACGAGAGCTCCAGAAGGGTGGCAGAAAGGTGGTCATGGTGGGCGACGGCGTTAATGACGCGCCAGCCCTCGCCACCGCTGACATCGGGATCGCCATCGGTGCGGGAACAGACGTGGCGGTGGAGGCGGGGCACATCGTGCTGGTCCGCTCCGACCCCCGAGACATCCCCCGCATCGTCTCCCTCTCCCGGGCCACGTATCGGAAGATGCTGCAGAACCTTTGGTGGGCGGCGGGCTACAATATCGTGGCCATTCCACTGGCGGCCGGCGCCCTGGCCACCTGGGGGTTTCTCCTGTCCCCGGCGGTGGGGGCGGTCCTTATGTCGGCAAGCACCGTCATCGTGGCTCTTAACGCCCAGCTCCTGAGAAGGGTCCAGCTGTAGGGGGATTCTGCTGCAGAGGGGGCCGACATCACTTGCCATGGAAATCCCCTGCCGTTCCGGTAACTCTCCCAGGAATCCAGAGGTGACTTCAGAGGAGATCCTCGCTATTATTCGTAACAAGAATCATTCTGTTTCGTTGTGTTGGTTAAGCGAAAAGGTCCGCTCAAATGCCCAAACGGCGGCTTGTCAAGCGCGAGAAGACCCGGGTTCCGGAATACACCTGCCTGGGATGTCCCCTCACCAAGAGCCATTCCCTCTGGTGCCACAGGCTTTGCGTACCCAAGAACGGCGTTGGCTACTGCGGTCGGGTCGCTCCCCATGCGGTGACGGGCCGGACTCAGGAGGCCATCCTTCGGTTCAAGGCCGCGCAGGTGCGGCGGGAAACCTCCGTGATCTGAGGGGAGGCCGGGAGAAAGGGTTCATTCCCCTGCTCCTACCCACACCTTTACTGTTAGCGCCTGGGGGGGGCAACAATCGCTCTACGAGAGAGCCTCCCCGGGGCGCGGTGCTGTGGAGCAAGCCGTAGCGCGAGTTGTCCCCGTTGCCCTGACGCCCCTGGCCGGGCCAGGACCGCCTTCAGGGGAGGATCACCCCTCCAGCAGGTACTCCACGGTGGTGACCACTCTCACCGTCTTGAAGAGTTGATTCCCCTCTTCTTGCCCTGGGGCCGGGTCCCTGGGCAGGATCTGAAACACCCCCTGGCTGGCCCTTCGGATCTTACCCACCCGGCTCCCTGAGGCCATTGCGAACTCCTCAGCCGCTACCCGCGCCTGAGCGGTGGCCTCCGCCAGCATCTCTGGCTTGAGGTCGTTGAGGCGAGTGAAGAGGTAGGTGGGACCCCCGGGGCCGTATTCCTGCCCCGAGGTGAGAACCACCCCGGCGTCCACCAGATTCCCCACCCGTTGGCTGGCGGCGTGAAGGAGGGCAGGGTCTTCGGATCGAACAAGGAGGGTCTGGGTGATGATGAAGCGCGTGACAGCACCGGACTGGTAAGGATTGGCCCGGGCGTCGGTGACTTTGAAGGACTGGATCGTCACCTGCTCCTGGAAAATGCCTTCCGATGCCAGAAAAGCCTTGGTGAGGTCAACCATCTGGGCCATCCGGCCCTGGGCGGCGGGCAGGTCGTCGTCGGCGGTGACGATCTGCAGGGGCCAGAGGGCCAGGTCCGCCTGAACCTCGCGCTCGGACAGGCCCTTGACCGTCACGAAGCGGTCCGCTACCCGCCCAGTCCGGAAACCAGCGCCCAGAAACACACCTGCCAGCACGATGGCGATGCCCAGGATGGCGGCGGGAACGACATGGGGTCGCATGGTCAGCCCACTCCCCCCAGGGCGCACTCGTTGCGACCCACTTCAAGCTCCTCCACTTCCAGAGGATCAATGGGCAGGAGCCCCAGGTTCAAGGCCTTGATCTTGCGATAGCCTTCCGGGAAGGAGGCCTTGTTGTCCAGGATGAACTGGACGAACTCCTCACGGGTCTTGATCTGGAGGATGGGGTTCTCCTCCAGGAGTGCGCCCAGGGAGATACCCACAGCCTGGCCCATCCTGCGCTCCCCTTCCCCTGCATAGTGGCCCGGATATATGGCGGTGCTCTCATGCCAACCGTTTCGGGCCCGCTCTACGGATTCCCAGAGGGAATGGGCCCAGACCTCCTCCTGGCCACCCAGATCCGGCCTCCCTATCGACTCCACGAAGAGGAAGTCTCCCGTGAAAGCGACTCTGTCCTCCACCAGGAGGGACACGCTGCCCTCCGTGTGCCCGGGGGTGTGGACGATCCGGAGGGCACTCCTGCCGAAGGGGATGACCTGGCCATCCGACAGGGACTGGAATTCGATGCGGCCGGGAGTGCCATCGTAGGGATAGATCCCGTCAGCGGGATGCAGGTAGTAGGGTGCCCCGCCTCCCCGGGCCATGGGGACACCCCCACTCACGTAGTCCGCATGGGCATGGGTGTCCACCACCGCCACCAATCGGGCCCGGGCCGCCTCAATGGCGGTGGTGAAGGCGCCATGATCCAGGGGTGGATCCACCGCCACCGCCTCCCCCTCGCTCACCAGCAAGTAGCCCAGACACCCCTTCCCGATACGGTCGAACTGGACGAGACGGTCCAGGGACTCGGGAGCATCCAGCTCCCGGGGAAGGGTGACCCTGTACCACGCGGCCAGCCCCCCATCCAGTGACCGGGCGTCAAGCCCAATGCGGGAGAGGTGGAAGGCCAGGACTGCGGAGTCCTTTCCCGCTCCACACACCACCGCCACCGGCAGCTCCGGATCCAGGCCGGTGCTTTCGATGGAGGTTCGATTGATGAGCTCCGAGCCCCGGACGTTGTGGAAGCGGTGAGGTGGGACAAGGTCGATGCGCCCCTGCTCCAGGCGATGGGGGGCACGGACGTCCATGATCTGGATGGGTGCACCGGCCTCCATGAGGCGGGCCAGTTCCTCCGCCGTGTAGAGTGCAGCTTCGGGAATCGACGACATGGATACTCCTGATTCGCTGTGAGGCCGGCCGAAGGGATCCGGCTGGGCTTTCAAGGAGAAGAAACTCGCATCCGGTGTGGCGATCCGCCAGTCGCGCGGGTGGCCAAGGGAGACGCTCTCGACGATAAGGGTCTCGAGGAGATCGCCCGGCTCCCTCATTCCGTTCCGGGCGCCCCGGAGGGTGACGCCCGTTGTCCCGGGGGCCATGGCGCCCCCATCTTGATGTGAAGCTTTCCTTTCATGGCGCCGTACCCTCTCCACGGGGACCCGCCGGCACCGGACCCGGGGGGGCCGGGGGTTGGCCAGCGGCGCCGCACGGGTCCCAGAAGCCGTGTGGGTCACCGAACCGGCAGGAGGAACGAGGATGGTGGCTCTCTATGTGTTCTCCCTGATCCTGGGGGG
>Ga0209498_1001054_pt1 | contig 16926 bp, 20 predicted proteins | sample WalLakDeSediment_FD_184131 | JGI IMG/M metagenome (GOLD analysis project Ga0209498, IMG submission 184131) | Lake sediment microbial communities from Walker lake, Nevada to study Microbial Dark Matter (Phase II) - Walker Lake 11/02/13 Deep... | ecosystem: Environmental > Aquatic > Freshwater >... | reverse complement strand
ACTCCCTACGTGTTAATCGACCCGGGCGAGCGCGGCTGGCTGGCATACTTTGATCGGACGTTGCCGCATGAAACGCCCGAGAAGCGCATCGCCGCCTACGAAAGGCACATGAAGTGGGGTCCCGCGCGAGACTACTGGCCCGAGTTCGTGTTCGAGGCGTACGTCAACCACCGCCACGATGTGATCTTCCTCAGGGGCTTGCCAGATGTGCCCGAAAGTCGACCACACTCCCACGCAAACGGCTAATGGGCACTTCACGATGGTCGCCGTGCTTTACCTTGAGGAACGACGGGTGCGGGTATCCGCGTAGCGGCATCCATGGTTTATGCGGAAGAGCTTCCACACCTTCTCCGGCCTGGTCTCGTCGATCGGGCCGACGTGGCGGAATCGACCCTGAGCCGTCACTAAGCGTGTATGAATACCGGACCGCTGACGCATGTACTGCGGACACCTGATCATCGCTGCATCCAGGATCCCGAGGTCATGGACAAGATCCTCGACACCGAGAGGAAGGACGGCCCTGGAATCGCTGACCCGGTTGCCTGCAGCGCGGGCAACGCCCGGACTGTTCCGCTGACGTTTCCCATGTCTAACACGGGATGTTGTCACCCACAGGGCATGGTGAGCCATTGGCTGGCCGACCGACCGGAATAGACTGGGAATTGGCGCTGGCGAGGGCTGAAATGGGACAGGGTGTCTAGGTGTTGGCGGGGGCATGGCCCTTCACCTCCCATGCATTGGCCTTTGGACCAGACGGGAAAAGCGCGTCTATGCTGCCTTCACTCAGGCGATCACGCGTGACACATTTGTAATCGCTTGCAGACCGTTTCGTGAAAGTCCGCCACCATACTGACAGCTCTGGCACCACACCAAATTTCAGAGGTGAAGCGCATGAAACCACTACAACATCTGGCTCCCCTGGCCATACTGGCACTCATTCTTGTCATGGTGGTCATTGGGCTGCGGACGAGTGCAGAGAACGAGGCGCAGGCCATGCCGAAGCACGCTCCGAACGATCCGTCGCTGAGTGTCGCGACCTTTGCCGGTGGCTGTTTCTGGTGCGTCGAAGAGGGCTTCGAGAAAATCCCCGGGGTCGTGGAAGCAGTATCCGGCTACAGCGGAGGTGAACTGGAAAATCCCACCTACGAGCAGGTTTCTTCCGGCAGAACGCGTCACACGGAAGCGGTGCAGGTTTACTACGACCCTGCTGTCATCAGCTACGAAGGGCTGCTGCAGGGCCTGTGGAGGATGATGGATCCGACCGATGCGGAGGGGCAGTTTGCCGACCGCGGCCGGCACTACCGCCCGGCCATTTTTTACCACGACGATGAACAGCGACGACTAGCAGAAGCCTCTAGGCAGGCGCTGGCAGACAGTGGTCGCTATTCCGATTCGGTCGTGATCGAGATTGTGCCGTTCATGGCGTTCTATGAGGCGGAGGGTTATCACCAGGACTACTATCGCAAGAATCCGGCGCGGTACCGGTTCTACACGCGCAACTCGGGCCGCTATCAGTTCATCGACAGGGTCTGGGGCGAGGATCGCCACATAGACTTCTCCGACTTCCGGCCCGGCCGAAGCGAGCGTGAAGACCGCCAGGCCGGCTTCGACCGACACGCCTTCGTGAAACCGGATGATGCCGAACTGAGAAGGCGTTTGACGCCGATCCAGTACAAGGTCACCCAGCAGGACGGTACCGAGCCTCCGTTCAACAACCCCTACGACACCGAACGTCGTTCCGGCATCTACGTCGACGTGGTGTCCGGTGAGCCCTTGTTCTCCTCGGCCGACAAGTACGACTCCGGCACCGGCTGGCCCAGTTTCGTGCGACCCATCGCGCCGGACTTAGTGGTCGAGCACGAGGACCGCAGCTGGTTCGGCGTGCGAACCGAGATACGCAGTGCGGTTGCGGATTCGCACCTGGGTCACGTCTTCACGGATGGTCCAGCCGCCACCGGGCTGCGCTACTGCATGAACTCGGCGGCCTTGCGCTTTATTCCGGAGGCCGAGATGAGTGCAGCGGGCTATGGGGACTATCTGAACAGCGTCGGCAAACCGGGCGGCGTTTGAGGCGGGCGCAGGGCGACTGTCATGCAGGCCGATCTTGTCGGAGGCGCACGTGATCGTTTCGTGATAAATCCGGGATCAACTCTTTAACCGTTCGTTACGCCCCTGTGAGTCCGGACGTGCAATCTTGATCTTGACGTCTGCAGCATCGGTTGCAGGTCATGACAAGGAGAGAGCATATGTTCAAGCTGAATCGTGTGGTATTCCTGGCGGCAATGGCGATGGCCACGCTGGGGATCGGTCTGGCACAGGCGGAAGAAAAGATGTCGTCGGATACGATGGCCAAGGACACAATGATGAAGGAGGGGGGCATGCCGACCGACACAATGATGAAGGACGAGGGCATGGAGAAGGGCTCCATGAAGAAGGAGGAGGGCATGGAGAAGGGCAAGATGATGATGGACGACATGAAGAAATCCGATACCATGAAATGACCCGCGACCGTCCGCGCGGGCAGGGTGCGTGACCGTTTATCGCGGTTCGCGCCCTGCCGTGCGGCGGCGAGGCGCGTATCGAGGATGCATGACACGTACCGTACTGGTCATTGAGGACAACCCGGGGATCGCCCAGCTGGTTCGCATGCATGTGGAGGACCTAGGCTGCGACACTGTGGTCGAGAACCGGGGTGACACCGGACTCGCCCGTTATCGCCAGGGGGGCATCGACCTTGTCGTCCTCGATCTGATGCTGCCGGTGCTGGATGGCCTCGCGGTTTGCCGGGAGATCCGGTCGCAGCCCGGCTACGTTCCGGTACTCATGCTGACCGCGAAGAGCACGGAACTTGACCGGGTCCTCGGCCTGGAAATGGGCGCGGACGACTACCTCACCAAACCTTTCAGCGTGGCCGAACTGGCTGCGCGCATCAAAGCCCTGTTCCGGCGGGTGGATGCGATGGCCGCAACGGCGTCGGTTCCGAAAGCCTTGCCCGCGGTGATCGATCGCGACGGCCTGCGCATCGACCCGACCAGGCATCGCGTCCAGGTGCGCGGTGTCGAGGTGGAGCTTACCGCCCGCGAGTTCGATCTTCTGAGGCACTTCGCCAGCCACCCCGGCCAGGTCTTTAGCCGCATGCAGCTGCTCGACACGGTGTGGGGCTACGAACACGAAGGCTACGAGCACACGGTCAACACCCACATCAACCGTCTGCGCGGCAAAATCGAGCGCAACCCCGCCACGCCCGAGTTCATACAGACGGTGTGGGGTGTCGGCTACCGTTTCCGCGAATAGACCCATAACAATGATCAGGACCCTCTACACCCGACTTGCGCTGGGACTGTTCGTACTGCTGATCGCTGTGGGTTTGGTGTATTCGTCCATCAGCCTCTATTCGCTGCGCCAGTACAACGCCTCGTTGAACCAGGAGCTCAATCGCGAGTTGGCGAAGAAGCTGGTACAGGATCGCAACCTGATCAATGAAGGACGGCTCGATCAGCAGGCCCTGGAAGAGCTTTTTGCGCTCTACATGACGATCAATCCCAGCATCGAAATCTACCTGCTCGACAACGCGGGTCGGATTCTGTCTTATTCCGCCGACCCGGACAAAATCAAGCGCAATCACGTCTCGATGGCGCCCATCCTGACCCTGCTCGGGGACATGGCCGCCTACCCGGTGCTGGGCGATGACCCGCGTAGCCATGACCGGCAAAAGGTCTTTTCCGTCACACCGATACCCGCTGACGAACAGCCCGAGGGTTACCTCTACGTGGTGCTGCGCGGCGAGGAGCACGATGCCGCCGAGCTCATGGCCAGAAGCGGCCATTTCATCGAGATGAGCGCGTGGGCGGTGCTGATCAGTCTGGCCTTCGGTATGTTTGCCGGGCTGGCAGTATTCCGCCTGCTGACCCGCCGTCTGACCCGGCTCCGAAGCCTGGTCGAACAGTTCGAAAACGCCGGCATGAGTCGCCAGCCTCACCCGACCTGGCAGCAGCAGCGCCCGGCCATGCGCGACGAGATCGACTATCTGGGTGTCACTTTTGACCGCATGGCACAGCGCATCGCCAGCCAGATCGAACAGATGCAGGAAAAGGATGCGCTGCGCCGGCGTTTGATTGCCCAAGTCTCGCACGATCTGCGCACACCGCTGGCATCCATGCAAGGCTATGTGGAGAGCCTGCGCATGAAACGGGCTGCCTTGAGCGACGATGAGCAGGTGCGCTTTCTGGATATCGCGCTGGAGGAGGGGCGTCGTCTCAGTCGCCTGGTCGACGAATTGTTCGAACTGGCCGCGCTGGAGGCGCGGGAAAAAAAGCCACAACGGGAACCCTTCGCCCTGGCGGAACTCGTGCACGACGTAGCGCACAAACACGCTCCCGAAGCAGAGAAAAAGCGGATCACCCTGACCGTGTCAGCCTCGCCGTCACTGCCGCTGGTCTACGGGGATGTGGGGATGACCGAGAGAGTGCTCGACAATCTGATCAGTAATGCAATCCGCTTCAGCCCCGAAGGCGGCGCGGTCGAACTTGCTATGAGTCTGCAGGACGGCTACTTGCAAGTCTGCGTGAGCGATTCCGGACCGGGCATCCCGGAGCAGGATCTGCCACACCTCTTCGAGCCCTTTTATCGCGGCGACGCCGGCAGCCCCAGCGGCCATGCCGGCCTGGGCCTGGCCATTGCAAGGCGCATCATGACCTTGCAGGGCGGCACTATCGGCGCCGCCTGTCGTCCGGCGGTTGGCGCAGCGTTCACCATTCGTCTGCCGGTTTATCGCCCCGTGGGATCCGTCGTCGCTGCCTGACCATGGCCCGCAGGTCACGCTACGGAAACAGGGCTTGTGCGCAGATGCCCGATCGCGTACCCCTGCTGGCGGGGTCCTGAAGGCCTGGTCCTGCACATCGTCGGCGGCCGACGCTAATGGGTGTCGGCTTCGTTGCGACAGTCAAGCAAGAATGGTTGAGACGGCCGTCGCTTATGCCTGCGTTGGACGCGTTCCTGTCGTCTTCAAACCATGACGCGCGGCGGTGGTTACGCCGAGGGTCGTAATCGCCTGGGAGACAAGGCGACCACGACCCTCTGGCGCTTGCACCAGGCGCGTCGGCAGGATCAGGGGGTGTTGCGGGCGAACACCAGCGGCTCGGCCGGCTCGAGCAGGCTGGTCACGTCGCCGTTCAGCGTGAAGATCCTCTGCTCGACCTTCAGCTCCATCTCCGGCCGCTCTTCGCTGAAGTCGATCTGGTCGTAGTTGACCCAGACCACGTTGGGCGCAAACGTGCTTTCGAAATAGTAGCGCTGTCCGGTCAGGTCCAGCACGGTCCGGAAGATGGTGCTGGCGATGTTCGGCCGGTCCGGATCGCCCAGGCCGAAGGGGACTGAGACGTTGCGGATGACACTGAACATGAAGGCTGCCGCTTCCCCGCGGTCGGCCGGCTGCTGCAGACCGGCCGCGTAGTACGCCGCCCGCACGAACCGGTCCATCGGGGTGCGCTCGCCCGGCAGGAGCTTGTCGCCGCCGAAGGTGCGGTACCGCTGCAGGTTCTCGATCTGCACGTCGTAGGTCGGCTCGTTGGTCATCACCGTGAACCGCCGGTCGTGATAGATCTGCGGCACGCCGTCCCTGTATTCGATCACCGCGGAATCGCCCGACTTGTCGGAGAGCGACATGTGGACCTCGGTCGGGTAGCCGTTCGGCAGGATCAGCGGCTCGATCTGGAAGTCGATTGACCTCGTCGCTTCGACGGCCTCGGCGACCGTGGCGAAGCTGTCGAGATAATACTGCATCCACTGCATGACGCCGATCGCCGCTCGCGACGGGTCTCGCTCGCCGAAGGCGGCTTCCTCCGCGAGATAGAGGATGTGGCCGCTCAGGCCTTCCTCGTTGACGCCCTCATGCGTGCCCGAGTCGTAGGCCGTGAGGACGAGGCTGCCGTATTTCGAGGTCCACGTGAGAGGGTTCTCGTTCACCGCGCCCGTGCGCTCGATGCTGCGCGGAAACACCCGGAACGCGTGGCCGGCCTTTTCGGTCCAGTCCTGCGTCCGCCCGACGAGCACCTGGCCGTCCGGGGAAGCCCAGAGGACGCGCGTACACGCCAGGGCGTCCTGGGTCGTCAGAAGCCCGATCGCCAGGGCGGTGACATAGTGAGTGAGTCTGCTGCGCATGATGATTTCCCCTTATGTTCAGGCGCGCCGTCGAAATCGACGGAGTTTAGGACGGATAAGCGCCCTTTCCAGGAAGGGGCAATAGTTTATCCACCGATGGAGGTGGGCACGAGCGACCCTTCACGCCCGAAATCCCGCTGAATTCGGTCATCGCCCACCGCCATAGTCTCCCCGCCAGCGCCGTGTCCGCGCCATTCCATGCGGGCGGCCAGCCGGTATCCTGCCGTAGGCCTCCAGGGAACAGCATCCGGGGTTGAACGAGGACGATGGCGTCAGCCGGATAGCGCTCCAGGTGGCGCCCGGCTCTCGGGCAACGGGAAGTTTACGGGCGACTCCAGCCACCCATCCATTTCCGCTCACTGGCTGTTCAGGGCCGGATGCGACCCTGAGCAGGCACTCGTAGGAAGCCGAGAAGGGACCGCAGTCCATTGCAAAGCGGTCTCATCAGCGCGCCCAACTGGACTGGTCGCGGGGAAGCTGCCCGTCCGGGTCGTTCACGGTGACCGAGTTGCCATCCGTGAGCCGGTCCGAGTACACGACCAGGTTTGTGCCCCCCTCGTGTGCCTGGCTCGGAAAGAGAATGCCTGTGCAACCACGGGCCCGAACCATGTCTGCAAGAACCCAGGTTGGAGGTTCAACGTGCAGATCGAACTTCAGGTGCCGCCAATCCTCGCGCCAGTCATGCCATAGCTCGTCCCAGGGTTCCCCGCGGTGCAACTGACGCAGGTCGACCAGGTCACGCAGCGCCACGGTGTACGAACACATTGTGCAGGGTGGCAGGAAGGGTGAGGTCTGCTGGTACTCGCGTAACGCGGTCAGCTCGTCCAGCGACAGGTACAGCGCCTCGACGCCTTCTCGGTTGAAGCGCCCACCTTGGAATGCGGCCCCGGCGCCGCTGGTGGGTCGGCTGGCCCACAGCGGGGTAAGCGCGCGAAACAACGTGGTGCCGGAAGGCAGGTCAACGAGGATCACCCGACGAATCCGGCGCTGATCGACTCCAGGTAGCCGATGACATCCTCGGTCCGCCCTTCCTGCACCAGTTGCAGCAGGGTCTTGTGACGGAATGCAGGAACGGGCTCGTTCTTGACCAGGAAGATGGCGCGTTGTGGATCCGGCTCCACCGCCGTGGCAGCCGACAAAACGCGCATCAGGTCACGCAGTGCGGATTGCAGTCTTGGGGATTCCGGATGGGTGCGCAGCGTGTTGCGATGAACCCCTGCCAGCTCGGCCAGATCCTGCTGCTGCAAGCCGAGGATGGCAGCGACGCTCGATGCCGAGAACCGTGACGTACCAGGTTCCCGCGTCGACTCCAGAACGTCTGCAAAGACGGCGGTCATAGGGTTGCTCCTTCCACGACCTGTATTGCATGCACACTTTACGCACAGTACACGCATGGCGCAAGTCATGGCACATGCTGCGGGCGAAACTCTCGATCTGCACCGTCGTCGGCCCATCGCATGCCGGCCAGATCACGTTGGGCGTCCCGTACGCGCTCAGTCGGAGTCCTTCACTCATTTAGAACGGGCTGCTCCTCAGGGCCGTTGGCTGTCTCTACCCGACCCTGAGCGGGCAGTCGGCGGGAGCGCATGAGCAACCGGACTCGCGCGTAGAGTTGACGCCCGAAACGGGGGGCCTTCGGAATCTCCATCGAGGTTTGCCCAGCCGAACAGCGTCACCCAGCCATGGTGATTCCGTTTTGCCTTCTTGGCTCCCGCTAAGCCACGGGGCCAATCGGCTCACGCCTGGGGCGGACGCGCAAGTGTGTCGAGCACTTCGCGGATCTGTGCCTCCAGATGGGGTAGGTCACGTTCGACCGTCTTCCAGACTACCGCGAGATCCACCTTGAAATATCCGTGTGCGAGCACGGGTCTCGTCTCGTAGGCCTGCCTCAGCGGGAAGTCAGGGTATTGCTCGGAGAAATCCGGGAAATGCCGCCGGACGTTTCCTGCTGCTTCGCCGATGACTTCCAGGTTGCGGAGAACGGCGTCCTGTTTCTCCTCGTTCGCGAGAAAGCCGACATAGTCGATTTCGCGCAGGTATCGATCGATGCGTTCGAGCGCCTGCTGGATATGTTCCAGGTAGTCCCGGAGGTCCAGCGAGCCGCGCCTGGTCACAGCGCGCGTGCCCGGGTCAGCACGTCGTCTCTCCATCGGTCCGGAAGGGCTCCGGGAGTCAGTACGTCCACCTCGACACCGAGCAGGTCGCTCAGCTCGGCTCGGATCGCGCCGATATCGAACAGCGAGGTTTCCTCGGTGGGATCGACCAAGATGTCCAGATCGCTTCCCTCGGTATCCTCCCCGAGCAACACCGAACCGAACACCCGGGGATTGCGGGCGTGGTGGCGGGCCACGATCTGCTGGACCGCCTCCCGGTGTCTCTGCAATGCGATGGACGGCTTCATGTAACTGCTCTCAAAGGTTGTTCGGGGTACTCGGGACAGCGATCCGGCTATCTTTCTAGTCCCCATGCAGGTGGCGAGTCAACCAATCCTAATCCAGGCTCATCTGAAGGAATCCCTACGGCGGCGTTCCAAGCCATGCGAGAAGAAAACGGTCCCGCAGGCTGCGGTGTCTGCGCGGGCCGGGACGCAGATGCCGGTTACTTGTTCGCATGATCAGCCCGTCGTCCGCGCGGCCGCGCTCCTCAAGAGCAAAAAGCAACTCGGCCAGCTATACGGTGGTTGTAGAGTCGTTGTCGATCACGACGACCTCGGCGCCCAGTCACAGCTTACCCAGCGCACGTTGCCGCGGTGTCAGGGTTAGCGGCAGTTTGTCGGCCTTGTTCCAGGCCGGGCGATCACGTAAATCTCAGGTTCTGCCAGCACGGCTTGCGGAGGTTGGCTCCTTTCGTCGATGTGCTTGACAGGTGGTTTCACGGGATACGTTGGGCACCGGCTCTCGGGCCAATGCCCCCGTGCCCTGGTGACGATCCGCCGTCCCGCAAAAAGAGTGTCAGCCACCGATGGTCGATCGCCTCGGTCCGACCGTTCCGGGCAGGCCACTGCCACAATCGGTCATCAGGCGTCTCAAGCCGACCCTGAACGGACGCCGGCGCCACACCCGTGGGTGGCTGCTTGCTGATCGACTACGGACGCCCACACGTATTGGAACGCGAAGCGAGCGTTTCTTGCCTGTCGGCATTAAATCAGCAATCGCTTCGCAACGTTGACTAAAAAGAAGCGAACGTTTATTATTCCCGCATCTAGGAAACGATCGCTTCCTTTCGAGGCCCCATGGCTCGCACGACCGGCACAGTTGAGCGCAGCACCGTCGCCGGAGAGTCGGTCGAGGCCTTCATTCCCCATCCGCTGCCACCCAAGGACCCGCCGCTCGACCTGGGCGGCGAGGTCGGTTCGCTGCTGACTCGGGCGAGCGAGAGCGTACGACGGCTCGAGTTGGCAGGCGACCTGGTCCCATCGGTCGAGTGGTTCGTCTACGCGTTCGTGCGCAAAGAGGCCGTGCTCTCGGCGCAGATCGAGGGTACGCAGGCGACGCTGATGGATCTGCTCCAGGTCGAGGCCTCCGGAGAGGCTCCGGTCGACGCCGACGTCGAGGAGGTTTGCGGCTACGTCGAAGCGCTCAACTTCGCCTGGGGCCACCTCGGCCGGGCGGATGGCCTGCCGCTCTCGACGCGCCTCCTGTCGGAGACCCACGTCAGGTTGCTCAGCGGCGCGCGTGGCGCGCAGAAGCGGCCCGGCGAAGTGCGGCGCTCACAGAACTGGATCGGCGGGACGCGCCCAGGCAACGCCGCGTTCGTGCCTCCCCCACCGCATCGGCTTGGCGTATTGCTTGGCGACTTCGAGCGGGCCATCCACGACGAGAGCGAGCTTCCGCCGCTCATCCGGGTGGGGCTCCTCCACGTGCAGTTTGAGACGCTGCACCCTTACCTCGACGGCAATGGCCGCCTCGGGCGCCTGCTTATCACGCTGCTGCTGAGGCACTGGGGTCTACTCACACGGCCTCTGCTCTATTTGAGCTTGTTCCTCAAGAGGCATCGCCGGGAGTACTATCGGCGGCTCAGCGCGGTCCGTGAGGAAGGCGACTGGGAGGGCTGGCTGTCGTTCTTCCTTGAGGGCGTGACGGAAGTCGCTGACGAGGCTGTCGCGACCGCGCGCCGGCTCCACGTCATCGTCGTGCAGAACCGAGATCGGCTTCTCGCCCGCGACGACGCGACCGTGTTCAGCCTCCGGCTGTTCGAGCTCTTGCCGGAGCACCCGATCCTCACGGTGAACCGGACCGTCGAACTCCTCAACTGCTCGCGTCCCGCGGCGGGCAAGGCCGTGCGCATCCTCGAGGCGGCGGGAATCGTACGCCCGCTCGACGAACGCAAGAGGAACCGGACCGTCGTGTTTGAGGACTACCTCGCTCACCTGCGGCAAGGGACGGAGGTCAGCTCATGACCACACATGGAGGGTACGTGGAGCCTGTCCGTGGTAGCGGATTACTGGCTACCAGTCGGCTTCGGGCGGCGAGGGATTTGGGTCGGCGCTTACAGTGAAGGGCCGATGACGCCCGCTCGCGACCCAGACCGGGCACCTGGTCGCCCGGGACTAGTGGCCGCAAAGAACGACGCAGCGGACACTCACTCAAGATTGGGACGACTGTGCTGGGGGAACTAATGGTAGCGAGGGATTGCGCCACCTCACGGGGTTGGCTGGAAGCCCGTGGTGCTCCAGATCAGGCAAAACGAAAATCCGTCACCAGTCCTGCAATGCCGGTTTTCGTCCTGTGCCACTGGACAGGCGTCCCGGCATCCCTCCTCAAGCAGTATGTTTCCACGAACGGAATTCCCGGATCTGCTCCAGTTCCGCCTGTTCCGATTGCTGCGCTTTGAACAGATCCCAGCGCATCTGCAGGTTCAACCAGAAATCGGGCGACATCCCGAAAAAGCGCGCCAGACGCAGTGCAGTGCTTGGGGTGATGCCGCGCTTCTGGTTCACCAGTTCGTTGATGCGCTGATACGGCACATGGAGCGCATCCGCCAGGTGGCGCTGGGAGATCTGCATCGGTTCCAGGAACTCTTCCGCCAGCATAGCGCCGGGATGAGTCGGGTGGCGGTGTGTGGGAATGCGGACCATGATTCAGCCTCAGTGGTAATCCGTGATTTCAACCTGATCGGGGCCAGAGTCCGTCCAAGCGAAGACGATTCGGTATTGCTCGTTGATCCGAATGCTGTGTTGCCCTTTTCGCTCTCCGGACAGGGCTTCCAGTCGGTTACCGGGCGGGACTCTCAGTTCCTCGACGCTCTCAACCGAGTCCAACAATTCCAGCTTCCTTGCGGCCACCCGCCAAAGGGACTGCGGGCAGACCTTGCGGGCGGCCTTTGACCCAAGCCCGTTGAAGATATCTTCTGTGCCCCGATCCTTGAAGCAGATAATCATGGATACACGGTATCACGGGTCTCATGCTATGGCAACGACCAGGATGCTGCGTCGGCACCAGGACGACTGATTGCCAGTCGCAACGGTGTGCCTGTGTCGCTTGCCGATGTCTGCGCGATCCGTCGCCTGACCTGACCGGTTCTGCATGGGATTAAGCTGGCGGGGGCGCCCGTAAAGCTTTCGATAGCGGGCTCCTGTGTGCATGGCGTGAGCGACTATTCAGGGCCGACCGCTGCCACCAGCGGTCATCGGGTGTCTCGACCCGACCCAAACCCGGCAGTCGCGGAGGCGGAATCGGAGGCCGCAATGAGGCGCAAAGCCGACCGGCTTCCCTCAATCGATGTCCGATGGCATCCAGGGCGTCCACGGAAACGGACGCTCATCGGACTCGCCGGTGAGGAAGCGGGCCGTCACCGCCAGCCAATGTGCGATGCCTCGACCGAAGCGGGTGATACCCGCGTTCCGCTCTTGCGCGAACAGCATCCAGAGGAACTGGAGGATCGCGCAGATTCCCAGCACGGTCTGGGCGAGATTCACCAGCAGCACCAGAACCAGCATGATCAGTCCATGCAGCCAAAGCTTTTCGGGGCGCGGCAGTACGTGGTGTCGGGTCGAATTCATCGGTTCTGCTCCTGGGCACGGTCGGCCGGGTTGTGGCGCGCACGTATGCCAACAGTAGTCCAGCGGCGACGTGATGTTCCAGACAGATACGGTCCTGGGCTAGACAGCACATCCTCTTGCCTGGGTTCACCGTGGCTGTTGTCAGCCGCGAGCGAGGCGGCGGTTGAGGGCGTAGACGGACAACGGGGCGAACACCAGCGCGATGCCCAGGGCCCAGAGCAGGGACCCCAACGCTGGGGCGCCGGCCGGGCCGCCGTTCATCAGCGCGCGCGCCGCGTCCGCGAGTAGCGACACGGGGTTGGCGTAGACGAAGCCCTGCAGCCATTCGGGCATGGTCTCCACCGGCACGAACGCGGAGCTGACGAAGGTGAGGGGAAAGAGCGCCGTGAAGCCGAACAACTGGACGTGTTCGGGGTCGCGGGCCATCACCCCGACCAGGACCATCACCCAGGAGAAGGCGACGGCGAACACCAGTACCAACAGGATCATGCCGAGCAGGTGCGCGACGGACGTCGCCAGGCGAAAGCCGAGCAGGTAACCCACGGCCAGCAGCAGCGCGATGCAAAGCGCTTGCTTGACCACATCCGCGAGAATCCTGCCGGCCAACGGGGCCGAGCGCGGGATGGGCAGGGCGCGGAACCGGTCAAATACGCCCCGGGTGAGATCGGTGTTCAGGCCGTGGCCGACATAGACTGTGACGAACAGCATGTTCATCACGATCACCCCGGGCAGCACGAACTCCAGGTAATCGTCCGGAGAGCCGGCGATCGCTCCCCCGAAGACGTAGAGAAACAGCACCAGAAACAGGATCGGCTGGATGCTGTAGTCGCCCAACTCCCAGGGGTTGCGCCGCACCTGCACCAGGCTCCGCCAGGCCAGCGTCAGTGTCTGCTGCAGGCCGTTCACGATGCGGCGTCCTCCGCTTCACCGGGCCTGGGGCGGCTGCTCTGACCGGTCAGAGCGAGGAACACATCGTCCAGGCTCGCCCCGCGCAGGCCCAGCTCCGCCACCTCGATGCCGGCCTCGTCCAGGGCTCGCAATACGGCCGGAAGGAGACCCGGGTCCTGCACCGGCGCGCTGATCTGCTCGCCGTCCACCTGCGCGTGCACGCCCGCGACCGTGGTGATCTGTTGGGCGGCGCGTGCCGCCAAGGCCGGGTCGGACACGGTGACGTACAGGGTCCGCGCGCCGACGCGTGCCTTCAGTTGGGCGGCGGTGCCTTCGGCGATCACGCGGCCGTGATCCAGCACCACAATGGAGTCGGCCAGGGCATCCGCTTCCTCCAGGTACTGGGTGGTCAGGAGCACGGTCGTGCCGTCCGCCTGAAGCCGGCGGACGCGATGCCACAGGTCGCGCCGTGCCCGCGGGTCCAGCCCCGTGGAAGGCTCGTCGAGGAACAGGATGCGCGGACGCCCGACGAGGCTGGCCGCGAGATCCAGACGACGGCGCATCCCGCCGGAATAGGCCTTGGCCAGCCGGTGCCCAGCTTCTTCCAAGGCAAAATCCGTCAGCAGTGCATCCGCTCGCGACTTCGCTTGCGCGCGCTTCAGTCCCAGCAGGCGTCCAATCAGGATCAGATTCTCGCGTCCGGTTAGCTTCTCGTCGACGGACGCGTACTGGCCGGTCAGGCCGATGATCTCGCGCACCCGAGCTGCTTCCCGAACAACGTCGAAGCCGCCGACCCACGCCTGTCCCGCGGTGGGGGCCAGCAGCGTGGCCAGGGTTCGGACCACGGTGGTCTTGCCGGCGCCGTTCGGACCCAGCAGGCCCAGCACCTGGCCAGTCGGCACGGCCAGGTTCACGCCGTCCAGCGCCCGGGTGCCGGCAAAGTCCCGCACCAGCCCTTCCACCTCGATTGCGCGGCTCATCGATGCCCCGTTGGTAGGTATTCACCCCCCATTCAAACGACGGGGCCGCCCGATGGCAAGCGTGGGTGGTAGGGCACAGGCGGGGGGATGAACGGGAGCCCGCAGGAAAAACTCATCGGCCCGCTGCGGGCGTGCAGCCTGAAATCATTATTCCTCGAGATCGGCTTGGGGCCGGGGTGCTCAATTTCATCGCGTTTTCTCATCCGCGCTTTCCCGCAACCTCACGATACGTCTTCGAGCAGCGTCATCGCTTCGGTCCCGATCTCTGTGGGATGGCCATCCAAGCCGAAAGCATTGGCCCCTTCGGACCCCGAAACCACCACAGCCACAAGCTTCAGGGACGCCAGAACATGAAAGTGATCCGTCTCTCGATATCGAAAGACCTCGAACGCCTCGATGAGCACGACGGTCCGATCGGCGTCGCGATAAAGCGTCGTGGCCTTGAGCCGACGCATCCCTCAGCCGCTAGCCCGCATCGCGCGAAGCCCGCGCCAGATGGGTGGTGAGAGCATCAGGCCGGCCGCGATCGCAAGAATCTGCAGCGGGATCACCCGAAGCTGGCCGCTGCCGTCGACATCGAGGGCGGCGTCGACGAACTCGGGCGTCACGCGGATCCGCGCATCCTCGAGGTTCTGGAGCATCCCGGAGACCGGCCCGAGCACAGCCCAGAGCTGACCCGTCTCGGCGGGGTCGCCGGTGCCGATGCGCAGGTCCAGACGCAGGTTCTGCCGGTCGATGGCACGCCAGAGGTCCCTGACCAGGCGCAGCACGCGCTGCCGGAACGGCCGCTGACGCAGCGCGGCGAACGGGTTCGGTTTCGGACCACGCCTGCGCCGCCTCGTCGCACGCTTGGTTGGCCTGGCGTCCGCCTCAGTCGTGTCCGCCGGCGTTCTTGAGACCGGGGTTGGCAGACGCAGGTTGACGAGGCCGAACGCCCAAGTCAGACGAAGCTCATTGCCGCCGGTCTCCGGCCATGCGACCCGAAAGGTGAGCGTGACCGGTATCGCGAGGAGGGCGACCGCTATGGTCACGACGACCAGCAAAGTCACCAGGATCGCGCCGGCCACGCGTCACTCCGCCTGGCTCTTGCCTCCGTGCGCGGCGGCCGCCTTGCCCGCGCTCTCGATCACCTTTTCGAGCACGCTTGCGGTGCCGGACTTGATCGGCTCGACCCGCACGCCGTCCTGGTTGATCACGATCAGCGCCACCGGTTTCACGCCCCCGCCGCCGCCCGTGCCACCGCCGGAGCCGGTGCCCTTCTGTGCCTCGCTGCCCTGGCCGGTGCCGACGCCGAAACCGAACCCGACGTTGACCAGCGGGATCAGCGTGTTGCCCTCGATCGTGATCGGCTCCCCGACCACGGTCTTGGTGTTGAGCATGCGCTCGATTTCATTCACCGCCTTGTCGAACAGACTGCCGATGTCGTCCATCTGGGCCTCCTACGATTGCGCGCCTCAGCGTTGAGGCGCTTACTGCATCCTCGGTTCATTCTGCGCGCACCGGAGCCCGCAATGAAAGCGCCCGTTTCTCCCGATACGGCGGCCTTACATGCGTTTTGGTCGCGCACAAGCATCTGGGTTGGACTGGGCAAATCGCGCTTCGCTGCGCGCAAGCCGGCGATTCAGTTGCCGTGCCTTCTGTCCAGTCATGAAGACCGCACAACCTGATCAACCGACCTTCTGGCGGATGGCGGCAGCCGTTTCCGTGCGAACCCGAGGCGGATGAGCAGAAGGGGTTCTTCCGGCGCGTCGAGGCCAAGATGGGCCGCCAGCCGCCTGCGAATCGGGTCGACCTCGCAGGGCATGTTGACGTGGGCGTGTGCGATGCCCCGGGAGGCCGCCGTCAGCGCCACGCGTTCGAAGCTACGGCCGAGGGCGACCCAATGCGCTTTGTCATTGCCCCGGGCGATGAATAGCAGCAGCACGGACGAACTGCGGATCGCCTTCTCCTGCCGGGCAGCCTCGCCCTCTGGCTTCACCAGCGTCGTCATGATCCAGCGGCCGAGCCAGCGGGGCACCGGTGGAAACCCCAATGCGACGGAGGCGAGACCATCCTGCCGGTCGGATACCTCACGCCGGGAGAAACGGATCCACGATACGAGCTCCGCGACGAAGGCCGGATCGTTGAACTGGGCGATGTTGCCCTCGCGGACAAAGCCGATGATCGGCTCGATCTCCGGACTACCTACGGGGAAGGCACGAACCTCCACGGAATCTCGGGGGTTGGCCTCCATGATCCGGGCAAGATCGGAGGCATCGATCGCTCGCCCGTCATAGGTCCCGCGGTTTGACTGCCGCTCGGGAATCGCCCGGAACAAGGCGTCTGCGTCCTCCTCGGCGCCTTCCGACAGGTGAACCCGAAGACATTCCTCTGGTTCATCCGAGGGGAAGTAATCTACGTTGGCCACAAGACCCTGATGTGCGGCAGCGACGAGGAGATTTTCAAGCGCGCAGCCGAGGCTGACGAACAGTGCGTGATCGTCGGGGTCGACGACCGGCAGGCGCCGGGACAGATCGGGGTAGATCCGGATCGTGTCCTGGTGTACCGAGAACTGCCACGGCTGGGTGTTGTGTCCGGATGGTGCGCGCACCGCGAAGGCGATCAGTTGCTTGGCAATGGATTCCATGGTGTGCCTTCAATCGGTCGAATGGTGCGGCAATCAAGCCGTAGCTTGGCGCGTCTGGCCGGATCGAATCAATGGGCTGGAAAAAATGCGCCGCGACCAGCAGCATAGTCTTTTCATCGGTTCCGTTTGCGCCAACTTTCGCGATCGTACATGGAACGGGGGGACGATTCGATGGCATTCGCACTGGCCCTGTTGAGAACGGTCGGATGGATCGCCCTGATCGGCGGTGTGGCGGGAATCGCGATGGGCCTGTGGATCAGCGCACGGGATGC
>Ga0209498_1001053_pt1 | contig 16933 bp, 25 predicted proteins | sample WalLakDeSediment_FD_184131 | JGI IMG/M metagenome (GOLD analysis project Ga0209498, IMG submission 184131) | Lake sediment microbial communities from Walker lake, Nevada to study Microbial Dark Matter (Phase II) - Walker Lake 11/02/13 Deep... | ecosystem: Environmental > Aquatic > Freshwater >... | reverse complement strand
GCCCACGAAAAAGCGACGGGCGAAGAAAAGAAACGCGAGCAGGTCAGGAAGGTGACAACCACGCTCACGCGAAACGTAATCGAAGCGATGCGGTCACTTATTGCGATGAGCGACTCAATCGAGATACCAAGCTGGATACCAACACGGCGACCGCGAAACCTCGTATCGATGCAAAACGGCTTGCTCGACCTGGACGCGATCTTTCGCAATCAGCCGGCGGAAGAATGTTTGATGCCGCACACGAAAGACTGGTTCAGCGCGGTCCAGTTACCCTATGCGTTCGACTGGGAAGCGAAGTGCGATCGATGGCTCGAGTTCCTTAACGACGTTTTCAACTGCGACCACGAATCAATCACCGCGCTGCAGATGTGGTTCGGTTACCTACTGACTCAGGACACGTCACAACAGAAGATGATGATGGTTATCGGGGAGCCGCGGTCGGGCAAGGGAACGATCATGCGAACCCTCGACGCGATGCTCGGTCCGGGAGCGGTCGCGAACCCGTCGCTGTCCCAATTGGCAAGCCCGTTCGAGTTACACGGCCTAGTCGGTAAGTCGGTCGGGATTATCGGCGACGCCCGTCTGTCACACCGGACCGACGAAGTGGCGGTCACCGAGAGATTGTTGTCGATCACCGGGCAAGACCCGCAAGACATTCAGCGGAAACACATGCCCACGCTTCACGCGGTCAAGCTGGCGATCCGGTTCATGTTGTTCAGCAACGAGCTACCCGCCCTTCACGATTCGTCGGCGGCCCTGATGACGCGATGTTTGCTCCTGGTCATGCCGAACACTTACGTCGGACGCGAGGATCACTCGCTCGGCCCGCGGCTGATCGAAGAACTGCCCGGCATTCTGATCTGGTCGATCATCGGTCGGCGAATGCTCGATGACGTCGGACGAATTGCCCAGCCCGAAAGCGGTCGCGATCTGTTGAAACAGTTTCGGTCGATGGTCAGCCCCGTGAGCCTGTTCGTCGAAGAAGATTGCTGGCGAGGTGGAGAGATTGACACAAAAGATTTATTTGAGCGTTGGTGCGAGTGGTGCAAAGAAAATGACCTCGCAGAAAAACTGGCGATTCATCATTTCGCGCGAAAATTAAAAGCGGTCGTTCCGGGAATCAGGACGGTCCGGAATATGACGGGCGGATTTAGAACAAGAAAATTTGTCGGAATTAGTGTGAAAAAAAATAATTTTGAAGAAATTGAAAATATTGAACAGCAGGAAGCCTTCTAGAACACCCTAGATCAACTCCATTTGGCCTCATTAGGTCTATTTGGCCTCATTAACCACCTAAAACAGAAAAGCTACGCATGTAAGGGATGAAAACCACAAGAGGGGTATAGAGCTATACATAGAGTTTACTGGACTTTGTTGAAAACAGTGGTTAATGCGGCCATGCGGCCACAATGCGGCCAACTGACCAAAACCGGAGAATCGGAGAGCGATGGACACAAAAAAAATAATTTCCGCAGCGGAACAAAAAAATAATTTATTGCGGCGCGAAATGGGATTGATCGAACCGGATTACGGGCGATGGCCGAAATGGTTCCTGATGGCGATCGTCCGGGCGTCGAAAGGTTTTCGAATCGATCAAGACGTCAACACGAAGTCGGAAGCGTCGATGCACCGAGATTGGGGCGGGCGATGGCTCGACCACTGGGGGACGATCGAAAAGGGCGGGCGTGAACTGTTCGTCGCCGAGCCGTACCATCTGCAACCGGCGGACGCGGACGAAGCGATCGCGTTTGCCGATGCAATCGACGAGTGTATTCAAATTGACTACGGAAGGGGGTGGCACGCACCAAACCTCACCGACCGGATTATCATCGGGGGCCGACTGTGATCGAACACCTATTGCGTCAGAATCCCGCCGTTTTGCCGCCCTCACCGCGACCGCGACCGGAACCAGGGCCGACGATGCCCGCGAGCGTCCCGAGCGTTCCTACGGCAAATGCGGCGACCGCCAACGCCTCCACACTGGCAGCGAAGATGGCCCAGCAGCCGCGGCCACCGGTCCCAATCGCGCCGAAGCCGCCGAGCGTCTCCCCTGGCAGCGAATCGCACCTCGTGACCGAGTACGTGCTAACCGGATGCGTCGCCGCGTGTAAGCGGTGTTTATCGTGCTGGTACGTTGAATCGACGTGGAGCGATGGGAGCGTCGACCTTCGATGCTACTCGTGCCGAGCGGAAGTGACCGGCGAGCTATTTCCGCACCTGGCAGACGAGCGACGAGCGGAGAAGCGGAAGGAACGCGAAGCGGAAGATGCGGCGATCGCGGGGGAACAATCATACTAGACAACCCGCGACCGACCCGCAAAACACGATAAAAAAATTATTTCAATAAAATATCTGTTTTCATACTGGACACCCCTTGACCAGCCCGATTGAAACGCTAAGATTCACGTATCGCAACAACGCGACGAAAAGAAACGAAATCCAAACCTGGAACCCAATCATGCCCGCCAAAACTCGAACCGTCGCACTGACCCCGATCGCCCGCGAAGTCGCCGCCTACGTCGCCTGGCTTCGCAACCAGGGGCACATCATCTTGCGAGTCAAAGAATCGACGATGCCCGGCGTGGATACGCTGGTGACCTTCATTGTGAACGACTGATCGAACCGACCGACCGACAACCCTCTCTCCTGGAAGCAAAACCGATGCACAACCTACTTTCGACCCGCGACCTGATCGCCCGCATGACGCCGACCGCGCTCGCCGAGATGATCGCCAGCATTGAGCAAACCCGCGACGACAATCTCGACGCCGCGGAACTGGCAACGCTGATCGCCCTGGAAACCGAATTGACAAATATCGTCGGCGATGTCGACGCCGCCGGAATGGTCGCAGAGGCGATGAACTGATGGAAGCTGCCGAAAAACAACTCCGCCGCCTGATCGCCCTCGATGCTGGCCTAGCGTCGCCGGCTGGCGTTCGGCTTGCGGATTACGCCGCGGAACACTCGATCGACGACAAGACCGCGAGGCGGTTGATAAACTCGATCAAGTCGACCGGTTTGGAAATTGAGAGCAAGCGGACCGACGACGCGACCGGGTATTACTGGACGTATCGATACGCCGGTCGGTTCCGTCTGTTTTCGATGCACGCACACCGGGCGAGCGTGTAGCCCGCATGTTTGACACCGCGCTAACGCGTCGGTACGATCAATAGCGGCGGGGTGGAGAAGCAGTAACTCGCAAGGCTCATAACCTTGAGATCGCAGGTGCGAACCCTGCCCCCGCAATTGGGACCGTGGGTCAACAAAAGACGCCATACTTACATTTGGTAGCCGGTGAAAGACCGGCCACGGCTCCACCACACAGCAGGCTATTGAGACCCGAAGCCCGCGACCGTTCGAAGCTTGACCGCTCGGATGGCCGCGGGCTTTTTTCGTTGCCAGATCGAGACCCGCAAGATGGCCAAAATGTCGAGCCGCATGTTTTCGCGCCGCCAGCGGAGTAAATGCCGGGACATCGCCAAGCGATCGATCGAAGCGGCAAAGTGGGACGAAGCGAAAGCGAAAGACATCGCCGAGACCGCCGCCCGTCGTGAGTTTGGCTCAATCTGGATCATGGTCGCGCTGACGATCATTATCAAGCTGATCGAGTGGTGGCTGAAAAAACGGCGGGCCGATCCGACGTTTACGATCGCCGATGATTGGCAAGACGGCGAGCCGGGGTCCGATCCTAACCTCGACGTGATGCACGTCACCGAGCCGCACTCGGACGCGGGAGACTTCGATTGAGTCAATTCCCGCCGAAACATCCGATCAAAGGCACTTACGAAGAAGCGAAACCGTCGCCGCGGCTGAAGTTTAACGAGCGGGACGCGGCGAGCGTCGCAGCGACAACCGCGCTGACGCAGCCGGTTATCGTGGTCGCGTCGGCGATCGAATCGATGGCGATCAACGTTGACGGAATGTTGTCCGCGGCGACACCTTCGATGACGACAAGCTTTGCCGCGGCGTGGATTGCTCAGACGCTCGCAGTCGCCGCCCTGAAAACGGTCGCGTGTTTATTGCGGAATCATGGCACGTCGTTCTTCCGCGACTTCGTGGCGTGGGTGTGGCGATGGTGGCTGATCGCCGCCCGAGACGCGATCCGCGATTCGTTCCGCTCATTATGGCCGTGGGGGCGCGGTAATCCGCGACCGACACCGCGACCAACACCGCAACCCCCTTCCCCTGGCAGACGTCGCCCGGTTCGTGATGCGATCCGCCGGCGGCGCGAACGAGGCGACCAATGACGACACCGCGAAAACGGGCACCGCGAAAACCTGCAGCGCCGAAGGTTCAGCCGCCACCGGTCCAGCCGCCCGAGCCGGTCTACGACCTGGACGAGTACGAAGATCACGATTGGCATTATTCGCAACCGAAATTTCCCGTCGCCGGAATCCTTGTGTCGGCGATGTTCGCCGTGATGGCTTCCGCGCTGACGTTCATGGCGTTGAGCCGATACGACCGCGATCGACCAGAGCCAGTTCCGGTCGTTGTGCCGATTAACAACTTGGCCGCGTTCACCGCACCGATCAGAGCGAAGCTGGCGACCGATCGGGCGAAAGCCGCTGTCGTGGCCGATGCTTACCTCGGATTGTGCGGAGCGATCGCCGGCAAGACGGGTGAGCGGCTAACGTCGTCGCGAATCTTCGAAGCCGCACACGGAGCATTTCTGACCGATCTGGACGCGATGGGCGGCGTGGCCGTCGGAGCGGAAATCGATCAGGCGATCGGAAGCTACCTCGGCATGACGAAAACAGCCGGAGCCGATGGCGGCTGGGAACCAATCGCGTTTGACGCGTCGCACCGGGTGAAGCTGGTGGAAATAACCGCGGCGATCGCCGAAGCCGCGGAGGCCGTCAAATGAGCGATACCGCCGAAACCGTCGAGAAGTTCGCCGACGAGTTTTTCGCTCAACAGGCGATCACCGCCGATCGACTGGGAGTGAATCTCTCGCCCGAGAAGATGGCCGAAGCCTACAGGCTCAAAGCGATCATCGGGGCCGCCCTTGACGATGCCGAATTGCCAGTGGCGATCCGAAAGTACGCTCGCAACTGTCAAGATCAGTTCCGAAGCGACATCGGGCAAAACGAATATCTATTCGCGACCGCCCGCGGGACCGGCGGCATGTATGGCGACTACCAGGGCAAGCTTTGCATTCCTCACCGCCACCACCTGAAGATCGATCCCAGCATGGCCTACGTCGGCGCTCAATTGACGGGCGATTGCGTATCGTGGGCGAAGCGGACCGCTCGGGATCATGCCCGATGTTTTGACATCGACGCGAAGGGGGCGAATTACGAATACGTCAAGCGATCCGCGACCGCTGATCTGTATTCAATGCGGGGCCATACCGGAGCCGGGGCCAGCCCCTCGAGGATCGCCGCGGCGGCAACGAAGATCGGTATTTTGCTCGAAGGTCCAGTCACCGCCCCCGACGGCAAAGTGTGGGACTTCTCGGACTACCGAAAATACTATCGATGGGGCATGGATTACGGTCGAACCGGATTGCCCAAGTGGATATTCGACCTGAACCGCGACAAAGGTCCGAAGCAAGTCGCCGTCGTGAAAACCGAAGCCGAGCTACTGACCGCGTTGTGGAACGGCTGCGGCGTGTCGGTCGGTTCGATGATCGGAGTGAGCAAGACCGGCGGGAAAGATGGCGTCGCGTTTTTGTCGTCGCTGTCCGGTTCGTGGGCACACGATATGGCGATCCTCGGGTTCGATGATCGCAAAAAATATCACCGGTCGACGTTGATCATCTGGGATCAGAGCTGGGGCAACTGGCAATCTCGAGCGTTGGTTCAGGCGTGGCCGAGCGACTACGGTCCGCAACCAGAAGGGGCGTTTGTCCTGACGCTCGCCGATACGATGAAAGCGGTCCGCGGGGGTGAATGCCACGCGTTGAGCGATTCGGTCGGTTTCCGGGCCAGGCGACAAGCGACGCTCGGAGCGGAGGGACGGATATGAGCGATTACTTAGAAGCGATGTTTCGCATGTTGGTCGTCGCTTTAGTGCTGGCGGCTATCGCGATCGCTTTCATTTCGTTTATGGCCGGGCGGTACATGCAATGAGCAAAGCAAAACATATCGCCGAATCGATCCTGATCGCCTTATGGGTGATCGCACTTACAAGCCTGATCATTGTCGGCGGGTGTTCAATCATTCCGGGACCATCCGAACCGCCCTTCCCCTGGGAGCAACGTTTCATGGCCGACGTGGCGATCGTCGCTTCGACATCGGACATCGCCCCCGGTCCGCGCCCACAACCGAAGATCGGCGACCGCTGTAGAGATTGCAACGACCCGCCCGGAGCTTGCGGCGTTGGTCGCGTCGGCGATGGTCGCGATTGCTCCCGGTGTGGAACGTGCGGCGGCGATGGCCGAATCGATGAACAAGATTTGACCGGCGATTTCGGCGACGAACCGTCGCCCCCGGCTCGATCGATCATCTTGCGAATGTCGTATGGCTCCCAGGGATGGGGTGCGGATTGGTGGCTCAAAGATAGTAAGTCATTTTCCGATGCAGGCTGGGACGTTCAGACGTTAATCGACACTGAAAACGTGACGCCGGCACCGTATTTTATTGTTGTCGATGGCGATGCGTCGACGCAGTTTCACGAACCATTGACCGCGGAGCTACTCGAATCATGGACCAGATAAAACATGCCCCTTACCAGATAAAACATGCCCCTTACCAGATAAAACATGCCCCTTATTGGCTTTTTGGGCTTGCCGTCGGAGTTCTGTTTGGCGCGGTCGTGACGACATCGCTAATTCGTCGACCGTCTGCAATCCCCGTTATTTTGCCAATCACCCACAGGCCCGATATGTCAATCCCGAGTGAACCACCCTTAAACATTGTCGACTTTGAAGATATGGCGGGACTGGACGCGGCGACGCAAGAACTGTTGAGCCAGCGATACACCCCGCAGCCGCCGGGCGACTTTGAAAAGCGATTGCGTCGCCTCGAATGGGCCGTTTCCGCGTTAAGCGATCGAGTGTTCGGCAAGTCGTTGCTGCCAGGGGAAAGCGGGCAAGCGGGATCGATTGGCGAACTCGGCGACGCTGGCGAAAGCGAGTCGGATCGTGATTGAAACCAAGAAAATCAGAGGGGCGTTTTTCGATTGTTTCGGGACCGTGTTCGATATGTCGACGGTTTCGAAAACGGAAATCAAAGCTTACGTTGCACACGTTCGGCTTGAAATATTCTCAGCGTTTCAATTCCCTGAATCGTGGTGGAAGCTAAAAGCTCATCGTGACGCAGCGGACGGATTGCGAGCGATCAAAAAGCTCGGCATTAAATGTTTCGCAATGTCGAACGGATCGGTCGAATTGGTCGAGCATATAAGCTCCGCGAACGGCATTCGATGGGACGGCGTGATCGACTTTCGCAAGGCGAAGATTTACAAACCTCACCCGGACGCGTATCGGGTCTCGCAGACGCAAACCGGCATCCTGCCCGCCGATTCCCTGATGGTCACCGCGAACCCGACATTCGGCGACGTTGAAGGCTCGCAAGCGATCGGGATGCAATGCCAGGTGATTCGTCAGGGCAATTATCCCGACACGATTACCGACCTGGCCGATTTACTGAGTGAATGAACCACGATCCACAAACCCAAAGGAACCGAAACCATGATACCTCGAATCTTACTTACCGCGTTCGCTTTTATCGCGTTCGCCCTTTCGTTGCCGATGCTCTCCCAAGCTCAGGACATCATCGGCGGAAGCCCTGAAAGACAAGCCGCAGAGTCACCCGCACCCGAGGTCGGATCGCCGGGGATATTCGAAACCGCCGATCTGGCGTTGAGGCTCTACCGACTCGAATCTCGGGTGACCGAAATTGAAGATACCCAACTCGACGAAGCGGACGTGCGACGGATCGCCGAAGATGTGTTCCGCAAAATGTCGCTGACGATCGCCAAGCCCGAGGGCGGGCAACGTGCCGCAGTCGTGGACGCAGCCGGCGGAAGCGCGGCAATCCAACTCGCACCCGGCGAAGTGTTAGTGGGCTACACCGATCCCTTGACCGGTCGATACGTCAAGATGCAGCAGGCGACCGCGGGAACCATGACGTACCGAGAGGCTTCCAGCGGTGAAGTTGTGGTGCAGCAAGTCGGCAACGTGGCGACGGTTCGGCGACCGGTAGCAAGGGCGGTCGGGCGTGTTGTTTCCGCACCGTTTCGCGCTGCAGGTGCGGCGACGTGTCGAATCGTCAATGGCCGGCAAGTTTGCAACTGAAATATGTTTTACCATCGCCCAGAGAAATTGACCGCCAGCAAGTGGCACTTCGTCGCTGGATGCAGTCGGTCTTTTGAATATCGCTCGCCAGGTTGGTATGAAATTGATTTTGGCATTTTCAGACTCAATGAAATGCCGCCTGAAGGTGCGATGGTCACACGAAAACATTACACGGGAATTTGGTTGCGATTTGCGATCTTCTTCCCGTTTATTTTGCGATAACTCACTCTTTCAAATAGCTTCCAATGTCCAAAAAAACCAACGTTACCCGCTCGCAACTCGTTTCGCTTGTCAAGTCCGTTTCGGGCGTGATCGAACGATGGGAAGCGGCCAATACCGACGAAGCTCCGCACGTCATTTGGCGCGGCAGACCGACCAAAGCGATCAGCGAAGCTATGGTCGAATCGTTTGAAGAAATGTTCGGCGCCGTGGCGACTCTCGACATTGACGTCGACGCTCACGCTATCGCACTTGCAATCGACACGTTTAACGATCGCTACGACGAATGGGCCGAGCAATCGGAATTGTCGCCCGAGATGACCAGCCCGAGCGGATCGCCCGAAATGTGGTCGACGTGGCGGGAACTGATCACCACCCTGGCAGACCGCCCGGTCCGGTCGATCGAATCGATCGCCCAACTCGATATTGAGAAAGTCGGCGACCGCCAGATCGCGTTGATTTACGGATGGGCACAATCGGACGGATCGCCAGACATTCAGAAGGTCCGCGAAGAACGGGCGAATCCCGGGACGCATTTTGACAAGTCGAAATGGGTCCACCCGCAAGATGCCGCCGATGCCGCCGAAGTCGCCGCCAGGTGGTCGCAGCGATCGCTCCGCATTGCCGCGAGCGACGCAATGGGCGAAGCTTCGATGGCACCCGAGACGCTCGACGATCTCATCCGGCAAGACGTGTCGAGCAAGCAGATCGCGATGATGCTGAACATCGAGGTCGCCGAAGTGAAGGAACGGGCGAGGTTGCTAAATATCCCGATCGATGGCCAGTTTGTTCCGTCGGTGTCGCCCCATGATCGGATGCAAGATATCCGCGACGCTGATCAGGATCGCAAGCGAAAGCTCCACCAAGCGGCAAGCCAGGCGGAGATGCGAGCGGCGGAGACCGACCCGGCGACGATGGCCGAACGAATCCTTTCCCTGGCAGCGGACGGGCAGAAACCGAAACAGATTGTACGAACACTTGCAAGCGATTTTAGCGACCTGACCGAAGCGAAAGTCGCCGGGATACTTGCACACGCTGAGAAAGCCGAATCGATCGAGGTGTAGTCTCGATGCCAAGCTCCGAACAATTGGGGATGCGGGCCAGATACGCAGCAGAACGCGAGGTCCGCGCCCCCACGGTCGCAAAGATGTATCTCCGGGGAATGTCACACCGGGCGATCGCGTCGGCGCTCAAGATCGATTTTAAGACCGTCCGGAAAGACCTGGAACACTGTCGAAAGATTTGGCGGGAAAACTCGCTCAAGTCGTTTGAAGCCCATTTGGCCGAGCAACTTGCGAAGCTCGACGAAGCCGAAGCCGCGGCGTGGAACGGATGGGAGCGTTCGCAATTGGACGACGTTCAGACGTCGACCGAAGAAACCGAAATGCCAGACGGAAGCCCGATCACGAAAACGAAAATGTCGCGACGTGGGCAATCGGGCCAGGCGGCATTCATCGCGACCGTTACCAAGATTGTCGAGATTCGTTGTCGATTGCTTGGCTTGCTCGACAAAGATGCGGCGGAGCAATCGATCGCGACCGCTAATTTTAATGTTGTGTCGATCGTGGTCGATTCGAGGGAGCAAGCCGAAGAAATGCGGACGTTGACTGTCGATCAGTTTCGCAAGAAAGTCGAGGGCGAAAAAGACGAATGATTTCGCTCGCAATCCGTCCGGTCCCGATTTACCGCAAGCAAGCGGATTTCATCGACGTTCGCGAAAAGATCGCCGGATTTGTGGGCGGTCGTGGTTGCGGCAAGACTTGGATCGGAGCGTACCGGGTGCAGCGCGAAGCGAGACACGGCGATCCGTGGATGGCCATTTCGCCCGATGCTGGCGTGGTCCATGAGACGACCTATCCGACGTTCATCGAAGTCGCGAAAGAAACCGGCTGTTACATGCGGTCGGTCGGATCGCCCTATCCTCGCGTCTGGTGGCGCACCCATGACGACGGGATAGCGGACATCGTGTTTCGGTCCGCCGAAGTGCCGAAGAAGCTCCGCGGGCCGTCAAAGGCCGGAATCTGGATCGACGAAGCGAGCGTTTGCAACGAAGAAGCTTTCACGATCGCCCTGGCGACGCTACGACACCGCGGAAAGATGGGACCGTGTTTAATGACGCTCACGCCCAAGGGCCGCGCTCACTGGACGTTCGAAGCGTTCTATGAAGAAGTCGACGATCGCCAGATTGGAACCGACGGCTGCAGCGCCGACGGCGTGGTTTGGATTCAGGGCAAAGCGTATCGACCGCGAAAAAACTCAAGACTCATTCACGCCCGGACGTCGGACAATCCGTTTTTGCCGCCCGAGTTTTACGACGTGATCGCGGGCCGATATTCTTCCACCCTGGCAGCCCAAGAATTAGAGGGCAACTTCATCGACATCGCCGGAATTATGTTTCGGCGAGAGTGGTTTATGTTCGCTGAGTTCGCACCCCGCGACGCTCGACGGATTCGGTATTGGGACCGAGCCGCGACGCCGGGCGGGGGCGACTACTCCGCCGGCGTGTTGGTCGCGATGGACGATAAGGGGCTGATCTACATCGAAGATGTTGTGCGGGGCCAATGGTCCTATCACGATCGCAATTCGGTAATGATGCAAACCGCCGAGCGGGATTCTCGCAAATATGGCGGCGAGGTGGTTATATTTACCGAACAGGAAGGCGGATCGAGCGGGACCGAGGTTTCGCAACAGGTCGTCCGAATGCTCGCGGGGCACCCGGTATTCGTCGACATTGTGAGCGGGCAAGCAAGCCGAAAAATTGACGGCCAAAAGCTGCCAGGGGAAGCGAAGGTCATTAGGGCTTTACCGCTGGCAGGGCAGGCCGAAGCCGGAAACGTTCGAATCGTGAAGGGCAGGTGGAATGGCGATTTTCTTGACGAAATATGTGCGTTCCCCGAGTTCACGAATGACGACCAGGTGGACGGCGCGACCGGGGCATACAACAAGCTTTCGAAAGGTGCATTCACTTATTCGGGAACGGCGGAAAAAACGAAGATCGAAGCTCAGTCCGAACGGTTCGGCGCTGGGTTCGCTCTACAGAAGGTTCGTGACAGAAGGGCAAGACGATGAAACGGGCGATCAATACTTATCACCGGACAGACGGCGTTGTTGGATGCGGATTTTACGGCGAGTTTGGCGGATTGTGGCAACACTCGATTTCGTGGCCAGATCAGCCGTCGGCGAGAATGCGGACCGAAGATTTGGAAGATCGAAAGATCGACGTTAAATCGCTTGCGGTCGTTCCGGTCGGCGATCGCGACTTGATCGACAAGCCGGGGCCAATCGACGATCAGACGATCGAATCTATTGTTGACGTGCAAGACGGCGAGATTGAAAGCGTAGAAGTCATGCCGCCAGTCAGCCCGACCGCACCCGAGGATGCGTCGCAATTTGGGCCGTCTGCCAGTGAAGCGGAAAACATCCGACGGGCGATCGCCGCGGACCCGGACGCGACCAACCGCGACATCATCACACTACTCAACTCTCACGGCGTGAACGTGTCGTCAAGTCAGATTTCGCGCGAACGCAAAGCACTTGCGACGTTGGATAATTAAAGATGGCGATCGGTAAGCTATTCGGAGCAGCGAGAAACGCCAGCGAGTATGTTCGCCGGCGAATGTCGCGATCCGTCCAGGCCGCCGACGAAGTAGCTTCCGCGCGGACCAGTCAAGCCGAGCGGTCGAGCTTGGCCGAACGACTCGGGCGGTTTGTGTTCGGACGACGCGATCGCCAGCCGCCGGCGACGCCCGTCTACATTCCCCCTGGCAGCCCGCAGCAGCGAGGCCCAAGCCAGCCGCCGATATGGCCGGGAAGCTCGGAGCAAGATCGCCGAACGGGTGCGCCGCCGACACAGCCGGGATTCCCGCCGCCCCCACTCGATCAACCTCCGCTCCCGCCAGGTCAACCGCCACAATCCGGCGGAAGTCAGCCGCCGCCCCCTCCGCCTCCGCGACCACCAGTCGGAACGCCCGACGATGACGACGGCGACGATATACAACTCCTAGGACGCGACGCCGGTTATCACTTGCCAGATTGGGCAGCGGTGATGGCCGGGATGCGATTGACGCCCGGTTCGTCAAACGTGTTCGGGTATTATTTTGAGTTTGAAAGTCGCACCCGCGGCATTCTTTACGTCACCTTCCTAGCTGTCGGCGTGGGCAACAAGCGATCGGGGGCAGGGCAGACCTACGCATATTACGACGTCCCCGGACGAAAATACCACCAATTCGCGAGGGCTAGTGATTCGTCCGCGGGTGGTGCGGTGTGGGATTATTTGCGGGTTCGTGGTACGATTGCAGGACACCAGCACAACTATCGTTTGGTACAATCCCACGGCGACTACGTTCCGCGTAAAGTGACGCCACTGGGATACAAGACGCGAAACGTCACGGAGATTGGGATAACGGGCAGGCGATCGTACCGCCGATCGACATTGCCCGAGAGATTGTTCGCGCGGCCGAATCGCGGAACGCCCGACCGCGGAACGCCCGACCGCGGCGATCAACAGTAGATAAAACCAGCGACCGAGACCCGGAGCTAACCCGTAAAAACAGGTTTGCTCATGTCGTCCGGATCGGAACATCTCCCAGCGTCGGTGATCCAAGCGATCGCGATTGACCCAGCGATGGGGACGGGTGCGCCGCCAAACTTCGGCATGGACGTCGTTCCGCATATCCACACAGCGAGCGGTCGATTTGGGGTGGCATCGCACGCTTACCTCAACATGGACGAAGCGTTGCGGGATTCCCGCTCGAACGCTCAGCGAATGCGGTCCGATTGCGGGATTATGGAACCGGTCGAAGCCCGCCAGCGATCGGTCGCACTTTTGCCCTGGCACATCGAGTGCGATGACAAAGATAGTCCGGAGCAAAAATCGCTTGCCGAAGCGATGACGGCGATACTCGAAGAAACGCCACGGTTTACGGAGATGAGACGCTCTCTCCTGGAAGCGACTTGGTACGGACGCTACGCAACCGCAAACTCTTTCGGCGCGGACCTCGTTCGTGGTCAATGGCGAACCGTCGTCAAGCGATGGGAGCCGAGACACGGCGACAAACTCGTTTTCCGGTTCGACGACGGCTCGAACACAATCGATCCCGATCAGATCGGTATTCGCGTGTCGTCAGCGTTTCGTGGATCGGCGAAGCCCGATATCAATGGCCACCGGCGATCAAAGGTTATGGCGACCGAGACCGGATTGGTTTATTGGCTCGACCGGGCCGAGCGTCAGACGATGATCGTCCACAAACATCAGATCGAAGATGGGCCGTGGGAAGAACCTCGGATGATGGGGCGGATTCACGGTATCGGCATTCGCGACCGGATTTACTGGACGTGGTACGCGATGATCGAATGTTTGCAACGCGTGGTCGAATATCTCGACCGAGCGGCATTCGGTATCGAAGTGTGGCCATATCAAGCGGGCAATCCGCGAGCGAAAGCGGAAACCGAGAACGCTGCCAAGAAAGCGATGGGCGGCGGGCGGACCGTCATTCTCGCTCCGATTCCCGCGGGCGATGATCCCGAGACGTACATGCCGCGGTTGATTGAACCGGGGCTTGGTGGAGTGGCGACGACGATCGATATCATCCGGACATATTTCGGGCACAAGATCAAGCGGTATATTCTCGGCCAAACATTATCGAGCGAAGCGGACGCGACCGGGATGGGTTCAGGCGTCGCCGATGCTCACATGGCCACCCTGGCAGACATTCTCGCATACGACGCGATCAACCTCGAAGAAACGATCACGAAAGATTTTCTTCGTGTTTTGCAAGTTTGGAACTTTCGCAACTCGGCACATATCAAGCTCAAGTTTCGAATCGATACCGAGAGTGACAACGTTGTCGAGAGAATGAACGCCCTGCGGCAAGGATGGGAAATGGGGCTGAAGTTAAAAGCCGACGAGCTTTATCAGATTCTCGGGACGCCCAAGCCGGACCAGAGCGATGAAATGCTGATTAACCCAAAGATCGCGATTCCTGGAATGCCGGGCGGAAATCAGCCAGGGCAAGGGCCATTGCCACCAGCGGTTATATCGCCCGAAGCGTTTCAAGCTTCATTTCAACAGAATCTAATGAATCAAGGAATGAGAGTAGCTTAATGCTAGAAATGATAATTCAAATCATCGGTGCGATACTCGGAGTAATTTGTTTTATTGCAACAACAGTTTGGGCGGTCGCACAAATCAAAGAGACGACATCGAGTTTATCGATCGAAATAAAACACCTTCGCGAGAAGATCGGTGAGATTGTCGACGATTACAAAGATCACGAAACGCGAATCAGGCGAATGGAACGGTCGAGACACCAATGCGATTTAGAGGATTAGCCAGCGAATGATCGCCATCCTCCTAACCCTCGCCACCTTCGCGCCATCGCCGCTAACGGTCGAAGTCTGCGAAATCAACAAAACGCCGAACTTTACGCAAGTGATCATTCGTCGCTGGCATCGCCTGGGATCTGTCAACGGTCATCGCGTAACCGAATGGTGGATGGCGAAAGAACCGATAACGGTGCAGCGTGCTGGCGGTGTGTGGATGGTGCAAAGCGAGGGTCGAGAGTTCTTCGCTAGGTCGCTGCGGCGGACTGAGACAATAGGCGATCCTGAGGTCGCGGATCGTAAGATTGTTGGCGAAGCAGATCGAACACCTTATGGATTAAATAAATGAACGCACAAGAACGACTCGACTACCTGCTGGAATCGGTGTTCATACCGACCAATCAACTCGTCACGATCGGCATGATCAAGAACGCACTACCCGAGGAAGCCTACGGACTGGTGCTGGCGACTTTCGCAATGGCCAAGATTCCAGTTAGCGCGGACGGGCTGGCGGGAGTCGCCAGGGCAGCGGAAATGGAGTCCTCGTTCATTGCGATGAGCAGCGAAGGATTGTCGCTTTCGTCGGCGTCCCGGCAAGCGGTTATCGACCTACTAGCCGCCGCTGGTAAATGGCCAGATGCGGTGCGAGATGCGGTCAAGGCTTTGGGAGGTGTTTGGCAGGATCGCTGGGAGATCGAAGGTTACGCAGCGGAGCCGACACTGGAACAAGTCACAACCGAACTGCGGAAGATCGAACTAGAGGATGCCGCAGTCGATCGCCTGCAAGCATTCCGCGAAACGTTGTCCGCTTGGGACGGCAGCGGAGAGGAACCGGTGTTGTAAATGGCGATTAACTTTGTCGCTGCGGGTGCCGCAGAAGCCGATTCTATTTCGTTTGCGGCACATCAAGAAAACGACATTATTTTAATAATGGCGTATCGCAACACAACCACTAATATCTCATTTCCGGCAGGTTGGGACGAACTATCGATCAACCTTACGACTGTATCCCGTCGATCCGTAATCGCAACAAAAAGAGCGGCATCATCATCGGAAACATCGGGTACATGGACCAACGCGTCGCACCTGATGTATTACATCGCAAGGCCCACCGACACCCATTTGATTGTTGGCAATGTCAAGTCCTCAAGCACCAATAACAGCACAACACAGAACAATCCGAACCTTAACTGCCGCAAATCGTCCAGGGCTGTGCGAATGGTCGCGTTCGATCCGTCGTCCGCAACCGGGTACGCGGAGCAAACAGACTTTACAAGCAGGCAAGCATCGGTGTTTTCAGACGCGGCGTGTCATGTGTCAGATTCAGACTCGATGGTTGCATCAGTCGCTTTGTATACCAACACAATGTCCGAAGCAATCAGATGCCATAGCTGGATCTTTGAAATCTTAGAAACTTCCTTTGATCTTGCCGGCGGTGGCGGCGGTGGTGTAGCGTTCCCGGTCATCGGCGGTGGAGGCTTAGTTTACTAATGACAAAATACTTAGGCGATTTCACCGCAAACACATCGGTGCGCGGGACGTTCAACACTCGCGACAAAGCAGACGGGGCACCGATTACGTTAGCCGGTACGCCAGCCTTGGCGGTTTACAAGGACGGTGGCACAACCGAGACGACAACCGGAGTCGCGTTGACCGTCGATTTTGACAGCCGCACCGGTCACCACTTGTTCGTGATCACGACCACCGATGCTTTCTACGCCACTGGCAGCGATTACCGCGTTGTACTAACCGCTGGCACCGTGGACGGCGAAAGCGTTGTCGGCGTTGAGGTAGGTAGTTTCTCGATTGAGAATCGATCGAACCAAAAGAATCTGAAAGTAGGCCAGTCCTATACGCACACCAACGACGACACAACTGATGCTGTCGAAGTGACGATCACCGAAACACCGTAGGCTAATCGATGGCAAGAATATACGAAGCAGTATACGCCGACGTTTACCTAGACGTTTATGGTGCGGCAAGCGGCGGCAATACACTAACAGCCGACACCGGCACATTCGCACTCACAGGGATCGACGCCGGGCTAACCTACTCAGGACCAGTGGGGCCGACCCATACACTTGAAGCGGACGCAGGATCATTTGCACTAACCGGCATCGCGGCGGATTTCGCACTAACGCGATTGATCGCCGCT
>Ga0209498_1001050_pt1 | contig 16975 bp, 16 predicted proteins | sample WalLakDeSediment_FD_184131 | JGI IMG/M metagenome (GOLD analysis project Ga0209498, IMG submission 184131) | Lake sediment microbial communities from Walker lake, Nevada to study Microbial Dark Matter (Phase II) - Walker Lake 11/02/13 Deep... | ecosystem: Environmental > Aquatic > Freshwater >... | reverse complement strand
ATGTCCAGCTCGTCGAGCCGCGCCACCGGCTCGCGGACATCCGTGATGCGCGATGCGAACAGCACGACGGGCGCGCTGCTTGCGTCCCTGCGCAATGCATCCAGGTGGTCGGTACCGCTCATGTAACTCCTGCTCCTGCTCGTTTCCGGCGAGACCTTGGATGATAATAACTGAAGCCGCTACGCGGGCAGTTCCAGGCGCTGGGCAAGAGCGAGCGGGCTGCGGCGCGTCGGGGCCATTAATTAACCGGATTCCTTCGAGGCAGACATGAGAACAACTGCCATTGCGGTGCTGGCTTGCTCGGCGCCGCTGCTGGCCCAGGCCGAGGGGTGGGAATACTCCGTTGCGCCTTACGTATGGCTGCCGACCATCTCGCTGGAGTCCGCGCGCGCCAAAGACAGCAGCGGACTGGTCGACGGCTCACGCCTCGACATCGGCCCGACGGACTACCTCAAGGCGCTCGACTTCGCCCTGATGCTGACCGGGGACATGCGCAAGGACGACTGGGTCTTCAAGGGCGATCTGATCTATCTGAAGTTCGGGATCGACGACCAGGACATCGACTTTGCCAGGCCGGGTAGCGGGCCAGTTGCGGGCGAGTACGAGGCTGTTCTTGACGGAGCGATCATCGCCCTCGCCGGGGGCAGAACGCTTGTCCGCACCGCCAACTACCACCTCGACGGCCTGGTCGGTTGGCGCCGGGTTGCCATGTCGCTGGAGGTTTCGGGAGATCTCGACGGCGGCGGATCGATCGACCTCAGCTCCGACCTCGATTTCGACGACGCCTTCGTCGCCCTCAACGGCCGCTACGCGTTCGGCGATGGCGACCGCTGGTCGTTACGCTATTACGCGGACATCGGCGCAGGAGACTCCGACCTGACCTGGCAGGCGATGGTCGGCCTGGGCTACGGCTTCGGCTGGGGCGACCTGTTCGTCAACTATCGTCACCTCGAGTACGACTTCGGCGACGTCAGGCAGTTCGAGGATCTCAGCGCCAGGTTCAGCGGTCCATCGATCGGCGGGATCTTCCGCTTCTGATCGTCGCCGGCAATTCCTCGCCAGGCCCGTTCCAGCGCGCGCATCCTGGCGCATCGCGCCGGGACTCCTGGCGTCTTGCCTGCGGACGGCTGAATCCTGCGATGATAATGGCCGAAGGCGTGACGAGCCGAGGTCGGGGGGAGAGCGGAGGCAAGGCCGGCATGAAACACCACGGCAGCAAACCGGCCGGACAGGGTCTGCGCGACGCCCTGCGCTGGCTGTCGGCCGAGGGCCGGCACGACACAGCAGCGGTGGAAGAGGCGTGTCGCCGCTTCGATCTGTCGCCGCTGGACGAGGAGTTCCTGCTCGCCGAGGCCCGGCGGCTGCGCGCCGGCGCCGTGGACGACCGTGGCGAGCAGCAGGGAAGCTAGCCATGCTCGAACTGTTCGCACGCTACCCCCGTCTCGCCGACACCCTGCCATGGCGACCCCTGGGCGACTGGCCGACTCCCCTGCAGCAGGCAGAGCCAGAGTTCAGCGGGGAAGGCTGCGCCAGCCTGTGGCTGAAGCGGGACGACCAGTGCGCCGAGCCTTACGGCGGCAACAAGGTACGCAAGCTGGAGTTCCTGCTCGCGGACGCCGTCGCGCGCGGGCATGACGGCGTGTTCACTTTCGGCGTCGCCGGCTCCAACCATGCGCTCGCGACGGCCGTCTATGCCGCCGTCCTCGGCCTCGAGGCGCGCCTCCTGCTGACGCCGCAAAGCAACTCCTCCTTCGTCGGGCGCAACCTGCGCATGGGCCGCTGGGCCGGCGCGCGCCAGGTGCACTGCCCCACCGAGGCGGCCGCGCGCAGCGCTGCCCGCGCCCTCGAGCTGCGCGGCCCGGGACGGGCCCCGTACCGTATCCCCGGCGGCGGCTCGTCACCGCTGGGCGTGGTCGGATTCGTCAATGCGGGCCTCGAACTGGCGGCGCAGGTGCGCGCCGGACTGATGCCCGAGCCCGATGATCTTTACGTCGCGCTCGGCACGATGGGCACCGCCGCCGGCCTCGCGCTCGGACTCGCCGCCGCCGGATTGCGGACGCGCCTCGTGCTGGTGCGCGTGGTGCGGGCCGACATCGCCAGTCCGGAGCGATTTCGCAGGCTCTACCATGGCGCCGCGCGCCTGCTGCACCGGCGCGACCCTCGTTTCCCGCTCGCACCACTGGACAATACGCGCATCGAGGTGCGGCACGAGTTCATCGGTTCAGGCTATGCACGCTTCACCGGGGAGGCCATGGAAGCGCTTGCGGTCGCCCGGCAGGCGTTCGACATCGGCCTGGAGGGCACTTACACGGGCAAGGCCTTCGCCTGCCTGCTGGCGGACCTGCGCGCCGGCCGGCTCGGGGGCCGTCACGTCGTGTTCTGGAACACCTACAACGGGCAGTCGATGCCCGCCGAGGCGATGGCGCTCGACTACCGCGCGCTGCCGCCGCCGTTCCACCGCTACTTCGAAACGCCGTTCCAGCCGCTGGACCCGCAGGCCTGACCGCGGTGCCGGCATGGTGGGGTTCCCGTCCAGGTGACCGCGCTGGGACCGCGGCGGGGCCCTGACAGGGTTCCCCTCGCTTAGAAATCTTTATGCGCTCGGGGAACCCTGTCAGGGCCCCGCCGCTGCGCCTCTGCCAACGGAAACGCCGCGGGGGCATTGCCACTGTCGACGCGGCAGCAGGCGCGCGACCAAGGTGCCAGGCCCACCGACACGGCAGCGGGTGTCGGATCGAGCTGCCAGGCTCATCGACCACGTAGCGAACGCGGGACCGAGGCGCCAGGCTCAGCGACGCAGCAGCGGGCGTGGGACGTCACAGGTCCACCGAGCGCATAAAGACTTCTAAGCGAGGGGGACCTGTGACGGCGCGCGCCCGCGGACCAGTGCCCTCAGAAAGCAGCGAAGCTGTCCAGTCCCCGCAACAGCAGGTCCCAGCGCGCCTCCACGGCCTCGCGCGCCGCGACCGCCGGCAGCCCCTGGATCAGCGCGGCGCGGGCGAAGACCCAGCCGATCGCATCGTGCGGGCCAAGGCTCAGGAAGAAGCCGAGCTGGCGCGCGTCCCAGTCTTCCGGTTCGCGGTCCTCGGCGAGCCGCGCGATGGTCTCCGCAACGTGCCGGCCCTTGCGCACGGCCGTCTGCGCCGTGGCGGCATCGAAGGGCACCCCCGTCCAGCGGGCGCAGTCGCCGGCGGCAAAGATGCCTGGCAGCGGCTGCCCGGCGTGCAGCACGCGCCCCGCGGCGTTGGCCTCGATGCGCTGCCCGGTCGGGCCGGTGCAAAGCAGCACGCCGCCGGCGGGCTCGGACGAGGCGCCGTCCGGACCGGTCATGCGCACCCGGCCGCGGCCGAATCCCGCATAGCGGGTGCCGAGCCGGACGTCGACGCCGAGGTCGTCGAGCCGCTCGAGAACCTCGCGGCGCAGGCCGCGGGGCTCCGCGGGCAGGATCGTCTCGTCGGCCTCGATCAGCCCGAGCGGAGCGTCTTTCGGCCGCGCCACGGCAAGCTCGAACAGGCATTGCAGGCCGCTCGCCCCGGCGCCGACGACCCAGGCCGTGCCCTCGGCGGCGGCGAGGCGCTTGAAGGCGTTGACGCCCGGCCCGGTGGCCAGCGCCTCGAGGGGGATGGGTGGCACGCGGCTGCGCGAGACGCGGCCGGAGACGCCGGGCAGGCCGGTGGTCAGCACCAGCGCGTCGAACTCCAGTTCGCGGCGTCCGACCCGGATGCTGCGGGTGGCCGACCACTGCGCGAGGCGCTCGGCCGACCAGCCGATGCGCGCCCGGTGGTGGCGGAAGTCCCAGCGCCGCGCGATCGGCCCGAAGTCGGCGCGCAGGTCGTACAGGGGCTTGCGCAGCGTCTCGTGCAGCAGGGTGCGGCGCAGGTGCCAGCGGTTGGGATCCACGAGGTGGCGCTCGGCATCGGGCGCGACCCGTGCGAGCCGCGCCAGGCAGGCGAGGCCCGCGTAACCGCCGCCGAGCACGACGATTCTCACGCCGGCACCCGGCGCGCACGGAACTGCCAGCGCGCGAGCACGACGCCGGCGAGGATCAGCCCCAGCGCGGCGAACGCGCGCGTCGGCAGGCGCTCGCCGAGCGCGAGCGCGCCGAGCACCACGGCCCAGACCGGGATCAGGTAATTGATCAGGGACAGAAACGTCGGGCCCGCGCGCGCCACCAGGCTGAAATAGACCACCGTCGCCAGCGCGGTGGACAGCGCGCCGAGCGCCAGCAGCGAGATGGCCGGGGCCAGGCCGATATGGCTGTGGGCGGCGGCGGATTCACCCTCGCGCAGCCCTGCGGCGAGGAGGAACCCGCCCACCACGATGCCGGCGATCGACAGGACGGCGCCGGCCGTGACGACCGGCTGCAGCACCGGTCCGCGGCGCGCGATGATCGCCGCCACCCCGTAGCAGACCGCCGCGCCCAGCACCGCGAGCTGGGCGATGAAAGAGGCTTCCCGGCCGACCAATGCGGCGCGGGCCTCAGGGCCGGTCAGCACCAGGACCCCAAGGAAGCCGAGCGCGAAGCCCGCCAGGCGACGCGGGGTGAGGCGCTCGCCCGCCACGAGGAAGTGCGCGAGCAGCAGTGTGATCAGCGGCATCACCGCCATCAGGATCCCGGTGAGCCCCGACGGAATGTCGCGCTGGCCCCAGGCGATGAGAAAGAACGGCAACGCGTTGCCGACCAGCGCCATGACCAGGAAGAACCACCACGCCCGCAGCGTCCATGGCGGACGGCGGCCCATAACCAGGAGCACCAGCACCAGCACGCCGGCCCCGATCAGCAGGCGCCCCGCCGTGACGGCCACCGGCGTGAAGGCGTCGAGCGATACCCGCACCAGCAGGAAGGAACTGCCCCAGAGCACGACCAGCGACAGCAACAGGGCCCACTCGACGGGACCCTGGCGCAGCACGCCATGCGACGGATGGGTCGCCTCGTGTGACATCGGGCCCCGTGCTCAGCGGGGCCCGGGCGAATCCGCCAGCCGGGTCGAGCCCGCGGCCCGGGCCGCGTCGGCCTGGCGCCGCTCGTGTTCGCGCGCAGCATCCTCCCGCTCGCGCTCCTTGCGGCGAATCTCTTCCAGCATCAGCTTCAGCCATTCGTTCAACGCCATTGCCTCCTCGGCAGGAACAGCCTGGCCAGCACCAGCCCCGCGATGAAACCGCCCAGGTGTGCCCGAAAAGCGACACCGCCCTCGCCCGCCGGCGCCAGCAGCGACGACACGAGCTGGATGCCGAACCACAGCCCGAGCACCCAGACGGCCGGCAGCCTGATCACCTTCAGGATAAAGCCAAACGGTACCAGCACGAGCACGCGGGCGCGCGGGAACAGCAGCAGGTAGGCGCCGAGCACCCCCGAAATCGCGCCGGAAGCGCCGACCATGGGCACCCTCGCCTCGGGGGCCGGCAGCGCCTGGGCGAACACCGCGGCCGCGCCGCACACGAGGTAGAACGCCAGGAACCGGAAGCGGCCCATGCGATCCTCGATGTTGTCGCCGAAGATCCACAGGTACAGCATGTTGCCTGCGAGGTGCAGCCACCCGCCATGGAGGAACATGGAGGTCACGACGGTCGCCGCGGGCGGCACCATGGCGATCTCGGGCGGCAGCTGGGCATGGCCGAACAGCACCGCCGGAATCACGCCGAGCGAGAAGATGGCCCGGTTGAAATGCGGCGCGCCCTGCGAGATCTGCCAGACGAAGACGAGCACGCAGGACGCGATCAGCAACCAGGTCACCACCGGCGTGGAGGACACCGGGTTCTCGTCGCGCAGCGGTATCACGATCGGCCCGGCGCGCGGCGGCGCTGCGCCGTACAGCTCAGGACCCGGGCTCCGGGTAGCGGCCCTCGCCCAGCCGGATCGCCCGGCCCTTCAGCTCGTATATCGTCTGCTTCAGGAGGGGGCGAACCGGGCCGCGCCAGTGGCCGGCCGCGCGCAAGGTATCCCTGAAAATATCGAGGTCCTGCAGTTCGCCGAGTACGTCCGCGAGCTTCTTCAGCGTGGCGCGCTCCATCCGGTCGAGGGGTCGTCCGGACAGCTCGCGCTGGTGCAGCTCGCGTTTTACGGCCTTGCGGAAGTCGTGGAAATGCGGCAGCGCCGGCTTCTTCACGACGCGCCTGAATGCCATCGCCGTGTCTGCCCACGAGTCGGCCAGGCCCGCGTCCAGCGCGGCGGCGTCCAGGCGCTCAAAGGACATCCCCTGCACATCGCGCAGCACCCTGCGCAGCGTGCCAGCCACGTCCGCAGCGATCGGGCGCGGCAGGCCCGGCGCGCCGGCGACGGCTTCGCGCAGGTCCGCGAGCCTGTCTGCCAGCGCCTCGAGCGCCCCGAGCTGCTGCGGGTCCGCCCGCACGCGCAGGCGCGCCAGTGTTTCGGCCGCGGCATCGGCGTCCCGCAACGGGGAGAGCTTGCGTGCCGCTGCGGCGCAGCGCTTCTCGAGGCGGCGAGTCGGCAGCACGTCGCCGCTCAGCCGGAGGAGGGCGCGGACGCGTTTCAGGTCCTTGCGCACCTCGTGCACGACCCAGGCCGGCGGCCGGGACGGATCCTCGAGCCGCTCGACGCAGCGGCCGAGGCATTGCGCCAGGGTGTCGCCCACGCCGCCGGGCGCAGGGCCTTCGCCCGGCGACACCGCGGCCGACTCCCGGCGAGTCCGGCTGTCCGTATCCATTGCTGCTCCGGGCCGACGGCCCGACAACCTATTGGGCCGGCGATTCTAGCACGAGCGATCCGCGATGCGGCGATGCAGCAAGAGAGCTGTCCTTGTCACCAGGGAGCAATCGCAGGTGCAGAACATGGACCAGATGTCCGCCTCGCTGGACGCATTGCGCGCCCGGGGCCGCCCAATCCCGATGGATGCGGCGGCACGCCAGGCCTGGGCCCGGCAATTCAATGCCTTGCCCGCCATGGGCGCGATGGGCGCGTCCCTCGACTTGTCGGACGAGACCCTCGTGCGCGTCCATCTCACCGAGGTGCGGCCGCATCACCAGGGCGGCATGGGCAGCGCCGCCGTTAACGGTGCGGTGATCGCGGGGCTGTTCGATGCGGCGCTCGGCGTCGCCGGCGTAATCCAGTTTCCCGGCAAGCTGTGCGCCGTCGCCACGGGAATCGTCTCCACCGCCCGGGGCGTCGCCGAGGACTAACGCCGGGGCCGGACGATCCGGATTGCGGTCGTGCTGCGCGCGTCCCATCATGGTGGGGCGGGGGCATGCCCCGAGGAGAGATAACGATGTTGCCGTACCGAATCCCCGCGCAGCTGCTTGCGCCGCTCGCGATCCTGGCGGCCGGCCTGTGGGCGCCCGTCGTCGAAGCCGCCGGCGTGCTGCAGTTCCTCGAGCCCCGCATGAATGTGCGCGAGGGCGAGACCCGCGAGATCACCGTGGTGCGCAGCGGCAGCTCGAGCGGCGCTGTCACCGTGGTCCTGAACGTCAGCCTCGGCGGCACCGCGACGCTGGGCGAGGACTACACGGTCGAATTGCCGCTGGGCGTGATCAGCATCCCCGATGGCAACCTGTTCGGCCGCGCCCGCCTCGAAGTGCTGCAGGACACGCGCGTGGAGGGCACGGAGTACGCGGTGTTCACGCTCGCGAATCCCACCGGCGCGACCCTCGGGCGCGAGAACAGCCTGCTCCTGCAGATCGAGGATGACGACGCCGCGCAGGCGACCTTCGGGATCGCCGGCGATCCGGTGCGGCGCGTGCAGGCCGGCGCAGAGCTGCCAATCGAGGTCACCCGCAGCGGCCTCGCCGCTGAAACCTTGTCGGTGGTCCTGCTGGGTGTTCCCGACACCGCCGCCCTCGGGCTCGACTACAGCGACCTGACGACCACGCTCGAGTTCGCGCCGGCGGACACCCGCGAGGAAGCCACCCTCTCCACCATCGCCCGCACGGAGCCCAGGTTCCCGCGCACGCTCAGCCTCATGCTCGCGACCCCGACACCCGCAGGGCGGGCGGCGTTCGCCGGCATCGGCCCGCTCGTCGTGATCGAGGATCCGCCCGGGGAACGGGCGGGCGAGTTCTCGCTGTTCAGCACGAGCACCCAGGTCGGCGAGGGCGACGGCACCGTCACGTTCACCGTGGATCGGAACCGCGGCAGCACCGGCGCCGCCGCCGTGGACTGGGTCACCGTGGATGGCGAGGGCGCAAGGGATGCAGTCGCCGGCGTCGATTACGTGGCCTCGACCGGCACCCTCGCGTTCGCCGCAGGCGAGACGCGCAAGACCTTCACGGTGGCGTTGATCCAGGGCGATGCTGTGCGCCCGCGACGCAGCTTCGAAGTCGTGCTGGCGAACCCCTCGGAGCTCGCCGGGATCGATCCCGAGGGACGGCGCGTGACCATCACCATCCGCGCGGACGAGGGCGATCCGGATGACGACTGCCGGGGCTTCTGCGACTGCTTCATCGCGACCGCCGCGTGGGGCAGCTGGATGGACCCGCATGTCGCCGCGTTGCGCGGCTTCCGCGACGAGGTGCTCATGCGCCATGCGCCGGGGCGCGCGTTCGTTGCGTTCTACTATCGCCACTCGCCGCCGCTGGCGGAGCTGATCAGCCGCCACGAGCTGCTGCGCGCGACGACGCGCGCGGCCCTGGCGCCGCTGGTGTTCGCGATCGAGCGTCCGGCCGCCGCCGGCACGGGATTCCTGCTCGCTCTGCTGCTGCTGGTGAATCTGCGCCGCACGGCGACCCGAAAGCGCACTCCATGACGAAGAACGTTCTCATCACCGGCACCTCCACCGGCCTCGGCCGCAGCGTTGCGCTGAGTCTCACCGCCTCCGGCTGGCGGGTGTTCGCCGGGGTCCGCAAGACCGCGGACGCCCGGGCATTGTCGGCCGAGGCTGAGGGGGACCTGGTCCCGCTGGTACTGGACGTCGCGAAGCCGGATTCCGTGCGCCGGGCCGTCGAGGAACTGACCGCGGTGACGGGTGGCGAGCTGCACGGGCTGATCAACAACGCGGGGGTTTATCTCGGCGGGCCGCTCGAGCTGATGCAGCCCGAGGAGATCGACCTCACCTTCGCAGTAAACGTGATCGGGCTGCTGGCGCTGACGCGGGCCTGCCTGCCGATGCTCAGGGCCACGCAGGGCAGGATCATCAACATCAGCTCGATCTCGGGGCTGATCGCCATGCCCGGCGTCAGCGTCTACGCCGCCTCGAAGCATGCCGTCGAGGCCATCACGGATTCTCTGCGCGTCGAGCTCCATCCCTTCGGTATCAAGGTCGTCGCGGTGGAGCCCGGCGGCATCAAGACGCCGATCTGGGAGAAGGGCGCGAAGCGCGACGCGGCGATGCCCGACGATGCGGCGACCGCCAAACTGCGCGACCTCTATGCGCCGCTCGTCAAGCTGCTGCAGAAGCTCAATGCCAGGCCCGGCGGCCTCCCGCCCCAGGATGTCGCGAGAGTCGTGATCGAGGCGCTAGAGTCCGCCAAGCCGAAGAACCGCTACCTGGTCGGCAACGACGCGAAATCCCTTGCGCTGCTGCGCCGGCTGCCCGACGCCTTGCGCGACCGCGCGATCATCGCGAAGGTCTGGCGTTAGCCGCGGGCGCCGCCCGGCGGCACTCATCCCCCGCTACGGAGACGCGCCCTCCCCGGCGCTGCCCGCGGCGCTCTGCGCGACCTGCTCCCGCTCCACTTCCCGGTAATTGCCACGCGAACTGTTCTCGACGTGCGGCGCGAGCGCCAGCCACGCGTCGGGCTCGGGACTGCCAGCGCTGACCGGCAACGGCACGCCCATCCCGGCCTCACTCATGGCCGCCACCCGGGCCCAGTCGACCGCGTGCTCGCCCGCCCGTTTCCTCAGGAGCTCCAGGCCGGAGGTCCAGTCGATCTTGCTGTCCTCCAGGCGCCTGTGGGCCTCGAACAGGACGCGCCCGTCATGCCACCCTGCCAGCCAGGGCTGGTCGACCATCGCAACCGGCGTGCCGGGCGGCAGGTGATCGAACAGCCTCTCGATGTCCTCCGGGTAAAGCCGGATGCAACCGTGGCTGACCCGCATGCCGACCCCGGCCGGCTTGTTCGTCCCGTGCAGCAGGTACACCGGGTTGTCGAGCCGCACTGCGTGCCGGCCCAGCGGGTTGTCAGGCCCCGGCGGCACCGACGCCGGCAGCGGCTCGCCGGCCTCCGCATGCGCGCGGCGGACCGAGGCCGGCGGATGCCAGGTGGGATCCTTGGCGCGCGAAATCACCTTGAACTGGCCGAGCGGCGTCGCCCAGCCGAGCTTGCCGATGCCGATCGGGTGCGTGATGACCGTCTGCCGTCCCTCCTCGTCCGGGGGACCGAACCACCAGAGACGCATCGCGGGCAGGTTGATGACGACCCCCTCGCGCGAAGCATCGGGGATGATATGCGCCGTCGGCAGCAGGATCTCCGTGCCCTCGCCCGGAATCCAGGGGTCGATGCCGGGATTGGCCGCGCGCAGCTCGTCGTAGCCCAAATTGAAGCGCCGGGCGATGTCGGTGAACGTGTCCTCGTGGCTCGCGATCACCTTCTGCGGGTGGCCAACGACCTCGGTCTCGCTGCTCACGCCCTCGAACACATCGGCGCGCTCCAGCGCCGCCCATGGCTCGGGGCGCGCGTCATCCGGGACCGGCGCGTGCGTGCCCCACAGCGGCGCGCATCCGGCCAGCAACGCTACCATCGCCAGGACGCCAAGCGCGCCACCCGCTCTCAATAATCGGTTTCGGATGCCCATCTGTCGCATGACCCTCGCTCGCGGCGCGCGGCCGCGCTGACCATTCACCGTCCCGTCACTTCCAGCGCGGCAGGAAACCACCGAGACGCCCCTCTTCCATCGCAGTCGCCAGCTTTTCCATGAGACGCTTGTGGCCGCGCCACTCAACTTTCCAGGCATCCGCCTCGTCGACCAGTCGCGTCAGCCAATCGTCGCTGGTGCCGATCTCGTCGACGAGCCCCAGCTCCAGCGCCCGGCTGCCGTACCAGTGCTCGCCGGTGGCGACGCGCTCGAGATCCAGCGCGGGACGGTGCTTCGCGACCATCGCCTGAAACAGCGCATGCACGTCCTCGAGTTCCTCACGCAGCTTGTCGCGATCCTCGTCCGTGACCTCGCCGAACATGCTGACGGTGCGCTTGAACCGCCCCGCCTTGATCTGCTCGACGGTGACGCCGCGCTCGTCCAGCATGCGGCGGAAATTCGGAATCTGCGCCAGCACCCCGATCGAGCCGACGACCGCGAAGGGCGCGGCGACGATGCGATCGGCGACGCAGGCCATCAGGTAGCCGCCGCTGGCCGCCACCTTGTCGACCGCCACGGTGAGCGGGATGCCGCGGTCCTTCACCCGCACCAGCTGCGACGCGGCGAGCCCGTGTTCGTGCACCAGCCCCCCGGCGTTCTCCAGCCGCACCAGCACCTCGTCGCCGGACTCGGCCACCGCGAGCACCGCGCTCACTTCCTCGCGCAGCGAGGCGGTCCCGCTGGCGCGGATGTCGCCGCGGAAGTCCAGCACGAAGACGCGCTTGCGGCGGCGTCCCTGCGCGGCCTTGGCTTCCTGCTTGCGCTGTTTCGCCAGCTGCTTGCGCTCGCCCTTGGGCATCAGCGCGCGGCGCAGACCATCCGCGGCGTTGCGGAAGCGCGAATTCAGGTTCGTGACTTTCAGGCCCTCGGCCTCGCGGTTACGCCTCGAGATGTTCACGAACAACCCGGCCACGAACGTGATCGCCGCCACCAGCGTCACGGTCTTGAGCAGAAACAGGGTGTATTCCAGCAATGCCTCGGTCACGATGGGGTCTCAATTCTGCTTTGCGGGTTTTGCGGTCGCGATATGGTAGCGCAGCCGCGCGGCAAACAATCAGGTGGCCGCGGAGATGGGAAGAAATGGGCCCGCAGAGGCGCAGAGACGCGGAGTGGGAAGATTGGCTCCCGCAGAGGCGCAGAGACGCGGAGTGGGAAGATTGGCTCCCGCAGAGGCGCAGAGACGCGGAGTGGGAAGATTGGCTCCCGCAGAGGCGCAGAGACGCGGAGAACTGCAGGGCTTCTGGTCGGATCTGTGGCATGCACCCGCGACGTTTATCCAGCCACCCGCCTTATCTCTGCGTCTCTGCGCCTCTGCGGGCCAAATTCTTCGCGCCCCTGCGGGCCCATTTCGTCGCGCCCCTGCCCCGCGCGCTCAGAACAGGCTCCCCTGGGGCGTCGGCGCCCGGAACAAGTCCCGCCTGAGCGCGAAGGCCTCTCCGCCCCCATATCCCAGCCGCCGGGTCGCAACCTTGAAGCGGCGCGCGATCAGCTCGGCGAACACGCCCTCCCCCCGCATGCGCGTCCCAAAACCGCTGTCGTTGTCGCGCCCGCCGCGCATCTGCCGCACCAGGCTCATGACGTGTTCCGCGCGCTCCGGCATATGCAGCGCGAGCCATTCACGGAACAGGTCCGCAACCTCGTGCGGCAGCCGGACGATGGCATAGCTGGCCTGGCGTGCGCCGGCGGTGCGCGCCCGGGCGAGGATCTCCTCGAGGTCGACGTCGGTCACCATCGGAATGACCGGCGAGACCAGCACCCCGACGGGGATGCTCGCCTCGCTGAGCCGGCGGATCGCCTCGATGCGCCGCTGCGGGGCCGAGGCCCGCGGCTCGAGTTTCGCCGCCAGGCGATTGTCGAGGCTGGTCACGGAGACGAGCACCGCGACGAGATCATGGCGCGCAAGCTCCGCGAGCAGATCGAGGTCGCGCTCGACCATCGCGCTCTTGGTGATGATCGTGCAGGGGTGCCGCGCCTCGACGAGCACCTCGAGCAGCGCGCGGGTGATCCGGTAGCGGCGCTCGAGCGGCTGGTAGGGGTCGGTGTTCGCGCCGAGATTGATCGGGCTGGGCCTGTAGCCGTGCTTCGCCAGCGCCTCGCGCAGCCGCTCGGCCGCATTCGTCTTCGCGAACAGCTTCGTCTCGAAATCCAGTCCCGGCGAAAGATTCAGGTAGCCGTGGCTCGGGCGCGCATAGCAGTACACGCAGCCGTGCTCGCAGCCGCGGTACGGATTGATGGATTGCTCGAAGGGAATATCCGGCGAGTCGTTGCGCGCGATGATGCTGCGCGCGCGCTCCTCGGTCACCGTCGTCGCCGGGCGCGCAGGCTCATCGTCCTCGCCCGGGAACCAGCCGTCATCGACGGATTCGCGCCGCACGGACTCGAAACGGCCCTCGGGATTGGAGGCGGCGCCGCGGCCCTTGATCCTGCTCATACCGAACGCACGGCGGCGCCGCTACAGCCCGACGTTGTTCTGCTCGAAGACGCGATCGGCACGATAACTGGAGCGCACCAGCGGCCCGGAGACGACCTCGAGGAAGCGCATCTCGAGGCCGATGCGCCGATACGCGGCGAATTCTTCCGGCGTCACGAAACGCTCCACCGGCAGGTGATTCTGCGTCGGCCTCAGGTACTGGCCAAACGTCACGATGTCCACGGCGGCGGCCTTGAGATCCTCGAGCGTCGCGCGGATTTCCGCATCGGTCTCGCCGAGCCCCAGCATGAGGCTGGTCTTGGTGAGCACCTCGGGCCGATGCCGCTTCGCGTGCGCCAGCACGGCGAGCGTCTGCTCGTAGCCGGCGCGTGGATCGCGCACGGGGTGCGTCAGCCGCCGCACGGTCTCGACGTTCTGCGCGTAGACCTCCAGGCCGGAGTCCACCACCGTCTCGATGGCCGCGAGGTCGCCGCAGAAATCCGGCGTCAGCGCCTCGACCGCGGTCTCGGGGTTGAGCGCCTTGATCGCGCGCACGCAGGCGGCGTAATGCGCCGCGCCCCCATCCGGCAGGTCGTCGCGGTCGACACTGGTGATGACGACATAGCGCAGGCCCATGATCTGTACCGAGCGCGCCGCGTTGGCGGGCTCCTCCGCGTCCAGCCAGCCGCGCGGGTTGCCCGTGTCCACCGCGCAGAACTGGCAGGCGCGCGTGCACACCGAGCCCATGATCATGATGGTGGCCGTGCCGTTGTTCCAGCACTCGCCGATGTTCGGACACATCGACTCCTCGCAGACGGTGGAGAGGCGATGCTCGCGCACGTTCTGCCGGACTCGCGAGAACCCCTCGCCGCTCGGCATCTTCGCGCGCAGCCAGGGCGGCTTGCGGCCCAGCGGCGCGGCCTCCGCGCGGCTGTTCTGCTTGACGCCGTTCTTGATCGCGGCGATGCCGTGCTCGGTGCGGAACTTCGCGCCGCTCCGCACGGGAACCGGCTGCACGATCGGGATGCCCTTGAAGTTCGAGTCCATGGGCGAGGATTCTCGCACGGCGCCCGGACCCGTGTTAAACACTTGGTTGCTAATGCGAACGATTCGCATTACATTCATCCCTCATCCTTCCATGTATCGAGGCCCTTCCATGTCTCGCGCGCGCCGGCTTTCCTTCCTGTTTACCCTCGGAGCCGCCCTCGGCTCACTGGCACTCACCGCCGGCTGCGGCCGCGAGGCGGAGACGGGCGCCGGCGTCATCAACATATACTCCGCGCGGCACTACCAGAGCGACGACGCCTTGTACCAGGCGTTCACGGACGCCACGGGGATTCGCGTCCGGCGCATCGAGGGCACGGACGACGCCCTGATCGAGCGCATCCTGCAGGAAGGCTCGGCCAGCCCGGCCGACATCCTGTTCACGGTGGATGCGGGCCGCCTGTGGCGCGCCGAGCAGGCCGGCGTGTTCCAGGCCGTCGAGTCGCCGGTGCTGCGGCAACGGATCCCTGCGCAGCTCCGCCATGCCGAGGGCAAGTGGTTCGGCTTCTCCAGCCGCGCGCGGCTCATCTTCTACGATGTGGAACGCATCGAAACGGGAGCGATCACCCGTTACGAGGACCTCGCGGATCCGCGCTGGGTCGGCGAGCTCTGCGTGCGTTCCGGAGGCCACATCTACAACCTCTCGCTCATGGCCTCGATGATCGCCCACCACGGGCTCGAGTCGGCCGAGGAATGGGCCCACGGGGTCGTGGCCAACCTGGCGAGGAATCCGCAGGGCGGCGATACCGACCAGATCAGGGCGGTCGCGGCCGGCGAATGCGGCATCGCCATCGCCAACAGCTATTACTTTGCGCGCCTGCTTGGCTCCGACGAGCCCGCGGATCGCGCCCTGGTGGCGAGGCTCGGCTGGGTGTTTCCCAACCAGGACGACCGCGGCGCGCACGTCAACATTTCCGGCGCGGGGATCGTGTTGAACGCGCCCAATCCCGGCCAGGCCCTCGCTTTTCTCGAGTTCCTCGCCTCCAGCGACGCCCAGACACGCTTCGCCCGCGGCAACAACGAGTACCCGGTCGTGGCCGGCGCCGCGCTGGAGAATCCGGCGCTCGAGCAGCTCGGCCCCTTCAAGGCGGATCCGCTCGACGCGGCTCTCTATGGGGTGCACCAGGCGGAGGCCCAGCGCGCGCTCGACCGGGCCGGCTGGAAGTAGAGTCCGGCAACGGTGCGCCCGGGACGAAGCCTGCCCGTGCTGCCCATTGCCGCCATGCTGGTCGCGGCGCTGGTGGCGCTGCCGGTCGTCACAGTCGCGCTGCACGTCTTCCTGCCCGACGAGGGCGCCTGGCGACACATCGCGCGGGTCCTGCTGCCCGAATACGTCGGCAATACGCTGCTGCTGGTCGCCGGGACCGCCTTCGGGGTGCTCGCGCTCGGCCTGTCCACGGCCTGGCTGGTGGCGGTCTGCCGCTTCCCGGGCCGGCGCATCTTCGAGTGGGCGCTGGTGCTGCCGCTCGCCTTTCCCGCCTATGTGATCGCCTACACCTACACCGACCTGCTGCAGGTCTCCGGACCGGTGCAGACCTTCATCCGCGACGTCACCGGCTGGGCGGCGCGCGACTACTGGTTCCCGCCGATCCGCTCGCTGGGCGGCGCGATCGCGATGCTGTCGCTGGTGCTCTATCCCTACGTCTACCTGCTGGGCCGCGCGGCCTTCGTGCAGCAATCAAGCGGCATCCTCGAGGCCGCCCGGACGCTGGGCTGCGGACCGTGGGGCGCGTTTCTCAAGGTCGCGCTGCCGATGGCGCGCCCGGCCCTCGTCGCCGGCGTGCTGCTCGCGCTCATGGAGACGCTGGCTGATTTCGGCACGGTCGCTTATTTCGGCGTGCCCGTGTTCACCACAGGGATCTATCGTGCCTGGTTCTCGCTCGGCGATCCGGTGTCCGCTGCGAAGCTGTCCGCCGTGCTGCTCGCCTTCGTGTTCACCCTCGTCGCGCTGGAGCGCTGGAACCGCGGCGGCATGCGCTTCCACCAGGTCGGCGCGCCTGCCGCGGAGCGCAAGCCCTACGAACTCAAGGGTGGGCGCGCCGCGCTGGCCGTCGGCATCTGCCTGGTGCCGCTGAGCTTCGGCTTCCTCCTGCCGGCGGGGCGGCTCGCCTGGCTGGCATGGATGGGGGGCGATGCGCAGTTCGGTACCCGCTATCTGGGCCTGTTGTGGAACAGCGTCAGCCTCGCCGGCATCAGCGCGCTCATCGCGGTGGCGGCGGCCGTAGTGGTCGGCTACGGCCTGCGCCTGCGCCCCGGTGCAGCGATGACCCTGGTGCACCGCGTCGCGGGACTCGGCTACGCGATCCCGGGCTCGGTGATCGCGGTCGGCGTGCTGATCCCGCTGACCATGGCGGATCACAGGCTGCGCGCCTGGCTGTACTCGTGGTTCGGCGTCGAGCCGGGGCTGATCCTGACGGGCGGGATCCTCGGCCTGCTGTTCGCCTACGTGGCGCGCTTCCTCGCGGTCTCGCTGCAGAGCGTCGACGCAGGCCTCGCGCGGATCACGCCCGCCATGGATGACGCGGCCCGCGCGCTCGGCGAGGGACCGGGACGTACATTGCGGCGCGTGCACATGCCGATCCTGCGCGCGAACCTGCTGACGGCCGGGCTGATCGTGTTCGTGGACGTCATGAAGGAGCTGCCGGCGACACTGATCCTCAGGCCCTTCGACTTCGACACGCTCGCGGTGCAGGCCTACAAGCTGGCGGCGGACGAGCGCCTCGCCGAGGCGTCCACCGCGTCGCTCGCCATCGTCGTTGCGGGCTTGATCCCGGTGA
>Ga0209498_1001049_pt1 | contig 16984 bp, 13 predicted proteins | sample WalLakDeSediment_FD_184131 | JGI IMG/M metagenome (GOLD analysis project Ga0209498, IMG submission 184131) | Lake sediment microbial communities from Walker lake, Nevada to study Microbial Dark Matter (Phase II) - Walker Lake 11/02/13 Deep... | ecosystem: Environmental > Aquatic > Freshwater >... | reverse complement strand
GGGCAAACGGTGCGCCTGCGCAGCGCCGCGTGGCCGGAGGAATTCTTCCCTGGCACCGTGGCCCGGATTGCCCCGGAGTTCCGCGCGGCCTCGCGCCAGGCCCGCGTCGAAATCGAGGTGCCGAATGCCGATTCCCGGCTGCGGCCCGGCATGTTCGTGGAGATCGCGATCGACCTGGAGCGTCGGGAGCAGGCCCAGGCGGTGCCCCGCGATGCCCTGCTGCAGCGCGCCGAGGGGTTCGTGGTCTTCAGCATCGATACCGACGCCGATCCGCCACTGGCCCGGCGGCACCGGGTGACGCCGGGGATCCGTGACGGCGAATGGGTGGAGATCATCGAACCCGAGCTTCCACGGACCGTCGTAACACTCGGGCAGCACCTGCTCTCCGACGGCAACCCGGTGCGGCTGTCCGCTGCCGGAGACACCCACTCGAACGGCGCGGAACCCCGACCCGGTCCGGCGCGATGAATCCCGCCCGGCTGACCGTCCACCGCCCGGTGATGACGGGCATGGTCACCCTGATCGTGATCCTGCTCGGCCTGGCGGCACTGAACCGCCTCCCGGTGGATCTGCTGCCCGACATCACCTGGCCGGTGCTGACGGTCACAACCTCCTATTCCAACGCCGGTCCCGAGGAAGTGGAACAGCTGGTCACCCGGCCCGTCGAACAGGCCGCGGCCGCGATCACCGGGGCACAACGGATCGACTCCACCTCGGCCGAGGGAAACAGTAACGTGCGGGTGCGCTTTGCCTGGGGCACGGAACTTGGCGAGGCCGTGGACGACCTGCGGGATCGGCTGGCGCGCATCGCCGACCAGCTACCCGAGGACGCCGACCGCCCCCTGGTCCGGCGGTTCGACACGCAGGCCTCGCCGATCATGCTGCTTGGCGTGGGCAGCACGCTGGACCCGGTGCAGTTGCGCAGCCTGATCGACAGCCGCATCGGCCCCCGCCTGGAACGCATTCCCGGCGTAGCAGGGATCGACATCCGCGGTGGCCTGGAACGGGAAATCCGGGTCGAGGTCCTGCCGGAGCGGCTGCAGGCACTCGGCATCGGACTCGATACCGTGCGCACCGCCCTGCGCGATGCCAGCGTGGTCACCCCCGGCGGGCCAATCGTCGAGGGCCGGCGCGAGTTCCGGCTGCGTACCCCGGCCCAGTTCGAGGATCTCGACCAGATCGCCCAGACGGTGGTGCACCGCGGCGACGGTGGCGCCATCCGCCTCCACCAGATCGCCGAGATCCGTGACACCCACCAGCGCCTGACGCGCCGTTACCGGGTCAACGACGAGGAAGGCGTGGTGCTGGCGATCCGCAAGCTGGCCGACGCCAACACCGTCGAGGTCGCCGGCGCGGTGCGCTCGGAGATCCAGCGCCTGAACCGCGACTTCCCGCAGGTGGCGATCCAGGTCGCCAGCGACGAGTCGGTGTACATCTCCCGCTCCATCGCGAACCTGGGGCGTGCGATCCTCTACGGCAGCGCACTGGCGGTGCTGGTGCTCCTGGCCTTTCTCCGCAACCTGCGCTTTACCCTGGTGGCCGCGGCGGCGATCCCGATCTCGGTGATCGCCACCTTCGGCCTGGTGTATTTTGGCGGCCTGACCCTGAACCTGATGACCCTGGGCGGTATCGCGCTGGGCGTGGGCCTGATGGTGGACAACGCGATCGTGGTGATCGAGAGCATTGCACGCAATCGCGAGGAGCGCCCGGAACTGGGGATCACCGAGGCCGCGGTCACCGGTACCGGTCAGGTTTCGTCGGCGATCGTCGCCAGCACGCTCACGACGCTGGCGATCTTCCTGCCGCTGTTCTTCGCCCAGGAACTGGCTGGCCAGCTGTTCAAGCCGCTGGCCGCGGTGGTCGCCTTTGCCCTGGCCGTGTCGCTGATCGCGGCGCTGACCCTGGTCCCGATGCTGATGGCCCGGCCCGCACTGCACTCGGGTCGTCCGAGAGCGCCGTCCCGCCTGCGCCTGGAGCGACGCTATCTGCAGCTCCTGGAGCCGGTATCCGCGCATCCCTGGTGGGTGGTGGCCGCGAGTCTTGCCCTGTTGCTGCTGGCGTTGCTGGGCTTCCGCGGCGTCGGCACCGAGTTCCTGCCGCCCACTGACGAGGGCGACGTGCGGGTCAACATTTCCATGGAACCGGGCACCCGGCTCGAAATCCTGGACGCCGTGATGCGGGAAATGGAGGCACAGGCGCACGCAACGGTGCCTGAGATCACCAACATGGTGACCAGCATCGGCGCCTCGGCCTTCCGGGCCGGTTCGCCTGCAGCCGCGAACATGCGGATCAGCGTGGGCCCCCGGGAATCCCGCGACCGCTCCAGCGAGGAGATCGCTGCAGCCCTGCGCCAGGCCATCGGGCAGCCACCGGGCGTCACCGTGCGGGTGCGGGCCAGCAGCGGTATCTTCTTCCGCGGCTTCGGGGGCGGGGACGATACCGAGCGCCTGTCCATCGACGTCCGGGGTTTCGACCGGCTGACCATGAACGCGGTCGCGGTCGAGTTCGGCAGGGTGCTGGAGGAGATCCCCGGCGTAACCGACGTCCGCCTCGGTGGCGACGGTGGCCAGCCGGAGTTCGCGACCCGTATCGACCGGGCCCGCGCCGCCGATCTGGGCGTGGACGTGCGCAGCATCGCCGAGACCATCGAAACGGCACTGGGCGGCTCCGGTGCCGGGCAGTTTCGTGCCGGCGGGACCGAGTCGCGCATCTGGGTGCAGATCCAGGACGCCGAGCAGCGCCGACTGGACGAACTCCTGAACCTCACGGTAGCCGGCAGCAGCGGCGAGCGCATCGCCCTGCGCAGCCTCGTGCAGTTCGAACCGACCATCGGGCCGGACAGCATCCAGCGGCGCGAACAGGGGCGGATCACCACCCTGTTCGCGAACATCGCCGGCCGTCCCCTGGGTGACGTCGCCGCCGACGTCCGCGAACTGCTCGGGAGCATTCCCCTACCCGACGAGGTCGACTTCCAGGTCAGCGGCGATGTCGAGGAACAGGAGGCCGCGTTCTCCGAACTGATGCTCGGCACCATGCTCGCAGTGTTGCTGGTCTACATGGTCATGGCCAGTCTCTACGAATCGCTGCGCGACCCGTTGATCGTGATGTTCGCGGTGCCGCTCGCGGCCATCGGCGTCGTGCTGGCGCTGCGGGTGACCGACACCACCCTGAACGTGCAGTCCCTGATCGGAGTGATGCTGCTCGTGGGCATCGTGGTGAACAACGCCATCCTGCTGGTCGACCGCATGGCGCGACTGCACCGGGGCAAGGGGATGCCGGTGCGGGCCGCGGTGCTGCTGGCCGCACGCCAGCGCCTGCGCCCGATCCTGATGACCACGCTGACCACGATCCTGGCGCTGCTGCCGCTGGCCCTGGGTGTAGGCGATGGTGGCGAGGCCCAGGCGCCGATGGCCCGGGTCGTGATCGGCGGACTGCTGTCATCCACGCTGATCACCCTGGTCCTGATCCCATCGCTGTACCTGATCTTCCATCCGCAGCGCGAACCCGCGACCGACGGGAGGAGCAGCCATGCCTGAACCCGTGACGCCGACCAACGACGCACCGCTGCGACCACCCGCTGGGCCCTTCCGGCATGCCTGCACCGTCGCGCTGCTGATCGCACTCGTGCTCCTGTCCGGCACCGCCCCGGCCGAGCCCTTGCGTCTGTCGATACCATCGGAGAAGGCGCCCAACCCGGTGACCGGCAGCGTACCGCTCTCGCTGGAGGACGCGGTCGCGATGGCGCTGGAGAACAACCGCGGGCTGCGGGCCGAGCGGCTGCGACCGGCGATCCAGGGTACCTTCGAGGCCCAGGAACAGGCCCGTTTCGACCCGGTGGCCTTCGCTGACCTGGAGTTGGCACGGGACCGGAGCGTACGGCAGTTCCAGGAGATCCAGGTCCAGGAGACCTTCCGCTCCGAACGCGAGCGTGCTGAGGCCGGCCTGCGCCAGAACCTGCCCACAGGCACCGAACTCACGCTGTCGGTACGCGGTAACCGGGCCGAGAGCTCGCGCGCAAGCGAGCAGTTCACCGGCCGCGCCGGTCTCAGCCTGACCCAGGCCCTGCTGCGCGGCGGCCGCATCGAGTCCAACCTCGTGCGCCTGCGGCAGGCCGGTCTGGACGTCACGGCATCCGAGTACGAACTGCGCGGCTTCGTCGAGACCCTGGTGGCCGACGTCGAATCGGCCTACTGGACGATGGTGCTGGCCGCGGAGGACATCACGATCCTCGAGGATGCACTCCGGGTCGCCGAGCGACTGCTGGAGGAGACGCGCGGCCGCATCCGGGCTGGGGAACGCCCGGAGACCGAGGAGATCGGGGCCCGTGCCGAGGTTGCCCTGCGTCGCCAGGGTCTGATCGACGCCCGCAGCGCGCTGGCCCGAAGTCAGAATCGGTTGTCACGCCTGATCCGGGCGCCTGGCAGCGACTGGGACCAGGGCTTCGTGGCCATCAGCCCCGCAGTGCCTACCGCCTACGAACTGGAACCGATCGCTGTCTACGTGGATCTGGGCCGGGACTATCGCAGCGACCTCAATGAAACCCGGCTGCGCCTGCAGCGCAATGATCTCGAGATCGTCCTGACCCGCAACGGGCTGTTGCCGAAACTGGACTTCTTCCTGACCCTCGGGGGATCGGGCTACGCCGACAGTCTCGGCGGCGCGTTGCGCGGCAGCCAGGGGGACGGCTACGACCTGGTCACCGGCCTGCGCTTCGAACTCCCGTTGGGCAACCGAGCGGCCGAGGCGGGAGCGAGCCGCGCACGCCTGACGCGCGAACAGACCCGCGAGGTTCTCCTCAATCTCGAGCGGCTCGCGATCCAGGACATCCGGGCCGCGTGGTTCGAAGCGGATCGGGCAGCCGCCCAGGTCCAGGCCCGCGGGGATACCGTCGCGCTCCAGGAAGAGCTGCTGCGGGTCGCGGAAATCCGTTTCCGGGTCGGCACCGCGACCGGCCTCGAGGTCGCGCAGGCGCAGCGTGACCTGCTGGAGAGTCAGCTCAGCCTCCGCGCGGCCATCATCCGTTTTCGTCAGGCCAGCACCGATCTCCTTCTTCAGAGTGGCACCCTGCTGCTGCACCGGGGGATCGAGACGCCGGGGCAGGAACCGATCCCGTTCTGAATGGAGACCTACAGCATGGCGGGCCGCAATTGGCGGCGGTCGGTGGGGGGGTGCGCGGACCCGCCGGCTTCCGCTATCCTCCACGCACGGTGGCACGGTGGCACGGTGGCCACGGTCCGACCGGGACGCCGCCGTCACCCACCCCCAGGCAACTGCAGAACCCTGACCCGAACATGAAAAAGACTCTGTGGCTCGCCGGCCTCGCGGCCGGCATGATGATCCTTCCTGTGTCCGTGGGCGCGGGGCCGATGACACCCGCGCCCAACGCCGCCAACCTGCAACTGGCCTCCGTGCATGCCGCGATCGCGCCGTTGCAGTCCAGCGCACCTCTGTATGAAAAGTTCGCGGACAACCCCGCCCCCATCGCCTCCGTGACGAAGCTGATGACCGCAATGGTCGTTCTGGACTCGGGGGAGCCCATGGATGAGTGGCTGCACATCGTGGAACGCTCGGACGCCCCGCCGAAGAACAGCTTTTCGAGGATTCGAATCGGCTCCGAAGCGAAGCGGGGCGACCTGCTTCGCATCACCCTGATGTCCTCCGAGAACCTCGCCTCCTACGTGCTGGCCCAGAATCACCCGGGCGGACTGGACGCCTTCATAGCGGCCATGAACGCGAAGGCCCGGAGCCTCGGGATGACCCAGACCCGTTTCGTCGATCCCTCGGGACTGTGGCCGGAGAACATCGCGAGCGCCAGTGACCTGGTGAAGATGGTCGAGGCGGCCTACGGGTATCCCGAGATCCGGGAGATGTCCACGGGGTCGCAGCACCGGGTGCACTTCCGCGGGCCTCGCTACAGCCTGGACTACGGCAATACCAATGCCCTGGTGAACTCCTCGCGCTGGGATGTCCACCTGAGCAAGACCGGCTTCCTGAACGAGGCTGGCCGTTGCCTGGTCATGGTTGCGGACGTCGGGAGCGGCCCCCTGGTGATGGTGCTGCTGGATTCCCTCGGCAGCCGGACTCCGCTGGGCGACGCGGGACGCATCCGGCGCTGGCTGGAGACTGGCAGCGGTGGCGCCATTGCAGGCGCCGCCATGGACTACGAACGCAGCCGCATCGCCGCCCTGACCGCCGAGGCAGCCGAACAGAGCCATTGAGGGCCCTTGTGGAGTGCGGTAGCTTGCTCCCGCTTTAGACGTCAAGCCCGGCCAAAGCGGCAGCAAGCTGCCGCACTCCAGGGGGGCGTCCCGGGCCGCATAGACCGCCCGTAGGGAAAGCAGCGTCCTCGCGTTCAGTCATCGACCGCGCCGTTACTCTTCAGCCGCCGGATGAAGCCAGGCAGGAACAGCAGCAGCGCGATCAGCGCCAGCACGCCGAGCAGGATCTGGATCAGGCTCTCGGCGCCGGACATGGCCTGGCGGGTAGCGTGCCCCAGCCAGGTGTAGGCCGCGAGATTCGGAATCAGCGCAATGCCGGTGGTCCAGGCATAGCTGCGCAGGCGAATGCCGGTCAGGCCCAGGGCGTAGTTGGTCGGGGCGAAGGGGAAGACCGGAATCAGCCGCGTCATCGCCACCACCCGCCAACCCTCCGCCTCGACACCCCGCATCACCTGGCGCACGCGAGGTCCGGCGCGGGCCTTCACGTAGTCGCGGGCCAGGAAGCGGCCGGTCAGGAAGGCGAGCACGGCAGCCACGGTCGCGCTGAAGACGCTGAGCACCGTGCCCACCAGGGGGCCGAAGAGGCTGCCGCCCAGCAACACCCAAAGGGTGGAGGGAATCGGAAGCATCGCCAGGACCACGAAGGCCAGCACGAACAGCAGGTAGGCCCTAACACCGAAATCCTGAAACCGAGCCTCGAGGGCGGCGAAGTCGATGGCCTCGATCGGAATCCGCGCGATCAAGTGGATCACCACGACCGCCGCCAGCAGCAGGGTCAGCCCCCAGACCCACGGTCTCATCCGCTTGCCCCTGACCCGTGATCCTCGTCGCGGTCCTGGCGCAGGGACTCCAGGCGCTCGGCCAGCACCCTTTCGGTACCGGCGCGACCGGGCCGGTAGAACCGCTGGCCGAGCAGATCCTCAGGCAGATAGGTTTGTCCACGCGCGAAGCCGTCCGGCTCGTCGTGATCGTAGCGGTAACCCTTCCCGAAGCCCTCCTCGCGCATCAACGCGGTTGGCGCATTGCGCAGGTGCAGCGGCACCGGCAGGCTGCCCGTTTCCGCCAGCGCCGCACGCACCTGGCCCAGGGCGACGTAGGCTGGCCCAGGGCGACGTAAGCCGCGTTGCTCTTGGGTGCGCTGGCCAGTTCGATCACGGCCTGCACCAGCGCGAGATCGGCCTCGGGGCGACCCAGACGCTCGAGCGTCTCCCAGGCGGCGAGCACCCGGCCGGCGAGGCCCACGGCGGCGAGACCGATATCCTCGTAGGCCATGCGCAGCAGACGGCGGCCGAGATAGCCGGGGTCGCAGCCCGAATCCAGCATGCGCACCAGCCAGTAGACCGCGGCGTCCGGATCGGAGCCGCGCACGGACTTGTGCAGGGCGGATATCTGGTCGTAGAAGGCATCGCCCTGGCGATCGAACTGCAGGGCCTGGGCGCCCATCACCGAGCGCAGGGCCTCGGACGTGATCGCCCCGTTCTCGGCGAGGTCCGCCGCAGTCTCCAGCCAGTTCAGCGCCCGCCGGGCATCACCGTCGGCCGCAGCTGCCAGCCGTTCGATCCACTCGTCATCGAGGTGCAGCTGCTTGCGCCCCAATCCACGCTCCGCGTCGGTGAGCGCCTGCCGCAGCAGGGCCGCGATCACGGGCACGGTCACGGGCTGCAGCCGGTAGACCCGCAGTCGCGACAGCAGCGCATTGTTCAGAGCGAACGACGGATTTTCGGTGGTGGCGCCGATGAAGCGGATGGTGCCGTCCTCGATGTGCGGCAGCAGCGCATCCTGCTGGGCCTTGTTGAAGCGGTGGATCTCGTCGATGAACAGCAGGGTTCCCTGCCCCCGGGCGACGCGCCGGGCGCGGGCCAGCTCGACCACCGCGCGCACGTCCTTCACCCCGGCCAGCACCGCCGACAGGGTCGCGAAGGCCAGCGCGCCGGTCTTCGCCACGACCCGGGCCAGGGTCGTCTTGCCGCATCCCGGCGGCCCCCACAGGATCATCGACGGCGGCTGACCGGCCGCGATCGCCCTGCGCAGCGCGGCTTCGGGTGCAAGCAGGTGGTCCTGCCCCAGCACCTCGCCGAGCTGCCGCGGCCGCATGCGCTCGGCCAGCGGCACCGAGTCGTCGAAACCGGCAGCAGCGGCGGGCTCCCCCACCCCGACGCTCTCGTCCGCGCCCGCATCGGGCGGAGCGCCGAAGAGGTCCCCGCTACCGGTCCCCGCGGTCACGGTCGGTAGACGTCGGTGCCCGGTGGCGGAATGAACTGGAACTCCGCCGGCCCGAGGGATGGGTTGCGCCGAGCCTCCCGCAGCCGGATCTCGGTTCGCTGACCGAAGACGTCCTGAAAGCCCAGCGCCAGCAACTGCCCTTCGCCGGTGAGGTCCAGCTCCAGCCGGGTGAAGTCGGCCTCCCGCGTCTTCGGCAGCAGGACCAGCCGAAGGCCCTCGGGTGCCGCTTCCTCGACGACCTCGAAGCGCTCGTCCAGGCGATGCGGCTGGGTCAGCAGCGCCAGTGGCGTGGCCCCCAGTGCCTGCTCCAACGGGCGGACCGTGGCCTGGCGAAGTTCCGGGTCATAGGTCCACAGGTGCTCCCCGTCGGCGACGATCGACTGTTCGAAGGGGGCATCCAGCTCCCAACGCAGCCGGTCCGGTACCGCGAGGGAGAACCTCCCCTCGGCCTCCTGCAGGACGAAATCGGTCTCGTCGGTGAGGGTCTGGCTGAACTCGGCCGAAAACGTCTCCAGGCCGTCGAGAAAACGCTCCAGCGCCGCCCGCCCATCGGCCTGGGCCGGCAGCGGCGCAAACAGCAGCAACCCGAGGGCCACCATCGTTGCTAGGGTTCCTGAGGCATTGCGATTCATAGGACGCACCGTTTCGTTCGTTGGTCGTGAGCCCATGATGCAGCTGGCGTCGTTAACCCCCGCTGAATTGCAGGAGCATCCTCCCGTCTCCGTCATTCCCGCCCCCCGGGGACCAGCACCTCGCGGTTGCCGTTGGACTGTACCTGGCTGACCAGTCCCGCGGACTCCATGTCCTCGACCATGCGCGCGGCGCGGTTGTAGCCGATCTTCAGCCGCCGCTGGACGTAGGAGATCGAGGCCTTGCGCGACTCGATCACGATCTGCACCGCCTGATCGTACAGGGGGTCGCCCTCGGCCTCGGCGGCGGGCGGCTCCAGCCCGGGTATGGCGGCCGCACCGGCCTCGGGCTCGTCCAGGATGCCCTCGTCGTAGTCGGGCTCGCCGGTGCTCTTCAGGTACTCGACCACCTTGTGCACCTCGTGGTCGGCGACGAAGGCCCCGTGCACCCGCTCCGGCATGGCCTTGCCCGGCGGCAGGTAGAGCATGTCGCCATGGCCGAGCAGGTGCTCGGCCCCCATCTGGTCGAGGATGGTCCGCGAATCCACACGTGAGGAGACCTGGAAGGCGATTCGGGTCGGGATGTTCGCCTTGATCAGACCGGTGATCACGTCCACCGAGGGGCGCTGCGTGGCCAGGATCAGATGGATGCCGGCGGCCCGGGCCTTCTGCGCGAGGCGGGCGATCAGTTCCTCCACCTTTTTGCCAACCACCATGATCATGTCGGCGAACTCGTCCACCACCACGACGATGAACGGCATCCGCCCCAGCACCGGCGGCTCGACCTCGGCCACCTGCTCGTCCGGGTTGAAGGTGGGATCGGGGATCGGCGCACCGGCCGCCGCGGCATCGCGCACCTTCTTGTTGTACCCGGTGATGTTCCTCACCCCGAGCTGGGACATCAGCTTGTAGCGGCGCTCCATCTCGGCCACTGCCCAGCGCAGGGCGTTGGAGGCGTCCTTCATGTCGGTGACCACCGGCGCGAGCAGGTGCGGAATGCCCTCGTAGACGGAGAGCTCCAGCATCTTCGGGTCGATCAGGATCAGGCGCACGTCCTCGGCGGTGGACTTGTACAGCATCGACAGCAGCATCGCGTTGACACCGACCGACTTGCCCGAACCGGTGGTGCCGGCGACCAGCAGGTGCGGCATGCGCCCGAGGTCGGCGATCACCGGCGCCCCGCCGATGTCCTTGCCCAAGGCCAGGGTCAGCGGCGACTTCGCGGTCTCGAACAGGTTCGAGCGCAGGATCTCGGAGAGTGACACCAGTTCACGCTGCTCGTTGGGGATCTCCAGCCCGACCGTGGACCGCCCCGGGATGACCTCGACGATGCGCACCGCGATCACCGACAGCGACCGCGCCAGGTCCTTGGCCAGCGCCGAGATCCGAGCCACCTTCACCCCAGGCGCCGGGTGCAGCTCGAAACGGGTGATCACGGGTCCCGGCTGCACCGCAACCACCTCGACATCGACGCCGAAATCGCGCAGCTTCAGTTCCACCAGCCGGGACATCGCCTGCAAGGACTCCTCGGAATAGCCGCTGACGGCGGGTGGCGGGTCGTCGAGCAGCGCGAGCGGGGGATGGGGATCGCTGGTGTCACCGGTGAACAGGGGTACCTGCTTCTCCTTCATCACGCGGGGGCTTGGAGCCGGCGCATCGATCCGGGGCTCCACCCGGGACGGCGGCCGGTGCGCCACGCGCGCCCGCTCGCGTTCCACGCGCACCTCGCGCTGCGCCTTCTCCACCGCTCCGATACGCTGATCCCGAAAGGTATCCAGCCGGGTCCGCACTCGATCCAGGCCGTCCAGCACGGCCTGGCCCAGGCGATCCATCAGGGAGAACCAGGACAGCCCCGTGAACAGCGTGAAACCGGTCAGAAACAGCGCCAGCAGCAGCAACGTGGCCCCGACCAGCCCGAGCCCCGAGGCCGTCAACCCGGCGATGAGCTCGCCGAGGATGCCGCCGGCATTGACGGGGAGGTTGCGCGGCAACCAGTGCAGCGCCGCAAGCGCGGCGCCCGACAGCAGCGCGACCAGCAGGGCCAGGCCACGCAGGCTCAGTTCCAGCGGACTGGCGATGCGCGCATCGCGGCGGTGGCGGAACAGCCACCAGCCTACTCCGATGAAGACCAGCGGAATCAGGTAGGCCAGGTAGCCGAACAGGTGGAAGACGACATCGGCAAACCAGGCCCCGGCGGCGCCGCCCAGGTTTCGTATTCCCTCGCCGTCGCCGGTGTACGACCAACCCGGGTCGCCCGGGTGGTAGGTCAGCAGCGCCACCAGCAGATACAGGGCCACCATGCCAAAGACCAGCAGGGCGCCTTCGCGCAGCCCGCGCAGCAACTGTCGGCTCAGGCTGTTCTCGGCCCGGGTCTGTACCTTGGTTCGAGGCATCGGTGTGTCCGTTGAAACTGCGTTGGCTCGGCGGGCGGGGGCCTGATCGGTTGCTGGCAGGGACCGCACGCGATGGATGCGCCGCCGTCGCGACGGGCCATCGGAAATCCCACGGATCCCCGGAACGGTCCCCGGACCGCATCGGAATCTGCTCAGGGAGCGTTCGAAGACCTGATTCTACGTGGTTAAAATGGCACCGCAAAGTACAGGATCGCCGTCCACGCCCTGTGGCCGTTGGACAGCCCGACGGGCATTACCAATAATCACGGACGAAACGGGACAACCGCGGCGTCCTTCTTGTGGCGCAGATGCGCCCTCGACCGCCCCACTCCCAGCCTCCTTCCATTTCTCGCAACCTGCACGGAGAGTCTTCATGAACGACACCAAGCACTGCCGCCTGCTGATCCTGGGCTCGGGCCCGGCCGGCTGGACGGCGGCCGTCTATGCTGCCCGCGCCAACCTGAACCCGGTGGTAATCACCGGGCTGGAACAGGGCGGACAACTGATGACCACCACCGACGTCGACAACTGGCCGGGCGATGTCGAGGGATTGCAGGGTCCCGACCTGATGCAGCGCATGCAGAAGCACGCCGAGCGCTTCGCCACCGAGGTCATCTTCGATCACATCCACACCGCCGAACTGGCCTCGCGCCCGTTCCGGCTGATCGGCGACAGCGGGACCTACACCGCCGACGCGCTGATCATAGCCACCGGCGCCACGGCGATGTACCTGGGCCTGGAATCCGAGGAGGCCTTCAAGGGCAAGGGCGTCTCCGCCTGCGCGACCTGCGACGGCTTCTTCTACCGCGGTCAGAAAGTCGCGGTGATCGGCGGCGGTAACACCGCGGTCGAGGAGGCCCTGTACCTGTCCAACATCGCCGACCACGTGACGCTGGTGCACCGGCGCGACGCCCTGCGCGCGGAGAAGATCCTCCAGGACCACCTGTTCGAAAAGGAAAAGGCCGGCAAGATCACCATCGAGTGGCAGCACGTGCTGGACGAGATCCTGGGCGACAAGACCGGGGTCACCGGCATGCGGCTGCGCCAGGTCGAGAGCGGCGATACCAAGGAACTGGAACTGACCGGGGTGTTCATCGCCATCGGGCACAAGCCCAACACCGGCATCTTCGAGGGCCAGACGAACATGGAGAACGGCTACATCATCGTGCAGAGCGGCCTGCAGGGAAACGCAACCGCGACCAGCATTCCCGGCGTGTTCGCCTGCGGCGACGTGATGGACCAGGTCTACCGCCAGGCGGTGACCTCCGCGGGCACCGGCTGCATGGCGGCCCTCGACGCCGAGCGATTCCTGGAAGAGAACTTCGTGGAAAAGACGCCCTGAAGTACCGCAACCTCCCCCGGGGACAGCCGATGCCGGACGCGTCATGACCACAGCCGAAATGCCGGAGTTGCGCGTCGAGATCCGCGACGGTCTCGGCGCGGTGGACGCCGCGGCCTGGGACGCGCTGACCGGGGGGCGGGAACCGTTCCTGCGCCACGCCTTCCTCCAGGGGCTGGAACGCCACGAATGCCTGGGCCGGCGCTACGGCTGGTTCCCGCAGCATGTGCTGATCTACGACGCCCGGACCCTGGTCGCGGCGGCGCCCTGCTACGCGAAGACGAACAACTATGGCGAGTTCGTATTCGACTGGGCCTGGCAGGCCGCCTGGGAGCGCCACGGTCAGCCCTACTACCCGAAACTGGTCATCAGCGTGCCCTACACACCAGCCACCGGGCCGCGCCTGCTGGTGCACCCGGACGTGGCCAATCCCGAACCCCTGCGGCGGCGACTGCTCGAGGCGGCCGTCACACGCGGCGGCGAACTCGGCGCCTCCGGCGTCCACCTGCTCTTCCCGCCCGAACCCGAGGCAGCCCTGGCCGCCGCGGCCGGACTGGTGCGGCGGACCGGCTGCCAGTACCACTGGCACAACCAGGGTTACACGGATTTCGAGGGTTTTCTGGAGGCGCTCAGCGCGAAGAAACGCAAGAACGTGAAACGGGAACGGCGGCGCGTCGCTGAACAGGGCATCGACTTCCGCACCCTTACCGGCGCCACCGCCGATCCGGAGGACTGGGCCCGGTTTCACCGCTTCTATGAGGACACCTTCGAAAAACACATGGGGATACCGACCCTGTCCGAGGCCTTCTTCGTGGGCACCGCCGCCGCGCTCGGGCCGCAGGTCGTACTGTTCGAGGCCCGGCGGGAGGGCCAGACCATCGCCGCCGCTCTGTGCTACCGCAGCCATGACACCCTCTACGGCCGCTTCTGGGGATGCAGCGCCGACCTCCCCGATCTCCATTTCGAGACCTGCTACTATCAAGGCATCGAGTTCTGCATCCGGGAGGGCCTGTCCCGGTTCGAACCGGGTGCCCAGGGGGAACACAAGATTCCACGCGGATTCCTCCCGGTGCCGACGACCTCGGCCCACGCCATCCTTACCCCCGGATTCCGCAGTTCCGTGCAGGACTTCTGCGAGCGCGAATCCAGGATGATGGAGGCGCAGTGTGCGAACCTGATGCAACGCTCGCCCTATCGGCAAGGGGACTGAGAGGCCGCGACCATGACGACGCTGACCCCGCTGCGCCACAAGGGCCTGGACGTGGTTCGCCGGAGGCGGCCATGAGCGAGCAGTCACGCAGGATGATCACCTGGCTCCACGCCGGCGTGGTGGGCGAACCGTTCCCGCATCCCTCTCAGGCCTGGCTGGACCCGAATGGCCTGCTTGCCGCCGGGGGCGACCTGTCGCTGCCGCGCCTGCTGCGCGCCTACCGCCAGGGCATCTTCCCCTGGTACGAGGCCGGACAGCCGATCCTCTGGTGGAGCCCGGACCCGCGCACCGTGCTGAGACCCGGGGAAATGCGCATTACGCGCAGTCTGCGCAAGTCGATCCGCAACGGTGGCTTCGAGGTCAGCTTCGATCGTGACTTCGAGGCAGTGATCCGCGCCTGCGGCGCCCCACGCGCGGGGGCGACAGGTACCTGGATCACCGTAGAGATGCGCCACGCCTATCTCGAACTGCACCGTGCCGGGTACGCCCACTCGATCGAGGTCTGGCGCGGCAGTGAACTGGCCGGCGGCCTGTACGGGGTCGCGGTGGGTCGCCTGTTCTGCGGGGAATCGATGTTCTCGCGCGCCACCGATGCCTCCAAGGTTGGGCTGGCCTGGCTCTGCCGCCACCTGTCCGCCTGGGACTGGCCCCTCATCGACAGCCAGACCCCGACGCCACACATGCTGGCCATGGGCGCATCCGAGATCCCGCGCGAGCACTTCCTGGAGCAGGTTCGCTGCCTCGTGGACCAGGATCCCGGCCCCCGCTCCTGGCGGCTCGATTCCGCACTCCACCCGCTGGACTCCGGCTGGCGGCAAGGGGATTGAGGCGCCGGAGACTGTCTGACATGCCCACCAGCTGGAACCGCCTGCCCAGGGTCGGGCATACGCGCCTGGACGAGTGGCGGGACCGAACCGCGCCGCTCCCCGATACCGGCCTTACGCTCCTGGCGTGGGGCAACGGGCGTAGCCACGGCGATGTCTGCCTGAACGACGGCGGCGCCCTGCTGCTGACCCGGGGCATGGACCGCCTGATCGCCTTCGACCGCGGCACCGGGATCCTCGACTGCGAATCGGGCATCCTGCTCGACGATCTGCTCCGCTGGTGCCTGCCGCAGGGCTGGATGCTACCGGTGGTACCGGGCACCCGGTTCATCACCGTCGGCGGCGCGGTCGCCAATGATGTCCACGGCAGGAACCACCGTGCCGCCGGCAGCTTCGGCCGGCACGTACTCGAACTGGATCTGTTGCGCTCCACCGGCGAACGTCTGCGGATCAGTCCGCAGGAGCAGGCGGATCTGTTCGCCGCGACCATCGGCGGTCTCGGCCTCACCGGCCTGATCACCCGCGTGCGCCTGCGGATGATCCCGGTGAGCAGCGACCTGATGCTGACCGAAAGCATCCGGTTCGGGCAGCTGGACGCGTTCTGGGAAATCAACGAGCGGCTCGGCGCCGAATGGCCCTACACGATGGCCAGGGTCGACTGCGTCGCTCGTGGGCGCAGGCTGGGCCGGGGGGTGTTTGTCGCCGGCCGGCATGCCCCGCCGCAACCGGCCGGAACGCCAGTGTCCCGCTGGCGCGATCGTTCCCGCGCCCTTCCCTTCGACATGCCATCCTCACTCATCAACCGCTACAGCGTACGCGCCTTCAACGCAGTGTATTACCGCACAGCCCCCTTTCCAGGACGCCGTTTGCAGCACGTACAACGCCACCTGTTCCCGCTCGACGGCCTTCGCGACTGGAATCGCATCTACGGACGCAGGGGCTTCTACCCGTACCACTGCGTGCTTCCACACGAGTACGCGCGGGACGGTATCCGGACCTTGCTGAAGCGGATCGCGGCCAGCACCCCGGGATCCTTCCTCGCCGCGCTGAAGACCTTCGGAGACCTGCCCTCGCCCGGGATTCTTTCGTTCCCGCGTCCCGGTGTCACGCTCGCGCTGGACTTCGCCAACCGCGGGCCCCGGACCCTGCGCCTGCTCGCCGACCTCGACGATATCGTGAGCGCTGCGGGCGGCGCCCTGTATCCAGGCAAGGACGCGCGCATGTCCGTCACCATGTTCCGGCGCGGCTTCCCGCAGTGGGAGCGCTTCGCCACGCTGGTCGACCCCGCATTTTCCTCCACCTTCTGGCGCAGGATGAACCCATGAGCGCAGCACCCCGACGGATCGCGATCTTTGGCGCCACCTCGCGCATTGCCACCGAGACGGCCAGGCTCTGGCTGGCCAGGGGCGTGGCCCTGGTCGTCGTGGGCCGGAATCCCGAGCGCCTGCGCATGCTGACCGACGACCTCGGCATCCGGGCCGGGGGCCTCGCCGAGGTCGATGCGATGACCGCCGATCTCGCGGACCTGGACGCCCTGCCCGGCCTGTGGAACTCCCTGACGGAACGGTTTCCGGATCTCGACGGTGTGCTGCTCGCGCACGGCAGTCTGCCGGACCAGGCGCGTTGCGAGGCGACACCCGAGACGATGCTGCAGGAGATCCGGGTCAACGCCCTGAGCGCGATGAGCCTGCTCACCGTGATTGCCAATGACTTCGAGGCGCGCCACCGTGGGGTGATCGGCGTGATCGGCTCCGTCGCCGGTGACCGGGGCCGCAGGAGCAACTATGTCTATGGTGCAGCCAAGGGGATGCTGGCCATCTTCCTGCAGGGCCTGCGCAACCGCCTGCACGGCAGCGGTGTGACCGTGATCACCCTGAAGCCCGGGTTCGTGATGACACCGATGACCCAGGACCTCGACCGTGACGGCCTGCTCTGGAGCCGGCCCGAGCGCGTGGCGAGGGGCATCGTACGTGCCTTCGATCGCCGGCGCGACGTCGTGTATCTGCCGTGGTTCTGGCGACCGGTCCTGTGGGCGATCCGCCTGATCCCGGAACCGGTCTTCAAGCGCCTTTCGCTATAGCGTGAAAGTCGCGGCTACACGCCGCCATGGCCCACGTCGGATGGACCGTCTGCGGGCTCTGCGTCCCG
>Ga0209498_1001048_pt1 | contig 16988 bp, 15 predicted proteins | sample WalLakDeSediment_FD_184131 | JGI IMG/M metagenome (GOLD analysis project Ga0209498, IMG submission 184131) | Lake sediment microbial communities from Walker lake, Nevada to study Microbial Dark Matter (Phase II) - Walker Lake 11/02/13 Deep... | ecosystem: Environmental > Aquatic > Freshwater >... | reverse complement strand
TGAACACTCGTTTGCCGGCAGATCGCTCAGCATCGGGGCCGGCAAGGTCGCTCATCAAGCTGGGGCATCAGGCAAACCAGGAGGTCATCGAACTCCAGGAAGAGATGGGGCGAACTCACGGAAGAGCCAAAGCTGAGATCGGGCCCGGGTGACATACCCCTGAGCTTGCGGCCGGAGGATATCACATGGAGTTTGTGAGAGTCGTCGTTAATGGCGCTCTGGGCAGGATGGGGCAGGAGATCGCGAAGGCGGTGGTTCTTGAACCGGGGATGAAGGCGGTTGGGGCGGTGGAGAAGGAGGTAGCTCAGCAGTACCTGCCTCTGGCAGGAACCATGGAGTTGGTTCCCTTCTCATCCGATCTGGGGGCTCTTCTTAAGACGTGTAACGCCGACGTGGTGGTGGACTTCACCAATGCTGAAGCTTCAATGGCAGCCGCTCGCACTGCTATCAGGCATAAGGTCAGCATGGTGATAGGTACCACCGGCCTTTCAGAAGACGATCTGCTGGAGATCGAGCAGTTATGCAAGGACAACGGCGTCGGCGCGATAGTGGCGTCGGATTTCTCGCTGGGTGCGGCGCTCCTATTACATATGTCTAGATACGCCTCCAGGTTCTTCGACCACGTCGAGATCGTCGAGATGCACCACGATAAGAAGGCCGATGCTCCTTCGGAGACCGCAATAGCCACTGCCGGAGCTATGCTGGAGGGGCACGGCAAGCCATTCGAATGTCCTGAGTGTGAACAAGCGGAGGTCAGTGGTGCCAGGGGAGTGATGATCGACGGCATAGCTGTGCATAGCGTCAGGTTGCCTGGCTTTCTAGCCGGGCAAGAGGTGGTGTTCAGTGGCGCGGGTGAGACGCTGAGTCTGCGTCATAACGCGATGAGCCGTGAGTGTTATCTGCAGGGCGTTCTTCTGGCGATCAAGAAGGTGACAGAACGCAAGGGGCTTACCTGTGGGTTGGACGCCTTGCTGGATCTTGAGTGAATGAGAGATGGAAGGATTCAGTGTCGCTGTTGTCGGTTACGCCGGGATTGTTGAGCAGGAGTTCATCAAGGCACTCGAGCAGTGTAGTTTCCCTATAGCTTCGGTACAATTGCTCACCCCCGAGCACACTTCCGGCGTCAAGCTCTTCTTCAACCATCACAGGATTGAAGCAAAGGAGGCAAGGCCAGAGGCGTTTCGCGACGTAGATATCGCCTTCTTCTCTGCCGGTACCAGTGTTAGCCGTAGGCTAGCGGCTTCAGCGGCGGAGGCCGGAGCCGTTGTCATCGACAGTAGTACTGCCTTCAGGATGGATTCGGCGGTGCCTCTGGTAGTTCCTGAGGTGAATCCTGAGGACATAGAAGGGCACAAAGGGATAATCGCCAGTCCGGGTTGTTCGACAATACAGACGGTGGTAGCGCTTCATCCACTGCACAAGGTTAACAGGATCAGGCGGATCGTAGTGAGTACTTACCAGTCGGTCTCGAGCAGCGGTGCTGCTGCCTTGCAGGAACTGACCAACCAGTCGCGGTTGGTTCTGGAGGGTCGTCGCATATGTCCGCATGTCTACTCGCATCAGATAGCTTTTAACGTGCTGCCGGAGACAGATGTTTTCCTGGACAATGGCTATACGAGGGACGAGCAGAGAATATCCGAGGAGACGCGGAAGATACTGCATGATGAGGATGTCGCTGTTTCCGCCACGTGTGTTCGGGTGCCTGTCTACTTCGGCCATAGTGAGGCGGTTAACGTCGAGTTTAGCTCGCCTGTTACCTCCGAAGAGGCGAGAAGCATACTCGCTCAAGCCCCCGGGGTCAGGGTGCTCGACGATCCAAGCGTGAGTTTCTATCCTCAGCCCTGGGCGGCCAGCGGGTCGGGGCATGTCTTCGTCGGTCGAATTAGAAAGGATGTGTCTCATGCCAACGGGCTGGTCATGTGGATAGTGGCCGACAATCTGCGCAAGGGGACGGCGTTGAACGCCGTGCAGATTGCGGAGGAGGGGATCGCCAGGGGCTGGATACGCCTTGATGACAGCGTAGTCAGCCTCCATGATTGAGTCGACGCTCGCTTTAAGGCACCTACTGCCAGGGACTCATGGCCCTTACGGGTATTATCTGAGTCCGATCTGCGCCCACCGAGATAATACTCACGGGACAGGAAAGGAGCGTCTCGAGCCGGCATATGTAGTTGCGGGCTGCGGCCGGGAGTTCGCCAAAGTCACGGGTCTCTCTTATCGAATCCTGCCAACCATCCAGTTCTTCGTAGACTGGTTGACATTGCTCAAGTATCCCCTGATCGCTCGGGAAAGAGGTCATACTGCGGCCGTTGTATGTGTAGGAAGTGCAGATCTTGATGGTAGGAAAACCGTCATATATGTCCAGGTGAGTAAGCGCTATATCTGTGAGGCCGTTGATCTGAACGCTGAAACGCCCGGCAACAGCATCGAACCAGCCGCACCTTCGAGGCCTACCCGTGGTAGTACCGTACTCGCGGGCCTTCTCCCGTATAAGGCTGCCCGTTTCGTCATGCAGTTCGGTGGGCATGGGCCCGGCCCCGACTCTGGTGTTGTACGCCTTGAACACCCCCATCACACGGTCGATCTCCCTCGGACCCAGTCCGGCCCCTATACAGCTGGCACCGGCCAGCGGCGAAGATGAAGTCACATAGGGATAGGTGCCGAAGTCGGGGTCAAGCAGAGCTCCCTGGGCGCCCTCCAGCAGAATCGGGTCTCCTCTTGTTACGGCCTCGCGAATCAGGGAAGTCGTGTCCCTGATAATGGGCGCCAGTTGCTCTCCGTAACGGCAATACTGGTCGTAGGTCTCTTCCACTGACAGCGGCGGGACTCCATAGACTTTCGTAAGCACCATGTTCTTGAACTCGAGAGCTGCAATCAGGCGGTTACGAAGCGTGTTGGCATCCAGTAGATCTCCAGCGCGGATTCCGAGGCGCGCTGCCTTGTCGGCGAAGGCGGGGCCGATCCCCTTGCGAGTAGTGCCGAGCGCCCCTCTGTTCCGCCGATCCTCTTCCAGTTCATCCAGAAGAGTATGATATGGCATGATCAGGTGGGCGCGGTCGCTGATGAACAGACGGCCTGTATCTATGCCGTTCTCCTGCAGTTCCTTGATCTCCCTCAAGAGCACCGCAGGGTTAACTGCAACTCCATTGCCGATTATGCAGGTCACCTGCGGGTAGAAGATGCCCGAAGGTATCAGATGCAGCTTGAACTCGCCGCAAGGATTGATAACAGTATGCCCGGCGTTGTCTCCTCCGGAGAAGCGAACTACCATGTTCGCCTTCTCAGCCAGGAGATCAACGATCTTCCCTTTGCCTTCGTCTCCCCATTGACCTCCCACAATCGTTATGATAGCCAACTAGTCACCTCCGGTTTGTGCTTGCTTCCATAAGTGGACCATCCTCTGCACTACGGTGAAGAGGACGAACACCGATAGAACACATAGGGCAATGAACACCTGGTCCAAAACCAAACCTAACGCCAATACTATAACCCGTTCTGCTCTCGTAAACAAGCCGACCTGGCATTGCCAGCCGACCCCTTCTGCCCTGGCCTTCACATAGCTGACCAGAAAGGAGCCAACCAGAACAAGAAAGACAAGCACTATTTCCAGCCTGTTTCCCTGTGGCCCGTCCTGCATATACCAGACCACAAGACCGCAGAGAACGGCTGCTTCGGCGATGCGGTCAACTGTTGAATCCAGTATCGCTCCGAATTTCGTGCTCCGTCCCGTGAGGCGGGCCAGGGCTCCGTCAAGAATATCGCATAGGCCTGAGACCAGAACAAGGACTCCCCCGATCAGGAAGTGTCCCCTGGCAATCACGTAGCCGGCAATCAGGTTTAGCCCCAGGTTGATGAAGGTAAGAGAATTGGGAGTCATGCCCATCCTGCCCAGAGTCCCCACTATGGGAGAGGTGATGCGGTCTGCCAGCCTGCGTCGAACGTGCGGTAGGTTCATCACTCCCCGTCGGTTAGACCAGTATCTCCTTCTTCTGCAGAAAGGCGACCACTCCGCGTATTCGCTCTTCGGCGTTCCACTCGCCGATCTCGCAGACCTTTATCGCCTCTGCAGGCAGGTATCGTGCGACCAGATCCCAGTCGACGTCGCCCCTTCCGGGTGCGTGGTGGTCAGAAATGCCGAAAACGTCGTGCAGATGGATGCCGATCATGCTGTGCCCGAATCGTGAAAGCCACTCCTCATGGGAGCCAAAACCGAGGCGCTCCTGGACAACGGCATGTCCCACATCATGCCAGTAGCCAGCTGTGCCTGGCGGCGCCTCGCCGAGTAACTCTCCTGCCTCCTCTAGACTCGGTATCTCGTGTATGTGGAATCTGGTCTCAACGCCCAGGATTATACCTCTTTCGCGGCCGTATTCGCTTAGCTCGCGCAGGCTCTCCTTCGCTGCACGCAGATAAGGCGCAGCATGAGACTTGCGCTGATAGACCAGTTCTTCCCTGGTGTCTCTGTACTCCCTGGTGGCTGAGCGTCCTTCGGAGTATAGTCTGTGCAGCCCGGCCTCCATTGCGGGATCGATAGGCACCTCGCCCATATGAAGCACAATCGCCCTGGCATTCACACTCGATGCATGGTCTATTGTCTCCCTGGCAAATGCAAGGGCCTCTCCGCGTTCGCTATCGTCCAGCGAACTAAGCGACAGATCCGCTGCCGGCCTTCCCCGGGAGGACATGACTGCAGGGCATGGACAGTGAAAGCTTGAGATGCGTACCCTGCTCGCAATGAGTTCATGGAGCATCTGGGGAGAAACGGAGGCATTCACCTCCACATGGGAGAAGCCCAACTCTGCTGCACTGGAGGCAAATGCGTCCATCCGCACGAATCGTCCTTTGGCCCACATTGTTGAGAGGGATACCTCAGGTGACTTGCTCTCCTTGATGTCACGGATGGCATCGACTGAGGTCATACGGCGGGTTTGCTTTCAGACCGTTTCGTTAGAAGCCGGTACGTCCGGCATAGAGGCTTCCTCATGCTTCTATCTCAGCCGGCTCTACCTCGGGGAGGCAGACAGGACACTCTTGATCCTGTGCTGCGATGAAGGACTCGGTTCTCGTGTGAGCCTCGTCGTCGGAGTACTGCATGGGCGGAGACTTCATAAAATAGGACGAGGGGCCCACAATGGTTCCGCTTAAGCCGCGGTCTAGCGCCAGTTTGCAGCATCTTACTGCGTCGATGACCACTCCGGCGGAATTTGGGCTGTCCCATACTTCCAGCTTAAGCTCGAGATTCAGAGGGACATCGCCGAAGGTGCGTCCCTCCATCCTCACGTGGCAGAACTTGCGGTCAGTCAGCCAGGGCACATAATCGCTGGGGCCGATGTAGATGTCGTCGGGATCGAGAACGTAGTCCAGCTGTGAGGTCACAGCATCGGTCTTTGAGATCTTCTTGGATTCCAGACGCTCCCTCTGCAGCATGTTGTAGAAATCCATGTTGCCGCCGAAGTTCAGCTGGTACGTTCTCTCGAGCTTCACCCCGCGGTCGCGGAAAAGCCTGGTCAGCACTCGATGAGTTATGGTTGCGCCGACCTGTGACTTGATGTCGTCTCCGATCACGGGCAGCCCTCGTTCCGCAAACCGGTTCTGCCAGTATCGTTCCCGTGCTATGAAGACAGGTATGCAGTTGATGAAGCCGCAACCGGCGGTAAGCACCTGCTCCACGTACCACTTTGTGGCGTCCTCGCTTCCCACAGGCAGGTAGTTGATCACCACGTCGGTCTGGGTCTTCTTGAGAATCTCCACGATGTTGGCGGTCGGCCCCGGGGCCTTGGTAATGATCTTGGATAGGTAGATCCCCAGTCCGTCATGAGTCATGCCCCGGTCAACCCGGATGCCTGTCTTGGGCACATCGCAGAACTTAATCGTGTTGTTTGGTTTGGTGAAGATGGCGTCGCCCAGATCCTTTCCTACCTTGTTCTTGTCAATGTCAAAAGCAGCCACGAAGTTTATGTCGGATATGTGATAACCTCCCAGGTTGACATGCATCAGGCCGGGGACCGACTCGTGTTCCTTAACATCCTTGTAGTAACGCACGCCCTGTACCAGAGACGAGGCGCAGTTGCCGACACCTATTATGGCTACGTTGATTGCTCCCATTATAACCTCCGTTTCATATTATACGAATAATAAACCATGACAATCAGGCATCGCCACGCGGCGTTAGACTCGATGGGCAGATAGAGGAGAGTCTTCGGACTGTCGACATTTATATCGCAATTTATAATACTTGTGCATGCCGATGTCAATATGCTTGGGGCGACCTCCGGCAGACCTGGCTACAGTTACTCATCTGTCGCCGCTATCTCCCCGATAAGCTCCGTCAACCTTGCTCCTCGCTCAATGGAGTCGTCATAGTGGAAGCTGAGGTGTGGTGTGTATCTGAGCTTGAGGTGCGATGCCAGCTCCTTGCGCAAGAACCCCGAAGCATTGTTGAACCCGGCCAGCATATCCTCCTTGCTTGTCTCGCTGCCCATGGTGCTGACAAACACCTTGGCATGCCTGAGGTCGGGAGAAAGAGTCACCTCTGTTACGGAGATAAGCCTGATCAGCCTGGGGTCGCTGACCTCGCGCTCAAGCAGCATGCTGATCTCTCTCTGGATGAGTTTGCCTGTTCGTTCACTTCGCCTGCTCATTGGGGTCTCCTGTAGTCTGCATGTTGTCAGCCCACTCTCTCCTTGCGGTAGAACTCGATGATATCACCGACCTCGAAGCCTATGTTTCCCTCTATTCCCAGTCCGCATTCGAGGCCAGCCGAGACCTCAGCGACGTCCTCGGTGAAACGCTTCAGGCTGGAGACGCGGGATTCGCCGATAGCCTTGTTTTGTCGCAGTATCCTGACCTGGGTATCCCTGCGTATCTTCCCCTCCATGACGTATAGTCCAGCTATACGGCCCAGCTTGCTGCTCGCAAATACAATTCTCACCTCTGCTCTCCCGCTGAGCACATCGGCATAAGTGGGCTCGAGCATCCCTTTTAGTGTCTTGTCAATGTCCTCTACAAGCTTGTAGATCACGTTGTAGTGCTGAATCCCGACTCCCTCCACACTGGCTAACTGCACTGCTCCCGGCGTGCAGGCTGTATCGAAGCCGATAACGATGCCCGTTGAGGCAGAGGCCAGAAGCACGTCGCTCTCCGTAATGCTACCGCTTGCAGCGTGAATGACCCTCACCTTGGCCTTGTCTGTACCGAGTCTCTCCAGAGAAGTCCTTACGGGTTCGATGCTGCCATCCACGTCCGTCTTCAGAACCACGCTCAACTCCTTCATCTGGCCGGCGCTTATCTGGCTTGAAAACGCGCTCAAGCTGAGGACACCGCGCGCCCTCGTGTCCTTTTGCTTCTCCGCAAGGCTTCGTGCTGCGTGCTCATCGGCAAGAACTGCGAAGACATCCCCCGACCTTGCCACCTCATTCAGCCCAAGTACCTCCACCGGAGTCGAAGGCCCGGCTTTGCTGAGTTGCTTGCCTTTGTCGTCAAACATGGCCTTCACTCTTCCCCAGGCAGTGCCGGCGGCCAGGTTATTGCCTTTTCTGAGTGTGCCCTTCTGAACCAGCAAGGTGGCCAGGGGGCCCTTGGTCTTGTCAAGTTCGGCCTCGATGACTACGCCCTCTGCAGGACCGTCAGCATCGGCTTTCAGTTCCAATATGTCGGCAACCAGGAACAGGTTCTCCAGTAGATCGGAAATACCCTGTTCCTTCTTGGCTGATACGGGAACACATACAGTGTCTCCTCCCCATTCCTCGACTACCAGGCCCAGATCGGCAAGCTGCTGCTTCAGGTTGTCAGCATTGGACTCGGGTTTGTCGATCTTGTTCATGGCTACGACTATGGAGACACCGGCGGCTTTGGCGTGGTCTACGGCCTCCACTGTCTGTGGCATTACACCGTCATCGGCAGCAACTACCAGAATCACTATGTCAGTTGCCTGAGCACCGCGTGCTCTCATGGCCGTGAACGCTTCGTGTCCCGGTGTATCCAGGAACGTGATCTTGCGTCCGTTCACCACCGCCTGGTAGGCACCGATGTGCTGTGTAATAGCTCCCGCCTCTTGAGCAGTCACATTCGTCTTTCTTATGACGTCAAGGAGAGTTGTCTTACCATGGTCGACATGTCCCATCACCGTAACTACGGGGGGACGCGTTGCCAGCTTCGCCTGCCCCTCTTCCTTCCGTGAACGGGCGGTTCTGCGCTCTGCCGGCGCTTTGGCAACGTAGCCGAAGTCGGCAGCTATCGTGCTCGCTGTATCGAAGTCCATCACCTGGTTGACGTTTGCCATGATGCCCTTGCGCATGAGCTGTTTGATCACCTTGACGGGCTCTACGCTCAGCGCCTCGGCAATCTGCTTCACCGTCATGGAAGGTGGCAGTTCGACTTGAGGCTGTTCTTCTTTGACCTTCGGTTTCTTGTCGGTCAAGTCCGGCTTTCCTCCAATGAGCTCTCGCTATAGGCACTCAAGGCTCGGCGATTGTCTTCGCTGAGCCTGGTTCGCAAATTATAGTCCACGCGATTCTTCTTCAGCGCAGCCTCCCAACACGCCCTCTTGGTGCATAGGTAAGCGCCCCTGCCCGGCTTGTCGCCTGACACATCTACCTCTACTATTCCATTGTGAGTGCGCACTATCCGAATTAAGCTCCCCTTATCGTTAGTTTGTCTGCAGGCTATGCAGGTACGCTGAGGCAGGCGCTTAGTCGTCGAGTTCTTCTGTCCAGAGGCCATCTGTCTGCTTCTTGTACCTCGCTCCCTTTGCTTTGCCTTTGGCTCCGCTCTTCGCCTTATCCTGAGTTTGCGGTTTGACAGTACTACGCAGTATCTCTTCGGCAAAACGAATCTGCCCATCCTCCTGCGTCTTTGTCGAAGCCTCCAGGAACTTGGCGAAATCTATGGGTTCTTCAACATCGGCTTCCTCAACTGGTTCCTCCTCAACCCTTTCCTCTTCGAGTATCTGACTCTCTACGATCTCAGGTATTATCTCCTGTTCGACCAGGTCCGGTTCCCGCAGCGCAGGCCTTTCGGCCTCGACGGCCGATACACTCTTGATATCGAATCGCCAGCCCGTAAGCTTCGCCGCCAGTCTGGCATTCTGGCCCTCCTTGCCTATAGCCAGTGACAGTTGCTTATCGGGAACAACAACAGTAGCCGCCTTTCTCTCCTCATCGATTCTGGTGCCGACCACCTGTGCCGGGCCCAGCGCATTGGCGAGGAAGACCCCCGGGTCACTGTGCCATTGTATGACATCTATCTTCTCGCCTTTGAGTTCATTGAGGATGCTCTGCAGTCGTATGCCTCGAGGGCCGAGACAACATCCCACAGGGTCAACGTTCTCCTGGCTTGTCGCTACCGCTACCTTGGTCCTGCGTCCGGCCTCTCGGGCTATGGCTTTCAGCTGAACACGCCCACTGTGAACCTCCGGTATCTCGAGTTCGAACAGGCGGCGTATCAGGTTAGGATGAGAGCGCGACAGTATTATCTGAGGCCCTCTGCCACCCTGAGCCATCTCGAGAAGATAGAACTTGAGTCGCTGCCCCTTGTGGTAGTGCTCACTCGGAATCTGTTCCTCCAGAGGGAGTACAGCTTCAGTTCTGTTCAGCCTGACGTAGATCCGCCTGGGCTCTATGTACTGAATCGCTCCTGTGACGATCTCCCCCTCCCTACCTGTGAACTCCTCGTAGACGATACGTTGTTCTGCCTCCCGGAGTCGCTGTAGAACTACCTGCTTGGCCGCCTGGGCCGCGATGCGGCCGATATCCCTGGGTGTGCACTTAATGCTAACTGCTTCGCCGATCTGGGCCGTAGGCCGAACCTTCTGGGCCTCGTCAATCAGGATCTCACGGTTCGAGCTTTCAACTGACTCGACAACAACCTTCTGGATGTAGAAGTCGATACTCCCGGAGTTGGGATCAACCTTCACCAGCACGTCCTGATCCAGGTTGCCTGTGTCCCTCTTGTAGGCTGAGGCCAGCGCCGATTCCAGCACCGAAAGGACGACCTCCCTGGGCAGGTTCCTCTCAGCCGACAACTGAGTAATCGCAGCCTTGAGTTCTGTCTTCATCTCACTCTTCCCTCTATTAACAAAAAAGTGGGTACCCCCCACCTTCAAAGGCTGATTCCTTTCTCTGAATCTATCATATCGGGACGAAAAATGCAAAGACCGGTCGAGATGACCTATAATCTGTGGGTACTCGATGACGGGTGGGGAGTGCCGTCTGCGGAGCAGTGCCGTCCTCGCGACCTCGTCGAGATTCTGTGACAGGAGGCTGTAACATGCCGAAGGAGATGAGCTATGTCTGAGGACTGCATTTTCTGCAAGATCGCCGCCGGAGAGGCACCTGCCGACATGGTACACCAGGAGGAGGAGTTCGTGGCTTTCAGGGATATCCTGCCGCAAGCTCCGATTCACATACTGGTCATACCGAGGACGCACATTACGTCCTCCGCCGATCTGACCGAGGGGCAGGAATGGCTGGCCGGACGGCTGATTACCATAGCTAAGAGCCTGGCCGAGAAGGAGGGGATAGCGGATCGAGGATATCGACTGGTAGTGAATTGTGGCTCTGAGGGAGGGCAACAGGTGCCCCACCTGCACCTTCATCTCATCGGGGGACGGAAGCTAAGCGGCTCGCTGGGGTAGGGGTCAAAGGGATTCCAGTCTGGCTATGAGTTCATCGACCACCTCGTCCGGGGTCGATGCTCCTGCAGTGACCCCCACGTGATGCTTGCCCGATAACCAGGAACTATCGATTTCATCTGCAGTTTCGACCAGGTGGGTCTCTACAAGAGGAGCGCATGTCTCCACAAGGTGTCTGGCATTGGCGCTGTATTTCCCGCCTATCACTATCATGATCTGGCTTCTGCTGGCCAGACTCATAGCAGCCTGCTGTTGTGCCTGTGTTACTTGACATAAGGTGTTCACGATTCGTATCTCCCTGGCCTTGGGTCCGACCATGCGTACCAGCTGACTGGCGAAGTCGGTGAACGCAGATCGCGTTTGGGTTGTCTGTGAGATTATGCCCAGACGTGAAGGTGTCTTCTCCCAGTCAGCCATCTGTCTGAGGGACAGTGCCGCCACGCCTTTATCGCCCGTGCAGCCCAGCAATCCCTTCACCTCGGAGTGGTCTGCCTGTCCGAATATGATGACGTCGAAGCCGGCATCTGCCAGTTCTCTTGCCGCGTTCTGCGCCTTGCGGACGATGGGGCAGGTGGTGTCTATGATCTCGATATCATGAGCCCTGATCTCCCCCAGCACGCTCGGCGTCGTGCCATGAGTGGTTATGGCCAGGGCCTTGCCTTGAGCCTGGTCGACCCGCTCTATCGATCTCACTCCCAGGCCGGCCAGTGTTTCGACGAGCTGGCGGTTGTGTGCCACAGGTCCCAGAGTCTCAATCTCTCCATGCTCCCTCACTGCCTCCTTCAGCAGTTTGACGGCCCGCCTGACGCCGAAGCACAGCCCCAGCTTCTCAGCCTTCTCTATCTTCACGTCTTGCATATGCACCTCGATACTTTGGCGGCAGGAGTTTGGCTATCTCGCTCATTATCTGCGTCGTCAGGCACTGCCTTTGCGCTCTGCCCAGCCTACCCTGTGCAGGTGTGACCCGGAACGGCCTGCCGATGTTGACGACTATCGGAGGTCGCTTCCACAGCCAGCTTATGCCACCGAGCTTGTCGGTGCCCGCGATGCCAACGGGAAGAACGGGGACATCTGCCTGTGAGGCTAAGACTGCACAACCGGTCTTGGCCTTTCTTAGCTTTCCGTCGCGGCTGCGGCTACCCTCAGGGAAGATCCCCAGCATCGAGCCTCTCTCGAGGGCCTCCATGGCTTGGTCAAGCACCTCCTGTGTGTGCCTCATATCACCTTCGCGGCGTATGGAGAAGGATCCGGCCCAGCGAAGAATGGCTCTCACGAAGGAAGACCGGAAGAGCTCTTCCTTAGCCATAAAGTCAACCCACCGCGGAAGACCGAACGCCAGGAGGAAAGGATCGGCCGCGCTAACATGGTTGGCCGTCAGTATCACCGGTCCCGTCATGGGCACATTCTCTTTTCCCGCGACTCTCCAGGAGAAGAGTATGCTGAGCAGTGGCCTGAACACGGTCAGGAAAACTCTACGGGAAAATGTCATCGGTCTGCCGCCAGAGCACATATCTTGTCGACCACTTGCTCTAACCTAAGCCCTTCAGTGTTGACGACTACGGCGTCGTCGGCGGGCTTTAACGGCGAAATGGTCCTGTTCATATCCATATCGTCCCGCTTCTTGAGTTCAGTGAGAACTGTCTCCAGGCTGGCGTTCTCTCCCCGCTCCATCAGTTCTCGGTGGCGGCGCTTCGCTCTTTCCTCGGTTGAGGCGGTGAGGAATACCTTAAGCTCTGCCCGGGGTAGTACCACTGTTCCGATATCCCGGCCCGCCATCACTACCTTTCCCCGCCCGGCAAACCTGCGCTGCTGAGATACGAGTGCCCGGCGCACGCCGCCTATCTTCGATGTCACGGGGACGAGTTCTTCCACCCTGGGGCACAGCAGCCCGGAAGACACATCTTCACCATCGATGAGGGGAGAGAGACGCCATTCCTGCACGACGACGAACTCGAATACGGTGGAAGCTGCAAGCCGGCAGACCGCATCTTCGTCGGTCGGAGTAACTCCTGACTTGATCACCTTCCAGGTAAAGGCCCGGTATATCATGCCAGTGTCGAAGAAGACATAGCCCAACCTTCTTGCCAGCATCGAGCCCACGCTGCTCTTGCCAACCGCCACAGGACCATCTATCGCGATTATCTCTTGTCTCAAGTTTCCCTCCATCTTATCATCCTGAACCGGGCTGTCAGGGTTCTTGCTTCGTGGTCAGAGTCGCTGGCGACCGAACCCGTGATAATCGTATTGCCTGCCGTAGTCCCGCTGCTGTACGTCCTAACATAGTAGCACAATCGCTCGGGGCAGCGGCAGAGCAGGCAGCCAACGCTCTCGTGATTCGGTCGGTCATGGACCGGTTCTCGGCCCGCGATCGGGGATATGCCCTCGTGTCAGTCACGTTAGAGGCCTTGCTTTAACCGTCGATCCGAGCTATGATATTCTGGTTTGTCAGATCAGCCAGTAAGGAGAGATTTTGATGGACACGGTTGCTGAAAGACTGAAGAAACTGCAGGAAAAGGAGAAGGCGGAGAGGGCACTGGGGGGGCCGGAGCGGGTGGAGAAGCAGCATAAATCCGGGAAACTAACCGCTCGTGAGAGAATCGACCTGCTTTTCGACGCAGGGAGCTTTCACGAGCTCGATTTGTTTGTGCGGCATAGGGCTGACTCCTTTGGCATGGACAGAGTGGAGGTTCCGGCAGAGGGGGTGGTAACCGGATACGGAACTGTTGACGGTCGGCCCGTGGCTGCCTACTCTCAGGACTTCACCTCAATGGGAGGGTCACTGGGCGAGATGCACGCCAGGAAGATATGCAAGGTGATGGACCTGGCCATGAAGTGCGGCATTCCGGTGGTGGGCCTCAATGATTCCGGCGGTGCCCGCATCCAGGAGGGCGTTGACGCCCTTTCGGGTTACGGGCAGATATTCTTCCGCAACTCTGCAGCTTCAGGCGTCATCCCTCAGATTTCGGCTATCATGGGCCCCACGGCCGGCGGCGCGGTCTACTCGCCCGCCATGACGGACTGGGTCTTCATGACCAAAGGGACGAGCTACATGCACATCACCGGCCCGGCGGTCATCAAGCAGGTGACAGGAGAGGAGATCACATCCGAGGACTTGGGCGGTGCCATGAGCCATGCCACCAAGAGCGGCGTATGCCATTTCCCCTGCGATGGCGATGCCCATGCCATCGAGCTTATAAAGAAACTGCTGGGCTATCTGCCTTCCAACAACATGGAGGATCCTCCTTTGGCTGCGACCTCGGATAACCCGAGCCGTATCGATCCTGCCCTTGACAGCATCATACCCGAGGAGCCCGGCGAGGCATATGACGTGAGGACCGTCATCCAGTCCATCGTCGATAACGGGGAGATAGTTGAGCCGCACCATCACTACGCTAAGAACGCCATCGTCTGTTTCGCCCGGCTCGATGGAAGAACGGTGGGCATCATCGCCAATCAGCCTATGCACCTTGCTGGATGCCTCGACGTCAACGCCTCGGACAAAATCACCAGGTTCATTCGCTTCTGCGACGCCTTCAATGTACCACTGCTCACGATCGCCGATGTCCCGGGTTATCTGCCGGGGGCAGACCAGGAGTGGTCCGGCATTATAAGACACGGGGCCAAGATCCTCTGGTGCTATTCTGAAGCTACGGTTCCCAAGATAACCCTCATCATCCGCAAGGACTACGGGGGCTCGTATCTTGCCATGTGCAGCAAGGATCTGGGCGCCGACTTCGTCTTCGCCTGGCCCACTGCGGAGATCGCTGTGATGGGCGCCGAAGGCGCCACGCCGGTCATCTTCCGCAGGGAGATCGAAGCGGCATCGGACCCGGTGGAGAAGCAGAGGGAGAAGATGCAGGAATATCGAGAACTCCTCTATAATCCCTACATCGCCGCCTCCCGGGGGTATGTCGACGAGATAATACTGCCCCGCGATAGCAGACCCAGGATAATCAACGCCTTCCGGCTTCTATCCACGAAGAGAGAGACCAGGCCGCCCAAGAAACACGGCAATATCCCCATGTAGAGATTTCGAGGCACGAGGAGCAGTTGGTAAGCATTGAAGAGTAGAAGAGGAACAATAGCGGCTATCACGGCTGCCGTGGCTGCTTATCTGGAGGAGGAGGCCAAGGCGCTCGCGCCGGCGGTGCCGCAGGTGGGACCGGCCGTGGCCTTCAGCCCCTGGGGCAGTTCCGGACGCGAGGAGATCATGCGGATGCGCATGCTGTGGCAGAGGAGAATCGTATCCAGGTGATGGCACTCCTTTGTCTCTTCGGGCGGGTTTTCGGACGGACTGAATAGCCGGCGCGTTTATATCGCGGTTCACGGTTATGCGTGTAACGTTAGAATAGCGTGAATCATCATCACCAGTTAGGAGGTAATGCTATGGACGGAATAGGAAAAGGGAAGGTACTGGCCAGGGACCTGACCGCCGATAAGGTGAATACCAGGCCGAAAGCCAATAACCCGGTGAAGATCTGCGACACCACCTTCCGTGACGGACATCAATCCACGGTGGCGACGAGGATGCGGACCGAGGACATGGTCTGGATGGCGCCCGAGATGAGGAAGTGTGGCTTCCACGCCATGGAGGTGTGGGGAGGTGGAACGTTCGATGTGGCTCATCGTTTCCTGGGCGAAGATCCATGGGAAAGGCCCCGCAAGCTGAAGGAGCTCATGCCCGAGATCCCGCTGCAGATGCTTTTGCGGGGACAGAACCTTGTTGCCTATCGGAACCACCACGACGACCTGGTCGACGAATTCGTGAAGCAGTCTGCCGATGTCGGCATCGACATCTTCCGAATCTTCGATGCGGTTAACGACGAACGCAATCACAAGCGGGCCGCCAGTGCCGTCAAGAAGGCAGGTAGGCATTATCAGGCGGCCGTCTGCTATTCGCTTACCCAGCCGAGAATGGGCGGACCGGTCTACAACCTGGAATACTATGTGAAGAAGGCCCGGATCTTCCAGGACATGGGTGCCGACTCCATATGCATCAAGGACCAGGCCGGGCTGATATCTCCCTACGATGCCTACGAGTTGGTAAAGGCCCTCAAGGAGAGCGTGAAAATCCCCATAGAGCTCCACACGCACTACACCAGCGGGCAGGCCTCCATGTCCGTGCTCAAGGCCATAGAGGCCGGACTCGACGTTGTTGGCACAGCCCTCTCTCCCTTTGCCCTGCGGACATCACAGCCGCCCATCGAGCCGCTGGTCGTCGCCCTCTACGGCACGGATAGAGACACCGGGCTGGATGTCGAGCAACTCTTCAAGTGCGGGCAGATGCTCGAGCAGATCGCCCCCAAGTATAGGGATTTTCTGGACACTTCATCCATGTCGGTGATCGATACCGGTGTGCTCGTGCATCAGATTCCCGGCGGCATGACCTCGAATCTGGTGTCGCAGCTCAAACAGGCCAACGCCCTCGATCGATTGGACGAGGTGCGGGCTGAGACTGCCAGGACCAGGGCCGAGCTTGGCTATCCGCCCCTGGTAACGCCCACCAGCCAGATCGTCGGGGTCCAGGCGGTGCAGAACGTACTGGCCGGACGTTACAAGATGACCACCCAGGAGACCAAGGACTACTGCTACGGCCTTTACGGCCGCCCTCCGGCGCCGATGGACAAGGAAGTGCAGAAGTCGGTGCTCAAGGGCTATTCAAGAGGCGAAGAGCCCATCAAGGGCCGTGCCGCCGACATGCTGGAGCCGGAACTGGAGAAGGCCAAGGAAGGATCCAAGGAATTCGCCAAAGACATAAAGGATGTTCTGACCTATGCCCTCTTCCCCACCACCGGTGCCCGCTTCTTGAGGTACAAGTACGGTATGGATACAACCGTTCCCGACGACTGGAAGCCACCGCGTGCTCCCAGGACGTTGGAGGAGATCAAGAAGGAGGACGAGCTTGTCGCCAAGGCCAAGGCCGGCAAGCTGGTGGAGAAAGTCGAGAAACCGGTGCCCGAGAAGGGGCCGGGCGTGAGAACATTCAACGTCTTCATAGACGGCGACTACTACGAGGTGGACGTCGACCCGATTGGTGGTTCTCCATCGATCAGCGTATCCGCTCCTGTAGGCCCGGCGGCCTCGCCGCCCGTCCAGCCCCCGCCTGCGGCCGCGCCGCCCAAGGCACAGGCGAAGAAGGCGCCGCCGGCTGAAGCTGTAGCCGGCACCAAGGTGCCCGCTCCCATGCCGGGCATGATCATCCGCTACCTGGTGAAGGTCGGCGATAGGGTTAAGACCGGAGACCCGCTCCTCATTCTAGAGGCCATGAAGATGCAGAACAATGTGCCATCGCCTGTAGACGGAGAGGTAAAGTCTATCAACTTCGGGCCGGGTGCTTCCGTGCACACCAATGACGTCC
>Ga0209498_1001047_pt1 | contig 17005 bp, 11 predicted proteins | sample WalLakDeSediment_FD_184131 | JGI IMG/M metagenome (GOLD analysis project Ga0209498, IMG submission 184131) | Lake sediment microbial communities from Walker lake, Nevada to study Microbial Dark Matter (Phase II) - Walker Lake 11/02/13 Deep... | ecosystem: Environmental > Aquatic > Freshwater >... | reverse complement strand
GGCTGTTTCCGACGTGTTTCTGCCAGACCCGCGGGACGTGCGGCTCTCCTGGCTGCCGGCGAGCCACCTGCTCGCGCGGGTGGGCGACTTTTACTCGGCGCTCGAGCGGGGCGGCTGCCTGAATCTCGTTGGCGACCGAACGCTTGTCCTGGCCGCCTGCCGAGCGTTGCCGCCGACGGTGATCCTGGGCGTGCCCGTTTTCTTTGAGCGGCTCGAGGCAGGTGTGCGAAGCGGCAAGCTGGCAGATTTGGCCGCGGCCCTCGGGGGCGGGGTGCGGGTCTGCGTTTCGGGGGGGGCGGCCTTGCGGCGGCGGACGGCCGAGTTTTTCGCGGCCCGCGGCGTGCCGCTGGTGGAGGGCTACGGGCTGGCGGAGGCGGGGCCGGTCGTGGCGCTCTCCAATCCGCGGATCGTGCGCACCGGCACGGTGGGCCCGCCGCTGGCGGGCGTCGAGATTCGCATCGACGAGCGGGCGGAGAGCCGCGGCCAGCTGCTCGTAAAGACACCCAGCCGGGCGCTGGGCGTGCTGCCCTCACACGGCGTTGTCGCGGCAACCCAAGAGTGGCTCGAGACCGGCGACGTGGCCTCGCTCGACGAGGCCGGCCATCTCGTGATCACCGGCCGGCTCAAGGACGTGATCGTGCTGGCCAGCGGCGTCAAGCTACCGCCGGCCGAGGTCGAGCGGGCGATTGCCGAGGACGAGGCCGTGGCGCAGGTGTGTGTTGTCGGGGATGGCCTGGCTCGGCCGGTCGCGGTTGTGGTTCCCGAACCGGTGGCGATCCGGGCCGCGATTCGGCAGCTGGGGCTCGTTGTCTACAGCCGGCGTTCGGCGCTTCGGCATCCGCGGCTCCTGGCCTGGCTCGAGCGGCGGCTCACGCGGCGGCAGCGGCATCTGCCACGCGCCTGGCAGGCGCGGCGGGTGGTGCTCGTGGGCCGGCCCTTCGACGCGGCCCATGGCGAGGCGACCGAATCGCTCAAGCTCAAGCGGCAGGTGATCGCCGAGCATTTCGCAGCCGAGATCGAGGCCGTCGCGGCGGCTGGTGCAACCGATCCACGCCCCCCGGCGCAGGCCGGTTCGCCCGCGGCCGTGCCCTCCTTGGTGTCGGCGGTCTGGCATGGCGGCGACGGCGGATTTGCCGCGGCGGCCGCGGCCACTGCCGCCCCGTTGGCGAGCGGCGTCGCGGCGGTGCTTGATCGGGCCGAGGCCGAGATCGCCGCCTTGCGTGCCGACGGGCGGCTCTATGACCAGCCGCAGAGCGAACCCGCGGCCGTCGCCCCGCTCGACGACCCGCCTCCCGCGGTACGGGGCAGGTTCTCGATCGCGGCTGAGGCTGCGCTTGGCGAGACGGGCCTGTGGGGGCTGGCGGTGCCGGAGGCATTCGGTGGCAGCGGGGCCACGATGGTCGATCTCGCGCGGGCGATCACGCGGCTGGCGGCGGATGTGCCCACGGCCGCGGGCATGCTTTCGGTGCACTCTTCGATCGGCGCGGTCTCAGCTATCGCGGCCTTTGGCACGCCCGACCAGCAGGCCCGCCACCTGCCCAGCCTGGCCGTCGGCCGGCCGCTCTCGATCTTCGCGGCCACCGAGCCCGATGCCGGCTGCGATCTAGCGCGGGTGCAGACCCGGCTCGAGCGGCGGGAGGGGGGGCTCCTTCTCAGCGGCACCAAGATGTTTATCACCGGGGCAACCTACGGGCGGCTCGTCAAGCTCTTGGCCATGCACAATGAGAAGCCAGCGATCGTGCTCGTGCAGTTGCCCACCGCCGACACGACCACGTTTCGACTGCGACACTATCCGCTCCATCCGCTCAAGCACACCCACAACGCGGCGCTTGAGTTCACGGACTTCGAAGTCAGCGACCATGATCTGCTCACCCCGCCGGCCGGCGGCGACGGCATGTCGATCGTCTGGCACGGGCTCAACCGCGGCCGCACCACGCTCGCCGCCCAGGCCGCGGGCACCCTGCGGCTCTTGCTGGCCCACGCAGCCGAGCACGCCCGCCGGCGGGAAACCTGGGGCCGGCCAATCGCCACTCGTGAGCTTGTGCAGGGCCGGCTCGGCCGGATCGCCGCAGCGATCACGGCCTGCGACGCGGTTGCCTCGTGGGCGGCGGCCGCGGTCGATGGGGGAGGGGGCGAATGGGAGGCGATCACGGCCAAAGTGGTCGCGAGCACGTGCGTCCGCGAGGCGGCGATCGACGCCTTGGGCATCCACGGCGGCCGGGCTTTCCTGGTGGGCCATCCGTTGGGCGATTCGCTCCACGACCACTTCGCCGTCAGCGTCTACGAGGGGGAGAGCGACCTGTTGGGGCTCGCGCTCTTTCGCGGCCTCGCCAAGGGTCATCCGCTGGCCGCGGTGCAGCGGGACGCGGGCCGCCTGCAGCGGATGGCCGGCTGGCTCGCCTGGCGGGCCGGGGCCTGGAGCCGCTCATGCCACCGCGACGACACCGGGATCCTCGACCGCGGCCTGCGGGCCCACGCCCGAGCCGCCCGCCGCGGGCTCACCCGCGCGGCCCTGGCCATCGACCGGGCAATCCGCCGACACGGCCGCGGGCTGGCCGAGCGGCAACTCGAGATCGGCGGGCTCTCGGCCGTGGTTCGTGACCTGGCGAGCGTTGTGGCCGTGGCCCACCATGCCGATGCCGCGGGCGACGAGGCGGCCGTGGCTAGGGCGGATGTGTGGTGCCGTCTGACCCTGGTCCGGGTCAATTGCCGGCATCCGGGGCCGGACGACCTCGCAGCCCTTGCGGCACTGGGCAAGGCCGCAGCCGGCGGCCGGCGAGATAGCACTTGATGCAACCTCTTGCGTGGGTCGGGGTTGCCCGTGCCATCCCGCCGGACGTTCGCTACGGGCATCCTGCCCTGCGCTCACTCCACGCAAGCTCGCTTCGGCATCCTGCCTCTCGCTCGCTTGCGAGGCCGGCGAGATAGCACGGGCAACCCCTCCCCCTCCCCCTGACCCTCTCCCTGACGCTTAAAAGCCCCGAGGCGCAAGCCCGGGGACTGCGGGACATAGTGAGACTCGCCTGCCCTCATTCGCTCCGTACGAGAACTGGCCACCAGCTGCAGAGATACCAGGCCCGGGGCGTGGCGAGTTCGGCGAGCGAGTCGAGCGAGAGCCGAGCCCCCGCCCCCTGGCTGGCGAGCACCTCGTCGAGCAGCCCCTTGGGCCGCGTGTACTTCACGACCCGGGCCGTCTTCTCGTCGAGGCCGGCGAGCTCGACGGCCCGCGTGACGGCGTCGGTGAGAAAGCCGATTCGGTCAACAAGGCCGGCCTCTTGGGCCTGCTCGGCGGTGAAGATCTGTCCGGTGGCCACCTTCTCGATTGCCGCCTCGTCGAGCTTCGGTCGGCCCTGCTGCACGATCTTTTTGAAGCGGGCAAACATCCCGTCCACCAGCGACTGGAGGATCTCCCGTTCCTTCTCAGCCACCTCGGGCGTGCGGTCGCGGGTGGGGCTGAGCATCTGCTTGAGTGGGCCGCTGGCGATCGAGTCGTCGCGGACGGAGAGCTTTTCGAGGGCCGCCGAGACGTCGAAGTAAGGGATGATCACACCGATCGAGCCGGTGAGCGTGGCCGGTTCGGCGAAGATCACGTCTTCTCGGCCGCCGTTGGCCATGGCCACATAGTAGCCACCACTGGCCGCCAGCCCCCCCATGCTCACGACCACCGGCAGGTCGCGGTCGGTGATCAGTGTCGAGAGCCGGTGGTGGATCTCGTCGCTGCCGCTGACGGTGCCGCCGGGCGAGTCGACCCGCAGGACAATCGCCTTGACTGTCGGGTCGTCGGCTACCTGGTCGAGCTGGGCGCTGGCGAACCCGTCGCCCCCCATAATGGCCCCGGACACGTTCACGATCGCGATCTTGTCGGCGGCGGTGCGGGAGAGCGAGTGCCACTTCTCGACGACGCGGGAGTCGCGCTGGAAATACTGCGAGTAGGCGGCGGCGCTGCCGAGGGCCGACATGACCGCGAGGCCCGCCACGATCCAGGCGATCCGGTTGCTCCAGCGGCTCCAGCCCCGTGGCTGCTCGAGGATCACCCGCGTGGGCTCTTGTTGTTCGATGGCCATGGACCCGATGCTCCCAAAGCGAAGACTGTGCGGCCCATACACGAGGCCACTCACCGGCATTGTAGGCGAGGTGGCCTCGGCCGCGTGGTTGCCGGTTTTGCGGCCGGGCCGGTACCCTCAATGGCCCGCGGCGACGAGTGCCGCTTTCCCAGCGAGAGGAGCGACCGTACGTGTTTGTTTGCGTCAGCACGGAGTGCCTGCCCGACATGCCATTGGCCGCCGCTATGGAGCGGCTGGCCGAACTGGAATTCACCGCCGTTGAACTCGATGTCCGCGACGACGGGGGACACCTCCGGCCGGCCGACGTCGCCGCCGATCCCGAGGCCGCGATCGCCGCCTGCAGCGACCTCCAGCGGCTGCGGCCGGTGGCCGTTTCGTTTGCAGCGGCCGAGACACCCGAGGTCTACGACTACTTCCAGGCCTGCTGCCGGCTGGCCAAATCGCTCGGCGTGGTCACGATGGTGGTCGAGGCGTCCGAACTGGGCACGCCCTTCAACGGCGAGATCGAGCGACTGCGGAAGCTCGTCGGAATCGCCGGTGGGCTGGGAAGTGTGGTGGCGGTGAAGACCTCGGCCGGGCGGATGACGCAGGACGCCGAGACAACCGCCTCGCTCTGCCGTAACGTGCCCGGTCTGGGGATAGCGCTCGACCCGAGCCACTTCATCTTCGGCGGCAAGAAGGCCGCCTCCTGGGATGCGATCCTCAAGTATGTGACTCACGTCCACCTGCGGGACACGAAGCCCGACGTTTTCCAGGTGCGGATCGGCCAGGGCAACGTCGAGTACGGGAAGCTTGTCGCCCAGCTCCAGCGGGTGGGCTACGACCGGGCTCTGTCCGCCCACATGCCGCCGCTCGAGGGTGTTGACCAGGTGGCCGAACTCCGCAAGATGCGGCTGCTGCTCGAGAGCCTTCTGTAGCGGCTTGAGGGGCATCGATGCCGCCCCCAGTTTTGCTGTCCCCGGGCTCGCGCCCGGGGCTTGTATGGGGGCAAGAGGCGGCTCATAGAAGCCCCCGGCGCAAGCCGGGGGACTGTGACGTAGCCCATCTTTCGGCGCTGCCATACGAGCAGGCGGTTGCCGACGTCGGTCGGCATGGCGGGCGGGGTGGTTTTTGACCCGCCGTCCCCGGGCTCGCGCCCGGGGCTTGTATGGGGGCGAGAGGCCGCTCATAAAAGCCCCCGGCGCAAGCCGGGGGACTGTGACGTAGCCCATCTTTCGGCGCTGCCATACGAGCAGGCGTTCGGCCAGCCCTAGCGGATCACGTCGCTTGAGGCCTCGGCGCGGCTGGCCATCTCGGCATAGTTTCGCGAGCGTTCGTCGTCCCCTTGCTCGGCGTACATCGTCGACAGGTTGCCGTAGGCGACGGCGAGTGCCCGCTCCTCGAGCTGGCCGGTGTCGACCGCCGTGACCATGAGATCCACCCCGCGACGGCCGAGGTCCAGGGCGTCGTCCTGCCGGTCAACCTGCCAGTAGGAGATGGCCATGCTCACGTACGACTCGCCCAGGCGACCGAATTCACCGTCAGTGGCGAAGCGATCGTTCTCCTCCCAGAGCGGGATGGTCCGGTCGAACCAGGTCACGGCAGTGGCGTGATCGCCCCGCTGCAGGCTGTGGAGGATGCCGATCCGGAACATGAGGTCGCCGAGCTGTTTCCGTTCGCGTGATGTCAGCTCACGCCGCTCGCCGCCCCGCTCCAGGTAGGCGGCTGTGAGCGTGGCGTTGTCGAGCATGTCGGATGCGTCGCCACGGATCTGGGCGGCGGTGAGGGCGTCGGCGAGACCCTGGCCGACCTCCCAATCGAGCTGCCGGCGCTTCCAGGGGTCGACGACCGTCTCCCCCATCCGGTCGCGGAGTTCCAGCAACCGCTTGACCCACGGCAGCGGTTCGACCGATTCGGTCGATCCAGCCGCGACGGCCAACGCCCCCCGGCAGAGCTGGAGTTCGAGAACCTGCCGCTCGAGCTCTGAGCCCTTGAATTCCTTGACAACAGTCTCGCCGCGGACGAGCCACTTGGGGATGACCCGGCTCTTCTGCTGCCAGGTACCCTCGGCGATCGCCAGGGCGGTGCCGAGGTGGGCGTCGAGCAGCAGTTCGCGGGCTGCCGCCTGCATCGCCGGCGACCGTTTCGAAAGCAGCGGCGCCGCCAGGCGGATCGACTCGGTGAAGTGTTCGACTGCGGTTCGGTGGTCAGGTGCCTTACCGGCCAGGGCGGCCAGGCCGAGGAGCCGCTGGCACTGCGCGGCGATGATCGGCGGCACGTTCGGTCCGGCCTCTACCCGCTGGACGAGATCGCGGGCCTCGGCGGCCCGGTCGAGTGCCAACAGGATGCGGGCGTGCTTGAGAAGGATCCAGGTGTCGTCCGGTTCGATCGTGCCGGCGGCTTCCGCAAGCTTGAGGGCCTCTGTCCACTGACCCTGGTCACTGGCCATCTTGAGGAGCATTCGGTGGGCACGGGCGTGCTGCGGATCGATCTCGATCGCGTACTGGAGGTCGGCCACCGCGTAGGCCGAGCAGGCGTCGATTTCACCCTCGGCGCGAAGCACGAAGGCGTCGGGGTCGAGTGGCTCGATGAGGATTGCGGTGGCCTGCCGGGTGCCCGGCTCGACGCTCAGGATCACGCCACGCTCAGGGTAGACCTCACCGATCTCTTGTCCCTCGTCATCCTTGATCGCCACCGTGCGAAGATCGGCGATCTCGAGTTGGCGGGCCAGATCAGGCACTGGCATCGGCTCGGCGAGCTTGATGCCGATAGACGACACCGTCTCTTCGGCAAAGGTCACCTCAACCTTCGCGAACGGGTCGATCTTCCAGCTGCCCGTTCCAGGCTCGCCGTCCTCGTCCGGATCGGCCGGGCCCCAAGTAGCCTCGAGCTCGGCGCGGCTCGTGCGCCCAGGGTGCGCGCCCCGGAAGCTCGCCGGATCGATCGAGAGCGTCGGCATTTCGTCGGGCGTGGCTGCAACCGGAGCGGCGACACTCGGCGAAGCGTCGCGGATGGTCTGAGGGGCCGGAGTGGCCGTGTCGGCGGCGGCGGGTGCGGGAGTGGTCGCCGGCGGGAGGGTCGCGAACCGCTCAGAGATCCAGCGGCGAAAGCCATTGGGCTGAGGCGGGGCCGCGGGGGCGGGCTGTGGCTCGCCCGCCGTGCGGACCAGTGGTGTTCCAGTGGCTGGGGACGAGGCCGCGTTTTCGATCCATTCCGGCAATTTCATCGCGGGGGCTGACTGACTGTCAGGATCGGCTCCCTGGGCCGGGAGGGCCCAGGCGATCGCAGTCAGAGCGAGCGAGAGAATCGAACACACGATGGAGGACCGCTGCGTGGCCACGAGGCGACTCCTTGAACGGGCAGGATGGAAGATCCCGGGAAAAGCACCAGGAGGTGGGAAAATAGGCACCGGCCCCCTCCGGGTCCAGACCAGACGGCGGCTATTTTCGGTCAGCCGGTGCGTGATCCGGTCTGCGGAGGTGCCGCTCACCTCTTTCCCAGCCTGCCGCGGTTTCCCTGCCGCCCTCGGTCGCCAGCCAGTCGCGGTTTACGATAGGTGTCTCTCCGCAAGGGTTTCCCCCAATGACCAACTCCACGTCGCTCGCCTCGCCGGCCCCCCGCGTCGTGATCATCGGCGGTGGGCTGGCGGGCCTGGCCGCGGCCGAGTTCCTCGTGGGCGATGCCGGGCCGCCGGCCTGCCGCGTGACCCTGGTCGAGCCGGCCGGACGATGCGGCGGCGTATTGGGAACCGGGAACCCCGACGGCTGGCTCATCGAGCGATCGGCCGATTGCTTTCTGGCGGCCCGGCCTGAGGGCATCGCCCTTGTGGAGCGACTGGGGTTGGAGCGGGAACTTGTGGGCGTCGACCCGCGGGTGCGACGGGCGCTGGTCTGGCACCGGGGCCGTACGATTCCCGTGCCGCATGGTTTCCGCCTCCTCGCCCCCGGCAGGCTCACCGGTATTCTCGGCAGCCCGTTGCTCTCGCCCGCGGGCAAGCTGCGGGTGCTGGCGGAGTGGTTCATTCCGCCACGGCGGGGCGGGGAAGAGGAGTCGCTCCAGGAGTTTGCCATCCGCAGGCTGGGCCGCGAGGCCTTCGAGCGGCTCGTGCAGCCGCTGGCGGCAGGCATCTGGACGGCAGACCCGGCCAAGCTCGGGATCGTATCGGCCTGCCCCGAGTTTGTGACGCTCGAGCAGGAGCAGGGGAGCCTCTGGGCAGGTGAACGGGCCCGGCTCGCAAAGACGTCCGCCGCAGGCGAGGCGACCGGCGCCCGCTACGGTCAATTCGTAAGCTTCACGGGCGGGATGGAGACGCTCCCGCGCAGGCTTCTTGAGCATGTTCAAGGCCGCGGCGTCGACATCGTCACAGGCCGGGCCGAACGGCTGGTCCGCGACGGCAACGGCTGGCTTGTCACGGTCGGACGGTCCGAGGCCGACCAGTCGCCCGCCGTGCTTGCGGCCGACGCGGTCGTGGTGGCCACACCTCCGCCGGCGGCCGCAGTTTTGCTCGCGGCCGTCGATCCTGCGATCGCAGCCGAGCTGGCCGGCATCGCCTGCGCAGGGTCGGTGATCGTCTCGCTTGGCTGGCGGCGGGAGTCGGTGGCCCATCCGCTCGACGCCGCCGGGCTCGTCGTGCCCCACGCGGCGGGCCGCCGGGCATTAGCGGTCAGTTTTTCAAGTTCAAAGTTTCCGGGGCGGGCACCGGCCGGGTGCGTGCTCATGCGGGTGTTCCTCGGGGGCGCCCTCGACCCCGAGGTGATGGCGTTTGACGACGAAGCCCTTGTGACCCTCGCCCGCCGGGAGGTGGCAGACCTGCTCGGTGCGTCAGGCGAACCGCTCGTTGTGCAGATCGATCGCTGGGCGGGGGCGATGCCGCAGTATCACGTCGGCCACTCCGCCCGGATCAACCGGATCGAAACCGCTCTCGCCCTCCATCCGGGACTCGCCCTCGCCGGAGCCGCCTACCGCGGCGTGGGCATCCCGCAGGTCATCGCCTCGGGGCGTGCCGCCGCCGAGCGGTCGCTGCGGCCTGCATAAAAGCCCCGGGCGCGAGCCCGGGGACTCGGGGTGAAAACGCTAACCCGCTATCCATGACGCCCATGACGCCATGACATGCCAGATAGACAACACCGCTTGAGCCTGGCTGTGTCCGCTTGGTGCGCTACGTCGCAGTCCCCCAGCTTGCGCTGGGGGCTTGTATTGCAGCACAGTCCCCCAGCTTGCGCTGGGGGCTTTTATTGCAGCACGCATACCAAGACAGGCCTGCGGGAGGTTGCGCGGCCGTCTCGGTTGGCACGGGGCAACCCCTGCTGCATACAAGCCCCGGGCGCGAGCCCGGGGACTCGGGGTGAAAACGCCAACCCGCCTCCCACTGCGTGGGAAGCACGGTTACCACCCCGATCGGCCCGCCATCACTTCTTGGCAGGCTTGGCATCCGCTGCGGCGGGGTCTTCCTTGACCTTCTTTTTCTTCATCGCGAGTTTCTGCACCCGCACCTTGGGCAGGCCGATGGGGCTGCGGCCCTCCTGCCAGCGTTCCTGCTCCTTGAGCTTCGTGATCCGCTCGGCTCGGGTGAGAACGCCGCGGACGCTCGAGGAACCCTTGCGGGTCCGGAGGCTCTTGTCCATCGTCATTGCAGTGATCCTCGCTCGAGGCTCCTCGGGAAACGATTGGCGTGCCGAGCTGGCGGCAGTCGATTCGACGAATCCAAGACCATACGCCCAGCCGGCGATGGCTTCAAGGGCCGGTCCCGGGGTGCGGGCGGGAGCCGTGGGTCGTCAGGCTTTGGCCTTGAGGATCGAGGCCAGAAACCGCTCCATGGTCTCCGGCCGCTTGGCCGGTTCGGCTGCCAGGCAGGCCATGATTCCCTGGGCGAGGTCCGGAGGGATCTCGGGCCAGTGCTGCTCGATCGGGGTTGGCGGGGTGTCGTGAGACATGGCCACGTTCCCGGTCGTGCCCCGCGGCCAGGGGGATTCAAGCGTGCAGAGTTCGTAGGCCGTGACGCCGAAGGAAAAGACGTCGATCCGCCGGTCGGACTGCCGCCGTCGCACCACCTCGGGGGCCATGTAGTTGGGCGTTCCGATTCGATTGCCCGGCTGGAGGAAGACCGGCTTGTCTGGCACGGTCAGCCCGAAGTCGAAGAGCACGATCTGGCCGTCGTCGCGAAGCATGAAGTTTCGCGGACAGATGTCGCGGTGGACAAATCCTGCCTTGTGCACCTCCGCGATGGCCCGGGCGGCCTGGCGGACCAGATCGAGCCGCTGCTTCGGCGGCAGGGGCTTCTTGACCTTCGCATAGATGAGGCTGTGGAGGAGGGTGCCCTCGACAAACTCCTGAAGCACGAACGGATCTCCGGTACTTGAATCGCCCCACTCGAGGGTGGTGACGATGTTGGGACCGTTGATCTGCAAGCCGATTTCCCCCTCGGAGGGCTTGCCGAGCCCCTTGTAGCGGCCCTCGATCGGAGCAGCCTTCTCGCGGTCGATGATCTTCAGCCCTTTGGTCGCGCCATCCTGCCGGTCGCGGACCTTGTAGAAGGCCGACATGGTGCCCGAGTTGCTCTCACGAAGCTTCTCGAACCGCTTCCAGAGGTCGACCCGCTTCGTGCCGCCGAACAACCCGGAGAAGATGCCCTTGAGTCCCATCGATACCACCCGCTCCGCGAGATGCGGCGGCCCGTCGCGGGCTACGCCTGTTTCAGCCGGGACAGCTCTTCGTGGGCGGCGGCCAGTTCCTTTTCGAGCCGGGGCGCCTCCGCCGGGTCGTCAGGCTGCTGCTTCGCCCCCGTCAGCTGCAGCTGGAGCTTCGCGATCTTCTGATGGAGCACCTCCATCCGCTTCTTTTGCTTCTTGTCCATCGGGCTTCTCCTCGAGGGCGGGTGCAGGCGGGGTCGTGTCGGGGGCGGGACGTCCTCCGCCCCGAGCCGTGTCGTCGTCGTCGCGGCCACCGACCGCGTTGGCGGACTCGATGTCGCGGAGGTAGTCGCGGGCGTACACCTTGACGGGGTCGGGCAGGTCGTTGGCACCGGTGTGGAGTTGCCGCATCCAGCCCGAGACGAGCACCGCTGCCACGCCGAGACCGACCGTTACGGAAAGCCACTGCTTGCGGCCGTCGCGGATCCACTGGGTGCCCGCCCCGCGGCCGACCAGGCCGCTCACCAGGTAGAAGATGATCAGAGCCAGCAGAAATTTGATGCCGAAGAGCGTGTGGTAGCCCGTCTGCCGCATCCAGTCGCCACCCCAGAGTTCTGGGGCGTCTTTCACGCGCCGCATCAGCAGGATGTAGTTTGTCAGCCCGCTCACCAGAAGCAGCGTGATCGCCCCGATCACCCAGGGCAGCCAGCGGCGGCGGATCCCGGCGTGAAGGCGGTCGGCCGTATCTCTGCCGAGCTCATCGGCCGCAGGGACGAGGGCGAACCGGGCAAAGAACAGGCCGCCGAGGGCGACGATCGCGGCCAGGACGTGGGCCCAGCGAAGCAGGAGCGTGACGGGATCCATGACGGGGTGTTCTCGCGGGAAACGGCACCAGAATCTCCGAGATCGTACCCGATCCGTGGCCGCCGCCCAGTCGGGGCTGCGTCGGCCGCGTAGCCGTGCTGGCGGGGGCGTCTGGGTGCCCGGTAGAGTGCCGGGAATCGCCAACGCCGGCGAGACAATTATCACCGAGCCACTTCCCGGATTCCCGCCCTCCCGGATTCCAGCCCTCATGGATGATCTCGACCTGCCCCATCTTCCAGGCGACCGGCCCCACGACCGCTGGATGCGGCTAGCCCTCGCCGAGGCCCGGGCAGCCGCCGAGGAAGACGAAGTGCCCGTGGGGGCGATTGTGGTCGCCGGGGGGCGAATCGTGGGCAGTGGCCACAACCAGCGGGAGCAGCTCGCCGATCCAACCGCCCATGCCGAAATGATCGCGATCACCCAGGCCGCCGCCACGCTCGGCTCCTGGCGGCTCGAGGGCTGCACGCTCTATGTCACGCTCGAGCCCTGCCCGATGTGTGCCGGGGCGATCCTCCAGGCCCGCATCCCGGCCGTCGTGTGGGGTGCGCCCGATCCCAAGGCCGGAGCCGTCGAGACCCTCTACAGGCTCTTCGAGGATGCACGGCTCAATCACCGCGTCGAGCATGTCGGCCACGTGCTGGCCGATGAGTGTGGCCGAATTCTCACCGAGTTCTTCCGCCGCAAGCGGTAGAAAAGCGGACGCCCGAAAAAAACCAGCATCGCCCCGGTTCGGCACCGCTACGTGCGGCGGTTGATGGGCACGAACTCGCGGAGCGTCTCACCGCAGTAAACCTGCCGGGGCCGGCAGATCTTCTTCGTGGGCGACTTGTGCATCTCCATCCAATGGGCGATCCAGCCGGGCAGGCGGCCCATCGCGAAGAGCACCGTGAACATCTGCACGGGAATGCCCATCGCCCGGTAGATCACACCCGAATAGAAGTCGACGTTGGGATAAAGCTTCCGCTCGATGAAGTATTCGTCGGCGAGCGCCACCTCCTCGAGCTGCTGGGCGATGTCGAACAGGGGGTCATGCCGTTCGATCTTGGCTAGGAGCTTGTCGCAGGTGGCCTTGATCAGCTTCGCCCGGGGGTCGTAGTTCTTGTAGACGCGGTGGCCGAAGCCCATGAGGCGGAAGCCCGAGTCTTTCTTCTTGGCCAGTTCGACGTATTTCTTGACGTTGCCGCCGTCGGCCACGATCTGCTCGAGCATCTCCACGCAGGCCTGATTCGCCCCGCCGTGGAGCGGTCCCCAGAGGGCCGAGATCCCCGCCGAGATGCTGGCAAACAGGTTCGCGTCGCTCGAACCCACCATCCGAACCGTGCTTGTGGAGCAGTTCTGCTCGTGGTCGGCGTGCACGATCAGCAGCATGTCGAGGGCGTCGGCGAAGTCGGGATCAATGTGATACTCCTCGCACGGCACCGCGAACATCATGTGGAGAAAGTTTTCGCAATACGACAGGTCGTTGCGGGGATACATGAGCGGCTGGCCGCACGACTTCTTGTGGCTGTAGGCCGCGATCGTGGGGAGCTTCGCAAGCAGCCGATGAACACTCACCTCCACCTGCCGCGGGTCGCGGACGTCGAGCGAGTCTTGGTAGAAGGTGGAGAGCGCTCCCACGACGCTGCCCGCGATCGCCATCGGATGGGCGTCCCGCGGAAAGCCGCCGTAGAAGCTCCGCATCTCCTCGTGGATCATCGTGTGCCGTGAGAGCGACGTTCGGAAGGCGTCGAGCTGTTCGGCGCTGGGCAGTTCGCCTTCCATCAGCAGGTAGGCAACCTCGACGAAGTCGCACCGCTCGGCCAGCACCTCGATCGGATAGCCGCGGTAGCGAAGGATGCCCTGCTCGCCGTCGAGGTAGGTGATGGCGCTGGCGCTGGAGCCGGTGTTGACAAAGCCCTCGTCGAGCGTGATCAGGCCCGTCTGAGCCCGCAGCCGCGCGATATCGAGAGCCCGCTCCCCCTCTGTGCCCACGATGACGGGCAGTTCGTAGACCTGCCCGTTGTGTTCAAGCTTGGCCGTGCCGTCGGCCTGCGTGCCCGGCCAGGGGGGCGTCCAGGCGGCAGAATCCGCGGCGGTCTTGGGGGCTGTCTGGGAGGCAGGGGGCGTCATGGCAGCGGCTCCTCGGGCGGGCTAGCGGACGGCCTGGCCGGCCGATGGGGAAGGACGAACAGACCCGCCTTGTAGCGACCGGGAGTGTAGCCATCGAAGGGGTGACGGGCAATCATCCCCCGCCGCGTCGCGGAGTGAGTCGCCGGTGGCGTCAGACCCCGGTGCTTACCGAGGTGCGGGCTGGCTCGCCGGTCGCCCGGCCGTGAACACCGGCTCGTTCAGGGTGCCCTTGGCGTCGTCGAACACCGTCCAGACCGGCGTCCGGGCCCGCAGTTTGCCCAGGTAATCGTCGACCGCGACCCGCCGCCGGTCATCAAGGATCTTGGAACGGATTTCCACCTGCGCCTCGAGGAAGGGCGTGCGGCCCGCCTCCTCCCGGTTGGTCACCCGCACAATATGGATCGCCTCGCCATCCTCGATGATGGCGCTGAGTTCCCCGACCGGCAGCGAGAAGATCGCTTCGTCCAGCTTCTTGGAGGCGAGGCTGCCCTTGCCCGTCCAGCCGAAGCTTCCTCCGGCAGCCGCAGTCGGCCCCTCGGAGCGGGTCTTGGCGACCTCGGCGAACGGCCGGCCACCCAGCACCTCGTTGCCCATCCCGGCCAGGATTTCCCAGGCCTCGGTCCGCGACCGCTTGAGGCCCGTCTTGACGGTGAGCGTCTCGAACTCCGCGCGTGCCGGGTAGTCATATTCGTCGAGGTGGTTCTGGTACCAGGCGATCAGATCGCCGTGGGCAACCTCGTCATTGCTCGCGACGTTCTTCCGCATCCACTCCTGCGCGAGGCCGCGCTCGAAAAACATCTTTCGCATCCGCTCGAGCGACATGCCCCGGCTCCGCAGCCGCTGCTCAAACTCCAGTGAATTGGCCATCCCCTCCTCCTCCATCATCTTGGGGAGCTGCTGCTCGTCGAAAGCCTGATCGACGTTTTTGCGGATCTCAGGCAGCTTGTCGGCCGGAATCTCCCGGCAGGCGTCGACATAGACAAGCAGCGTCTCGATATGCTGGCCGATGACCTGCTGGCAGATCTGGAGTCGCAGTTCCCGAATCTTCTCCGGCGGCAGTCCGGGGCTCACCTGCTCGAGCCACTCGAGCGCCTTGGGGGTGAGGAGGTCGGCCTCGAGCACGACCTCCGGACCGACACGGGCGACGACGAGCGCGGCCTCGAGCGATGTTGGCGTGGGCAGCTCGGCGACCGGGGTTAAGGGCTCGACATGCTGGACCACCACGACGTCACTGCCGCCGGCGGCGATTGCCACGGCGTCGTCGTCGAGCGGAGCTCCCGGACGCGCGCGGATGCTCGAGAGCACCTGCGGCGTGCCGTCGCTGGCGGTCGGGCCCGTCGGCCAGCCGGCGGGCCGCGAGGCGGCCTCTGGGACGTGGGGCACGAAGGTCGGGCTGGCTGCCTCGCCAGCCGAGGGCACCGGGGCGGGCGGGGCGGCCGCACCGACGGCGGCAGTGCCCACGATGATCATCACCGTGGCGATGGTTCGCAAACGCGTAAATGACGCCATGAAGCACCGTGGTTGGAGCGGGCACGGCGGGCAGCCGAACCGGAAAGCGGCGCGGACTATAGGGACGCCGGAGAATCGGCCGCAAGAGCGGTGGAACGCCCGGTCGAGCTCGTTCAGACCAATCGGTCAGGCCTGTCCGTCGGGCTCATGCCGATCGGCGAGCGGCCGGATCAGCAACCTCGTTACCCGGTTGCCCTCCTTGCCCAAAACCTCAAACCGGCAGCCGTGGGCCTCGAAGGCCGCCCCGACCTCGGGGATCACCTGGGCCTCGTGGATCACGAGGCCCGCGATTGTATTCGCCTCGTCGTCGGGCAGATTCCAGTCGAGCATGCGGTTGACCGTGCGGATCGCCGCCGTGCCGTCGACCAGATAGTCGCCGGCCGCGGTCCGTTCCACGGCCCGCTGCTCGCCCACGTCGAATTCGTCGGTGATTTCGCCGACGATCTCCTCGAGGATGTCCTCGAGCGTGATCAGTCCTTGGAGGGCCCCGTATTCGTCGACCACGAGCGCGAAGTGGGTATGACGCCTGAGGAATTGCCGCATCTGCTCGTCGAGGGGCGTCGTGTCGGGGACGAAATAGGGGGGCATCGCGACCTCGAGCACGTCGAGATCCCGGAGCGCGGCCCAGTCCCCGTTCTCGGCCCGCAGCAGGCGGTCCATGGCCCGCAGCAGCTCTTTGGCGTGGATCACACCCAGAATGTTGTCATCGCTTTTCCGGAACACCGGCAGGCGGGTGTGGGCGGAGGCGAGCACCTGACCGAGGATCTCGGCGGGCGGTCGGTCGGCGTCGATCATCTCGATCTGGCTGCGGTGTTTCATGATCTCGGAAACATCCCGCTGCGAGAGGTCGAGCGCGCCGAGCAGCCGGTCGCGGTCCTCCTTTTCCATCACCCCCTCGGAGTGGCCCAAGGCGATCGCGCCGGCGATCTCCTCATGGAGCGAGAGCACATGGCGGCCGGGGTCTGTCCTCACGCCGAAAATCCCAAGCACGCCGCGGACGAGTCCCTGCACGAGCGTGATGACCGGGCCGAACAGCCAGATCAGGATTCGGATCGCCGGGGCGACGCGGGCGGCGAACGCCTCGGGGATGGTGATTGCGAGCGTCTTGGGGAGCACCTCGCCGAAGATGAGCACAAGCACCGTCATCGCGAGTGTGGCTACCGCGACGCCAGACGCCCCCAGGGCCCGCGTGAGCAGGGCCGTTGCCAGCGACGCGGCCAGGATGTTGACAACGTTGTTTCCCAGCAACAGCGCGCCGATCATCCGCTCGCTGTCTTCGGTGACCTCGAGCGCCGTTGCGGCGCCGCGGGAGCCCTTGTCGGCCTGGGCGCGGAGCTTTCCACGCGAGGCGGCCGTGAGCGCGGTCTCCGAACCGGAGAAGAAGCCGGACAGCAGAAGCAGCCCGAAAATCGCGGCGGCCGTCAACAGGAATGTGGCGTCGAAAATGTCGCCGGGCATTGGTGGTAGCGGGGGCCGAGCAGCGGGGAGTCCGAGAGAACCGGCGGAAAGCACACGCGGCTTCCCGCAGCCAAGAAGAATACCCGATCCCCCGGCCGGGCGGTGGCTGCAGGATGTGCAGGAAACGCCAGGAGTCAAATATTGACAGAACTGCGCCAGTGTTTACAGTTTCGCGAACATGGGGCAATTCAACGATTATGACGCTTGGGGCGATGCCATCAGCGGCGCCAGTCTCAGGCTCGCCTGCGACTCGGTCGAGACGCCCGTATGGTCGCTCGACAGCATCGGCCTCGGGGGCGTGACGCTGCAGATCGCGACGGAAGGTGGGGGCAGTCTGTGCTACGGTGGGAACACGCAGGCGGGTTCGTTGTTCTTCGTGCCGCTCACTCGTGC
>Ga0209498_1001045_pt1 | contig 17032 bp, 11 predicted proteins | sample WalLakDeSediment_FD_184131 | JGI IMG/M metagenome (GOLD analysis project Ga0209498, IMG submission 184131) | Lake sediment microbial communities from Walker lake, Nevada to study Microbial Dark Matter (Phase II) - Walker Lake 11/02/13 Deep... | ecosystem: Environmental > Aquatic > Freshwater >... | reverse complement strand
GTATTTGAAGATTGCGTATTGAAGTGCTGTAGCATCGCTGAATCCAATTAAAGCTTTTGGATTATCTTCAATCAAATCGTAATCGAGGTAAGGTAGAATTCTTGCACAACCGTAACCTCCGCGGGCACACATAATTCCCTGTACATCTTTTCGTTCAAACATTTCATTAAGGTCTGCTGCACGTTCTTCATCGGTTGCGGAAAAGTAACCATTCTTCTGCATCAATCTGTCAGAATAGATAACATTAAAACCAAGATTCCGCAGGTTGTTGATTGACTCTTCCTTTTCTTGTTGAGTTATATAACTTCCGGGAGTTACGAGTGCAATTGTATCACCATTTTTAAGTCTCGCAGGCTTTGATTGTCTTTTACTCTGAAAGTTTTTCACAGGTGCAAAAGCTGGTTTGGTCACTGCAGCTGCAACGGTTGCGGTCGATATAGTTTTAATGAAGTTTCGGCGTTTCAATTAATTATTTTGGTTTGAATTTTAATATTGTAAATCTAGCGTCCGATTCCGGACAAGCCGGAATGACTTAACAGCAATTATCTAATAAATAAGGTAAGTTATACTAACACTTTATCCTTACATCCACTGCAAAGATATTATTATCCGCTGTAACTACAAGTGGATTTAAATCGCATTCAGTTATTTCTTTATGATTGAGCATCATTTGCGCTACAGACATGATCGTGCTTTTAATTTTATTTAAATCAGCAGGAGATTCGCCGCGAACACCCTGAATAATTTTCCCGATCTTAGTATTGTTTATCATCTCATCAACATCAAATTCAGTCATGTATGCAGAACGAATCACTGTATCGTCCAAATATTCAACATACTTACCACCAGTACCAAACATTACCATCGGTCCAAAGCTTGGATCACGAAATCCACCCACAAGAAGCTCAAACTTTGAATGAATGTATGGTTGAATGAGGAATGAGTCAAGCTGCATATTTTTTTGTTTGAAGTTATCTATCATTTCCTTAGCAATGTTTGTCAGCTCCGCTTTGTCTTTGATATTTAATACGACACCCTTCAAATCAGATTTGTGAATAATCTTTTCACCGACTGCTTTTAGCACAACAGGAAATTTGAATTCTGCCTTTTTCAGTTCATCAAAACTCATCAGGTTTGTTTTGACCACTGGAATATTGTAGTGCTCTGAAATTTGAATTACTTCTTCCTGAGATAAAAATTTATTAGGATCAAATTTTAATCCTTCAATTTTCATCCCAGCAGGCATCAATCTGTTTTTATTGTCAGATTTATTTTTAAACTTCAACATATTGCCAATGACAACAGCCGGATCTTCCGGTCTTCGGAAAAGTGATCTTTTTGTTACAGATTCTTTTCTGTATTTGTCCCAGAACTCAGGCAGCGGCATCACAACCTGGAAAATTGGCTTATCATTTTTCCCAAAGGGATGTTCCATAATTTCGTTGATACCTTCGATAACGGGCATAGCAGGAACCATTATCGGTTCAACAAAAACAGAAATGACAGCGTCAACGTTTTTATCTTCTAATAGAATTTCATTCACCTGCTTGAATTGCTCTGCTGTTCCACCGGGAAGAAGGTCGACAGGATTATTAACACTTCCCTGCGGATGAACAATTTCTCGCAGCTTAGTTTTTGTTTCGGGCGTCAGTTCAGCAAGAGTTAAATTATTTTTTTCAAGTGTATCAACAGTTAAAATTGCAGGACCTCCTGCATTAGTTACAACAGCAACTCTTTTCCCTTTTGGCATCGGAAAATCTTCAAAGCCTTTTGCACTATTGAACATATCATTTAAATCATCTGCGCGAAGAATTCCGAATTGTTTCATCACAGCGTCCACAACTTTATCGCTGCTTCCCAGAGCGCCCGTATGCGATGAAGCAGCTTTTATTCCACTTGATGTTCTGCCGCCTTTTAGAATAATTACGGGCTTTGAAATCTTTTCTTCAATAAAATATTTAATGAAGTTCTCACCGTCTTCAAAACTTTCAAGATAGTAAGTTATCACACTAACGTTTTTATCTTTCTCCCAGAATTCAAGGAGGTCATATTCGTTAACATCAGCTTTGTTACCAACACTTATGAATTGCGAAAACCTGATATCTGTTTCTCTTAATGAATTTAGTACCGCGGCACCAATTGCACCGCTCTGTGAACAGAAAGCCATCTTTCCGTTTCGGGGTTCTTCGGCAACAAATGTTGCATTCATTTTTATTTCGGGTAGAGTGTTTATTATTCCCATACAATTTGGTCCGACTAATCTTGCGTCGGAACTTTTCACAATATCAATAATTCTTTTTTCTTCCTGTTCACCTTCCTTACCTGTTTCTTTGAATCCTGCTGTGATTAGGATGATTGCTTTAGTTCCTTTTGCGGTTAGCTGATTAATTGATTCCTCGACAAACTGTTTGGGAACCATAATAATAGCGAGGTCGATTTTTTCTTTCACTGCTTCAATAGATGGATAACATTTATAACCTAATATTTCATCTGATTTTGGATTGATGAGGAAAAGTTTGCCTGTGTAGCCGTACTGCTTTATTGATTTAGTAAGTTCATAGCCGAGGGATTTTGGTTTTGAAGAAGCTCCCACAACACAGATTGATTTCGGGTAGAAGTATTCGTTAAAGACTGATTCCATAATGTGCCCTTAAATTTTAGAAGTTGCACCTCAAACTTAATTCATAATAAGGAAAGATTCTTTTGACAGAGGAAAAAACCCTTTAAAAAATACCGGAATTTTGCGAACTAAATTTTTGGTGTGAAAAAATGATTCCCGGATTTTATGTTGTTGAAGAGAAAAACTGTTGTTATCCATATTTTTAATAGCCTCGCTGCATAAAAGGAAGTTGGTATTTAACCACCCGTGATACTTGCTTTCTCTTGTCTGCCTTAGGCGGAGCAGCCGGGGCTTTATTTTATACTATCGCTCTAAACCACAGATCAAATAATTCCCTCTTAATTTTGCAAATGATTATTCCCTCTCTTTTCTCTAATTTTAGCCTTAGTTAAAACTTCATTTCTTAAGGTGTTATATGAAAATGTCCGGCGGACCCGCTTCTGTAAATATTAAAGTTATACTGCTCATAATTGCAGTGCTGATTGCAATCGGCACTCTTTACTATACACAGACTCTAGTTCAAAAACTTCAGGAAAAAGAAAGACAAATCGTTGAGCTTTATGCGAAAGGAATAGAATATCTGGCAAATACAACTAATCCCGATGTTGACATAACTTTTCTCTTCGACAATATTATAAAACCAATTGACTTCCCTCTTATTCAATCCGATGCTGAGAATAATGTTTATAACAGGACAGACATTCGTAATGTTGAAATTGATACAAGCTTAACAAACGAGCAGTTCAAAGTATTCGTTGCTGAACTTATTGCTGAAATGGATGCAATACACCCACCAATCGAAGTCAAATATGAAGGCATTACTATAAATAAAATTCATTATGGCGACTCAGAGCATATTAAGCAATTGAGATATTACCCTTATATACAATTAGCAATAGCAGCGTTCTTCATAATAATTGGTTACATAAGCTTCAGCAGTATTAAGAGAAGCGAGCAAAGCAACATCTGGGTTGGAATGGCAAAAGAAACCGCACATCAGTTCGGGACTCCGATTTCAAGTCTGATGGGCTGGCTTGAAATGCTGAAGATAAACTACAAAGAACCTGATAAAGTATTGGACATAACCGAAGAGATTAGCAGCGATGTTGAGAAACTGAATAAAATAACTTACAGGTTTTCAAAAATCGGAGCCAAGCCCGAATTAGCTAAGAAAAACCTTATCGAAGAAATGAAACAGGTAATATCTTACTTTGAAAGAAGACTTCCGCAAACTGGAAAATCTGTTGAACTTAAAATTATTGGTGATGAAAGTGCTTGTGCTGAAATTAATTCTGAATTGTTTGAATGGGTAATCGAAAACCTGATCAAAAATGCTCTCGATGCTATCGAAGGAACATCCGGTAAAATTGAAATATCAGTTAAAGAGTTTAAGAAACGCGTTGAAGTTGAAGTAACTGACAGCGGAAAAGGTATTGAAATGAAGAGAAGAAAAGATGTTTTCAGACCGGGATACAGCACAAAGAAAAGAGGCTGGGGATTAGGACTGAGTCTTTCTAAAAGAATTATCGAAGGTTACCACGGCGGAAAGATTTTTGTGAAAAGTTCAATGCCGGGTGAAGGAACGACATTCAAGATAATTCTGAAAAGCTGTTAGCTCATTTCGAGCATTCTGTTGATCGGTATCAACGCTCGCTTTACAATTTCCGGATCAATAACTATTTCAGGGAATTTATTTTCCATACACAAATAAAGTTTCTCCATCGTATTCAATTTCATATACGGACATTCATTACAAGAGCAGCCTTCTTCTTCAGGTGGTGCTGGAATAAAATTCTTTCCCGGTTCAGCTTTTTTCATCTGATGGATGATACCTACCTCGGTAGCTACAATATAAGTTTGTGAATGATCTTCTGAAATAAATTTCAATAACTTGCTTGTTGAGCCGATGAAATTTGCCCACATTAAAAGAGTATCCGTACACTCCGGATGAGCAATTAATTTAGCTCCGGGATTTTCAGTAAGCAGTTTTATAATTTTTTCTTCACTGAAATGTTCGTGAACAATGCAGGAACCTTCCCACAGAAGCATATCTCTGCCTGTTTTCTTAATTAGATACTTGCCAAGATTTTTATCCGGAGAAAACAAGATTGGTTTTTCTTTTGGAATCTGATTAATAATTTTTTCAGCACTGCTTGATGTGCAGATTATATCACTTAGTGCTTTTACTTCGGCAGTACAGTTTATATATGTGATTGCCAAGTGATCGGGATGCTGCTTACGAAATTCTTTAAACTTATCTGCAGGACATCCTTCTGCAAGTGAGCAGCCAGCTTCAAGGTCAGGAAGAAGGACAAGCTTATTGGGATTCAGTATCTTTGCAGTCTCCGCCATAAAATGCACGCCGGCAAATACTATCACTTCAGCATCTGTTTCTTTGGCTTTCCTTGCAAGTTCAAGACTGTCTCCCACAAAGTCAGCTATATCCTGGATATCTGATTCCTGATAGTAATGAGCTAAAATTATTGCATTTAGCTCCTTCTTTTTCTCAAGAATTTTTTCAGCCAATTCTGTCGTTGTTTCCGTTTCAATCATAGTAATTAACGCCTTAAATGTGTTATTGGTAGATCAGGGAAACATTTTACCTGTAAATATTACCCGACCGGGATTTTCACTCATATTTAACTTAAATAACTAATAAAATCAATATCTTAAGCAGTGGCACCGATGTTGAGAATTATATTACGAAATAGTTTAAGCATAGCATCCCTCCAAATATGACACACAAAGCTGCCGGGTTTCGCCCTCACAACCCGGCAGTTGCCCTTTTAAACCAAAATCTTTTTTGTTTCTCTTATCGATTTTAAGATTAATTTTCTATCAACACTCACATCAACAAGAATTTCTCCGAAATCTTTAATTAATACAAACCTAATCTCACCATCCTTATTTTTCTTGTCATAATGCATCAGCCTGAAAGTTTCTTTTTCATCGATGCTCTTCAGTTTTATTGAAGACCTAAATTTCAGAGGAAGCTGAAGCATATAGTTAAGCTGATCTTTATTTATCAGTTTTAATTCATAGGACAGGAAGAGAGAACAGATAATTCCTGCAATAACAGCTTTTCCGTGAGAAAGATTGTAAGCCGAATTACTTTCAAAAGCGTGTGCAAATGTATGACCAAGGTTTAGAATTTTTCTAATTCCTGTTTTTTCAAATTCATCCTTAGTTACAACTGATGATTTGATCTTTGCACTTTCAAAAATAATTTTCTCTAAAAATTCTGAGTCCTTCTCCAATAAAGAATTATAATCATAAATTAATCTTGAATAAAATTTTTTGTCTGATAGGTATGAATATTTGATCACCTCACCAAAACCTGATACAAGTTCTTCATCAGGAAGAGATTTCAGAAAACCTGTATCAACTAATACCAATTCGGGATGATAAAAAGTTCCAATAAGATTTTTTATTCCGCTAAAATTAATTCCCGTCTTTCCGCCGATAGAACTGTCAACCGCAGAAAGTAAAGTTGTCGGGATATGGATCAGCGGCACTCCACGCATATATATTGAAGATGCAAAGCCAGCGACATCGCCAATAGTTCCTCCTCCGATAACAATGAAAAGAGTATCTCTTCCAAAGTTTTCATCAACTAAGTATGAAAAAATTCTGTTAATGGTTTTAAATGATTTTAATCTTTCTGAGGAAGGAGCAGTCCATATAATTTTTTTTGCAGCGATTGAATCCAATACATTTCTAATTAAAGGTCCGTGTATCGAATCGACCTTTTTATCGATGATTATAAAAATTCTTCCGGGAAGACTGTAATCCTCCATAATACCCGGTAATGACTTAAAACTACCCTCACCTATTAAGACCTGATAATTTTTTAATGCTGTATTTACCAGAACTTTTTTCATAACAATAGATTAACTATGTGATGAGTCATTCATTATAAATTTTGCAATAATATCAACTGTTTTTCCAACCGTTTGATTATCAGTATCAATCACAAAATCAGCCTGCTCGTAATACTTTTTCCTCGAATCAAGAAGATGATTTATGCGTTCGAGAAACTGCTCTTTGGTTGGATTATCTTCTTCATTAAAATTAAAAGCGGGACGATCTTTCTTAAATTTTAATCTTTTATAAGCCATTTCAGGTGATGATTTTAGATAAACTATTTTACCCGAAGATTTTATAATCGCGAAATTAACATCGGATGCAATTGCACCACCACCGAGGGAAATAATTGACTCATCATGCTGAGATAGTTTTTCCAGCAAGGTCGTCTCTGACTTTCGGAAATACTCTTCGTCATTTTTCTCATATATATCTACTATCTTCATTCCTTCCTGCTTTTCAACTTCTCTATCAAGATCATAAAACTTCCAGCCAAGCGTATTAGCAAGTATAGGACCGATTGTACTTTTTCCAGCTGCCATAAATCCGGTGAGATAGTATATTTTTTTCTTCATAACCTAACAGATCAAAAATATGTTATATTACTTGAATATTAAAGCAGGTTTGAAATGTATTGGATAACTCAGATGTGAAAAACCACTCCGAGTGAAAAAGTAAGACCATCTATATCAATTTTAGTCTCGAATTCATTTTCAGGCAGCTGTATTACATTACCCTGGTAAATCACTTCTGTTTTAGAATATTTACTCGAGACAGTGTATTGAGGATTTCTGAATTTCATCTCAAGTCTCGCAGAGAGATTCTCGAAAATCATATAATCCATTGAAGCAGAAACATGGAAGCCAAGTGCAAAATTTCTTTGAGTTACCTCAAGTTCAACATCCTGGAATATTCTGATGAACTCCCCAATGTAGTACCCAAGCCCTCCGCCCATCACAAATTTGAATTCCTCTGTTGAAAAAGGGAAATAATAATGAGCAGTAACTTCGATCGGAATTAAAGTAAATCCATCTTCTACTTCAAAAATTAAAACCTGATTATCTATAAAAGCTGTCAGGTTAGGAGCTAATTCCGATTTTTTCATGTATTCAACATTTACTCCAAGAATGAATTCTTTAGTAAACCGATATCGGATATCTAAACTTGAACCCCAGACATCCTCAAGTGTAAAGGATCTATTCCTGACTTCCGGATTAGATGAATTAGGATTGAGAAAAACTTCCGCAGATGTTGTGTAAACTAAATTAGCTGCAATTCCAAAATCCCGCGGGCTGAACTGAGCAAAATTTTTACTGAAGAAAATTATTAGTATGAAAATGATTAACTGTGCTTTTAACATTGATGATAAATTAAAATTCCAGGGTGAACTTGGCTAATTTTCTTTAAAAAAGAAAACCCCCAATTCATACCTAAATTAGTTTGAAAAGGGGGAGTTGAAACATATTACGATTTAATAACCGTAGAACTTATAACGATTGTCTACAATATTTGCGTTTTCTTTTATCTCAGTTAACCAGGTGTTCAAGGAAATAGATTTCTTTTCCTGAATCAGATTATTTCTTAGTACCGGAGCCTGGGCCTGATAAACAGTCTCATCAAAAGGAGTCTTTGAATCGAGACGAAGGACTACATAACCTCTGAGACCTCTGATAGGTTCAGATGTTTTACCGGGTTCCATTGAAAGCGATGTATAAATCACAGCGTTATCCTTACCTAAAGTTGGAATAGAAGTAACTGAGTTAAAATTGCCCGTAGAACCCACCTGTACTCTGGAGTCTAACTCCTGTAATTTATTTATATCGTTACCAGCTTTTTTCATGAGTTCAATTGCAAGCTGTCGGGATTTCTCATATTGCTTTTCGACTACGAATAATTGTCTGATCTTTGGCTGTTGTTCTTCAAATTTCTCAAGACCTTCGGAAATCACTTCAGATACTTTTACCACAACAAAACCATTTGGCATTTTATGTACTTCACTTACGGAGTTTAATCCATTATCGAAGGCAAAATTGACTAAATTTTTATTTGCACCGAGTCCTGGAATTGAGGGGCTCTTTTTCGTGAAGTTACCACTAAGCTGAATGTTATAACCCATTAACTCAGCTTCATTCTCAAATCCATTTTTTCTTGCAAGATATGAAAAGTCATTTGCTGCTGTAAATTTTGCATCACGTGTAGTAGCAGATTCCTGTACAGAATTATTTATTCTTTCGACAATGTATTTGCTGGTGGACTGATCAGTTACCAGGATAATGTGATAACCAAAAGTTGATTTAACCGGCTTTTGAACTTCTCCAACTTTTGCAGAGTAGCATGCATCTTCAAATTCTTTAACCATCATACCCTTCCCAAACCAGCCAAGGTCACCTCCGTTTTTTGCAGAACCGGGATCTTTTGAATGTGTAATTGCCATCTGTAAAAAATCTGCACCACTTTTTAATTCATCATAAATTCTGTTTGCTTCAGCAAGATTAGCCTGATCGTCTCCCATCTGAGAAATTAAAATGTGAGATGCTCTAACAGATTTTTCATTAGATGAAATCACATTTGTGAGATGATATAAATCGAAGCCACCTATCATCGATGGAACCGGTCCTATAACTGCACCCTTTTTTGCTATTTTAAGTTCGCTTATTGCTTCCGGAGAAAGAGTGTTAACTGTTAATGTGTCAACCGAATATGGTTTTTCAGAGTAGATATCTATGAAATATTTAAAGTCAGCGGTATCATTTTCTGTCATTCTCTTAACATTTTCAAGATTTTTAATAACCAACATAGAATCAGCCTGGGAAGGTTCATTGCGGAAGAATACATAGTCCAGTTTTCTTTGCGCATTTATTTTAAACTTATCAGGATTGTCATTATAAAATTTTCTAAGATCCTTATCAGTGATACTTAAAACAGAATCGGGAAAAAGCGCATTCGGAAATAGAGCAAACTGCCCCTCCATATTTACATTCTGCTCAATAAATTTTCTTCTGATTTCGTCTTCAGTTACAGTAATGCCGGCTTCCAGCAAACTTTGAAGTTTTTCCCGGTATCTTGTTTGTCTAACGATTTCTTCTGCCTGCAATAGAACCTGTTCATTCTGCGGATCAAAAATTGCTTCTTCATATAACTCACGATTGAATCTTCCGAGTGAATCAATAAAATTTTGTTTCAGGAATGCCGGCGGGTCATCACCAAGAATTATATCTTTAACCTCCTCATTACTTACCGAAATTCCGAGTCTCTGAACTTCCTGCTCGATCAGCTTTTCAGTTACAAGGGTTTCCCACACCTGCTCTCTGAACTGATCAAACTGTTCTTCGGGAATGTCATTACCCGTCTGCTGTTTTTGAGTTTCTCTCTGCCGTTCGATTGCAAATTGAAATTCCTGGTAAGATATATCAACTCCATTTACTGATCCTACGTGATTCGTTCGTCCTCCTAATGCTTCAAGCACGTTCGAATCTGAAATTACCATAAAAAGGACAAATAAAGCACCGACTATTATTATAAAGACGGGAGCTAAATTTCTCATTTTAACCATCATTCCCATGCGAAAAATTCTCCGTTTTTAGTTCAAAAAATAAGGTTACAAACATAGAGACGGACTGGTTAAAAATCAATTATAAATACAGTCGCTTTTTAAAGTCTGATGTAATACAGACTACAAAAGTATATGGCGTTCATCTTTTCATTTTCACAACTTCTGTATTATTTGATTTTGAGACTAATGAAACCTATTTTGGCTGTCATCAATTAAACAAAAGTTAGTAAAAAGATTGGAAAAAGTTGAATTTTTAAAGAGTGTTCCTATATTTTCGGAATTAAAAGATGACACTCTTGAACAGTTATCAAGATCGGGTTCTGTCCAGAATTTCACTAAGGATTCCATCATACTGTCGGAAAAGGAAGCTGGTTCAGCTTTATTTATTATAGTTTCTGGCAAAGTAAAGATTTCCAGGATCAGTTCCGAAGATGAAGACAAAGAAGTTATTCTTTCAATTCTTAATCCCTCGGATTTCTTCGGGGAAATGGCGCTGCTGGACGGGCTAGAGAGATCAGCAACCGCAACTGCAATGGAAGACTCCAAAATTTTTATAATCCAGAGAAATGACTTCTTAAAATTGCTTGAAGAACATCCGGAAGTTTCAATCGCTTTGCTTCAGGAATTAACACAGCGACTCAGGGCTGCGGGAATGAAAATTAAAGCACTCTCCCTAAAAGATGCTGAAGGAAAAGTTGCAACTGTAATTCTTCAACTTGCTGATGATATAGGAAAAATAAGGCAAGGTATAGTGGAAATCGAAAAATTACCTTATCAGCATGAATTAGCTAACATGGCAGGCACTTCAAGGGAAACTATTTCGCGAACATTACACGCTTTTGCTAAAAAAGGATTAATTGAACTTGAAGGATCCCGATTGAGAATTGTTCAATACGAAAAATTTAAAGAATTGTACGGCTTATAAAATTGAACTCTTATGACCACCGAGAAAACTGATCTTCATATGCATTCTTACTTTTCTGATGGATACCACCCACCAGAAAGATTAATTGACAAAGCTAAAAACCAGGGAATTAAAATTTTAAGTATTACCGATCACGACAGTGTCAATGGAATAAACCAGGCAATTGAGTATGCAGAAAGTTTAGGTATTGAAGTTATCCCGGGAGTTGAAATCAGTACTGACATCCGCGATACTGAAGTTCACATACTCGGATATTTTGTTGACCCAATGAACAAGGATTTAGAGCATTACCTTAATTTCTTCAGGGAGGAAAGAATTAAGCGTGCGATAAGAATGGTAAAGAAACTGAACATTCTTGGATTGGGTATTTCAATTGAGGATGTATTGGTTTTCGCAAAAAATTCTGCCATTGGAAGGCCGCATATCGCTCAGGCATTGCTCGCAAAGGGTCAGGTAAAATCTTTCTTCGAAGCATTCTATAAATACATTGGAAACCACGCACCAGCATACGAGCGTAAAGTTCATCTTTCACCGCAAAGCGCTTTTAAAATTATTAGTGATGCCGGCGGTTTATCATTTATTGCTCATCCAGGCAATATGCCTGAAATTCTGATAAAAGAATTAATTGATGCCGGAGTTGACGGAATCGAGGTAATTCATCCTTCTCATTCACCTGAGCAGGTTAGATTTTATAGAGGAATTGTAAATGAGTACTTCCTGCTTGAATCCGGCGGTTCGGATTTTCACGGCGGTAAAAGAGAAGACGATGAAAATCTTGGCAAATTTTATACTTCGGCTAAGGTTGTTGATACTATGAGAACAAGACTTGTAAAAAATATCGAGTAATTTATAACCATTTTTTAGACTTTCAATCCTTATTATTTTTTTTAACTTTTAACATCAACTAAAAAATATTTAAAGAGGTACGGTTAGCCCATTTCTACACTTAACTAATAAATTGGGAGAAAAATAATGAGAATATTATTTGTTTTGTTAATCGTACCTGCGTTACTTACAACTGCATCAGCCCAGCAATTTACCAACTGGAAAAACTACACTGCATTAAAAATTGTTCAGGATGCGGCAATTACTAACACAGGATTCTGGAGTGCTGCTACCGGTGGAGCATTTCAATATATTGATGCGAATAATGAGTATAAAACTCTTCACAAGTCTGAAGGATTAAAGGGTAATTCACTTTCAGCAGTAATTATTGATAATTCAAACAGAGTTTGGTTTGGCAGCACTGAAGGAATAATTGACATATATAATCCTGATTCAAACCAGCTTGATGTTATTCTGGATATTTTCAACTCCAATCAGTTAAATAAAAAAATAAATGACTTAGCTCTCACCGGTGATACAATTATTGTATCCAGTGATTTTGGTGTTTCTCTGATTAGCACCAGCAGCTTCCTTTTCTACGACACGTTTTTCAAATTCGGCACTTTCCCAACCAACACCCGTGTTAATAGCACATTGAAATCAGGTTTGTTTTATATCTGTACGGATCAGGGATTAGCCATTCAGAAGCAAGGAGCTTTTAATTTATCAGCACCCGAATCATGGAATATTTATTCACTTACTCAGGGTTTACCATCAAATAAAGTTTTTAAAGCCGGGTTTTACCAGGGACAATTAATAGTCAGCACCGATAAAGGTTTTTCACGATTTACAAATAACACCTGGAATAACTTTATCGCAGATTTGGCAAACACTAACATTACTGACTTTCAGATAAGCGGTGACTCAATTTTAATTTTAGCCCAGAATAGTATTTATCTTTACTTCAATCAGGTTCTAAGTGTTTTGTACAATTCAACAGTTTCATTAACCAAACTTGAGTATAACGCGAACTATGGCTTTGTTTGTGCAAGCGATAACGGAACTCTATTTCTGAATACAACTCTTCAGGGCGATTTCCTTTCTCCGAATGCACCTCCTGTAAATCAATTTCCAAGTATGAGTGTTGATGCAAACAGCAGATTCTGGTCTGCGAGCGGAAAGGACGTTACCGGAGTTGGTTATTATACTTTTGATGGTAGTTTATGGCAGCATTACAATACTGCCAATACTCCAGAGCTTCCGACAAATGCAGTTTACCACGCTCAAACAATCGGTTCAACAGCTTACCTCGGTGGTTGGGGCTACGGTTTTCTTGAGGTGAGTGGTGATATTAAGAAACTTTTTAACAAAGCGAATACAGGTATGCAGGGAATACCACAAAACCCTGATTTTCTTGTAGTTACAGGATTCGGAAAAGATTCACGCAGTAATTTGTGGGTATTGAACTATTGGGCGGTTGACAGAAATACTCTTTCGATGCAATCGCCTGATAGTGTCTGGTATCATTTCACAATACCCGCAGCACAAAACAGAATCCTTCTTGGTCATGAAAACCTTATTATTGATCCTTATGACACGAAGTGGTTTACTTGTATAGATCCTACAAGACAGGGTTTATATTATCTTAATGAAAATAAAACTTACACTGATCCCACAGATGATAAATCTGATTATCTTACAACTATAAATGGTTTGAACACAAATGATATTCGTGATCTTGCAGTAGACAGGAGAGGCGATGTTTGGGTTGCCACAAGTCTTGGTGTGAATATAATTACTAACACGAGCGCAATTCCAACTTCCGGAAGTTCTTCACTTCGAATATCAAATGTTTTCACCTTGCGTCAGCAATCGGTAAACGCGATCGCTGTTGATCCTTTGAACCAGAAATGGATTGGTACAAATGAAGGTTTGCTTTTAGTAAATTCTGATGGTTCAAGATTAATCACAACACTCACAGCACAGAATAGTGCACTGCTTTCAAACATTATCAGAAGTATAACTATTGATGAGAACCGGGGAATAGTTTATGTCGGATCCGATGAAGGATTGACATCTTTCAAGACACCTTATTCTAAACCACTTGAAAGTTTTGACAAATTAGTTTTCGGTCCAAATCCGTTCCGTATCAAAACTGGCGAAGAAAATAAATTGAATATTTTTAGGTTAATAAGGGATACTCAAATAAAAATACTTACTATTGATGGTCAACTAGTTACCGAATTTTCTTCACCTGGTGGTTTTGAGGCTACATGGAATGGAAAGGACAAAAACGGAGAGTTTGTTAGCACTGGAGTTTATATCATAGTTGCTTTTGATACTGAAGGAAACGAAGTTATTACAGGTAAAGTTGCTGTGCTGCGTGAATAAAGGCCCCACCCTTCCCTCCCCTAAGGGGAGGGTTCAAAGGAATGAACAAGAAAAATTTTCTTCAAGATTAAATATCAATCTCTGCGGAGTTCTTTGGACAATCAATCAGTCATGCACACACACAAGAATGATATCCTCAAAAATATTTTGCTAAATTTGATCAAGAATTTTTTGCTAATAGTGGCTTGGTTGATGGTTGTTGTTTTTTAGTTACCAGTCATAGTCATTCGGTATCGAGAAATGCAATAACTATTTAACTAAAACTAAAAACTACTGGACTATAACCAATAACCAACAAACTAAGAACTAATTATCTGTTAGACTGCTAAAACGCATTACCATCGAATTGATAAATGGTTGTATAAATTTTAACAAGAAACAATTTCCAAAATGTGTTATTACAATAAAGAAAAATGATTGACTTTTCCAACATCTCTCTTCAATTCACCGGGGAGTATCTCTTCCAGAATGTTAATTTAAAAATTAATTCGGGTGATAAAATTTGTCTTGTTGGTTCAAACGGAACCGGTAAAACTTCATTGCTTAAAATGCTTGTCGGACAAATTGAACCCGAAAGCGGATCAATCAATAAACAAAAAAATATCACCATAGGTTATCTTCCGCAGGATCAGGTTGTTCATAAGGGAAAGACTTTAATTGATGAAGTATTCACTGCCCTTTCAGATATCAAATATCTTCAACAAAAAGAAAAAGAAATTCTCACTCAACTTGAATCATCTTCACTCAGTGATGAAGAAAAAGAGGATCTCGTTAACCAGCTTGGTGAAGTTCATCTCCGATTGGAAGAGCTTGAATCGTACAGTGCAGAATATAAGATTGAAAAAATTCTAACCGGACTTGGCTTTGCAGAAAAAGATTTCAGAAGACTTACAGATGAATTTTCCGGGGGCTGGCAAATGCGAATCGCAATGGCAAAACTTCTTATTGCACAGAATGACCTGTTGTTGTTTGACGAACCGACAAACCATCTCGATCTTGATTCGCTTCAATGGATGACTAGTTATATTCAAAACTTTAAAGGTTCGATGATAATTGTTTCGCACGATAAGAATTTTGTTAATCTCACAATGAACAGAACTTGGGAAATATTTCTTCGAAAGATCAATCCTTACAACGGCAAACTGAATGATTACCTGAAATACAAAGAAGAACGTGACCAGATGCTGATTAACCAGCGTGAGATTCAGCAGAAAAAAATAAAAGACACACAAAGATTTATTGAGCGCTTCCGTTACAAATCTACCAAGGCACGACAGGTTCAGAGCAGAGTGAAACAGCTTGAAAAAGTCGAGCTGATTGAAATTCCCGATGACGAAGGGCACGTTAACATTAGGTTTCCGAATCCACCGCCAAGCGGAGTTTTTAATGTTGAGCTGAATGGCATTCACAAATCTTTTGGTGAGCTGAAGTTGTTTGATGGAATTGATTTCAGGGTAAACCGCGGAGATAAGATTGCATTTGTCGGACCAAACGGAGCAGGCAAAACTACTCTCGCTAAAATTATCGCCGGTAAAATTGATATTAACAAGGGTGAAAGACTACCCGGACATAACAACATCATTTCCTACTATTCACAGGATGTTGCTGATTCCCTAAATCCCGAATTCGATTTAATTGAAACACTTGATTCGGTTGGTTCTGACAAATCAATTGGACAGCTGCGAACTTTGCTCGGTGCATTTCTTTTTACTGGTGATGATGTTTTCAAAAAAGTCGGAGTTCTTTCCGGTGGAGAAAAGAGCAGGCTGGCGCTTGCAAAGATTCTGCTCTCCCCTTCCAATTTTATTATTCTCGATGAGCCGACAAACCATCTCGATTACTCATCCAAAAAAGTTTTGCAGCAGGCGTTGGTTAATTTTTCCGGCTCGCTGATACTTGTCTCGCACGATGTGGAATTTCTCAAACCAATTGCAAACAGAGTTGTCGATATCCGTGCAGGCAAATTAAAAATCTACGAAGGAGATATTGAATACTACTTCTACAAGAGAAATGAAGAAACACAACCAATATCTCAAATAAAAATTGAACAGCAAAGCGAGACTACTTCCCGCAAAGAGCAAAAACGTATTGAAGCAGAGAAGCGACAGCAGAGATACAAAGCAACAAAAGAGTTGAAGGAAAAAAGTGCTAAGCTTGAAAAAGAAATCCACAGGCTTGAGCAGGAGATTGAAAAAATAAACGCCGTTCTCATTAACCCGGATTCATACAATAATCAAACCCAGATACGTGAGTTGAATGAAAAGCACAACGAATTGAAATTATCGCTTGATAAAAAAGTGAAAGAATGGGAAGAAGTGAGTTTGAGTTTGGAGGAAATTGAGAGGGAGTTTTCTTAACAGACATAATATGGATTGTGAATTTTAATAGAATAATTACATTAGTACAATGGAAAGGAAATGTTGAGAATTTTTTTAAACAATTAAAAAAACTAAAGAATCTACTTTTTCTATCACTGTTTCTTTTATGTTTATTAAATACTAATTGTAGTCAAAGTATCGAACCAGTAGATGAAAATGAAAATCTTATTTTTGATTGGCAAAGTAACGCCCAGTATTCAAGCGATGGGGAAAAAATTGTTTTTGAAGGATTATATGATAGCCTTTATGCTATTCATTTTGTGGATAAATCTGGGAATTATCTAGGTCATATTTTAGAGGAAAATAATAATTTTTTATCTTCTCCAACCTGGGGACCTGAAAATAATAAAATTGCTATATCGATCGATGGAAATTTATTTCTTGTAAATATTAATGGTGACAGCCTTATTCAATTATCGTCTTCAGGTCAGGATTTTTCTCCTTCTTGGTCAAATAATGGAAAGTACATTGCTTAT
>Ga0209498_1001044_pt1 | contig 17041 bp, 14 predicted proteins | sample WalLakDeSediment_FD_184131 | JGI IMG/M metagenome (GOLD analysis project Ga0209498, IMG submission 184131) | Lake sediment microbial communities from Walker lake, Nevada to study Microbial Dark Matter (Phase II) - Walker Lake 11/02/13 Deep... | ecosystem: Environmental > Aquatic > Freshwater >... | reverse complement strand
ATGAAGCGGTAATGCTACAAGGTTTTCGGCCTGTTGGAGTGTGAGTTTTATCGGTTCGTGGGTATGAGCCGTTCGATTTTCGTCGGTTGTTTGACAGGAGATAAAGATGAGTAAAGGTAGTAGAATTATTACAGTTTTCATAGATGAGTGTGCCCTAAACAGTTTTTAATTCGTGAATCTAAAACATTGGTCGAAGTTGCCTGTAAGGACGTTCCGGTGGAACGTCCTTACGAATGAAATAAATATCTTACGCGAATGCTTTTAAATCACCGCATTCGCTTGTTTTGGAAGAACCTTTTCCAAAGATCGCAAATCGGGTTCGATCGTTATTTCCTTGCCGGCTGCTTGTTTTGCAGTTTGGATATCCTTCAAACCGTTCCCGCTGATCACCGTTAGCACCGATTCGTTTGCTCTAATAATACCCTTTTCAACCGCCCGTTTAACTCCGGCAACACCGGTCACGCCGGCGGGTTCACCAAAGACACCACCGAGCCGCGCGGTCGTTCGCATCGCCCCGAGTATCTCCTCATCGGAGACGGCAATCATCTCTCCGCCCGATAATTTAATCTGCTCAATAGCACGTCTCCAATTTCGCGGAGTCCCTACTGCAATGCTGTCGGCAACGGTATCCGTATCCGACGGAATGAGATCGTTCCCGGAATAGTAAGCATCGAAAATCGGTTTCGCGCCTTCCGCCTGTACACCGAGAAGACGCGGCACCCGGTCTATCAATTCCGCTAACTTCATCTCCTGTAACCCTTTACCGATACCGCCGATCGTGCAGCCGTCGCCGACCGACACCGCAACCCAATCGGGGAGATCGGCTACACACTGTTCCGCAATTTCGTGTCCGCCCGTTTTTTTCCCTTCGACAAGATACGGATTGGTTCCGCTGCTACGGTTATACCATCCGAATTTTTCGCATGCTTCCCAGCAGAGATCGAATGCATTTTCGTACGATCCTTTGATGCGCAACACCGTCGCACCAAAAATTAAGAGCTGCGTCACTTTCGGATCGGGTGCACGTTCCGGAACGAAGATATAACTTCGCAATCCCACAGAAGCCGCAAACCCTGCAAGCGACGAGGCGGCATTACCGGTCGATGCCGCAGCAACGGTATCAAATTTGAACTCGATTGCTTTCATTACGCCAACTGCACTTGCACGATCTTTATATGAGTTTGTCGGATTTCTTCCGTCGTCTTTCAGAAATAGTTTCTTAACCCCGACTTCCTTTGCCAATCGCGGGACATCGTATACCGGTGTCCAGCCGATATGGAGTCGCGGTAAATCAGCGGTTGACGATATTGGTAAAAATTCACGGTAACGCCAGTGATGTAAGGGACGGGATGATAAGACGTCGGATGTCAGAACAGAATTAATTTTTTCATAATCGTATTGGACATCGAGGATTCCCTGCATACCGCAATCGGGACAGACGTACATGTGCCCGGGAGGATACATAGTACTGCAGACAATACATTTCAGACCGGTTGTGAAAGTGGTGTTATTCATATTTACAAATCATTTCTCTTCCCGGCGAGCCCAGTGATCGCTTCACGCCTTGTTAAACACCGTAGGAGTGACACTATGGTAAAAGAATAGCCGGGTACCATCGGGCTTTATTTTATTTTTTAAAAATATCCGCTATGATCTATGAACCCAGTAATCAGGTCTTCTATGCTGATGAGCAACCGCTATAATAAAAATGTGATCGCTTTCTATTGAGTAGAGGAGTTTGTAAGGAAACCTGTGCAGTAAACATTTTCTAACTTCACCACGCTCGATAGACCAAGCTTTAGGATATTCGGAAATTCGCAGTGCTGCTTTTTTTACTTCGTTCTTAAAACTTTGTCCAAGTCCGGGATATTCAAGCTCGTACAGGCGGGCAGCGTCTTCCATTTCAAGTTTTGCGAACTTAGAAAATATGATCCGAATCATTTCTGACCAAATAATTCATCTATCGAAATACCCTCCAATCGCCCTTCCCTATACGCCTTAAGTCGCTCTTCCGCCTCTTCCGCCCATATGGAATCTATTTCCTTGTCAGGCTCATCAAGACTTCTGATTAACCCTTCGATTATTGTAAACCTTTCTTCCGGTTTTAGACGCAAGGCTTTCTCAAGTATTTGTTTGGTACTCATTACGTTTCTCTTTCATCCATAATTGATTTATTTAACAAACTAAGCTAACAAAACTGTGAATAAGAAACAATATCTGTTAGACTAATCCCGTCAACTCCCCCACCCGCTTCCCACTCACTTTCCTCCTCACCCTATCAACCGACAACAAGATCACCTCGTTCGTAGCGGGCAACGAGAATTCCGGCTCGATTTCATGATTACCGACTGCGGAGATCGCATCTTTTATCGCCAGCCATGCCGAGAGTGCCAGCATAAACGGCGGCTCGGCGACGGCTTTGCTCCGTCGTATGGTACCGACAGGATTCGGTGCGCCGCGCAATAGGGACGTCCGGAAATCTTTCGGTATATCCTGAACCGAGGGAATCTTGTAGGTATCAGGTGAATGAGAGAGAAGATTACCCTTATCATCCCATTTCACCTCTTCGGTGGTAACCCATCCGAGTCCCTGAATGAATCCGCCTTCCACCTGACCGATATCCAATCTTGTATTGAGTGAATCTCCTACATCATGTAAGATGTCGGTTCTCAGAAGAGAATGATGACCGGTTAAAATATCCACCTGTACTTCGGCAACCGCCATTCCGAACGCATAGTAGAAGAACGGTTTCCCTTTCCCTTCCTTTGCATCCCAACTGATGTCCGGTGTGCGGTAGTATCCCGTTGAGCTTAAACTTACCCGGTTCATAAACATCAGCGGCATCGCTTCGGCAAACGAAATAGTTCGCTCCGGATGTTTCACATCGAAAATTGAATTATTTTCGAACCGGATATCATCCGGATTGCCCGGAGCACCGTTTTCTTTTTCATTGAAAATACCCACGATAGCTTCGGCAATCCTCCGCTTCAGTTTATCGATTGCATTCTTCACCGCCATCCCGTTCAGGTCGGAACCGGACGATGCAGCGGTCGCGACGGTGTTGGCGACTTTTGAAGTATTGGTTGCGCTGACTTTCACCTTTTCGACACTCACGCCGAATTCCGCCGCCGTGATACTCTGTATCTTCGTATGCAATCCCTGTCCCATCTCCGTACCGCCATGGTTCACGAGTATTGTGCCGTCCTGATATATATGTACTAATGCGCCTGCCTGATTCAGAAACGTCGTTGTAAACGAAATACCGAATTTCACCGGTGTAATTGCGATTCCTTTTTTCTGAAACTCGTGCAACGTGTTGAACTCATCGATTTCTTTTCTTCGTCGTTCATACTCAGACGATTTCATCAATTGCTCATAGATCGTAAATAACCGGTTGTTGTCAACAATTTCCCCGTAAGGGGTAACGTTATCCGAATCCACTCCATAGAAATTCTTATAGCGAACCTCAGCCGCGTTTATTTTCAAATATCGGGCAACGCGATCTATGACAGTTTCGATTCCTGCCATTCCCTGCGGACCGCCGAAGCCGCGCATCGCGGTATTTGGCGGCAGGTTAGTTTTCCACACATTACCGGTTACCCTGAAATTCGGTATGAAATAGGCATTATCGGCGTGCAGCATTGCCCGCTGCATTATGGCAAAGGACAGATCGACGGCTGCACCGCCGTCGCTGTTGAGTTCAAAATCAACCGCGGTAATTTTTCCGTCATCATCAAATCCGGCTTCATATTTAATGAGAAACCTGTGACGCTTACCGGTCATGATCATATCGTCGTCGCGGAACAGTCGGATTTTTACCGGCCGGCCGGTTGCCTGACAGAGCAGCGCTGTCCAGCATGCGGTATGATTTGCCTGAGTCTCTTTTCCTCCGAAAGCGCCTCCCATCCTCCGCACTTCGACGACGACCTGATTTCTTCCAACGCCGAGAACATCCGCGACAAGCGCCTGCGTTTCCGACGGATGCTGCGATGAGCTGTAGACCTGCATCTCATCTTCTTCGCCGGGAATACACAGCGCCACCTGCGATTCAAGATACCAGTGCTCCTGTGCGCCGGTGTGAAGCACACCTTTTATAGTATGCGGTGCCGACTGCAATTCTTTAACGACATCACCGCTTTCGATGGTACGTGGCGGGCCGAGGAGATCATTCTTCTTCATCGCCGTCTCAATATCGAGGATGGGTTCAAGCGGTTCATACTCTACCCTGATCAACCGCTCCGCTTCGATACACTGTTCATTCGTTTCAGCCGCGATAAGAAATACGGCTTGTCCCACAAAGGTTACCTCACCGTCGGCAAGGCACGGTTCATCCTTCACAACCGGTCCCATTTGATTGACGCCCGGGATATCCGTTGCACAAAGTATTACCTGAACACCCGGAACCCTCCCGGCATCGGTCAGATCAAACGATTTAATCTTCGCACGGGCATGCGGACTGTACACAACCCGTCCTGTCAGGAGCCGGTCACTTACCTGTATGTCGTCAACATAGACGGCCTCGCCGGTGACGTGGAGGGTTGCGCTTTCGTGGGGTGTTGGGTTATTCATATATAATCATGCCAGTCAATGATAAGTTAATTGTTAATAGTTATTGGTTAATGGTATTAGATTCCACATGGTCTGCTGAAATTACATCGGTGAAGGACCATTAACAATTAACAAATAACCATTAACTCCTTATTTTATACGGCTACCTAATTTTCAACCGTATCATCCCAGAACTTAAGCAACAAATTCTTCGCTGCTACTCTCCGCATTTCCGCTCCTCCGCGGACGTCGGAAATCGGGGTAAAGTCTTTGTCGATATACTGCATCGCCTCTTCGACGGTTTCTCTGTTCCATTTCCTCCCCGACAGGAAATGCTCCACGCTATCCGCTCTTTTAATGCGTTCTGCCATACCGCCGTATGCAAGCACGATGGATGCAACCGCGCCTTCATTGTCCGGAACAAGTTTAAATCCGCTGCTAATAGTTGAAATATCAAGATCCTTTCTCTTTGATATTTTATATGATCTGATGATTTCATTCGGCGACGGCTTCGGGATAATAACGCCTGTTATGAGCTCATCAGATTCTCTCGCATTCTCACGGTAACCGGTGATAAATTCTCCGACGGGAATTTCACGTCTTCCTCTTTCGCTCTCGAGTATAACGATTGCACCGTACGCTATCAGAACCGGGAGAGTATCTCCGATAGGCGATGCCGTTCCCAGATTACCGCTGAGTGTGGCAAAGTTACGGATCTGTTGTGAGCCGAACACCTCAAGCATTGCATAGAGTGCACGGAAATCTATTTTGATATACGGCATAAGATCGGTCAATGAAAGTCCTGCACCCGCAATAACCGTATCATCGGTATCGTTGAAGTACTTTAATTCCGGTATTCCGGACAGATCAATTATATGCTCTAACAGTTCGTGTTTTTTCGTGACGCGCAGTGCCATATCAGTGGCACCGTGGGCTACATGAGCATCGGGATACTGTGCTTTTAAACGTAACGCTTCTTTCAGTTGAGAGGGACGGTGATAACACTGTTTATCCGTTTCGATATATATGGATTCCCGCGATATAGCGTTAAGTAACCCGATTATATGAGATTCATTATCGGTAAATGAGTCTTTTCCATTTGTTACGCATGCTTTTACCGCCGCTTCCACAATCGGTCTGTAACCGGTACAACGGCAGAGATTCCCGGTAAGAGCATCGTCAATCTCGGTGCGGGTGGGGTGTGTACGGTTTTTGTACAATGCAAACATCGACATAATAAAACCCGGTGTACAAAATCCGCACTGACTGCCGTCGGTATCGACCATCGCCTGCTGTACGGGGTGTAATACGGATGAATTAGTTTTCAGGTTCTCTACCGTGATGAGTTGTTTACCGTGAATCATCGGAAGAAATACTAAACAGGAATCCACTGCTCTGTACCGGAGTTTACCCCCTATCGGTTCGGCGAGTACCACCGTACACGCTCCGCAATCCCCTTCGGCACAGCCTTCTTTTACACCTTTGTGGTTTGGTAAACTGCGCAGATAATTAAGAACTGTTGTGGTGGGTGTATATTTCGTTGATTTACGATAATCAATTCGTGTGATCCTGCCGTCAAAAATAAATGATACGGTGGATTGCATCTCTTAAAAACCTTTCTGTTGAGAATATTCGTAATGCGTAAAAAAAATGAAAATATTTGTCTGTATTAAAATATAATGTACAAATTTCTTCATTTTAATTCACGGTTTTTTTCGATTAATTCTTCACGAATAACTTTCAAAGCGCGCCCCATATGTGTTTCAACAGTTTTTATTGAAATACCGTGTATATCGGCGATTTCACGGTATGTGAGATCATAGATCCTATTTAAGATAAAAACCGTCCGTTGTCTTTCAGACAATCCATCAAGTACTCGGCGCAGACGTTTCTGAATTTCCTCGTTTTCTAACTGCCGGTCAGGTCTTTTTGAAATATCATCCTCGATATCTACATATATCTCAGCCATATATGTTTTTCTTATTTTTTGTTTTCGAAGATAATCTATTGCAGCGTTACGGGCACATTTGAAGAGAAACGAACGGACGGACCCTCCCGGGTACCACTTGTAACGTTGATCCCACACTTTTAAAAATAAGTCCTGCACCACATCCTCTGCGACTTCAGACGATCGCACAAAACCTATCACGAATTCACATAATTTACTGTAATAACTATCGAAAAGGAGTTTAAAAGACTTTACATCACCATTACGAATATTAACGATAATTTCTTTCTCTGATACCTCGTTTGAATCTGGATATTTATTTTTCGTTGCCACGATATAAAAAGAGTTGGAAAGTTTATATACATAAGATACATATTTTGATTAATTATAATAATATTTTTATATAATACAGTTAATATCCGTGGGTACATATTGAAAAGGAGCTACCAATATACGGGTATAAATCGGTAGCTCCCTTTTTTATAGAAAAGTTATGGAGGTTAAATATCAATTCTTAATGAAAGAGCGCCATTCCAACCATTACTACGAATACTTTCATATAACCGCGGAACATCAATATCCTGAACGGGGTTAAGATATCGATCTCTATACGGTTTGTTAAGTAGATTTTTCATTTCGAACGACAATCTAATATTTCTCGTAATGCGATATATAGCAGATAAATCAATTCCCCGATAAGATTCCTCATATCGATCAAAATAGTTACCCGCAATTGTTCGCGCATTTGTGGTTGCGAAATATTTACTGGCGTAGGTCATTGATACCTGGCAATAAAAACTTCCGATATCATAAGCCAGCGCAAAATTTACTCTGTGAGGTACTAAATCTTCACGCGAAATTACACGGAGCACAGGTACATCTATAGTCATCTCTGAATTCGTATAAGTATAATTCGCATATATTGCAAGTCTTTTCAAGTGACCCGGTAAAAAATAGAGCTGTTGTTGCCAGGACAGATGCACGCCATAACTTAGTGCTCTTTGGGCATTATCCACTGTACGTCGCTCCCAACCATCATATTCCCCGCCTTCAATAATCTCAATTTTATCGACTATGACATCGTTCATATCAAGTATGTATAAACCGCCGGATATGATGCCGACACTCTCCAGATAGTGCTCAAGAGAAAATTCAAATTTGGTCGATCGTTCCGGTTGGACATCCGGATTCCCTGTTCTTAGTTGCCGATTATCAGGTCGGACAACTGTTGAGGATGAGATACCCGAGTTAGAAAAATTAGGACGTTTGATAGAGTTGGTCCAAGACATCCGTATAACTGAAAGAGGGCTTATTGCATATGTTGCGTGAATTGACGGGAAAAAGTCTACATAATCAGGTTTAGCAGAAACCGGTCTATTTTCAACCCATTTTCCGGCATCATCATAGATAATCTCCCATGACTTAGCGAGCGCACTATAATATTCCATCCGGACTCCGCCAAGTAGTGTCCAATCAGCAATATTTACCGTTGTCATTATATATGCAGCATAAATTTCTTCAAGCGTGGTATAATAACTTGCGTAACCATCTTGAAATCTATTAAAGTCTAAAGAAAAATCATTACGGTTATTCTCAAAGAAACTGACAAATCCGTCGAGATTTAATCGAGGTCCATAAATCCAATTTTTGTTATGCGGATTGTCGTCTGCCTTGTTACCAACAAATTGATCCAACGTAAGCGATCCGTTGTATTCATAACGATAACTGGGTTGATAGGCATCATTATCTCGACGGTGGTACCTGCCGCCAAACTTCAATTCTCCCTGATAATTTGCAAAGATATAAGGCCTTTTAATATTTACATCTACTATCCAATTATCGTCGGTTACTTTACTATCGTCCCACTCATAATAACGAAGGCCAAAACCCGACACATCACCGGCGTTGTCGGGAGAGTGGATGATTGGATTTTTATAATCTGCGATATCGAATGTTGTTAATCCAGCTCTGCTATTCCGCCAGGAGAAGAAATGTGTGCCTTTGCTTTGCCAGCTTCCATGTCCGTAACTGACAACGTAATCGATGTTCATCAACTTATCCCATAACGAGAATTCACCACCTAGCTGAACTTGATAGAGATCGCGAATATTATCGGGCCTAAATCTATCGGTTCTATCATACCGATATCCCGTAACGGATGTCCTATCGGGATAGGTACCGCGTGAAAAGCCAGCAGTGTCCCATAATCGTTCATCATTATCATGCTGCCGGTTGAAAAGTCCCATTAAATAAACCCATGATTCATCGCTGAATCTGTAATCCACCTGTGTACTAAAACCATATCGATTACGTTTAACATATTCAAGGGCAGGACTATATTGGCTTAGTGTATACTCCGGACCAAAACCAAAATCCCGCAAATCCCAGCGGTAACCGGCAAAATCACCCAATCGATTGGTAAGTCGCCAATCTCCCTGTAACCGTAATCCGACTTGATTATTGACTATCCTTTGACTATACCTGAGTGAAAGGCGTGGATTATATTGACTGGAAAAATTATCATAATCTGTTCCGAGATTAAGGCGTAAGCTACGACGGGGTGATATCGGATTCAGTCTTAAATTTATCCCGCCAGTGAGATTATGAGCACTCATATCCGGTGTAATTCCTGTTATTAATTCCAGTCCGTCAATTGCATCAGCCGTTATCGAAGTAAGTTGTGTACCTCTGTGTCCCCCGCCATGATCACCGCTATTTGCCGCCAGAGGTATTCCATTTAATGTTACCGTATTATCACCGAAATAAGCCCCCCTTATCCGTGTCGCGTAGGGTTCACCCGAGTAATATTCCAGCTGAATTCCCGGTAATCTGCTCAGTGAACCTTCGAGACTGTAATCTCCGAACTGTTCCATTAATTCCGATGAAATAATATTTCTGGTTGTGGGCGCCCTTCTTTGTTCCATTAATGCTCTCGCTTGTCCTTCCACAACACCGACAACAACAATATCATCATGCAATTCTATGATCTGACTTTCCATTGAAAAATTCAGCGTTACGATCTCACCCGGTCGCACCGTAACCGTTTGCTCATCTGATTTGTAACCCATATATTGAGCCCTCACCGTATAGGTACCCGTCTCTATTCTTCGTAACGTATAGAATCCCTGGCCATCAGATGCAGTACCCATAGTTGTACCGACAATCAAAATATTTGCACCGGGTAAAGCCAGGCTAGTTCTTGCGTCAACGACTCTACCGGTAATCCGGCTTTGTTCCTGTAGGAACGGGTTTTGAAACGGAACAAAGGTAGTGGAAGAGGGTACAAATACCAATTGTCCCCCGCTAGATATCTTTAAATTAACATTCTCTTCAGCGAGTAAATGGTGGAGCAACTCCAATAACGAAACCTGATTTGTATGAAGGTTCACCCTTTTATGCATCGATATGATGTTTCTGCTGTACGCAAATTTTAATGGACTAAGGGCATCTAAGTGTCTCAGAGATTCTTCAAGCGTAATATCTTTGAAATTAACAACAAATTGTTGACTTAAAGCCTGAATATTTTCCCGATGGCTCCGAGCGGTCGTATCAAAATGACCTTCAAGATATTGTGCTATCTTTTGATCATATTCCTGTGCACTGATTCCGGGCGCAAATAGGAAAAAGAGCATAAAAATATAAACTGCAGACGATACAATTCCCCGAAGACTTCGTGCTATAATTCCTAAAATATAATATAACATGATTGGCTCCAAAGATTTCTTATTTGATTATTTTTTATTATGTCCATCTGATGATTTATAAAAGACAACTTTTCTGTCGATTATGTCGTACTTCAGGTCAAGAGCAAGGGATAATACTTCGAGGACTTCATTCAGAGACTCATTTTCGAACCGAGCTGTTAATCTAAGATCCCTGATTTGATCATCAACAAAGTCAATCTTAACATTATACCAACGTTCTATCTGGAGGACAATGTTACCAAAAGTTGCATTTTTAAAGACAAGCTCCCTGTTCAGCCACGCCAGATGGATATCAATGGGAACAGCTCTCTGGACAATCAATTCTCCCTCTTTAGAAATACGCGCATAATCCGACGCCTCCAGTATCACCCCACCGCTGTACGATTGCGCCTCCTCTCTGGAATGATATATTACAACGCTTCCTTCTGCAACTACAACTTCGGAGAAATCCTCCTCGGGATAATCCCGGATATTAAACTCGGTTCCGACGACCTGTATCGTCACATGCCTAGTGGAAACGTAGAATAAGTCAAACTTATCCTTCGCTACCTCAAAATATGCTTCACCCTCCAATTTAAGATTCCAATCGGATTTCTTCGAAGTGCTAAGTCGCAATATTTGTGTGTCTACGCTGGATTTGATCCTCGTATCGCTATCGACTACAATTGACCCTAGCTGCCCTTTCCCCGTGTGAATCAAGACCTCATAGACATTGTCATCGATTAACGATTCCTGTCTGTTTCCTACGAAATGTTTAATAGTATACACAGAGAATACCATCAGAATGAAAGCGGCAGCTATTAGACTAAACGATCCCAAATGCCGTACGGATCGAAAAGAGATGGCCCGGCGTTTTTCTCCGCATGCAGGCCTCTTATCACCGAAAAATGATTTGCGTTTTTTATTATCGTCTCTTCCGCTGTATTCAATTTTATGCTTCATCTTCAACCATGCACGCCGGGAATCCCAACTTCTTCCCCTGATTTTCAGATTCTTCCACAGAAATTCCAGTTCCCGATGCACATTCCGGTTCTCTTTTTCAGTATCAAGACAGTCGTTAATCTCTTTTTCATCCGATAGATTATGCTCCCCGGATAAAAATCGTGCGTATTTTCCCCAAAAACTACTTTTTCCCATATTTTATGTCAGCATTTATTTGATGTTTTTTTCAAACGTTTTTTACTTCACTGCTATCTATTTATACTACGAATAAAGTATCCTTTTTCCTGACAGGGAAATGATTTTTTTATTGCGGAAGTTAAAATTGTATTTCCGGTTCCTGTACCCCTGCTGCTTTTAACATCAAATCGAAAATAGTCGTATTTCTCACGAATCCTTTCAGTGTTTCACTTCCAGGTCCGAAAGCACAAAGTTCCACATAATCGGCAGTGTGAGAGCCACCGATCCAGTTCACATTCGTATAATTTGCTAATATTTGTCCAAGTACGGACGATCGGCCGGACATTCGCCTGTAAACCGATGAATATGTTCGTCGTACAGACCGGACATAAATTTCTGCTTCGTCATTATGGATCTCAACTCCCGTCGCTGCATAGACCCGATCCCGTACCTGAGAGACGGTACTCTTTTCGTTAAGTCCGCTTTGTATCCATGCCGATGAATGACGGAAATGTTGAATGCGGTCAAAGCTCTCGTCCGGGCCGCTATTGAAACCGGGATTTGCATTACCGTGATCGGTCGTGATAATAACGAGGGTATCATTCCTGTTTTCTACAAAATCAAGGACCACTCCGATAGCTTCATCAAAAGCGATCTGATCATAGATGAGGCCTCCAATATCATTTTCATGAGCGGCGTGATCTACCCGACCGCCTTCAATCAGAATTATAAATCCGTTCGGGCCATTCGACAATTTCTGCAGTGCAATGTCGGTCATCTCTGCAAGTGTCGGAATTTTTTCCATGAAATCGGGAGTGTTGATGTGATCAAGTGTATATGGAAGGTGCCCCTCTGAAAAAATTCCGAGTAACCGGTTCGTACGCGAACCTTTCCAGAACATTTCCGTCTTGTGTTGTGCAACGTGATAACCGGCATTACGATATTCGGTATAGAGGTCCCTGCCGTCTTCTCGTTGTGCGGGATCGTAATGACGATTACCGCCACCCATCAGGACATCCACACCTCTTTCTAGATATTGTATGGCAATTTCATCTTCCATATTACGATCTTCAACATTTGCCGCAAATCCCGCTGGTGTCGCGTGAGTAATCCGGGTTGTCGTGACCAACCCGGTGGATTTCCCGGAATCTTGCATAATCGAAAAAATCGGCAAGTATTGTTCTCCTTCCGGCCCTACGTTAACTGCACCATTATTTACCCTTCGCCCGCAGCTCCACGAAGATGAGGCAGCGGCAGAACAGGTTACAATCCGGTTCGCCGATGCCATATCCATTAATGCCCGGCGAGCACGCCCTTCTTCGTAAAGTCGCAACCAATGGGAAACTCGACTCTCTCGTCTCCTGAGCATTATATCGGCCATTGCAAGTGTTCCCGAACTCATCCCATCACTGACCAGGAAGATTATGTTCCTGGCACTCCCTTCTTTAGCAACGATTTCACACCCTGTAGATTGCCAAAAACCTGATCCTAATAATGCCGTAAATAATGTTCCCCGTTTTAAAAATTTACGCCTTTCATGCCCGATTTCGTTTAAATTATTCATAATTATTATTTACCCCTTTTTCATGTTGAATTTGAAAATAGAGTTAAAAGAAGGGTGTTTGATGTACACAACAGGCTCATTTGTATCCCGAAAAACTTTATATCAGAACCAACATTAATTTTCGATCTGTCAAACGCCTATATAATACACACGAAGCAGATGATCAATTCCCTGACGTGGTTTTATTTTTTTTGCAGGTTATTTACATATTCTGCAGCTATACGAATAAGAGGACAAGAAGCTACTATTGCAGTATACGAGGGGATTTAAAATCGAAGTTACGGTAAAGCTTCCCGCACCAGAAGAGGATAATCACTAACAAGAATATTTGGTTTTCTGCTTTCAATAAACTCTCTGTAGATCTGAGCTCCATGGTGCAACGCCCGACTATCGATATCATTCAGGGTATCCGTTATTATCGGAATATTACTTTCCCGCACAAGTTCGTATAATTCCAACCCAGCTCTTTTATTTATATAAGCTAATAACTGTTCGGGATTTTGTGCATATTCGAGATATTTCTGGATATCTCCCGGGCTCGTGATTAAAACAGATACCATCAATCCGGCATCCAGTCTCAGAGCTTCCCTGGAACGTTCTTCGGTAAATGTCAATAAAAAAACCTTATCAAGCATATTCGCATTTAAAACTTGCTCATATACTTTATTCAGAGAGACATTTTTAACATCCAGCATGAGCAGGATATCGTTGTCTGCCGCCCATTGAAGGACTTCCGAAAATAACGGAATCGGCTCTCCAGACTCTTTCAGACTGACATTTTCCAGATAATCGGTAGTATAATCGGATAAATATCCGGAGGCTGTCGTTGTTCTGTCAAGACTCAAATCATGCAAAAGAAATATTTTGCCGTCTCCGGATTCCCTCAGATCAATTTCATGCATGAAAAACCCTTCATTTTTCGTTATTTCCATTCCGTATAAACTATTTTCCGCGACATCCGGACTCACTGCTGCTCGATGGACACAGATAATGAGTTCATTCTCTGAAAGAACTGAACGAAGATTTTGAGACTCGACAGGGTGAATAATAAGCAAAGTCACTAAGAAAAAAAACAAGGTGAAGTTTTGCATACATAAATACCAAAAAAATCAAGTGCCTGATTGTAATTCTATTAAAAGGAAATCCCAACTACATATCAACACGGATGAACACAAATCCACTGCTCTGTACCGGAGTTTACTCCCTGTCGGTTCGGCCAGTACCACCGTACACGCTCCGCAATCCCCTTCGGCACAGCCTTCTTTTACACCCTTGTGTGCGGGAAGACTCCTGAGGTAATTCAGTACCGTTGTTGTGGGCGTTAAAGGAGAAGAGTCGCCAAAATCAATCGTCGTAATGTTGCCGTCGAGGACAAAAGAAACAGTGGTTTCCATCGGGATAATCCTGATCAATGGGCTTTTTCATCTTTATTTCAGTATACTAACTTTGTGATGAATCTTCAAGTATTACTTGAGCTATAATATTTCTTTCTCGTCATCCCGTCTTACTGTACCTCCCAGTACAAGCCCGGCACCGATAATAATCAGATTCTTAATTATATATTGACCCTCAGTCGTTAAACCATACGGAAAGTGTGTAAATGTGATTTCGGGAAGTAAAACAAGCGGGAGGAACGTTCCCGGTATTTGAAGGAATAATAAAAGAATTGCGATACGGATAAGAGGCCGGTAAAGAAGTGTCACCCCGATTGCCACTTCCCACCACCCCAACAGCGGCACAAAGATATCGGGATCGATCCAATAAACGGTACCACGGACGAGTTCTTCAGCCGGACTTATTCCCAGCGGTTTTAATATACCAAACCATATAAATACGATTGCTATCGAAAACCGGAGGGTAACAAATCCGTATTGCCCCATCAAACCGGAAATGCGTTTATCGATATCAGCAAAGGAACCTTTTTTAAATAGTTTTTCCATCTTTCGCTCCAATCTTTATAATGAACTATCTCATCCCGATAATTATCAGAAACGACGGTATCGATTCGCTATAATCTTTTCACGAATTCCGATATTCGAATACCTCCAACTTTCCTCGGCGATCTCTGCGTTTATCATTCTTTTATAAGAATGGTAATGTTTCAGATCAGTATATTTTCTTATCTTTCAGGTTAGAGAATACTTCGAATAATTTTACGTTTTCCTCTCTTAATAATCCCCCGACGATCCCGACAGGGCTCCCTCCGATCTCTTTCATCTGTACATTTGAGAGATGAAGCTCGTTAAAACCGGCCTGCTCCGCATCTGCGATGGATGCACCGTATACGATTTTCGATATTCGAGCCCAATGAATTGCACTGAAACACATCGGGCAGGGCTCGCAGGTTGAATAGATAACACATCCGGACAAATCGACGGTACCGAGTTCTTTACACGCTTCACGAATTGCATGCACCTCCGCATGCGCGGTAATATCGGTAGTTTTCCATACGACATTATGTACACATGCCACGACCCGCTCATCTTTGACTATACAAGCACCGAAAGGCGTCTGTCCGTTCATGACTCCCTCACGGGCTTTATCGATGGCCATACGCATGTATTTTTCGTCGTTCTTATTCATTATTTTCTCTATAATGGTTATGACATAACAAACCCATCCTTGTAATGAGGGATGGGTTACTTTGCAATAATATAGACAGATCATAAAGGAAAATCAAGGAAACGAAACTCCAGGAAACAATCCTTTTGTAAAACACCGGGTATTAAAGAAAAGCCTGAAGAACCAAATAACCTCCACAGGTGTCGGGCAACAGTTGTCCGATTACATTCATTTCTATTCAAAAAGATATTTGTTATATTACATTATTTTCTGTTATACAGGTTTGACCGAAGAAAGTGTCGCCGATGTCTGAAAAAATATTTTCATATATATCCGATGAGCTCAAAGACCGTGCGCTGGCAGCTGCGGGCGAGGGTATTACAATCGCCGATGCGCGTTTGCCGGATATGCCGTTGATTTATGTTAATCCCGCGTTTGAAAAAGTAACAGGGTATTTGCGTCATGAAGCCATCGGTTCCAATTGTCGTTTTCTTCAGGGACCCGATACCGATCCGAAAGCGGCGGAGACAATCCAGACGGCAATCAGGGAAAAACGCGGCTGTGTCGTGGAAATACTGAACTACCGGAAAGACGGAACTCCGTTCTGGAACCGGCTGACTATCACGCCCGTGTTCAATCAATCGGGTATAGTCACTCATTTTATCGGAATTCAATCGGACGTGACCGCACGCAGGATCGCCGAAGAAAAACTTGCAGCAGCGAACCGCGAGATGCAGCGCGATCTGGAAGCTGCGGCGCGGATTCAAAAAAGCCTGTTACCGGCATCGGCTCCCAAACTTAAAAATCTGGAAATCGCCTGGAGCTATCGACCTTCACAGGAATTGGGAGGGGATACGCTGAACGTCTTACGTCTGGACGATAACACGGTTGCTCTGTATGTGCTGGATGTTAGCGGTCACGGCGTTCCGGCATCGTTGCTTTCATTCACACTGGCACACACGCTATCTTCTTTTCCGGAGCAATCGTTTCTGTTCGATAACGACGGAAAAAACCTGCGGGCTTCCCCGCCGGCAACCGTTGCAGCGCGCCTCAATGCACGCTTTCAACTCGATCTTGATGCTCCACAATTTTTTACCATGTTCTATGCGCTCATCGATGAACGTGATAAAAAACTACGCTGCATTATTGCCGGACACCCGCCGGTGATATTGGTGAAGGAAAACGGAACTACCGATTTGTTCTATGCGAATAATCCGCCGATCGGGGTAATGGAAGGGATTGAGTTTGCCGAACAGGAAATAACTCTTCAACCGGGAGACCGCGTGTATGTATATACCGACGGGCTGAGTGAAGCTTTTTCACCCGAAGGTAAGCAACTGGGCCCTCAGCAAATCAAAGATGCGGTAGTCACAGCGAGAACAGACACACTCCAATCGGGCGTCAGGAATCTTGAACGGCTGGCAGAGGAATGGACCGAAGGCAACCCGCAGGATGACGTATCCATCCTGGCTATAGAATGCACCGGTGAATAAGATTACTCTTCAACACTAACCTGCATATCCCCCAATAATTCATCGATGACGATTTGAATAGCACCCCAGGGAGTCTGAAACAGAACAACCTGAGCATACCCGG
>Ga0209498_1001042_pt1 | contig 17046 bp, 13 predicted proteins | sample WalLakDeSediment_FD_184131 | JGI IMG/M metagenome (GOLD analysis project Ga0209498, IMG submission 184131) | Lake sediment microbial communities from Walker lake, Nevada to study Microbial Dark Matter (Phase II) - Walker Lake 11/02/13 Deep... | ecosystem: Environmental > Aquatic > Freshwater >... | reverse complement strand
AAGGGTCTTTTTATCCAAAGGCTCCACCGTAAGTAGATTGATATGTCTTGGGGCATGGAAGGTCAAATCCACCTCCTGGGATTCATTGACCAGTTGTCTTTCCAATTGTGCATATGAAGTCTGAATAAAAAGAAGCAACAGAAAAAGGGGAAATATGGACTTTTTCATCTGTTTATTTTTTGTTTTTCAAAGGTCATCCCGATAGCAGGAGGAATCTCGCTTTTAAAATAAACATTCCCTTGTGTGTCTTTTTGGTTCATGCTCGATTCCATGTGTGGTTTATTTAGTTCTTAGTCAAAATGGCTGTTATGCTCACTTCCTGCTCTTCAGCCAATTCATAAAACATTACCTTGGGAATATCAATCTTGTAATCACCTAGAAGGACTTTGAAACTGGCTTCAAGTGAAAATTGCTCTGCATTTATCTTTGTCAGAAATCCTTTCACCTCTATTTCTTTCTCAACCCCATGTATTTTGAAAATACCTATGGCTGTCACCTCCATTTTTTGACCATCAACTGATCCGGGCATTGGTTTCATTTTCCCTGTGAATTCTGCAAATGGGTATTTCTTTGTTTCCAGATAGTTTTCACGCATGTGTCGGTCCCTAAGGCCAATACCTGTTTTGAGTGTGTTGAGATCAATGTAAAAATCCAACAGATTCTTGTCCAGATTGATCAAACCGTTAAGCTGCTCTGATTCCCCGGTAAACTCACTCAATGCTGCTTTTGATAAAAAAATAACCTTTCCTCCTTTGGTGATATAGTCCTGTCCCAAGGAGGTATTTACGTAAAAAAACAGGCATGAAAAATATAAGCTAAATGCTAAAACTTTCATCCCAGTTTCACGGTCAGCGTTTTTCCGGAAACTTCTGTAGGATAACTACTTAAAGGTTGTAAAGCGGGACCATTGACTACAGATCCATCAGTTCTAAACCGTGAACTGTGGCAGGTACAGGTAAAAACACTGTTGGAAAAAGTCCAGTTTCTATCGCAACCGCTATGGGTACAAACCGATGTCAAGGCATTAAAATTATTTCCTCCAATATTCACAATTAAAACCCTGGCCTGAGGAACCAAAGCCCATCCTCCGGTATTGTTGAGTGCGGTAGCCAAATCCAAATCAACAATAACCTGATTGTTTTGAAAAACAATACCTGTTCCTGTGGTGGGTGGATTTGTATTATTATTATTTGGAGTATCATCCTCAGAGGAGCAGGATGTGAAAAAGCTCAGACCGAATAGGGACATAACTCCTATCCCTCCTGTTTTTTTAAGAAATTCCCTTCTTTCTAAGGTTAGATTTCCAGTTTTGATGCCATTCAAAGTTTTCATGTGGGGAAATTTGAAGATTAATATTAAAACAACGTGATAATCTCCATTTTGTTTAAGCGAAGGTTACATGTACAAGTTCGGGAAAAAAATTGCTTAAAAATTTCTTCTGTTTAGAATCTCACTCAGGATGACAGCATCTTTTACTGACTCGGGATTTTTAAGCAAATTGGCATACTTGTTCTCACTCTTCGCTTTATCCAGGGATTCTGTTTGGAGCGAAGATTTTATTCCTTCTATTGAGCCGGTGAGTCTAACTTGTTCGTCCAAAGTCACCAATTTAGGGCGTTCCCTTTCTGCCACCTCGCCCTGAAATTTTTCATAGGCTTTAGGTTGTTTGATCTTTTCCGGCTGATATGTTCTTGGGTTGACTTCAAATGTCCTTACCGTCCTGGGATTTTCTTTTGCTTCCACTGCCCTTTTCTGTCCGCTTGGCTGAACATCTCCATCACTTTTCTTCTGTCCCTGACGGATTTCTTTTAATAAATCTTCAAAAGATACCGGCCTATTTCCTTCCTGAGTGTTCCCGGGCTGATCGGGATTTTCAATTTCTCTTTCATTTTTACCCTTCTTTAATGCAGTGTAAATGAAATAGATAATGATTGCTAAGAGGTAAATAATATTTCCTGCGTCCACCTTATAATTTTATTTATTGTTCTAAGATAGATAAAAATGTCAACTCTAACCAATCCTTGGTATATTTCTGAAATAGCTTAATTTTGTTCGATATTCAATAAATTGTAGGATGCTGCTGAGTAAGCTTGAGATAAAAGGATTTAAAAGTTTCGGTGATCGGATGGTCATCCATTTTGATAAAGGAATTACAGGAGTGGTGGGCCCAAATGGCTGTGGGAAATCCAATGTGGTTGATGCCATCAGGTGGGTATTGGGAGAACAAAAATCAAGAATGCTCCGATCGGACAAGATGGAGAATGTGATCTTCAACGGTACCAAGAACCGAAAGCCTACCAATATGGCTGAGGTATCTTTGACTTTTGAGAACACCAAAAACCTGCTTCCAACAGAATATACCCATGTGACCATTACCCGAAGATATTATAGAAGCGGAGAAAGCGAATACCTATTGAATGGTATAGCTTGCCGGCTTAAAGATATCGTCAATCTGTTTATGGACACGGGCATCAATTCCAACAGCTATGCGATTATTGAATTGAAAATGATCGATGAGCTGTTGAATGATAAAAACAATTCGAGGAGAGAATTATTCGAGGAAGCAGCGGGTATATCCAAATTTAAAACAAGAAAAAAAGAGACACTTAGAAAATTAGAAGATACGGATGCAGACTTGGAGCGTGTTGAGGATGTACTTTTTGAAATAGAAAAAAACCTCAAAAGTCTGGAAAAACAGGCCAAACAAACGGCCAGATATTTTGAGATCAAAAAAGAATACAAAGAAGGGAGCATTAATCTGGCTAGAAAATCTGTTGAAAAGCATGCCGCTAACCTGGTGTCCTTAAACCAAAAAGTGCAGGAAGAACAGGACAGGAAACTGGCTATCAATGCCAAGGTGACAGAAAAAGAGGCTTTTTTGGAATTCAATAAGGCAGATCTGATCCAGAAGGAAAAACTACTTTCATCCCGGCAAAGGGCATTGAATGAGCACGTGAATAAAATCCGACAGTTTGAAAGCGATAAAAAAATAAAAAATGAAAGACTGAGATTTCTGGAAGACAGATCGCAAAAACTAAGGGAACAGATTGATACGGATAAAAAATCCAATGACAGGGCCGGATTCAGTATACGTTCCCTGGAACAAGAAAGAGAATCTGCCCAAAAACTATTGCTTGAAAAGGAATTGATAGTCAATGAGCTCAGGACGGCATATGAATCAAAAAAAACTGAGCTATTGGCAATCCAGGAAAGACAGAAAATACTCTCAAGGGATTTTTCAATAAAAAAGGACCAGGTTTACCATCTTTCCAAAGACCAGGAAATCAAACAGATACAGCTTTCAACTTTGAAGCAGGAGCTGGAGAAAACCGCCACCACGGATAGTAGTCAGGAATCCAGTTTGGTAGAATTTGAGGATAAAATGTTGAAGCTTAAATCAGAACTGGATATAAAGATTGAAGAGCTTTCCAAACTGAAAAACAAAGAAGAAGATCAAGTTCAAAAAATAGAAGAGGCCTCCCGGATCATTGAAATGATCAGGGAGGAAGTGACCCAGTCTTCAAGAAAGTTAGACTCCAAACAGAACGAGTTTAACCTTACCAAATCTTTGGTTGAAAATCTTGAAGGCTTTCCTGAAGCCATTAAATTTTTAAAGAAGAATTCCAATTGGGCCAAAGAGACACCTTTGCTCTCAGATATTCTGACCACGGAGGAAAGATTCAGGGTAACCATTGAGAACTACCTCGAAAACTACATGAATTATTATGTAGTGGAAACAGAGGCCCAGGCAATTGCTGCAGTTAACCTGTTGAGTGATTCGGCAAAAGGGAAGGCCAATTTTTTTGTTTTGGAACACTTCCAGAATTTTCATCCTAGCCAGACCAAAATTTTTGAAAACGCCATTCCGGCTACCGAAATCATTGAATATGATGAAAAGTATGCCAAGCTGATTGGTTTTATCCTTGATGATGTATACATCGTCAAAGGTGAATATCAGGATTTCCCAAAAGATCAATCAGCCATATTTATTACGGAAAGTGGAAAATTTACCAAAAGGAAATTCAGTATCTCCGGAGGTTCGGTAGGACTTTTTGAAGGTAAAAGAATCGGGCGTGCCAAAAACCTGGAAAAACTTGAAAAGGAAATCAAAGAGCTGAACAAAAGGGTTTCCGCGACCAGGTCAAATTTGGACAATAAACTCAGTGATTTGCTCAAATTGAAGGAGGTTTCATACAAGTCCTCCATTGAAAAACTTCAGCAGGCAATCAGTGAGGTCAATCAGGACTATATTTCTGTAAAGACAAAAAAGGAACAATTAGGAGAATTATTGTCTTCCAATGCCAATAAGCGGGAAGATATCATTGACAGGATAGAATCCATACAGATCAGTCTGGAAGCTATTTTGCCGAAGCTCCAGAGTGAAAAAGCAGCTTTTGAATCCTTGGAGGTAGAACTCGAAGAAATCAATATCAGATTGCAGACCGAAAGCGAAAGCTTAAGTCAAAAATCCACGGTTTTCAATCAGGAGAACATTCTTTATCATCAGCAGCTCAATAGGGTAAACAGTTTGGAACAGGAAATTGAGTTCAAGCAAACAGCCTTTGACAGCAGTAAGGAAAGGGTGGAAAAATCCCAATTTGAACAGGCCTCAATAGATCAGGAAATAAAGGCACTTTTGGACAGTAACGAAATCAAGGATGATGAGTTGGTGGAGTTGTATGCTGAAAAGGAAGGTATTGAAAAGGGAGTAAATGAGGCTGAAAAGGATTATTATGCTTGTAGGGGTTTGATTGATGAGACAGACAAACAAATCCGTGAACTACAAAAAAGTAAGGAATCGTTGGATACCTTAATTCAGGAGATGCAGCAGTCCATCAATGAAGTCAAATTGAGGTTAACAGGATTGAAAGAAAGATTAAGCGTGGAGTTTGAAATAGATCTGGACTATTTAATGGAAGTAAGTCCGGGGCTGGATGAAGCGTATTTGGAACTTTCAGAATCTGAAATCAAGGAAATTGTCCAAATGGCAAAAGATAGGTTGGAAAAAATCGGACCCATCAATCCCATGGCCATGGAAGCTTTCAATGAGATAAAAGAAAGATATGATTTTATCATCACGCAAAAAGAAGATTTGATTAAAGCCAAGAACTCATTGGTAGAAACGATCAAGGAAATTGATCAAGTGGCCAAAGAAACATTCCTCGATGCTTTTGGGAAGATCAAAGAAAACTTTATGAAGGTATTCCGTTCCCTGTTTACTGCTGAAGATGATTGTGATCTGAAGCTGATAGATCCGGAAAATCCTTTGGAAAGTCCCATTGAAATTATGGCCAAACCCAAAGGGAAGCGTCCATTGACCATTAACCAGTTATCTGGTGGGGAAAAAACTTTGACAGCCACTTCCCTACTTTTTGCCATTTACCTCTTGAAACCTGCTCCCTTCTGTATTTTTGACGAGGTGGATGCTCCCTTGGATGATGCCAATATTGATAAATTCAATAATATCATCCAGACTTTTTCTAAAGACTCCCAGTTTATTATCGTAACCCATAACAAAAGAACCATGGCAAGTACTGACATTATCTATGGTATTACCATGATTGAGGCAGGAATTTCCAGGGTTGTTCCCGTAGATTTGCGGGAATTGGCCTGATACTCATCGTATGACTCCAAGTCATAGGATGAGTAAAAGCTTCAAATCCTAATCACATGGACAGTTTGGCGGGTATTGCCTGTGACCACATTTAAAATATACCTTCCTGGCGGGTATTGGATCATGGAAAAATTCAGGGAAAATGGTCTGCCTTCAGCCGTACCTTGGAAGAGGGTTTCCAATAGCCTTCCTGAAGTATCGATCAGCTCGATTTTCGCCTCTCCCACTGCGTTGAAACTTATGTTGGCATAATCTCTAACAGGATTGGGATAAAATTTAATATCCAAGCGCTCTAGGGGTAAAAGTGGGTCGGTGAGTGTATTTCTTATTACCGGTACTTGGTCAAACCTTTTGGAGGTATTTTTTGACATCATCGGAATGCTTGAGTCCGATTCAAACCATTGGCTTAGCAAAGAGGTATAGACCTGACGGAAGTCAAATTGCATAGGGAGATTATCTCTGTAAACTTCCCTGCCGGTGATGCGGGGAGCTTCTCCCAAATAAGTTCCTTCAGACATATTGCCGAATACAAACATAGGAGCAGCAGCACCATGGTCTGTTCCCCCACTCGCATTTGAAACAATCTTTCTTCCAAATTCTGAAAAAGTCATCCCCATTACCCGATCTGCAATTCTGTGGTATTCCAAGTCCTTCATGAAGGCCATGATACCATCATTTAATTCTTTCAACTTGTTGGTATGGTGTCCTAAGGTGTGGTCAGAACCATCAACCTGATTGTCGTGTGTATCAAAACCTCCCAGTCTGACCAAATAGAGTGGTGTATTTAAACCACTGGCAATCAGTCTGGATACAATTTTCAATTGATTGCCTAATTGGGTTTCAGGAAAAGGTCGCTGAAAAGTGATTTTCTCAGCAGATTCTTTGACAATTCTCCCGTATTTTTGGGACTGCTGGGCCATCAATCGGATAAAGTGTATCTTCTCACCTACCGGTCCGTCAGGGACTTCATCTACTTCACTTTCCAATAGCTCATAAAAGGAATTGACATTGTTGAGGACCATACTGAATCCGATTTTCTCCCCTTGAAAGAGCATAGAAGCGCCAAGTCCTATTTCTATGGCCAATGGATGTGGGTGTTCCTCATTGGGATAATTTTCGGGAAATTCTGGGTGCTTGTTTGCTAAAAACCGTCCAGTCCACCCTGAGTTTAACAATTGATCTGAATCAGAACCACTCATCCAGATATCTTTGGATCTAAAATGCGAACCGTTTTGCTGTGGATATCCTACAGAATGGATGACTTGTAGCCTCCTTTCAGTGTAAAGAGATTTCAAATCCTCCAATGCGGGATGGAATGCAAAATCTGTATCAGGTATTTCCAAGAGTTTATCCTCCGGTAGAATCACATGAGGCCTCACACTATTTAGGGCACTGTAATTAGACAAAGGGACTACAGTATTCAAACCATCATTTCCACCATCCATGTAAATCAAAACCAATACTCTTCCTGTTTCTGTTGCCAGGTTCAATAAACGCTCTATTTCCCTACCAAAGGCCGGCGCACCTATTCCGCCCAGTAATCCGGGGATGGCCAAACTATGGGCCACATGCTTTATAAAAGATCTCCTTTTCATAATTTACATCAAGTGGGTTTCGGCCATTTGCAAAAGAATTTGAAAGGCCGGATTTAACCGGTTTAAAACTACAGTTCTGGCTTCCCTGTCATTTTTATCGGCTTGGTAGCTTAGCCAGGCTCCTGTCCAATAATAATCCTGCTCCTGACCGGACAATAAAACTTGCTTAACCTGATCAAACTGAATGGGTCCAAGATTTACACCCAATAAAATCAAAGCGGAATCATTGATCAGATCATTAGGATCCTCAGGATTTCCCAAGCCTTCAACAAAATGGGTTACATCTGCTGTAATAAATGAGCTACCGGATAGTCTGAAACCCCAAAACACCAGGGAATCAGTCAAAAATGTTCTTCTTGCTATAGTATCTGTATTGATCCAAATTTTGTCGAACATAGGAACCTGATAATAGGGTGGCCATCCTGCTACATTAGGAGGATCTCCCACCTCCATACCGATATTGGCCATCTGCCAAAGCACCCCTTCGTACATTTCTCTTTCCTCCTGAGGGGAATTGGCCAATTCTAATCCAAAAGATTTCCAAAACCCTAATGTGAAATCAAAAGGATTTTTGATAGATACACCAATAATGTGCTGATGATAAAAATGAGCGGACTTAAATAAAGTTCTAAGTGCTGGCAAAATATTGTAGTCATTTTGTCGGATAATATTGGCCAAGGGCCTTATAACATTTATCTCTGCAAAATCAGTAATCTCAGTCGTGACGAAAAATGAATACATCTTTCTTGCCAAATGTCTTGCACATTCCTGGGTAGAAAAAATCATATCCAAAAGCTCGTCCAGCTCTTCGGCACCTGCGGCGCCTTCTCTGCCTCTAATCTGCCTGTTGCCATAAAAACCGGAAAATTGCTTATCTCCAGTATGGTGGGCTTCTGGATTGAAATAGGATCGTGGCTCTCCAGTCTTATGGACTGTTTCCCAGTCTATGGTCCAGCCAGTCAATACTCTTGCGGTATTTCTGATATCTTCTTCGGTGTAGCCTGAGCCTTCTCCTCTACCCAGACAAAACAGTTCCTGTAACTCTCTGGCAAAATTTTCATCAGGAGAATCTTTATTATTAAAGGCACCACTAAGGAAAATCAACATTCCTGGATCCGATGTAAGTTCACGAATAAGGGTTTTAAAATTACCAAAAGCATTGCGCTCCAGCATTTTAAAATAGCGATAGCCTATTTTTGAGATAAATACCTCCCAAAGTTTGATGGGTAAAAAATTCCACCAAAAAAGTATCATTTTTTCAAGAGCTGTTTCTTGTGAGTTCAAAATCCTTCCTATCATCCAGGTTTTGAGTGAGACAATCCTATCACCTTCAAATTCCTCATCAAATGCTGCTAAAACGAAAGACTCTCCTTCAGGAACTTCCAGGTCTATCTTGCCTTCCCCAACATTATTGTAATTATTGACTGGTTCTGGATAATTTCCTGCAGGAAATAAAAACTTGTCCAATATCTGATCGATTGACTGTGACCTGTATCGGTTGATTTCCAAGGTAGTTATACCAAAACTGATTCTCTTGATCAGGTGGGCCAAATGCCTGTCTGTAAATTCACCGGAAAAGGGTTCCAGTCCGGCCTCAATTTCCAGCAGCCGCGCATTGACAAGTTGATCCTTTTTGTTTTTAGATCCCCAACTTTTCACCAAGTCAACCGGAGCGACTTTTTGATATTTGGGGAAAAGGTGTTTGTACTGACCTGACCTGATTTCTTGCATAGTCACATTGTCTATAAAAATAACCTGGGCTTATTTAAGGTAAATTTAAAATTTTGTTAACGGTTTGGATTCCACAAATTTAAGGCCAATTATGGATAAAAGATTAACAATCTTTTATTGGAATCTAAAGCATTCATCTTCAAAAATTAACAAAATAAATCATTTTAATACCATCATTTTTTAACTATTTTTTGATGTGGGAAATTATGTTTTTCGCGTCATAAAAAAGGTATTTAAATCAGCTTATTTTTTAATCCTTAGTTTGAATTTTGAATTGGGGAAGAAAAAAAACAAAAAAGACTGCTCTATAAATGAGCAGTCTTTTCGGTATTTCGATCAGAACAAGCCAAGCTGTTCTTCTTCATCATCTTTTTTGATTTTGAATTCCACGGTAGATCCTATTTCAATATCCTCATCTTCATTTCCTTCATCAGGCCCCTCCACTCTTTCATTTTTTTGAGATGAATTGTCAAGCAGCTTCACCTCCATTATTTTATGGGAAGAAAGTCTGTTTCCTATCGCTTTCCATCCCTTGACATCGATCAACATGTCCAGATCATATTCCACTTCCTCCTGTTCTTTTCCTTTGGCCAATAATACCTTGACCTGGGCTTGTTTATCTGAAGAAACGATGAGCAATTGGGACTGCTTATGGTCTGAAATCACATTGAATTTCTTATTCAGGGTGGTGGTTTCTATTAAGAACCGTTTGACGTAATGGGTTTTGCTTGCTCCATCAAAATAAATTGTTGAAATAACTTTTTGAGGATCGAATTTTTCGATCAGAACTACAGCATTGGCCTCGTAGCGGTTGGTCAGTTCAAAGGTTGTCAATTCATAATCTCCGTTTTTATAGAAAACAATGATTCTGTCTTCCCCAAGAAAATTCCCGATTTTCTTTCCTCTGTGATCGGTATTCAATCTTCCGATTGAACTGTCATAATAGATGTCCAATCCCCCTAAAGTAGATACCCCTTCCATCTTTAACTGTATCTTTTTTACCGGGTATTTGGTAAGGATATTGCCACCTGCTGATCTGCCTTTGATTTCTATAGTACTGAATTCAAAATCAAAAACTTTAATTCTGGCTTTGGCACCTTGGGTCAAATAGACGGTAACTATCTCAGCTTCCCCATTAGGATTGGCCGTCAAATACAACACTTTAGATCCTTTGCTCCCTTTGGTCAGGTCATATTCCCTGTCTCTTGTTACTCCCAGCACCTGGAATCTTTTGACCATGGCTTTACCTGATCCTCCGTCCAGGTAAATCAAATTATAGACCATGCGCTCATCTCCTTTTCTAAAGACAGCCACATGAATAATATCCTTTCCTACAAATCCTTTTTCCTGGATTTTGGTAACCACACAATTTCCATCCCTTCGGATTACAATAATGTCATCCAGATCCGAGCAATCACAGACAAATTCATCTTTTTTCAATCCGTAACCTACAAAACCATCAGCCCTGTTCACATATAACTTGGCGTTGTTAGCTGCTACTACTGTAGCTTCAATGGTGTCAAAAGCCCGAATCTCTGTTTTCCTTTCCCGTCCTTTCCCGTATTTGATCAGAAGGTTTTCATAATATTTAATGGCATATTCGGTAAGGTGCTTCAGATGATAATTGACTTCTTTAAGCTCTTCCTGAAGTTTGCGCATCAATTCATCTGCCTTGAATGCATCAAATCTCGAAATCCGTTTGATCTTTATTTCGGTGAGACGGACGATATCTTCAGTGGTAATTTCTCTGTAAAATTCAGGTTTAAAAGGATCCAAACCTTTATCAATAGTCTGTATTACCGCTTCCCAGGTTTCACATTCCTCGATATCCCTGTAGATCCGGTTCTCAATAAATATTTTTTCCAAGGAGGAGAAAAGCAATTTCTCCATCAATTCCCCTTTCCGGATTTCAAGCTCCTTCTTTAAGAGTTCCCTGGTCTGTTTGGTATTGTACGCAAGGATGTCATTGACTGTAAGAAATACAGGTTTCTCTTCAATGATGACGCAGGCATTGGGTGAGATGCTGACTTCACAGTCGGTAAATGCATAAAGGGCGTCAATGGTCATGTCCGGTGATTGCCCCGGTGCCAATTGAATCTGTATTTCAACATCCTTGGCTGTATTGTCCACCACTTTTTTGATTTTGATCTTTCCTTTATCATTTGCTTTGATAATGGATTCAATCAAAGAATTGGTGGTAGTTCCAAAAGGTATATCTTTAATTAATAGCGTTTTATTGTCTTCTTCTTCAATTCTGGCCCTTACTTTAATCCTTCCTCCCCTTAAACCTTCATTGTACTCGGAGAAATCTGCCAATCCGCCTGTTGGAAAATCCGGCAGGATGTTGGTTTTTTCTCCATTTAAAACCTTAATTGACGCCTCTATCAATTCGCGAAAATTATGTGGCAGAATTTTGGTCGATAAGCCTACTGCGATTCCCTCAACACCTTGGGCCAATAGTAGGGGGAATTTAACGGGTAGGGTTACAGGTTCCCTTTTTCTGCCGTCATAAGACAGTTGCCATTCTGTAGTCTGTGGATTGAAAACTACTTCCAGCGCAAATTTTGAAAGTCTTGCTTCTATATATCTCGCAGCGGCTGCACCGTCTCCTGTACGGATATCTCCCCAGTTGCCCTGGGTTTCTATCAGCAGATCTTTTTGGCCAAGATTTACAATAGCATCTCCAATTGAAGCATCTCCATGCGGGTGATACTGCATGGATTGTCCTATGATATTGGCCACTTTATTGAAACGTCCATCATCCATCTCCTTCATGGCATGAAGAATTCGGCGTTGTACCGGTTTTAATCCATCTTCTATGGCCGGAACAGCCCTTTCCAGGATCACATAAGAGGCATAATCCAAAAACCAGTCCTTATACATCCCGGTTACCGGAATAGAGTCATGTAAACTGTCTTCCTTTTCTTCAGGATTCAAATTGTTGTTGTCACTCATTTAAGAAATAGTATTTATTCACTTAAAGTGAAATTAGCGTTATACAGATGAAAAGTTGGAATCATTTATAAAAACCTTTGATGTGATAACCTCACAAGGAAATTTATCAAGCTACCTCAACCTCTTCTTTTTCTTCATTTTTTGCAGGATCATCAAACACAATATCCTTTTCAATCTTAAGATTATCAATGATAAAGGTTTGGCGATCAGGGGTATTTTTACCCATGTAGAAATTCAGAAGTTCTGAAATTTTGGTTTCCTTGCTTAAAATAATGGGATCCAGGCGGATATCCTCTCCTATAAAGTTTCCAAATTCTCCAGGGGATATTTCTCCAAGACCTTTGAAACGTGTGATTTCCGCGGATTTACCCAGCTTATGAATTGCTCTTTGCCTTTCTTCGTCACTGTAGCAATATATCGTCTCCTTTTTATTCCTGACCCTGAACAATGGCGTGTCCAGGATAAACAAGTGTCCGTTCTTTACCAAATCAGGAAAAAACTGAAGGAAATACGTCATAATGAGGAGGCGGATGTGCATGCCGTCAACGTCTGCATCAGTGGCGATGACAATTTTTCTAAATCTTAATCCTTCAATCCCATCCTCAATATTCAAAGCGTGCTGAAGTAGGTTGAATTCCTCATTTTCGTATACCACTTTTTTTGTCATGCCATAGCAATTCAATGGCTTTCCTCTTAAAGAGAATACCGCCTGGGTCTGTACATCCCTGGATTTGGTAATGGAACCGGAAGCGGAATCACCTTCCGTGATGAAGAGCATGGTCCTGTTTTTTTGCTCCTCATCTCCCTTGCTATCATCATAGTGGACCCTGCAATCCCTTAATTTTTTATTGTGAAGATTGGCTTTTTTCGCCCTTTCATTTGCCAGTTTTTTGATACCGGATATTTCCTTTCTTTCCCGTTCTGATTGTAGGATACGCTTCAACAAAGCATCCGCAACGGAAGGATTTTTATGCAGGTAATTATCAAGTTCTGTCTTGACAAAATCATTGACAAAAGTACGAAGGGTCGGTCCGTCTGGACCAATATTCTGGGAACCAAGTTTGGTTTTGGTCTGTGATTCAAATACAGGTTCTTGTACACGCACTGCAATGGCGGCCACTACACTCTGACGTATATCGGAAGCATCAAAATCTTTCTTGTAAAATTCCCTGATGGTTTTGACGATGGCTTCCCTAAATGCCGCCAGGTGGGTTCCCCCTTGGGTGGTAAACTGACCATTTACGAAGGAGTAATACTCCTCTCCATACTGGTTGGAGTGCGTCATGGCCATTTCAATATCAATGCCTTTCAGCTGAACAATAGGGTATCTAATACTTTCCTCATCTACTTTTCTTAACAAAAGGTCATATAAACCTCTTTCGGAAAAGTACTTTTTTCCATTGTAGTTAATTGTAAGCCCCGCGTTAAGAAAGGCATAATTCCATATTTGGTTTTCGAGGTATTCAGGAATAAAGTGATAATTTTTAAATACTGTTCCATCCGGTGAAAAGACTACTTTGGTGCCATTTCTTTCAGAGGTCTTTTCTATTTTTTGGTCATTGACAAGAATACCTTTTTCAAACTCAGCAACCTTGGTTTCTCCGTCCCTAAATGCCTGCACTCTAAAAAAATCTGAAAGGGCATTGACAGCCTTGGTACCTACTCCGTTCAAACCCACTGATTTTTGGAAGGCACCTGAATCATATTTTCCACCGGTATTTATTTTGGAGACACAATCGATGACCTTTCCCAATGGTATGCCCCGCCCATAATCCCTCACTTCAACCTTGTGTTCTGAGATTTTGATATCTATGTTCCGTCCATATCCCATCATATGCTCATCTATACTGTTGTCTACCACCTCTTTGACCAAAACATAAATGCCGTCATCCTGAGCACTTCCATCACCCAATTTACCGATGTACATACCTGGTCTAAGCCGAATATGCTCCCTCCAATCCAATGACTTAATACTGTCCTCGGTATACTGTACGTTTTCTGCCATTTACTTACTTCCTTATTTTTTTATACTTGATATTTTACTTATTGTTATTTTGGACTGCGGTGAATTTTTTTAACAAAATCCAGAATAATCCAATGATCCAAACTACAAAAAATATTGGAATCAGATAAAAGAAGAATGCAAAACTTCCTGTGCCGATTTCATTTTGGTTATTGATGCTATGGACAAAAAGTCCCATAATGCTCAATGAGAAATTGACGATCCCAACGAAACTGTAAATCCAGGTCAGCATGTAGTCCCTGAATTCATCCCCGATGGGAAATAACCTTTTCAGATTTTTTGTGCTTTGGTGCTCTATTAATTTTGCAGGAGTCAGCAATAATACATTCAATACAATGAAAACAAGAAGACCTGTGTAGAAAAAAGTATTCTTGCTCATTCTTTTGACCACCTCCCCGTCCTCACTGATTTCCAAAGCAACCCATTCAGATAGAGCTGAATAGATGTATAAAAATGAGAAAATAAACAAGACAACTGACAGGAAGTGAAAGACTTTTCCGAAACGGTAATACATAATCAATTTTCGTTTTGCGCGCTAATATAAATATTAATAAGGAGACTCAACCGAAACTGTTTTTTCCTTTTTTGGTTTTTAAGTAGATGCATTACACTTCATATATTGGAAATGTCTGAGGGCAAGATCAATAAAGTTCTAAAAAGCGCAACAAAGCAGAGAAATTTATTTTAGTTTTGGCGCCACATCATGAATGGGACTTCTTTGTCAAATTCCACATGAAAATATTCAGATCATGTTAAAAAACCGCAATATAAGCCTGGGATTAATTTTAATTGTCTTTCTTATTTCCGCCTGTTCCAGTAAGGTAGATGTAAAAGGAGTTGATCTAGCCCAATGGAAAAAGGACAGGAATGGCTGCCTTGGATTAAGGAACAATGATCTGGAAAACTTCCGGGCTGTGAAAAATGATCTTTTGGGAAAGGACAATCAGGCTTTGATCAAAACTTTTGGAAGACCTGACAAAGTGGAACTGGCAAACCGAAGTCAGACTTTTTTTATCTATTTTATAGAACCTGGTCCAGGGTGCGCAGCGGATAATAAACCTGAGGAAGCATTGAAAGTAATCTTCCGGCTAAATGCAATCAGTAGAGTGAGCGAAGTAACCATTAGTACACTAAATCCATGATAATTAGTCATTTAAATATTTTTTAAACAATGAAAATATTTTAAACCTTATTCAAAAAAAATTTCCTGATTTAAATAAAAAAGCCTGATCAACATATTGACCAAGCCCTATTCTTATGCGATCGGAAAGTTTAATCTTCCAAAAAACAGAGGGCAGCAGCCCCTAAAGTACCTGCATTGTTTTCCAAGGTCGCTTTCATCAGGTTCAGGTCTTTGACATAATATTGGGTCAGATATTGGCGTACTGTTTTATCCAGTGAGGGCATCATGAATTCCAGTCCTGCCGAAATTCCTCCTCCGAAATACACATTGGTAACATCCAGAATACGGATGGTGGAAACGATGGCTTCTCCAAGTATTCTTCCCACTTCTTCAAAAACCATCAAAGATACCTCATTGCCTGCCTTGGCAGTATCTACCAATAGATGGGTTCCCAATTCTTTATTCTGGAGTTCTCCCGACAATCTGGGATAAGCCTGGATAAACCTTTCCATTATTTTAAGGATGCCGTTCCTTCCGACCAGTTTTTCCAATCCTTCATTTCCTCTTGATAACATATGCCCCATTTCCATGGCATTACCCCTTGCTCCCTGGAAAATTGCCCCATCCAATACCAGGGCACTTCCTATTCCTGTCCCCATTGTAATAAACAGAAAATCTTCAGGTGGATTATTCTTTCCAAAGCGGTATTCCCCAATTGCAGCTGCGGCTGCATCATTTTCAAGAAAGAAGGAAACTCCAGGATATGTTTCCTTTAATGCTCCTTTAAGATTAAACCCATTTAATCCAGGTATCGCCGGGATTTCCAAAGTGGTATTTCTGTTTTTTGATATTAATCCCGGTAGACCAATGCCCACTTTTGAAACTCCCTGATTTTTTTCGAGTATCTCACCCATACCATTGATGAACATATGGTTGAAACCTCTTGGATCATCTCTATAAGGAGCTGTATCAATTTTCTCAAACGAAAGAATTTCACCTTTTCTGCTTACCAGTCCGATTTTCAGATGGGTACCTCCCACATCTACACCTAAAAAATGCTCTTGATCTTTATTCATGGTTATTTACAATAGGTTTATGCCACTAAAATAGTAAAGAGAATTGCTTACTTCCTATAAACTTTTTCAAAGTCTTGAAATATTTCATGTACTGCAGGACAAATAAGGGAATTTTTCAGTGTTAAATCCAAAATTCCATGCATATTCTTTCTGTTTGTATGGGGGTATCCCCTACAGGCTTTTGGCCTTTCTTCATAAACCAAACAAGTGTTGTCCTGATTTAAGAAAGGGCATGGTGCCAGATTCAGAACATAATCCCCGTCCTCATCTCTTTTCAAATATTGTTCAATAAATTCAGAATTCCTCATTCCAAAAACTTTTGAAAGCCTTTCAATATCTGTTTGCAAAAATATGGGGCTTGTGGTTTTACAGCAATTGGCACATTTCAGACAATCTATATTTGAAAAGGCTTTTTCATGTGCCTCTGAAAACATTTGATCCAGCTCTTTGGGCTTTTTGATTTTTAATTTCCTGACTAATTTTTTGTTTGAAGAAAATTCGGTGATGCTTCTATTTTTAAAATTATTTAAATCCATTTGATATATCATTCAAAACTAAACACTAAACACCCCCAAATAATAAGCATTTATTTGGTTATCAGGATATTAATTGTTATATTATATATTCTAAACCTGCCCACTATGAAAATGCACCCCAATGAGTTGTTCTTTTATTATAACCCTTCCCATGCGGTAGATAAGCAGATGAGGGCTTATGCCCAGTCCATTGCCCAACATATCAATGAGATCAACATTGAAAAAGAGCGAATTACATTGACCGGATGGCAGACCATATTGGAAAAACTCAAGCTCAGACCTAAAGACCTGTTGAACCGGGCACATCCGGATTACCAGAATAAAATTGCCGGTAAAACCTGGGATGATGAAGGCTGGTTGAATATCCTGACAAGAAATCCGCACCTGATAAAA
>Ga0209498_1001041_pt1 | contig 17048 bp, 8 predicted proteins | sample WalLakDeSediment_FD_184131 | JGI IMG/M metagenome (GOLD analysis project Ga0209498, IMG submission 184131) | Lake sediment microbial communities from Walker lake, Nevada to study Microbial Dark Matter (Phase II) - Walker Lake 11/02/13 Deep... | ecosystem: Environmental > Aquatic > Freshwater >... | reverse complement strand
CGCGTTGCCACCGTAACCATATAATTCTTGTCAAGCAAATACCGGACGATGGGTTTCACTACCATTCCGGCGCCAAGGATGAGGACTTTTTTCATAGGATCATCAATTTTTATTAAATTATATAGCCGTCGAGGCGCAAAATTTTGCACCTTAACCTAGATATTTCTTCATATACTCAAACCCCGGTGTGAACTCCCCCTTGTGCAGGATCATCGCCCTGCGGATCGGTCCGGGGAGCTTCAGCTTTGCAAAAGGCTGGTCGAAATCGGCTTTGGCGATGGGGGCCACGTAGCGGTGGAGCACATCGCTGAAGAACTCCGATGCGTCGCGGGGCAGTTCGCTGGGGAGGATATCGACGGCCATGACCAGCACCCCTTCCCCTTTGAAACCGTCGGTTGGCTGGCGGGTGAAAGGGTTGTAAACGAATACCGGGTTTTCGATCTCGGTGCCGCGGTGGGTAATCTCCACCGATCCGTCGGGGTCGCAGGTAATATCGCCGACAACGGTCAGCTTAGGCTTACCTCCTGTAAAAAGCTTTTCCGTAAAATCTTTCGTCAGCAGGCGCGGATAACGCGGATCCCAGTAAATGCAGTTCACCATGACATCCAGGTATGGAAGGTATTTCTCAAATTGGCTGCAATACCTTTCCGGATGTTGATAGTATTCCTGAAGATCGAATGTATGCTCCTTATTCCTGGGTGTAAACAAGTGTTCCTCCTTAAAAACGACTTTATAAATGATGTTATCCGGCAGATGCGGATGTTTGGCCAGGGAGAAGATCTCATCCGGCAGGATCTCTTTCACCGGCAGGAGAGACAATATCTCATTCGCCCCCTGGGCAACGTTGCCGTATCCGGTGATGCCAATGACAATCGGTTTCATAGCCGTTGGCAGTCCTTTTTCGATGATCTTCTGACCTACCTTTGAGACAACCTTTCTCGCTTCAGCCAGCGAATGATAATTGCGGGTCTGGGCGATGTCGAGGAAAGGAGTTACCACTCCGAATTCTTCCAATCGTTGCCCCAGCGACCAGAGGGTGTTGATCATCCCGGCCAGGCCGGCGTAACGGCCGAAAAAGATCAGCCGCCTGCCCATTTCATCCACCACGCACTCATAATCGATCAGGTTGCACTTCAACTCAATTAGCTTTTTCAGCATAGGCATGTTGTGCTTCTGCCCTTTGATCACATGGGAGAAAAAGATGTAGGTCTTATCCGTCTCCAGGCGTTCAATGGGTATCTCCTTCACCCCGATAATTATCGGGCACGGAGTAAGGTCATCCGTCACATTCGCACCTGCCGCCTCAAATTCCTCATCCGAAAAAACACGTTTGGCCGAAGTCTCCACACAAAATTCAAGTCCCTCTTCTGTTATCAGTTTTTTTACATGCGCGGGCACCAACGGAACGCGCCGCTCCATCACGTATTTGTCTTCGTATCGTATGCCGATCCTGTTCATCTTTCCAGTTTAAGTTTAAAGATTTGAAAAGTCCGGCAAACTTATAAAATTTGAGGGAGAGCGAGAAGACAGGATTGTTATTTTTTTAACAATGATATCTAATGCTTCATTGCATCAGCAAACAACAAGCTTAGAAATATGAATTATTACTATCTTTGTTACAGCAATAGATAACAAAAGATGGAAAAATTTGGATATAGACCTCCCCACTGAGAGACAATCCGGAAAATCTAGATTATCATAAAACCAATTATGAGCCCACTCCAAAAATTCCCAATTTGCCACAAAATCACAAAAACACAAAAATTCACTAAATGTATTAGCTTGATTATTTATCTTTTGTGTTGTTTGGTGAATTGGTGTTTTAGTGGCAATTTTAAAACATTTGTATTTTCGGAGTAAGCTCTATTATTAAGTTTCAAACGATTTCCACAAAAATCCCAACATTTTTGTACCTTTGCAGCTTCATTCGGAAACCGATTGATTTTAACGCGTAAATTATTCATTTACAATTAATAAAAGAGAAAAATATGGCAAAGAACAAATTTGTCTACACCTTCGGGAACAAGAAAGCTGAAGGTAACGCGGCCATGAAGGGCCTGCTGGGCGGAAAAGGGGCTAACCTGGCCGAGATGAACCTGATCGGGATACCTGTCCCGCCCGGATTCACGATCACCACCGAGGTCTGTACCCAGTATTACAAAATGGGAAAAGAAAATGCCCTGGATATGATCCGCAAGGAGGTGGAAAAAGGGGTGGAATATGTCGAAAAGATCATGGGTAACAAATTCGGCGACGATACCAGCCCTCTGTTGCTTTCGGTACGTTCCGGTTCAAGGGCCTCCATGCCCGGGATGATGGACACGGTGCTGAACCTGGGGCTGAACGAAAAGGCCGTTGCCGGCCTGGCCAAAAAGACGGGAAATGACCGTTTTGCATGGGATTCCTACAGGCGCTTCGTGCAGATGTACGGCGACGTTGTGCTGGGTCTCAAACCGGCATCCAAAGAAGATGTCGATCCGTTTGAAGAGATCATCGAAGAGATGAAAGAAGAAAAAGGGGTGGAAAACGACAATGAGCTGTCCACAGCCGATCTCAAAGAACTGGTCAAAAGGTTCAAGGCTGCCGTCAAGAAAAAGACGGGCCACAGCTTCCCGACCGACCCGTGGGAGCAGCTCTGGGGATCGATCGTAGCGGTTTTCAGCAGCTGGATGAACGACCGGGCCATGTACTACCGCAAACTGAACAACATCCCTGAAGAGTGGGGAACGGCCGTGAATATCCAGGCGATGGTATTCGGCAACATGGGTGACAATTCGGCTACCGGCGTAGCGTTTACCCGCGATGCCGGCACCGGGGAAGACCAGTTCAACGGCGAGTATCTCTTCAACGCACAGGGAGAAGACGTTGTATCCGGGATCCGTACGCCGCTGCAGATCACAAAGATAGGCTCGCAGCGCTGGGCAGTTCTTGCCAACATCCCGGAAGAGATCAGGGCAGAGAAATATCCTTCGCTGGAAGAGGCCATGCCCGAAATTTACAAGGAACTAGACAAATACCAGCAGAAACTGGAAGATCACTATACCGACATGCAGGACCTGGAGTTCACGATCCAGGAAGGCAAGCTGTGGATGCTTCAGACCCGCAACGGCAAGCGTACCGGCGCCGCCATGGTCAAGATCGCCATGGACATGCTGAAGCAGAAAATGATCAATGAAAAGACTGCCATCATGCGGATCGAGCCAAACAAGCTGGATGAACTGCTGCACCCGGTGTTCGATACCGGCGCCATGAAAAAAGCCAATGTGCTGGCCAAGGGGCTTCCGGCCTCTCCAGGCGCCGCCACCGGCCAGGTGGTTTTCTTTGCCGACGACGCAGAAGCATGGGCAAACCAGGGCAAGGACACGATCCTCGTCCGCATCGAAACCTCCCCGGAAGACCTGAAAGGGATGAACCTGGCGCGGGGTATCCTCACCGCCCGCGGCGGTATGACTTCCCACGCGGCCGTGGTGGCACGCGGTATGGGAAAATGCTGCATATCGGGCGCCGGCAGCGTCAAGATCGATTACAAAGCCAAGACGATGACCATCGATGGAAAAGTTTACAATGAGGGCGAATGGATCTCCCTGAACGGCACCACCGGTGAATTGTATGAAGGCAAAATCGAAACCCGCGACCCGGAACTCAGCGGCGACTTCGGCGAACTGATGCAACTGGCCGACCGTTTTGCCAGAATGTATGTCCGTACCAACGCCGACACACCGCACGACTCCGCCATAGCCAGGAGCTTCGGTGCCAAAGGGATCGGCCTGTGCCGTACCGAGCACATGTTCTTCGAAGGCGACCGGATCATGGCCATGCGCGAAATGATCCTCGCCGGCGACGAGGCAGGTAGACGCAAAGCCCTTGAAAAACTGCTTCCTATCCAGCGTGAAGACTTCGAAGGCATCTTCGAAGCCATGCACGACCTGCCGGTGACCGTCCGCCTGCTTGACCCACCGCTCCATGAGTTTGTTCCGCACGAACCGGAAAACCAGAAAGAGATGGCCAAACAGATGGGCATAACTCCGAAAGAGATCAAAAACAAGGTCGATGAACTGCACGAAATGAACCCCATGCTGGGACATCGCGGCTGCCGCCTGGGCAACACCTACCCGGAAATCTCAGAAATGCAGGCCAGGGCGATCATCGAAGCCGCCGTGAACCTGAAACAACGTGGCATTAACGCCATACCGGAGATCATGATCCCGTTGACGGGCACACTGAAAGAGATGAAGATGCAGGAAGATATCGTCAGGAGCACGGCTGAAAAAGTATTCGCCGAAAAACAAGACAGGGTGGATTACCTCGTCGGTACCATGATCGAAGTGCCCCGCGCGGCTATCACCGCCGACGAGATTGCCGAGTCGGCCGAATTCTTCTCCTTCGGTACCAACGACCTCACCCAGATGACCTTCGGCTATTCCCGCGACGATTCAGGCAAGTTCCTGCCGGTTTACCTGCAGAAAGGGATCCTCAAGCACGATCCGTTCCAGGTGCTCGACCAGGAAGGTGTTGGCAAACTGATGAAGATCGCCGTGAAGAAAGGCCGCAAAACCCGTAAAAAGATCAAGATCGGCATTTGCGGCGAGCACGGCGGAGAGCCCTCTTCCGTTGAGTTCTGCCACTCGCTCGGATTCGACTACGTCTCCTGTTCACCCTACCGCGTGCCCATCGCCAGGCTCGCTGCAGCCCAGGCTGTCGTCAGGGGAAAACTGGCTGAAAAAGCCAAAAAGGAAGAGAAGAAGAAAGAGAAGAAAGGCAAAAAGAAAGGCAAAAAGTAGCCTGAACAGGTTTTTTCTTCAATTATCCTATTCGTACAATCCATCTGCGAACTCATTCTGACTTTTCACCTATTCGCGGTTTCAAATCCACCTTATTATTATTTATATTTGAAACCACGATGCCACAACTATTTCATAAGTCCATCTCAAACTGGAGAGGTTTATTCCTATTGACCGCCCTGTCTTTCCTGGCTGGCCCTCATCATGCACAACTACCCCACCAGGCGCATCCTCTAAAACAACAGGAACAGCTTTATTTCAGGCATCTCACACGTGACAGCGGCCTTCCTTCCGGGAATGTCCGCTGGATCACCTGTGATTTTCTTGGTTATATGTGGATCGCCACCGATAACGGGGTGGTGCGATATGACGGGACAGAGATGAAATTGTTCCAGTATATTCCCGGCAGCGATCATTCGATCGTGGAAAGTGCGGCGACCGTGATTCTTGAAAGTATTGACAGCATGCTCTGGATCGGCACAAAAAACGGTATCTCCGTCTACAATCCATTCAGGGATTCATTTTCCAATTTTCAGTTCAATCCCGGCGAGCCTAATAGTTTTCCAGGCGACTGGGTATTGAGCATTTATGACGATCATGCCGGGAATATCTGGATCGGCACCGATAAGGGGCTGATCCGAACCGATCCGCATGCCACATCATTTCAGCTATACCGGTTGCACACCAGCGATGATCATATTGCCCGGGAAAACCTTGTCCGCTGGGTAAACCGCATTTCCAACGATCCCAGGGATCATTCCCGGCTGCTACTGGCAACCCGCGGCGGTCTTCTCCTTTTCGACAAGGAAACAGGCACCATCATCAAAGACTATGATCAGGGAACCGATCACCTTTATCGCTGTGAAGCCATGTTTATCGATGAAGATTTCATTCTATGGACCGGAGAATGGGACACCGGCCTGAAAAAATTTGACCTCACAACAGTAGAGTGGGAAGTCTTTAATCCACCGGGAGAACCAAACCTGAATATCCTGGGAATCACAGAAAAAAACCGGGAGGAACTATGGTTGGGTACCGTCAATATGGGAGTGGGCATTTTTAACAAAGCGGACCGGACGTTTCAATTCTTCTCCAACAGGCCTGAAGCTCCGAAATCCGTTATTTCCGACTGGGTCCAGGGCGATTTTTACAAAGATGAAGAGGGTGTCATCTGGGTCCCGACACCGAATGGCATCAGTATCTCAGATCCGTTTTACCGTTCATTTACTTATTATGTTTTGCCATCGGGGATTACAAAGGTGTATGATTTTTACCGGGACTTCGATAACAACAGGTTATATGTTGCCGGAGCCGGCGCTCCCGGGCTGCAGGTTTGGGATGAAGCAAAGGGAAAATGGCTGGTTTTCCCGCCGGAATCGGGCAAACCGAGGAAAATCATCATTCACCGCCTGCTGAAGGATTCCATTGGTATCTTATGGCTGGCCACATCACACGGCCTGTATTACATTGAAAAAAATGGCAGCGTGATGAAGGAATACCGTGATGAGGAAGGCCTTAAGCTGACCATGAAGGACCAGTTCCTGCACGGGCTAATGGAAGATAACAGCGGTAATCTCTGGGTGGGTTCCCGGTTTGAAGGCATCTTCCGGATCCATTCTGACCGTCTTAATTTTACACGCTATGAATATGACCCTTCCGATCCGGGAAGCCTCACCCTTTCGAAAGACTACATGGCGATCCATGAGGACCGGCAGGGCAGGATCTGGTTCGGGCATTACAACGGCATTACTGTTTTTGACCCGGTGCAGGAGCGTTTCATGGAGAATATCAACGACTCGCTGATTCATAACGGTATCCGGAGAGGAGTGATCTGGGGGATTGCTGAGGATACGCTGGGACGGATTTATCTCAGCATAGAGAAAGAAGGCCTGCTCCGGGTTGAGGAAAACGAACCGGATGTTTTCACATTCAAACTATTTCATCTCAACCATGGTCTGAGCGACCTGAACCTGTTTGATATAGCCCGGGATCCTTACGGCGACCTTTGGATCATCAACGAAGGCGTGACAAGGTTCAATCCTTACAGCGAGACTTTCCAGGTTTTCGATGCCCGCAATGGGCTTCATGACAATAAATCGTGGGGTGACAAGATATACATTGACCGGGAAGGGAACCTGTTCCTCACAGCGATCGAGGGTTATGAGGTGAATAACATCTATGATCTGAATATTACACCGGGGATCACCCACCTGCATCTGGAACCACTGGAGATCAATGGAATGATCACAACGGAGGGGGTCAGAGCGGCCTATTCCGGTGAAATAACACTGGCCGCCGGGCAGAACAACCTGACATTTCACTACAAAGCGATTTGTTTCCGCGATGCCGACCAGGTGAAATACGCCTATATGCTGGAGGGATTTGATCATGACTGGACCCTGGCGGGGAACGACAATGAAGCCCGTTATACAAACCTTCGGCATGGGGAATACACTTTCGTTGTGAGGGCATTTCACCGCGGAGAGATGTTTCCAGGAGAGAAAACCCTGGTCCTGACCATCCATCCCTATTTCTGGCAAACGGCCTGGTTTATTGCCATTGCGTCATTATTCGTCGTCGTGATCCTTATCACTGTTTATCTTCTCAGGATCAGGCAGATCCGAAAAAAGGAGCGGATGATGGCTGAATTTCAAAAAAAGCTGGCCGAATCGGAGATGCAGGCTTTGCGGGCACAGATGAACCCGCACTTCATCTTCAATTCACTGAATTCCATCAACAATTTCATCTTAAAGAACGAAACAGAAGCGGCCTCCGATTTCCTGACAAAATTTTCGCGCCTGGTCAGGCAGGTACTCAACAATTCCAAAAACAAGCTGGTCAGCCTGGAAGATGAGCTGACGGCATTGCAGCTTTATCTCGAACTCGAACAGCTAAGGTTTAACAACAAATTTGATTTTGAGATCATCAAAGACCGGAAGATCGATGCCGAAAGCGCGATGGTCCCTCCCCTGCTCATCCAGCCTTATGTCGAAAATGCCATCTGGCACGGGCTGATGCACAAGGATGGTGCGGGCAGCATCGTGATCGCCGTGGAGCTGTCGGACGGCCACCTGAAATTCACGATCGAAGACAATGGCATCGGCCGGAAGAAAGCCATGGAATACAAGAGCAAGTTCGGCGTCAAGAAGCAGTCGGTGGGCATGAAAATCACCCGCGACCGGATCGAGATGCTCAACGAGATGTACCGTATAAACACCGAATTAAGGGTCATCGACCTGGAGAACCCGGACGGGTCGGCCGCCGGGACCCGCATCGAGATGAACATACCGCTGATTAACCGTAACCTGATATCGCCATGAAAGCCCTGATCATCGACGACGAGCGACACTGTGTGGAGGCCCTGCGGCTTCTGCTGGAAAAGTACTGTCCCGAGGTGGAGATCCTCGGCGAATGCAACGACGGGCAATGCGGTATGGCAGCCATCCGGGAACTGCAACCCGACCTGGTGTTCCTCGACATCGCCATGCCGAGAATGAGCGGGTTTGACATGCTGAATGAGCTGGATGAGATCAATTTCGAGATAGTTTTCACCACCGCTTACGACAATTATGCCATCAAGGCATTCAAGGTCAGCGCCATCGATTATCTTCTGAAGCCGGTCGACCGCCACGAACTGGCAGATGCCGTCAGCCAGGTGAAAGAGAAGATTTTCCTGAAAACCCACGCACGACAGGCCATCCACAACAAGCAGCAAATGAGCATGTTGCTTGAAAATCTGCAAAGCGCCCAGGCCGCCTTTCCAAACCTGGCCATCCCCACCATGGAAGGCCTGGAGATCATCCGGGCCGATCAGATCCTCTACGTCCTGGGCGAAGGTAACTATGCACAGATCCACCTGAAAAACCATGAACCGATCCTGATCTCCAAGACCATAAAATACATCGAGGACCGGGTGGAAGGCCACCGTTTTGTGAGGATCCACAATTCCAGCCTGGTCAATCTCAACGAGATCGTCCGCTATGTGAAAGGAGCCGGCGGGCAGGTGATCATGTCCGACGGGAAAGCCCTCAATGTATCGCGCAACCGCAAAGACGAACTGCTCAGGCACCTGCATGCCTGATGCCTGGAAAAGGCTTCGCTGCCAGTTACATTCCCAATCTATCCATTTACGAATTCAGGCTTGAAAAAACAGTCACTGGCTATTAATATTGTATCCATATCAAATCAAAACCGCCATGAAAAACTGTTTCATCCCACTCAGTATATTGCTGCTTTTTGCCATGCCATTTCTCCTGTTTTCCCAGCCCGGGTCTGCCACCTGGATAGGCGGCACCAGTACCGACTGGAACGATGCGGCCAATTGGGACAATGGCGTCCCGGGGATAAATACCGATGTGCAGATCTTATCCGGATCGACATACTATCCTCTATTAACAGGCCACCTGGGGATTGACACCACCTCGGCAGAAATCCCTTACACCTGTGCCTATATCATTATCAGTAACGGCGCCTCGTTAACCATCGACGCCGACGATGCCGACCTGATCGTCAAAGGGCAGATTGAAGTGGTAGGAGAAATAAATGTGGCCGATGATATCCACCTGTGCAACGGATCACAGCTCGATATATACAATAATGCGGTAATAAAGTGCGGGCTGCGTGACGGGGAATATGGTAAAACCAATTTGTATACCGGAAGCACCGTTAACCAACATGACGGGGAATTATTTACGGAAGAACTACTGCTGGAAAACGGCTGCCAGTATAATGGAGTTGGGGGTATATTGTATTTGTTCGCTCATGGTAGCGTCCCCGATACCCAGAATATCATCATCAAAGACCCTGACAGTTATTTCTTTGGGATACAAATTGGAGGAGCCTTTTCAGGAGAAAGCGTAAATGCTGCTTTAACAGAATGTGATTATCCATTAACCATTCCTCAGGTTCCATTTAGTTACGGATTAATAGTCTATAATAACGCAACATTAAATATAGAAAACGATACTTTGAACATTATGAGTTTAAGAATCGAATTTGGAACTGTGAACATGATCTCAGGTCATATTACAATTAGTAATTCCGGGGTAAGCTTGCTTACCGGTGGTAAATTAAATATGGATGGAGGAGAGATAATAGCTCAGGAATTTTGGTGCCACGCACCAGATGCTATTGCAAATATATCAGGTGGAACTATTAATCTTTCCAGGGATTTCACTTGCCGTTGCAACAAATTCAATGTGACAGGAGGAACAGTCAGATTCTTTAGTCCATTTCTTTCACAAATTACATATGCTTCCAGATTTCATAATATTATTATAGATAAGCCTTATGACTGGGGTATCGTTAAATTGCTCGATACAATATTTATTGAAAATGATTTAATAATTAATTCAGGACCACTTTTAACAAGTAATCATCCGATCTTTATCAAAGGCAACTGGACCAACAATGTTGGCGATGCCGGCTTCATTGAAGGCACCTCCACCGTAACTTTTGATGGAAACACCAGGGCGGATATCACCACCGATGAAACCTTTTATAAACTTATCATGAACAAAACGGCCACCGGATACCACGCGCTGGAATTCATGGACGGGGTGACGATCAATGTACTGGATGACTTCCGGATTCTCGACGGAGGTGTGGAGATGAATATGAACAGCACGCTCATTGTCGGTGATACATTGTACATCGAAGCGGGGGCAGGGTTAAATGCCTATGGAGAAACCGGGCTTACCATTGAAGTAGGGGGTGACTGGATCAACAACAACACCTATTACAATACCGGCGGCGTGGGATTTGCCCCGGGGATATCCACGGTCCGGTTTAACGGCACCCAAAACGCATCCATCCATTATGCCGGGAATGTGGAATCATTTTATCACCTAATCCTTGACAAACCGGGAGATACGCTGTTTATATCAGACTCGCTGCTGGTCTCGGGAGATTTGCTGATACAAAACGGTCTCCTGAAAAGCGCCATCGGATCGCATGTCACATCAAAAAGCAACATCACCATTGAAACGACAGGTGTATGGGAAGCTTACAGGTTGTTGCTGAACGGTTCCGTGGACCAGACGCTTATGACAAATAATACGAGTTCTTATTTTGGCCAGGTCACCATCGATAAACCAACCACAGCTTACATACCGGGCGATCTGAATATTTTGTATTTTGATGATTTAATCATTAAGCAGGGAACAGTTGTCTGCGATAATATTGATCTCTACCTTTCCGCTAATCTCATCATCAACAACGGCCTTTTTACCATTGATCCGGGCGGACATGTCATACTGCTGGGGAAAATCAGGGTAAATGACAGCGGTATATTAGAACTGCAGGGATTACCGGCAAACAACATATTTGTACACGCACCGGTTGGTTTAACATTCGATGGCGTCGTGGTGAATGACGGCGGTACGATAAAGGCCGTTCACACCGAATTCACTGCGATGACCGACAGTGCACTCTATATCAGGGAAGGTGGGATCATTGATCCTGCGATGGCCTTAACAGGTTGTCGTTTCAGGGAAAATGAATCCGGAGGAACATTGATGACCATCAACAATGACCAGATGTTGACGCTGGATAATATCGATTTCGGGCCTAATCCGGGAGGAGGTGCCTACAATGCGGCCAAGACAATTAATCAAGGTAAAATCACTTTCAGCAATGTGTCGGGAACATTTGCCGGTCCGGCCTATGAAGATGACACTTATGACAGGATCGACTGGTCGGATCAGGGGACATGGCTCGGCACAGTCAGCGACGACTGGTTCTCGTCGCCCAACTGGCTGTTTGGCGTCATACCTGATGGCAATACCGATGTTGTGATACCCGGCGGATGCACCTATTACCCGGTTATCACGGTTATGGATACCGAATGCCACAACCTGGAAATACAAACCGGCGGGCAGATTACCATAAGTCAGCGGTTCAATGTAAACGGGAATGCTGTCATTCACGGTCATGTTATCCTGGATATACCCACGACCTCTCAATGGTATATTCTCGGAGACATTTCCTGGGAAGCGGGTTCTCAGTGCACAGATGCCACTACAAGTTACATGATCGTCAGGGGCGACTGGACCTTCCAGGCCGGATCCAATGTAACCCTGGATGACGGCATCGTTTGGCTGCACTCATTTGACAGTCAAAAAGTGATAAGCCATGAATCAGATTCCTATTTCAACTACCTGAGGGTATTGACAATAGATACCCTCGATTTCTGCAGCACGTCAACCGACAGCTTAGGGATAGGCACCATGGTCATTGAATCGGGTTCGCTGGTGACAGTCCATTCAACCCATCCTATCCTTTTTAATGGAAACCTTGTAAGTTTTGGAGGACATTTCCAGGCCAATGCCGGGGAGGTTGTTTTCCAGGGCCTCGGTGGGTCCATTGACCTGGCTTCCGGCGATTATCTGAATAACGTGACATGTAATACCACGTTCCTACCTGTCTATCAATATAATGCATACTCTGATACCCTTGTGATCAAAGGAAACCTGGTGATCGGAACCGAGAATCCCAGTGGGGTGGGTTTTGACCCGCAAAACAATGTTACCGTTGTGTATGGCAACTGGATAAATCATATCGGGACTTCGGGCTTCATACCGGGAACCGGCACGGTCATTATCAAAGGATCAGGAATCAGCGACTTTTATGGTCAGACTACTTTTTATAACCTGCACGAGAAAAAAACATCGCAATTCACCAGGGTCTGGAACCAGATCAACATATCCAACGAATGGAAAATTGAGGGGGTGTTCATCGTCTTTGGGACAGTGATATCAGAGTTCCTGGATTTTGATGATTATAATGCCTTGCTCATAGTGAACGGTGGCGTTGTGGAAACCGAGTATTTCGACCAGGGCGGAACCCTGCAGGTGAATAATGGTGATTTCATTGCATATTCAATTGAGGAGCAAATGGGCCTTGAAGGGGCATACTACCTGAACGGTGGATCGATTTGGGTCAACCAGGACCAGGCCAATTATCTTGATATTTCGGGTATCATCACCATTGTCAATGGATACTTTACTTTGGGGGGAGGTCATGACGACAGTTGGTGGCCGATGGTTGGTAAAACATGCACGCTGACAATAACAGGAGGTGTCTTTGATATGGGGGAAAAAGGAATCCACCTCAGAACCGGTTTGACTGCAGATGTATCTGGCGGCCGCATCAGAACGGAACGGAACCTGTTTTGCGAGGTTGCCATGACGACCTTCAGGCCATCCGGCGGGGTTTTTGAATTCGCCGGCGGACATGTCTCATCCACTGCCAGGCTCTCTTCCGGCAACTGGTTACATGATGTCTGGATCAATAAAACAGGAGGATTGAGTGTCAATGCCCTTTCCAACTTACTGATAAAAAATGAGTTCAATATTATAAAAGGGAAATTCAGCACCAACGGCTACATCATCCAGGTAGGCGATTGATAAAAAAACAAACCGCCAGGTTCTTTATAGTTTCTTTTTCGGGGCCTCCCATTTTCGTTCATGTTTCAGGGAGGCCCTTTTTATTTTCCTGATATATGTACTATTGTGAATTTTTCACACTAATTTTCTATTTTTGCCAATATAACCATTGATTATTAAAACCTAATCCTCCGAACATGACCAACCCCGAAAAAATCAAACAGGACCTCATCAGCTACGGCATTACAGACATAAAAGAGGTTTTTCATAACCTGTCTTACGACGAGCTGTTCAAGCATGAGACCGATCCCTCGCTGGAGGGATTCGACCGCGGATTTGTGACCAACACGGGCGCTGTCGCCGTGGACACGGGCATTTTCACCGGCCGCTCCCCGAAAGACAAGTTCATCGTCGATGAAGAAACCTCGCGGCACAACATCTGGTGGAAAACCGAAGGCAGAAAATCCTCCGACAATAAACCGATCACCGAAGAAACGTGGAGGGATCTGTATGCCCTGGGAGCCAAACAGCTTTCGGGTAAAAAGCTATACGTACAGGACGGCTATGCCGGGGCCAATGAAGATACGCGACTTCGCATCCGCGTGGTGACCGAAGTGGCCTGGATGGCCCACTTTGTCAAAAACATGTTCATCCGGCCGACGGAAGAGGAGATGAAGACGTTTGTCCCCGATTTTGTCATGCTGAACGCCTGCAAGGTGACCGATCCCGACTGGGAGAAACATAAATTGCACAGCGAGGTGTTCGCGGTCTTTAACCTGAAGGAAAAACGGGCGGTGGTAGGCGGCTCCTGGTACGGCGGCGAGATCAAGAAGGGATTTTTCTCCATCATGAATTATTACCTGCCATTAAAAGGGATCGCGGCGATGCATTGCTCGGCCAACATGGGGAAGGAAGGCGATACAGCCATATTTTTCGGCCTCTCAGGTACCGGGAAAACCACTCTCTCGGCCGATCCCAAGCGCGCCCTGATCGGTGACGATGAACACGGCTGGGATGATGACGGCGTTTTTAATTTTGAAGGGGGATGTTATGCCAAATGCATCCACCTGAGCGAAGAAAAAGAGCCAGATATCTACCGCGCCATCCGCCGGGATGCGCTGCTGGAAAACCTGGTGTATGACGAAAAGACCGGTGAGATCGATTTCAGCAGTAATGCCAAAACCGAGAATACCAGGGTCAGCTATCCGATCTATCATATCGACAACATTGTCAAACCGGTATCCAAAGGCGGGCATCCGAAAAAGGTGATCTTCCTGACGGCAGATGCCTTCGGGGTGCTGCCTCCGGTGGCCAAACTTACCGAAGACCAGACGGAATATCACTTCCTGAGCGGTTATACGGCCAAGGTTGCCGGCACCGAGCGCGGGATCAAGGAGCCGGTCCCGTCGTTTTCCGCCTGCTTCGGCGCCGCGTTCCTGTTACTGCACCCAACGGTCTATGCTACCGAACTGATCCGGAAAATGAAAGAACATGGCTCCACCGCATACCTGGTCAACACCGGCTGGGTAGGAGGCCCTTATGGCGTTGGCGAAAGAATGGACCTGCCCTCTACCCGGAAGATCATTGATGCCATCCTGGAAGGCAAACTCGATGACGCAGAATACGAGAACCTCCGTTATTTCAACCTGGCCATTCCAAAATCGGTTCCGGGAGTCGACAGCCATGTGCTCAACCCCAGGAATTCCTGGAAAAACCCGGAAGAGTGGGATGAGGCGGCTAAAATACTGGCGCAGAAGTTCATCAACAACTTCGTAGCGTTCACGGATAATGAGGAAGGGAAACGACTGGTAGCAGCAGGTCCGCAGCTGTAAGTAAATGCATCAAATCTTCGTGGCATCGGACGGTACGGGGCGGACAGCGGAACAGGCCGTCCGGGCCGCGATGACGCAGTTTCCCGACCAGGATATTGAAATCCGGCGATTCAGCGACATCCGGACGGTATCACAACTACAGGAGTTGGTACAACTTGCTGTTCAGCAGAAAGCCTTCATCGTTCACACATTGGTCAGCGATAAACTACGGGAAGAGCTTTTCCGCATCGCCCGCTTGCGAAACATTGAGACCATCGACCTGATGGGCGTGTTGCTCGACAGAATGTCAGACCAGTTCTCCGCCAATCCCAGCGAACAGCCCGGCTTGTTCCGCGTGCTGAACGAGTCCTATTTCCGCCGTATCGAAACCATGCAATTCGCATTCAACCATGACGACGGTAAAAGGATAGACGAACTGCAAAAAGCCGAGATCGTATTATTGGGCGTCAGTCGCACATTCAAAACCCCGTTAAGCATCTACCTTGCCTTCAAGCGCTGGTTTGTAGCCAATGTGCCCATCGTACTGGGCATCCCGGTACATGAGATCATTTACAAAATACCTCCTGAACGCGTATTCTGCCTGACAACTTACCCAAACCGGCTGGCCCAGTTGCGCCGCGCCCGCCAGGACCGGCTCGGCGGCACCCCTTTTGATTACGCCAATCCCGACTATGTCAAAAGAGAATGCCTGTATGCCTCCCAAATTTTTTCAAGCCAGCCAAAATGGCAAAAAATTAACGTCACCAGCAAATCCATAGAAGAGATCGCCGCAGAGATCATCGCGCTGATGCCAAAACGGTTTGAAGAAGCTGATGGGGAGATGGGGTGATAGGCGGTTCGCAGTTCGCAGTTCGCGGTTCGCAGTTCGCAGTTCGCGGTTGGCAGCCGGTTATTAATTTTCTGTTAACAATTTCGTGAGTTAATTGTTTAGGCTTTAAAAATAAAACATATGAGCCAGAACAACTTTATTAATGAAATGTATCTTGCCATCGATGCAAAAGATACCAATAGATTGGTCAGTTATATGACCGACGATGCAATATTTACTTTTGCAAATATTCCTTCGGTCGAAGGTAAATCAAACATAAGCGGATTTCTTGACAATTTTTTTAATTCGATTAAAGCCATCAGTCACACAGAGATAGAATCGTGGCAATCAGGTAAAGTATGGTTTGTGACCGGAAAAGTCACTTATACCAGGCATAATGATTCAATTTTAAAGGCACCATTTGGGGTCATGTTAAAAATGAATGGTAATCTGGTAAAAGATTATCAGATTTTTGTAGATGCCTCAGAATTGTATAAAGGATAAGACTGTAATAGAAACATTGCCAGCCGACTGCGAACTGCGAACTGCGAACTGCCGACTAATTCAGCATCACCGGCATGACCAGCATCAGGATATCTTCGTCCTGGTTCTCATTGTCGATAGGCATGATCAGTCCGGCGCGGTTGGGTGCCGACATTTCGAATTTGACCTGCTCGGTATCGATATTGGTGATCATATCCTGCAGAAACCGCGAATTGAACCCGATCTCCATGTCTTCCCCCTCATAGCTGCAGGTAAGCCTTTCTTTGGCTTCGTTGGAGAAGTCGATATCTTCAGCCGACAGGAGGAGTTCCTTGCCCGAGATTCGGAATCGCACCTGGTGGGTTGACTGGTTGGCAAAGAGAGCTACCCGTTTGATCGAATTTAGCAATTGATTGCGATCGACTGTCAGCACGTTGGGATTGCTGGTCGGGATCACCGCCTCATAATTGGGATATTTCCCATCGATCAACCGGCAGATCAGCTTGAAATCTTCAAAAATGAACAAGGCATTGGTAGGGTTATATTCAATTTTTACCTCTAATTCCTTATTCGCCAGAATGCCTTTCAGTTGATTCAGGGGCTTTTTGGGAAGGATAATGGCGGTAACCTGCTCGGACCGGGCGTCTTTCCTGCGGTACCTGACCAGTTTGTGGGCGTCTGTGGCCACGAATGTCAGGTGGTCGGGGGAAAGCTCGCAATATACGCCCGACATTACCGGACGTAACTCATCGCTGCCGGT
>Ga0209498_1001040_pt1 | contig 17050 bp, 16 predicted proteins | sample WalLakDeSediment_FD_184131 | JGI IMG/M metagenome (GOLD analysis project Ga0209498, IMG submission 184131) | Lake sediment microbial communities from Walker lake, Nevada to study Microbial Dark Matter (Phase II) - Walker Lake 11/02/13 Deep... | ecosystem: Environmental > Aquatic > Freshwater >... | reverse complement strand
AGGGGCGTGTCCATCGGAGAATCAGACCAGAACAGGCACTTCTCGCTCATGACTCACGCGGCACGACAGGACAGGGGCCAGCGGGCCTATTCTTCGAAAGCTACTGGACGAATAGCCTGTCTTCCAGTTTATTTCTGATATCCCTGGCCGCAATCGTGCGGTAGTAGTACTCCCGTTTTGTGGCCTCGCCCGCACCGCTCTTGTTTATGGCCCGGTAGGCATTGACTATGGTACGCAGTTGATCAAGCAGGCCCATGTGAATGAGGTTTATATCCCACATGGGGCGATTGCTGGCCCACCACATCTGGCAACTGTGCTCGGCACGATCCAGCAAACCCCTTGCGATCGTAGCGGACTGCCGGCTCTCGTCATTATCGGCACACTCAAGCGCCTCGTTCACCAGTTCAATGCAGATGCCCAGGTGCTCCCACTGCAGCCGGTGAACCTCGTTGCAGCTGTCATGCCATAGTGGGTAGTAGTTGTCGGCCCTGATGTCATCGGCCGTGGTGCTCCACGAGGATGGCCTGGGCTGTGTTACCTGCCCCTGAGGAAAGAGATCCAGAAGCTGGCTGATGGTAACCATCTGTATCTTGCCGGCAGCTACGCCGTTGGCCAGAAGGGCGGCATGCTGTCCCGCCAGTTCCCTGGCCTGCTTGACATCCTCAAATGGTGCGGCAGAAGCTTCCAGTTCCTGGTAGACCCTGGCCAGAAAGGTCCGTTCCCAGTCCTGAATGTGATGGCCATAGGTCTCGGCGTCCATGGCCGTGACCACATATATGTTTTCGCGCAGGCCTTTCCACTCCTCCAGATGAGCGATGAATTGCCCGGCGGACAGGCCCTGAAAGCTGATCCTGTTGCTGAGCACATCATCACGGAAGAGGACCGCCATCTCCCCTCCATTGCACTCCGCCCTGTAAATCACATCCATGGGCCAATCGGCGGGGCAGGCGATACCGCTGAGGATGATCCAGCGATACCCTGAATCCATGATGGGCTGCAGGATATCCTGGCTATAGCACATCTCTGGAGGGAAGAACCCCCTGGGCGAATATGCTTCGCCCAGGAAGCGACGATTGGTCTGCGTATTCAGGTCTATCTGCCGCTTCACCTCTTGTCTGGGTATCAGGGGAAGAATAGGGTGATACTTGCCGGTGCCGGTGAACTCCAGTTGCCCCTTCTCAGCCAGGCCTCTCAGGTCCTCAATCACGTCCGTATGGCCGCAGTCCATCAACATGTCGGTCAGGACCCCGTTGATGTTGATGGTTATCCGGGCGTTGGGATAGTCGTCGAGCACGCTGATCAGCGGGCGGTATGATTCGTCACATATCTTGGCTAGCACCGAGGGCACCTGGGTTGGTGGCTGGTAGAAATGGAGCAACTGAGCCCAGTAGATCATATGTATCTGCGAACCAAGTCCTGATCCATGCGTTGAGACATGGATGACTATTCAGGCGCATTCTAGCACACGGCCGCCCGCATGGCTAAGCAGGCGGTATTTCACACGGTCGCTTTTTGACAACCGGAGCAGTATGCTGTAAGCTTGAGAGTGGTTGTTGGCTTGCGGTAGGAGATGCCTCACATGGGGAGCCGAAGGGGCAAGAGACTAGGCGCTGGTTCGGGGTCTTGAAACTCTCAGGCGAAAGGACTACCGTAAGTGAGATCCCTGGAGAGACCCTTAAGCGGGGTCACCGAAGGTGTAAGTCCGCAGGTAATCGGCGGGCGATCTCTCAGGTCAAGGAACAGGGGTAATCTGTGTCTGGCAGATTGCCCTTTTTTGTTGGGCAGGAAGACAGGACCGATTAGCGACGCACTTGTGCGGGAGACCGAATAATGCGAGCATTGAAGAAGACGCCCCTTAACAAAGTGCACCATGACCTGAAAGCCAGGATGATGGACTTTGCCGGCTGGGAATTGCCTGCCTGGTATACGTCTATTCTCGAGGAGCATAAGGCCGTACGTACCGGGGCAGGCATCTTTGACGTTTCCGATATGGGCAGAGTCTGGGTGACAGGGAGGCAGGCCGGGGACTTCCTTGACAGGGTACTGACGAGGCGGGCCCAGCAACTGGAGGCAGGTTCTTCTCATCTATCGCTGATGTGCCTGGAAGACGGGGGGATTCTGGATGACCTGTGGCTGTTCCGCATGAACAGCAACCGTTACCTGATAGTCTGGAATGCCGCCAATGTTGAGCAGAAGCTCAACTGGCTGGCTCGCTGGTCCGAGGCCAATCCTGATGTTAACATTGAGGACGTCTCGGCCGATACGGCGATGGTGGCCGTTCAGGGCCCGGCTGTTGCCGACCTGAAGCTGCTTGACAGCGTATCGAACCTACCCCGCTTTGGCCATGCAGCAAGCAAGCTAGCCGGCCTGGACGTACTTGTGGCCTGGACGGGTTATACGGGAGAGGACGGCTTTGAGATCATGGCCCCGGCGGCAGATGCGACGCGACTGTGGGAGGTGTTCATTGAGCAGGGAGTGACGCCTTGCGGCCTGGGGGCGCGAGACAGCCTGCGACTGGAGGCGGGGATGCTGCTGTGCGGACAGGACATGGATGCCGACACGAACCCTTTTGAGGCCGGGCTGGGCTGGTTAGTTGACCTTGATCGAGGCGATTTCGTGGGCAGGCGGGCCCTGGTTGAGATCAGAAGTGCGGGCGTCAAGCGCAAGCTGGTCGGCTTTCGGGTGGACGGGCGTGAGATAGCCCGCTCAGGATATCCCATTGTGGTGTCGGGCGAGGAAGAGGGCAGGGTCACGAGCGGCGGCCAAGCGCCGACCCTGGGTATCAACATCGGCCTGGGCTATGTGCCCGCCGAGCTATCGACTATCGGCACCAGAATTGAGATAATGATCCGTAACAAGCCGGTTCCTGCACATGTGGTTGACAAGCGATTCTATAGTAAAGGAGGCTAGGATGAACCCCAAGGAATACAGGTATACCAAGGAGCATGAATGGCTTTGCCCTGAAGAGGGGAAAAAGGCCAAGATGGGACTGGCCAACTACGCGCAGACCCAGCTCGGTGATATCGTCTTCCTCGACCTGCCGTCACCGGGTACTCAAGTGGAGCAGTTCAAGAAGATGGGCGAGGTGGAATCGGTGAAGGCGGTGTCCGACCTGTTCTCCCCCACCAGCGGCAAGGTAATGGAGATCAACCAGAGCGCAGTCGATGAGCCCAAGCTGGTTAACGAAGACCCCTACGGGGCCGGCTGGCTGGTCAGGATAGAGCTGAGCGATCCGGCCGAGCTGGATGCGCTGATGAATGTTGACGCGTACAACAAATATGAGGCCGAGGCCCTGGCGGAAGGCGCAGAGTAGAAAGAGGTGACAGATACGATGCCATTGCCCTATCTGCCGAATACCGATGCCGACCGCACCGCCATGCTGCGCGAGATCGGCGTTGATTCCCTTGAGGATCTGTTTAAGGACATACCGCAGAAGTTTCGCAACACCCACTTTGATCTGCCGGCTCCCGTGTCCGAGATGGAACTCAAGAGAGAGCTTGGCCAGCTGGCCGGGTCGAATGCAAACCTTGATGATTATGCCTGTTTCCTGGGAGCAGGTAGCTACCGACACTTCATTCCCAGCGTGGTGGAGCACATCATAGGCCGTAGCGAGTTCTACACCGCCTACACCCCATATCAGGCGGAGGTCAGCCAGGGCACGCTGCAGTCCGTCTATGAATACCAATCCCTGATTTGCCAGCTGACGGGGATGGAGGTGAGCAATGCCGGAATGTATGACGGCAGCACCTCCGCCGCTGAGGCGGCCCTGATGGCCTGTGCCATAACCAACAGGGCCAAGGTAGCGGTGCTGGCCACGGTGAATCCATCATATCGTGACGTGCTGGGCACCTACTGCGGCGCCAGGAATCTCCCCCTGGTAACCCTGGAGTCGGAGACAAAAGAGTTCCCCTCGGACTGCGCCTGCCTCGTTATCCAGCAGCCCAACTTCTTTGGCTATCTCGAACAGATCGAGGCGCATGTTCAGAAAGCCCATGATGCCGGCGCCCTTGTCATCGCTATTGTAGAGCCCATCTCCTTAGGCATGCTCAAGCCGCCAGGCGACTACGGAGTTGATATCGCCGTCGGCGAGGGACAGCCACTGGGCATTCCCACCAGTTTGGGCGGCCCTTATCTGGGCATCTTCGCCTGTCGCAAGGAGTACATACGCCGGATGCCGGGCAGGATCGTGGGCAAGACCCTGGACGTCGATGGCAACCCGGGGTATGTGATGACCCTGGTGACACGTGAGCAGTATATTCGTCGAGGGCGCGCCACATCGAACATCTGCACCAGCGAGGCCTTGATGGCACTGGCGGCAGCGGTCTACCTTGCCGCTATGGGCAGGAGAGGGCTAAGGCATGTAGCCGAACTGTGCTATCACAAGGCGCACTATGCCGCTCAGTCCATTGACAAGCTCAAGGGCTATTCGCTGGCCTTTGACCGGCCCTTCTTCAAGGAGTTCGTCGTTCGTTGCCCGGCACCACCATCAGAGATCAACCAGGCCCTGTTCAAGAAGAAGATAATCGGTGGGTTGGATATCAGCGACACGGTGGAGAACGGCATGCTGCTGTGCGTTACCGAGATGAACACCAGGCAGGACATAGACAGCCTGGTGAAAGCGCTGGGATCGTTATAGAAGGGAAGAGAGATGAAACATCATTATCTGCTGCCTGATATTAGCAAACCCGGCAGGATGGGGTGCAGTCTGCCGCAGGCGGATGTGCCCGCGAGCGAACTGCCGTCCGAGGACCTGCTCCGGCGTGAACTCGATCTGCCCGAGGTCAGCGAGGTCGACCTGGTGAGGTATTTCACCGCCCTGAGTAAGCTCAACTACGGGGTAGACAGCGGGTTCTACCCGCTGGGAAGCTGCACCATGAAGTACAATCCCAAGCGGCATGAGGATGTGGCCAGGCTTCCCGGTTTCACAGCGCTGCATCCCTATCAGCCTGAAGACTCACTGCAGGGGGCGCTGGAGCTCATGTACCGTCTTCAGGAGTATCTGACCGAGATCACAGGCATGAATGCTACGAGCCTGGTCCCTGTGGCCGGTGCCCACGGTGAGCTGGCCGGACTACTGATGGTGAAGGCCTACTATCAGGTTCGGGGCGATAAAGGACGGAAGAGAATACTGCTGACCGATTCATCGCACGGAACAAACCCTGCCAGTGTAGCCATGTGCGGGCTTGAGACAGGAGTTGTAGCTTCAGATGCGAACGGGGACCTGGACCTGAACAGCCTTGACTCGATGATGAATGAGGAGGTGGCGGCCCTGACCCTGACCATGCCTTCTACGTTGGGCCTTTTCGACCCCAAGATAGCTGATATAGCCGAACTGGTGCATAAGCGCGGTGGCCTTCTCGGCGGCGACGGAGCCAATCTGAACGCCGTGCTGGGAAGAGCCAAGTTCGGCGAGCTTGGCTTCGATTATGTCCAGCTCAATCTACATAAGACCTTCAGCACGCCTCACGGAGGTGGTGGGCCCGGCTCGGGACCGGTCTGTGCCAAGGGGCAGTTGGCGGATTTCCTGCCCGGACCTCTGGTGGCCAGAGACGATCGCAGGTACAGGTTTGCCTCACCCCTCAGGTCTATAGGCAAGATAGCGAGTTTCTATGGGAACTTCGGCGTGATGGTCAAGGCCTACGCGTACCTCCGCTCGCTTGGCGCCGAAGAACTGAAGCAGATCAGCGGGGACGCCGTCCTGAACGCCAACTACCTCAAGGAAAAGCTGAAACCGCACTACTTCCTGCCCTATGACCGCACCTGTATGCACGAGGTGGTGTTCTCGGGGAAGAGGCAGAAGGCCAAGGGGGTTGCCACACTGGACATCGCCAAGCGACTGCTCGATTACGGTCTGCACCCACCCACGGTCTACTTTCCGCTGATCGTTAGCGAGGCGCTGATGACCGAGCCAACGGAGACGGAGAGCAAGGAGACGCTGGACAGTTATGTGGCGGCAATGGAGGAGATCGCCAGGGACGCCGTTGAGAACCCCGAGGTGTTACACAGCGCTCCCCACAATACGCCGGTCAGACGGTTAGACGACGCCAAGGCCTTCAGGGAGCTGGACGTTCGCTGGGAGATGAAGGGGCAGAAGAAGTAGCGGGCCCGGGCGTTTTGTGCCATAGTTCGCGGTTGAGGAAGCTGTAGCTTGAGTGAGAAAGACATAGTCATAATAGGAGGCGGGCCCGGCGGGTATGTCGCGGCGATTCATGCTGCTCATTTGGGTGCTCAGGTGGCCCTGGTTGAGAAGAACAGGCTGGGCGGCACCTGTCTCAATTGGGGGTGCATACCTACCAAAGCACTGGTCCGGAGCGTCGAGGTGCTCCTGGAGGCAAAACGGGCAGACGAGTTCGGAATAGAGATCGGCAGCATCAAGGCTAACCTGCCCCGGATCATGGCACGCAAGAGGGGCATCGTTGATAAACTGGTGTCCGGGGTCGAGCAGTTGATGAAGGCAAACAAGATCAGCGTGTACAGAGGAGCGGGACGGATCATGTCTCCCCATCTGGTCAAGGTCGATGATACTGAGATAGCGACCAGGAAGATCATCATTGCCACAGGGTCCGAGTCATCTCCCCTTCCCGTCGACGGGGCGAACCTGCCGGGAGTGCTCAGCACTGACGACATACTCGAACTGGAAGAGCTCCCCGAGAGCCTTGTGGTTATCGGGGGCAGCCATGTGGGCGTTGAGTTCGCCAGCATCTTCAGTGCGCTGGGGACCAAGACCACCATTGTGAAGAGGCGCCCTCTTTTACTGGAACCGGTGGATGAGGAAGTCGGCCGCCGTTTTGCTCAGGGCTTGTCAAGACAGGGCATTCAGGTCATAATCGGGGCTGCCGTTAAGTCGATCAAGCGGCAAGGCGGACTTCTCAAGGTGGTATGGGATACGCCGGAGGGAGAGCAGGGAGTGGAGGGGCAGGCGGTTCTTATGGCCACCGGTCGTCGGCCTTATAGCGCGGGGCTGGGCCTGGAAGAACTCGGAGTGAAGATGGAAGCCGGAGCTGTCCTGGTCGATGATTGCCTGGAGACGAACATAGAGGATATCTATGCCATCGGGGATGTTCTGGGCAAGCATATGCTGGCCCATGTTGCCTCCTATGAGGGTGAGATAGCTGCTGAGAATGCCTTGGGCGGGAGGCGTCGGGCTGATTACCAGGCCGTACCGACCTGTGTGTTTACCGTTCCTGTGGTGGCGGGTGTGGGCATTACCGAAAAGGAAGCTAAGGAGAGAGGGATTCCTCACAAGGTCAGCAAGTTTCCGTTCCTGGCCTGTGGCCGCGCTGTGGCCATGGATGAGACGGCCGGCATCGTCAAGATGATCTGCCATGCCGAGAGCGGCAAGGTTCTGGGCCTGCACATCATGGGGCCACATGCCGACGATCTTATCGCCGAGGGAGCTCTGGCCGTAAGGCTGGGGGCAACAGCGCGCGATGTCGCACATACCATCCATGCTCACCCCACCCTGCCTGAGGCGGTGCAGGAGACCGCCATGGGGCAACTGGAGGGCTCGATCCATTTCGGAAGGTCATAGGAGGTAGCCCATGTATGCAGAAGAAGAAGGCAGCGACTCGCTAGCTCAGGAGGGGCCGGGCCTGACGTCCAGGATAGTTTGTCTGGCAGACTACCTGGGAACGGTGGCCTACGACCGGGCACTGAAGCTGCAGGAGACGCTGATGCTGGCCAGAGCCCGAAGAGCCGTCACGGATGTCCTCCTCCTTCTACAGCATCCAGCCGTACTCACCGTAGGACGCTTCAGAGGCGAAGAAGACATAGTGGTCCCGCCGGAAACGCTGGCCCGGGAGTCGATGACCGTGGTTCATACCAATCGGGGCGGCGGCGTCACGTATCACGGGCCGGGACAGCTGGTGGGCTATCCTATAATCAGTCTCAAAGAACGAAGCCTGGGGGTGCGGGAGTACATCTCCAAGCTGGAGGCCACCATCATACGGCTACTGGCTGACTTCGGTATCCGGGCGTACCGCGACTCCGAGTACCCCGGAGTCTGGGTCAACGGTGAGAAGATCTGCTCGGTTGGCATACGGGTCAGCCGTGGGGTCACCGCGCATGGTTTCGCCCTGAACGTAAACACCGACCTCCGTCACTTCGAGTACATTAATCCCTGCGGGCTCAGCGACAAGGTGATGACGTCCATCTCCAAGGTGTTGGGATATCGCGTGGAAGTCGAGGCCGTGATAAAACCTCTGCTTGATTCCTTCTCTGAGACCTTTGGCCTGCAAATCGAACGGGAACACAAGAAATGCCTGGCTATAATAGACGGCCTGAGTGGCTGAAGCTGAGCCCGTTCGACGCCGCCGGGCTGGCCGGCATGAGAAAGCTCACCCGCGGGCTCAAGCTGCATACAGTTTGCGAAAGCGCGCGCTGTCCCAACCGGCAGCAGTGCTTTGCTCAGGGTACCGCCACCTTTATGATCCTGGGCAACACCTGCACCCGCAGTTGTACGTTCTGTGCGGTGGAGACGGGACAGCCTGGTCTGCCCGATCCTTGTGAGCCCGAGAACATCGTGGCAGCGGTGACAGAACTGCAGCTCAAGTACGTTGTGATCACTTCCGTCACCAGGGACGACCTCCCCGATGGCGGCTCTGCCCACTTTGCCCGAACGATCGAGGCCATCCGACGCCATGACGACACGATCATGGTCGAAGCCCTCATTCCCGATTTCCAGGGCTCTCTCTCGGCCTTGAAGTGCGTGACAGATACCTCCCTGGGAGTCCTCAATCACAACGTGGAAACCGTGCCCCGGCTGTATCCCGAGGTCCGCCCCCAGGCGGAGTACAGGCGGTCGCTTGAGCTTCTCAGGCAGGCCAGGGCGTTCAGGCCCGGTCTAGTGACCAAGTCCGGCCTCATGCTGGGACTGGGCGAGACTCGGCAGGAGGTCATTGAGGTCATGTCCGACCTCAGGCAGGTTGAGTGCGAACTGCTGACCATCGGTCAGTACTTACAGCCTTCGCTACAGCATCATAAGCTGGTCAGGTACGTTGCCCCTAAGGAGTTCGAGGAGTATGCCAGCATGGGGAAGCGGATGGGCTTCCGCTATGTGACATCGGGGCCTCTGGTGCGCAGTTCTTTTCATGCGGCTGAGACGTATCTGCTGGCTACGGGAGAAGCTGTTCGTTAGGTCGAAACGGCGTCCGCCATAGGGGTCGTGTGTCTGGCAGGCCTGCGTGTGTGTATACGGGCTGGCCGTCTCTGCGGAGGAGTTCGCCGGCCGGTCTTTGACATCCAACTGTGCGGGTGCTAACATCTCGTTGGTTCTGGCTATGGGAGGTATGGTGCTCTGCTTCACCGGTGCAATCACGGTGCTTTCAAAAGACATCAAGATAAGGAGGACATTATGGCGTACGAGAACCTGATCGTGGAGAAAGAGGAGCATGTTGGCATAATCACCTTGAACCGCCCGCCGGCGAATGCGATGAATCTGGCTGTGCTTGAGGAACTGGATGCGGTATTCACCGAGTGGGAGAAGGACAAGACAGTGAGGGCCGTAATCATCACGGGCGCGGGTGAGAAGGGGTTCTCGGCGGGGTTTGATCTGAAGACGGCCGGCACGCCGGAGGGCGAGAAGGCAATGTGGCGGGGACAGGAGGTGTTCAGTCGCATCGAGAGATTCCCTAAGCCGGTAGTCGCTGCCCTGAATGGCTTTGCCCTGGGGGGTGGCTGTGAGCTGGCGATGTCCTGTCACTTCAGGATAATGGTCAACTCCGAGCGCGTGGTGGCGGGACAGCCCGAAGTCAACGTCGGCATCATACCCGGTTGGGGCGGCACCCAGCGGCTGCCCAGGCTGGTGGGCAAGACCAAGGCGCTGGAGATGATGCTGCTCGGCACCAGGATCAATGCGCCCGAGGCTTTGAGCATCGGGCTTATCACCAGAATGTCCGAGTCGGGCAAGGTGATGGACGATGCCAGGGAGTTGGCCGGGGCTCTGGCCAAGAAGGCACCGGTTGCTGTGCAGGTGATCCTCGATGCGGTCAGCCGCGGACTTGAGATGAGCATTGACCAGGGAATGAAGATAGAACTGGAAGGCTCTCAACGGGTACAGAAGACGAAGGACGCCGTCGAGGGCATCATGGCGTTTGTGGAGAAGCGGGAGGCTGTCTTTAAGGGTGAGTAGTCTGCTGTGCAGGAAGCACTGTTGCCTGGTCATTGACAGGAGCCCCGATGCATCGGGGCCACCAAGCAATGCTACATGGGTGGCGCTGCGTTGCCGCCTGCCGTAATACAGCAACGCAATGTTAACAGTAGGCAAAAGGAGGGTCATGGCATGAACGTGGAAGACATCAAGAAGATTGCGGTGATGGGAGCCGGTGACATGGGTCACGGCATCGCCGAGGTGGCGTTGCTGGCCGGATACAAGGTGACCATGCGGGACATCGAGCAGCGATTTGTGGACAAGGGACTGTCCAGGATCAGGGAGAGCCTGGATAAGCTCGTGGAAAAGCAGAAGGTCACCGAGGAGAACAAGAGGACGATGCTGGGCAACATCGAGACATTCGTCGATATCGCCGAGTCCGTCACCGACGCCGACTTTGTTATCGAGGCGGTTCCTGAGATCATGGACCTCAAGAGGCAGGTCTTCGAGGCGATCGATGCAGCCGCTCCCGCACATGCCATACTGGCCACCAACACGTCCAACATGAGCGTCACCGAGATCGCCGCGGCCACCGGGCGACCTGAACAGGTGGTGGGCATGCACTTCTTCAACCCGGCCGTCCTGATGAAACTGGTTGAGGTCATAAAGGGCGAAAGGACAGGTGAGGAGACCATGCAGGCGGCGTATGACCTGGCGCTGAAGCTGAACAAGGTGCCGGTCAGAGTCGAGAAGGACTCCATCGGGTTTGTCTATAACCGGATCAACGCCCCGACGGCGATCCTGCTCCGGCATATAGTAGAGAAGGGCATCGCTGCCCCTGAGGAGATCGATGCCCGGATGAAGAAGGTGGGCATGCCCATGGGGCCGTATGAACTGATGGATTATGTGGGGCTGGACGTGGCTTACTATGGCGCGCTCTATTTTGCTGACAGGCTGTCCCGTGATTACGAGCCAGCTGGCTGGCTGAAGGCCAAGATCGACGCCGGCGAGCTGGGTAAGAAGACGGGTAAGGGCATCTATGACTGGTCTAAGGGCCGACCGGAGATAGACCTGAGCAAGGCCAAAGAGGATTTCGACCCCACGGCCCTGATCGCCATTCAGGTCAACGAGGCGACCAAGCTGCTTGAAGAGGGAGTGGTCAGGAGCGCGGAGGAGATCGACAAGGCCATGGTTAATGGAGGTGGCGCAGGCTTCGGTCCCTTCCAGCTTGCCAGAGGAATAGGCTATGACAAGCTGGCCAAGTTGTGCGAGGATCTTGCCGGCAAATATGGCGTATCGGTGTTCAAGCCTACCGAGACGTTGAAAAAGGGAAACATCTGAGAAGAGCCGCAGGATGGGCCCCGATGACTGGACCAGACCGGCGGCCTGCATAATAGGATTGCTGTCCTGGAAATTCTCCTCCACTAATACCTCGCACCGGGCGTGCTACCGCGCCCCCACGCCTACCGAACCGTCTCGTGGCATATCCATCGACGCCTGGCAGGCCAGTATGGCGGGTTTCTTGCAGGCGCGGGAGGATGATAGAATATTAGGCGAGGCCTCGGAAAGCGCATGGCACGTGACTAACGGTGCTGACGAATCGTGCGCATGCGCTCCGGGAAGGCGGCTGTAACGACGACGGATTTTTGTCTTCTGGCTGTAATGGGCCATACTGATGCAGAATCGACGGCTGATCAAGCGGCGAGACGACATGATGATAGGTAAGAAGCTTCTGCTGGCCTTAGTGCTGACACTGGTGGGCATACTGGTGTCAGGTTCGCTCCCCGCGTCCGGCGGGTACGATCCCGGGCCCGTAGTATCGTTGATCGAGGCCCGAAGGATGCTGGAGCAGGATCTTCTGCCTATGGCTGGAGCCGGCTTTGTCGGCATCGCCTATTCGGAGGAGCGGGACGAGGTCGTGGTCTTTGTTGAGGACGAGCAGGCGAGGCAAATGGTGCCCTCCTGGTTTGAAGGCTACGCCGTCCGAACCGAGGTTACGGGCAGAATCGAGGCGCTCTCAACGCAGGTGACGGAGCCCATAGCGGGCGTCAGCGAGGATAGGCAGAACAGGGTCAGACCGTTGGTGGGAGGAACGAGCCTGTCAGCCTACGTTGCCCAGGGTGGCCTCATATACCAGTATGCCGGCACTCTGGGCATGGTGACCTATGACGGCAAGATTCTGTCCAACGCGCACGTCATAGCCATGGAGCCGCGTACCGAGAACTTCCTTAAGCCAGGGACGCCTGTGATCCAGCCGGGAACCGGCGACAGGGGACGGTTAGGCAGCCGGGTCGGCGAACTGGAAGCGTATATACTCATTGACTTTGATCCTGATGCCAGGAACTACGCCGATGCCGCCATCGCCACCATTGATAGCGTCGTTGACGCATCTCCCGGCGAGCAGTTTGCTGAGGAAGGCAATTACTGGATTGCGGGATGGACAACCGTCTCCAGGGGCGACACAGTGCGGAAGTCCGGACGGACGACGGGGGTAACCAGCGGGCAGGTGACTCACACCAACGCTTCGTTTTTTGTCAAGTATGGCGAACAGTCAGCCTACTTTGCAGACCAGATTGTCGTGTCTCAGGAGGAATGGTCGTTCGCGGGAGCCGGAGATTCAGGGTCGGCGGTGGACAGGGACGGAGAATTCGTGGGCCTTGTCTTCGCCGGGTCCGAAACCCATGCGGTGATCAGTAAGGCGGAGCACATTATGGCGGGACTCGGCGTTGTACTTGATGCTCCGGAATACGTTAGCTACCTGACCTTATCCAGCACCGTCGGTGGCTCGGTAACCGAGCCTGGCGAGGGGGTGTTCCCCTATGATGAGGGGGCAGTCGTTGATCTTGTCGCCGAACCTGCCGAAGGGTTCCGGTTCGTGCAGTGGACAGGCGATGTGAGCACCATCGACGACATCGAATCTGCGGAAACCACGATAACCATAGCTGATGACTATTCGGTGACCGCCAGCTTCGCACCGCTGCCCGGACTCTGTAGCCTTGTCGTCTCCAGTACCGCTGGTGGGTCAGTGACCTGGCCGGGCGAGGGAGTGTTCACCTTTGAGGTTGACTCGCTGGTGGACCTTGCTGCTCAGCCGGATGAGGGACATCGGTTTGTGGGTTGGACCGGCAACGTCACCACCGTTGACGATGTCGAGAGTGCTGAAACCACGATCGGCATGGCCGGCAACTACTCGATTACCGCCAGCTTCGAACTGATAGTCGGTCTCTATAACCTCACCATCTCCAGCACCTCCGGCGGCGCGGTGACTCGTCCTGGCGAGGGGACCTTCGTCCGCGCTGGCGGAACCGTGGTCGAACTCGTTGCCGAGCCTGAAGAGGGATACCAGTTCGTGAGGTGGAGCGGCGATGTGGATACAATCATCGATGTTAATGCTGCCCGGACCTCTCTCACCATGCATGATTCCTATTCAGTCACGGCCCGGTTTGAGACGTGGCTGGAGCCTGTTGCCGTGTTGACGGTCACCAGCACGGCCGGCGGCTCGGTGAAGACTCCGGGTGAGGGTGAGTTCCTATCTACTCTGGGCAGCGAGGTGATGCTTGTGGTCGAGCCCGAGAAGGGTTATCGATTTGTGGGCTGGTCGGGCGATGCGGATACGATCGTAGATATCACTGCCACCTCGACGATCATCATCACCGACAGCTCATACTCCATTGTTGCCGGCTTCGAGAGAGTAAGCTCCAGTTGCTGCGCCGCTACCGCCGCCTACGATACACCGATGGCGGAGGAACTGGTCATTCTGCGCGAATTCAGGGATGAATACCTGGTCACCAACCCGCCGGGGCAGGCCTTCACGGATTTCTACTACGGGATCAGCCCGCCCATAGCCCGGTTCATTGTCTCACGTCCGGCACTGAAGTACCTGGTGCGGACCGCGCTGTTGCCGGCTGTGGCCGTGAGCAGTCTGCTTCTAGATACCACTGTGGCTCAGAAAGCGGCTGTGGCGGGCCTGGGAGTGCTTGCCTCTGTGGCACTGGCTGCCTGGGCAGCAAGACGAAGGACTCAAGCCCCGAAACACATCTAAGGGCCGAGCGACCGGAGGGGAGCGGTCCTGCCCTTGTGGCGCAAGACAAGGCAGTTGGTGAGGCGGCACACCGCACTGCGTGTTGTCAGCAGAGGAGGTACTGGGGCTGGCGGCGACGATACTGTGCTAGAATCTCAAACCATGAAAGGCTCGCACTATGTTGTTCGCCCCATGGAGCAGGAGGATATTCCGCATGTAGCCCGGATCGACAGAGAGGCATTCCCCGGCGAATGGGTGTTTCGCTCTCAATCTGCCTATAAGCGGGACCTTGACAATCCATCTGTCCGTCATGTGGTGGCCTGCAGGGTGGGGGCGGCGGAGGAACCAGAGAGAGAGACGACTAAGAAAGCGCCCTGGTTCAAACGGCTGTTCAGATCTGAGCGTGGCAATGATGCAGCAGAACACATAGTCGGCTTCTCCGGCTTCTGGATGCTAATGCGGGAGGCTCACATCATCGCCATCGGGGTGAGAGATGGTCATCGACGGCTGGGCATTGGGGAAGGCCTGCTCATCGCAACCATCGAACTCGCCCAGATGTTGAATGCCGATGTGGTTACCCTGGAAGTGCGCGCATCCAACGAGACGGCGCAGGCGCTGTATGAGAAGTATGGCTTCCAGGTTAAGGGCAGACGCCTGAGGTACTATTCGAGTGATGGTGAGGACGCCATAATCATGAGCACCGATAGCATTACCGCCATGCCGTTTCAGACATCGTTTCAGGAATTGGGGAGAGGCCACGCCTGGAGACACCCCGAAATCCTTGTGCAGGTCGGCTAAGCGTACTTGTCGAGGATGGCCTTGAAGAGGAATCGACGACAAACTCCAGCCGCTGCCTGTCGGCAGCAAAGGTGGAGAGCTTGATGGATCTGGACAGGCCCGGCAGCGGCCATGCTCTTGTGCGCGCTGCCGATGATGAAATCGGCCCCCATCTCTTCCATATTCACAGGCATTCTGCCCACAGAATAAGCGCCGTTAAGCATATACGGGACATCGTATTCGCGGGCGACCTCCCCCGAAGCCCGGGCATCAGGGAGGTTGCCGTAGTTTCCGTCCGGATAGGTCAGCAGTATCAGCCTGGGGGAGTGTCGTTCTATGAGCGGCGCATATTGCCTGACGTCGACGGTGAAGTCCGGGTACCCTGAGTGGGGCACCTCCAGGACGTTCAGTTCGGCCCTTTCCGCAGCTACGACCGTCGTGTAGTGCCTGTTGGCATCAACAAGAATCGAATCGCCGGGCCTGGCCAGCGCATGCATGACCATGAACTTGGCTTCCCTGGCCCCGTGGGTTATGGTGGCAACATCTGATCCCAGGAATTGAGGCAGAAGCTCCTGAACAAACTCCCGAATCGGCGGGTTGCTGATGCTGCACAAACTGCCCTGGCAGAAGTCACACACCGAATACCCGTCCCCGAACTCCACCAGGGCCTCCCTGGCAGCATCGGTGAGCAGGCCGCCCGTCTGCAAAGCCATGAGATTGATGAGCCTCTTGTGCTGCCTGCGCAGACTCAGGAGTCTGTCCAGGTTTCGGTGAAACTGGCCTTTGCCCTGGACTTGATCTCACCGGTATCGAAGATCATGATGCTATGCAGGAGTACAACCCGGGGGGAGCATGTCGTTCCATGCTCGCGTCGCCGGGCTAAGCTGGATCCGAGCGATCGCCGGCGGTATCCTCCAGCCTCTCAACCTCAATAGTGCATTTCGTGACCAGTGCTGCGATTGCCCCCAGCGCAGCCAGCACAGGCGCCGCCAGCACCGTGGCCGCAGCCACCGGAACACCTACTGTCAGCGGGATGTCTATCAGAGGCCGCCCCTTGTGTATCAGGCGAACGCGTCTGATATTGCCCTGGTGTATCAGTTCCTTGATCTTCTCGACCACCTCGCTCCCCTCCACAGTGAACTTCTCGCTCGTCATTGTCCTTGACCTCCGTCGGCGTGTTTCACACTGCGCCTTTCGATGTTCTCAGGTAGACTTGCAGATAGCGTCTCAGCATATCCAGGGCTGCTTCAGTTGCCTGTCGCTTGTTCTCCTCACGATCTCCCGTGAAGACATGTTTCTCAGTCAGGGTCTCATCTTCGGCAACCATCCCCAGGTAGAACAACCCTGCCGGCTTATCTGCAGTGCCTCCTCCCGGCCCGGCAATGCCCGTAGCGGAGATGCATATATCCAGGCCCAGGAGTTCCCTGCCACCTCGAGCCATCTCCAGGGCTGTCTGCGAGCTCACCGCGCCATGATTCTCTATAGTGGTCCTCTTTACCCGGAGCAGAGAGATCTTCACCTCGTTGCTGTATGCGACCAGTGAGCCCCTGAAGTAATCCGAGCTGCCGGCAACACCGGTTAGCCTGTCGGCTATCCTGCCGCCTGTGGCTGACTCGGCCGCACCGATGGTCAGGGCCCTGCCGTCCCTGGCCTGGCATTTCCTGACGAGGGCGGCGATTTCCACCTCCATATTCGCCATTGCCGGCAATTTTAGCACATCCCCCTGCTGCGATTTCAGCAGTGATCGATATCAGCGACACGATCACGTATCCCGGTACCGTCGGGGGCTCCCGTCGGCCACCTCTGCCTGTTGGGGGCAGAACTGATTGCCGAGCATATGCAGCCCGAGATGGGGATAGTCACCCATGCCGGCATGGCCGTGTGGCGGATCAAATCCCGGGAGGCGGCAGGTCAGTTAAGTGAGGAGATTGATGCCAGAGTCATCGCGGCCAGGGGTTGATGGAGTTCAACCTGGCGCAAATACAATGAGGACTTCCTGGCAACGACATATTCTCCCGGAGGGTTGCCCCTCAAGTATCGTCTGCGCTGGAGAGTTTCACTTCCGTGTTCGGGATGGGAACGGGTGGTGCCACTCCGCTAAGGTCACCAGAAAGCCCTCTCCGTAAGTATAACTGAGTCCGGAGGAGTTATGCAAGTTGCCGTGC
>Ga0209498_1001039_pt1 | contig 17052 bp, 11 predicted proteins | sample WalLakDeSediment_FD_184131 | JGI IMG/M metagenome (GOLD analysis project Ga0209498, IMG submission 184131) | Lake sediment microbial communities from Walker lake, Nevada to study Microbial Dark Matter (Phase II) - Walker Lake 11/02/13 Deep... | ecosystem: Environmental > Aquatic > Freshwater >... | reverse complement strand
GAAAAATAGGAACACTATGATCTCTTACTACATAAAAATTGCACTCCGCAACCTGACGCGGAACAAACTATTTTCATCAATCAATATTTTCGGTCTCGCAGTGGGTCTGACCGGATTCATCCTGATAACGCTCTGGGTACAGTATGAGCTGAGTTACGACCGTTTTCATGAGAACAGAGAAAAAATCTATCGCATCAGCGTTACTATGGAGACAAACGGTCAACTGGAGAAGCTTGCAATGTCTCCGCCGGGATATGGACCCGGATTAAAAAATAATTTTGCCGTGGCCGAGAACTTCGCTCGTATCTTACCCTGGCAGCCTGTGACAATAACTGCAGATGAAAGGAGATTCAGTCAGAGCATTTACTTCACCGACGGATCGCTCTTTGAGTTTTTCTCGTTCCCGATCGTGCTTGGAGATACCGAAAACATACTGCGTGATCCGTTCACCGCGGTGTTGTCCGAAAACGCGGCCCGGAAATATTTTGGCGATGAAAATCCGATCGGACAGGTTCTTAACTTCAACGATCAGTACGATGTGACCGTCACCGGCGTTTTCAAAGATATTCCCGGGAACTCTCACATACGATTCGATTTCCTGATCTCATTAAGCACGATGGAAGATGAGTCATTAATGGGTCCGGGAGCGCTTGATGTTTATTACTCTGCCAACTTTTATACGTATTTGTTATTCCGTGAAGGGACTTCTCCAAAAAACATCGAAGAATACTTGCCAGCTTTTCTTGATCAGTACGCAAGCGATGAACGATCGTTGATGTTCAGACCGTTCTTCGAACCGCTCACGGATATTTATTTGTACAGCGATACAAAATACGCAGCGGTCAACGGGGATATCCGGTATGTATACATTTTCTCCGGGATCGCAGCCTTGATCATTTTTATTGCTGCGATCAATTTCATGAATCTCACCACTGCACGGTCGATGCACCGCGCACGCGAAGTCGGTATCCGAAAGGTCTCGGGAAGCGACCGTTTTTCGTTGATCCGGCAGTTTCTCGGAGAATCCGCCATATATTCTATCGTGGCATGCATATTTGCGCTCGTTTTCGTTGAACTGATGCTTCCGTCCTTCAGATCACTTGCGCAATTACCCGCATCGGTTCATTACATGGGCAATCCCGGATTTATCGCATCCATTTTTGCGGTCGCAATTCTGATCGGATTACTCTCCGGTTGCTATCCGGCATTATACCTGTCGGGTTTTCAGCCGGCACACATTCTAAAAGGTGCTTTTCATGCCGAACGGTCTCAAACACGTATACGCAAAGCGCTCGTGGTATTTCAGTTCTCGATCGTGATCGGATTGATATTCGCAACGATGACAATATATTTTCAGATGAGGCATTTTCAAACAATCGATATCGGGTACGATAAGGAGAATCTGTTATTCTTTCAGACCACAACGCCATCTATTCAGAACCGGATGGAGGAATTTAAAAACGAGTTGCTGCGCCATCCATCGGTGTTGTATGCATCCTCAACTCATCGGGTCATCGGTAATGTCTACGGCGGCTGGAGTCTCAGGCTTGACCCCGGTACCAGATACGACGTCACCGCTCTTTATGCCGATGAAGATTTTTTCGATACGTTCGGTCTCGAAATGAAATCAGGACGAAGCTTTGATTCGGCATTTCAAACCGATCGAACCGAAGCCATCATTATCAATGAAACGGCATCGGCAAGAATCGGTCTCTCCGATCCGATCGGTGAAAGAGCGGAACTGGAACAGGTCCGAACAGGGAACATCATCGGTGTGGTGAGGGATTTCAACTTTGAGTCTCTGCATGTCAGCCCGGTACCGATGGTGATTACAAATTTTCCGAATGATCGGTTCAGACAATATATGAACGTGCGCATCGCCGGGAACGATGTACCGGGCGCTATTGAACATCTGAAAAATACCTGGAGTGCCTTTGAGTCTGAAATACCCTTTTCATTCCGGTTTATGAACGAATACCACAATATTTTATATCGCAACGAAGAACGGACCGCGAAAATCGTTCTTTATTTCGCGATATTTGCAGCCATACTCGGCAGTCTCGGATTGTTCGGATTATCTGCATTTGCAGCAGAGCGCCGCACCAAAGAGATGGGTATACGAAAATCACTCGGCGCAGCAGTCCCGCAGCTTGTGACGTTACTGACGTGGGATTTTATCAAACTCATTCTGATTGCAAACGTAATCGCATGGCCGTTTGCATGGTTTGTTATGAACAACTGGCTGGAGAACTTTGCCTACAGAATTTCTCTTGAGCCGTGGTTATTCGCGCTCGTCGCCGTTGTCTCCACGATAATTGCAATTGCAACGGTGAGTTTTCAGGCGGTGCGGGCTGCGGTCGCGAACCCCGTGGAGTCGTTGCGGTATGAATGAGCAGGGGGTATGGCGCAAAGAGCAAAGCGTAAATGGAATGTAAAGAATATGAGAGGATTTTAAAAAAAATATTGGGAATTATAATTCCATTATGCTAAGCATTTTGGAATTACAGATTCCAATAATATGGAAATGGGAATATAAACACATAGAATATTCGTACCGAAAACAGTACGTAGACCATAGAACAAATTGCAGTGTAAAAATAGCAACGTACATAGTGACCGCTTTGCGCCTTGCTCTGTGCGCTATGCACCTTTTGAGGAAAGAAAGTCCAAACTAATTACCGGGAGGTTTACAATGCTCAGAAAATACTTTCTCATCGGTTTTCGTTCGTTGCGACGCAGACCCGTCTATACCATTCTGAATGTACTGGGACTGGCTATCGGTATGACGGTCTGTATACTTGTCGGTTTATATGTTCATAACGAGCTGCAATTCGACCGGTTTCATGAAAACGCCGACAGGATTGTCCTGATTGGACGCGAATCCACTTTTTGGGGAAGAAGTACTGCAACGCCATATCCTCTCAAACATACACTCGAGGACGAGGTTCCCTCCGTTGAAATTGCAACACATTTCCGGAGTCAACCCACTCGTCTAACAAATGAGTCCCGGGAATTTGGCGATGATTTTCAGATTATACACGGAGAACCGTCGTTCTTTACAATGTTTACGTTCAATCCGGTGATAGGCGATCCGGTCGCCGCTTTAAATCATATTGACGGCATTATAGTAACAGAAAACACCGCCCGGAAATTTTTTGGAGATAGCGATCCTTTCGGCAAAACGCTTCTGCTTAATGATGAACCGGTAACCGTACTCTCTGTTATAGAAGATCCGCCTCTGGGTTCAACTATACAATTCGATGTCATTGCTTCAGTCGATCGGCTTCCGGATACACAACGCATACCGGATGGTTGGAGATCACATATGTATTATACGTACGCCCTGCTCAAAGAGCGCGTCGAAATGGATGTACTCGAATCACAAATTTACAGAGCACTCGATCCGCATTTTGAAAACGAACCTCCCGTAACGTTTGCCATCCCGTTAACCTCAGTATACTTATCCGATGTGCACCGGGCGGATGGATTCCGGGGCGACGTGAAGTATCTCTTTATCTTCGGTTTTGCAGCTTTATTCGTTCTGATCATTGCCGGTATTAATTATGTCAATCTCGCTACGGCACAGGGTATGAAACGGGCGCTTGAGGTTGGAATCCGGAAGACTCTCGGAGCAACCCGGAAACAACTTGCACTCCAATTTTTAACCGAGTCGGTGCTTGTTACTCTCGTCTCGCTTGGTCTGGCAATTTTTCTTGCCGAAGCAGTATTACCGGCATTTAATTCTCTTTTTGAAAAAGAACTTGTATTATTTCATCACGGATGGGCTATCACCGCTTTATGCATGTTTGTTATTTTTATCGGGATAGTCTCCGGATCGTATCCGGCATTTTTCCTGTCGAGATTCGAGCCGGTTCGTGTTATCTATGGAAGAAAACCAACTACTACGAAAACCGGACGCGATCTGTTGAGAAAATCACTTGTCGTTCTGCAGTTCGCAGTCTCGTTTCTTTTAATGATCGGTGTAAGCGTGATTTATTATCAATTGCACTTTATACAAACCAAGGATCTCGGTTTCGATGGAAACTATGTAGCGTTGGTTAATTTACCCGATCGGCAACTTTGGAACTTACGTGAACAGGTACGTGAACGCACGATTGAGCACCCGTCAATAATCAATGCAACTATATCAGCAGCAACTCCGGGACGTTTTCGCATTACACTCGGACTTAAACCCGAACAGATTTCACCTCATATTGAAACCGACAAAGAAACAATTCAATTTCAACCTGCAGTTGTCGATCCGTCGTTCATCGAAACATTAAGTATGCGGATAATTGCAGGTAGAAATTTTTCACCCGACCTTCAAACCGATATCGGACGCGCACATATTCTTAATGAAACCTTCGTCCGGGAATTAGGATGGACGCCGGAAGAAGCAATCGGAAAGTCGTTCGGTATTGATGAAACAGACGGGGAAATTATCGGCGTGGTTGAAGATTTTCATCTTACCTCGTTACATCACGAAATACGACCGGTTGTATTTCAACTCCATGAAGGAGCCGGATGGTGGTCGCAGGGAATTCTTTCCGCTCGAATAGACCCGGAAAATGTACGCGGAGGGATCGACCACATAGAGACAACACTCTCCGGGTTTGCGCCCGGAATGCCGTTCGATTATCGCTTTCTCGACGATTCGCTCAGAGCAGCATACCGGACAGAGGAACGATTACGACAAATCGTCTCGTCGTTTGCACTGCTGTCGATCTTCATCGCTTGTCTTGGGTTGTTCGGACTCGCCGCTTTTATTGCTGAACAACGTACGAAAGAAATCGGCATACGTAAAGTGCTTGGAGCATCCGTAACGAACATAATCGTTTTACTTTCGAAAGATTTTACAAAACTTGTTATTATTGCTATTATATTTGCAGCACCCGTCGGATATTATGTAATGGGAAAATGGTTGGAAGACTTCGCGTACCGGATCGATTTAAGCTGGTGGATATTTACATTAGCGGGTTTTATACTTCTCATTACTGCAATTGCTACGGTGTGTGCGAAGGCAATGAGGGCGGCAGTGGCGAATCCTGTAGATTCATTGAGATATGAATGAAAGTATGTGAAAATTGAAACATGATACGGCAAACGGATAAAACGTCTCCCATCTCACGTTTGACGTTTGCCAAAATGGAGAAACGATGATCATCAACTACATTAAAATCGCTTTTCGAAATATCGCTCGCAATAAGGGTTATACATTCATCAATGTAGCCGGTCTATCGGTCGGTCTGACAGTTTGCTTTTTGATTATACTTTTCGTACGCGCGGAATTGAGCGTCGACCGGTTTCATGAGAATTCGGAGCGGATATACAGGATCGTCAGTATTCCCGAAGAAAGCGGTTTTATTCGTATATCGCCGATGATGCCGCCTTTGCTCGGTCCGCTTCTTGCTGCCGAACTCCCGGAGATACAACAGTACGTGAGATTTTATCACGCGAACGATGTTCTCATCCGGACGGAGGAATCGACGGACGCAGCCGGATCGAAGCAATTTTACGAAGATAAATTTGTGTTTGTCGATTCAACTTTCTTTGATGTATTTTCATTTACGTTAGTCCGCGGCGATATCGCACATGTATTAAATCAACCTTTTTCCGTCATCTTCACGGAATCCAAAGCAAGAAAATACTTTGGTGATGAAGATCCCATCGGTAAAACAATTAGATATGGTGACGGATACGTATTTCGTATAACCGGGATCGTCGAGGACTGTCCGGAACTGTCTACATTGCAATTTAATTTTCTCGCTTCGTTGTTAACACTTAATACAATACAACCTCAAGGAGTGGACCTCAGTTCGTGGGAGGTTTTCTCCTATCCCACATTTCTCCTTCTATACCCGGGTGCAACTCTTACAGCTGTCGAGGAAAAAGCAATTGAGGTAATCCGGAAACATTTTCCCCGTCCTAGTTTAGCGGCACCTAATTTTCAACTTGAACCGCTTAAAGAGATTTATCTCTTTTCCGAAGCGGAACGGCATACCGTTACGGCAGGCAGTATCCGGTATATTTTTATTTTTACAACGATTGCGATTCTCATACTCCTCATAGCGTGCATCAACTATATTAATCTTGCTACCGCCCGCGCCTCGCGCCGGACCCTTGAGATCGGGGTTCGAAAACTCGTCGGTGCCAACCGTTCCCAACTGTTGTGGCAATTCATCGGGGAGTCGGTTATTCTCAGCATCATCGCTTACTTTTTCGCAATTGCACTTGTCGAACTTACTTCAAACGGATTCAGCAACATCGTGCAAAGAACCGTCGGAATAGATTTCCGGAACGATTTTCCTATGCTCCTGATATTATTTCTCTTTACCATAGCAACCGGCGTAGGTGCAGGCAGCTACCCCGCTCTGCTGCTTGCACGGTTCAAGCCGGTCGATGTTTTGAAGAAAATATATGGAACCGGTCCGAAAGGCGCGGGTTTAAGAAAGGGATTGGTTGTATTTCAATTTGCAGTCTCCGGAATTTTGATTCTGAGTACCGTGGTTATTCAGAATCAGCTTGATTTTATAAGACAGAAAAATCTCGGTCTCGAAAAAGAAGGCGTCGTTGTGTTGCCGGTAAAACAGGCGAATCCGGTCAGACAACACGCCGAGGTATTTAAGCATCGCCTTTCGGAAATACCGTATATCGAGCGAGTGTCGATCGCCAGCACGGTACCGACACAGTCTACAAGCAGATTCCGATTACATAGAACGGAGAAAGACGATTATATTCATTACAGTGTTTTCGGTATTGACGAAAATTTCATTGATATATTCGAAATAGAACTGGTTAAGGGGACACCATTTACCGAAGATAATCGGAGAACAGCGGCACTCATTAACGAGACAACTGCAAAAAGTTTAAACTGGGACGATCCGGTCGGAAGAACCGTACAAAGCCCGCTCAGAAAAATCGGAGAACGAACGGTTGTCGGGGTAATCGCAGATTTCCATTTTCAGTCGTTACACGAGATGATCGAACCGGTGATAATGTTCGATGTAAACGATCTGTGGACACGGTATATTGCAGTAAAAATCCATCTTACCGATGTCGAAGCCGTATTAACATCGATAAAAACGGTATGGGATGAGTTTGCCCCCGACTATCCGTTTGAATATTTCTTCCTCGACGACGCATTCGACCGTTTTTACCGCGCCGAGGACAGGTTTGCGGAAATGTTTAATTTCTTCTCGTTCCTTGCCATTTTCATTTCCTGCCTCGGTTTGCTTGGACTTGCAACATATGTGGCGGAGCGACGTACAAAGGAAATAGGGATACGAAAAGTGCTCGGTGCAAGCATCACCGGTATAATCGCTCTGATTGTGAAAGATTTTTTGAAACTTGTAATAATCGCTGTTGTCATCTCAACACCGGTAGGATATTATATAATGAACAGATGGCTCGAAGATTTCGCATACCGGATAGAGATAGGTCTCTGGATATTTGCACTAACATTTATGATTGTGCTTATCATTGCGATCGCAACCGTAAGTTTCCAGACAGTACGGGCGGCAATTGCGAACCCGGTGGAGTCTTTACGATATGAATGAGCATGGAGTAGAGAATATAGAGTTAAGTGTATAAGGAAATAAAAAAGTTATTTAAACTAAAATGACCGGAGTTATAATGATAAAATTGGCCAACATCTTCAAATGGTATTCGAACAAATTCGTCCGCACATATGTACTGCGTGATGTGAATCTTGAAATCAACGAAGGCGAATTTGTCACTATAATGGGACCGTCAGGTGCGGGTAAATCCACCCTTCTTCACATCATCGGTATGCTGGATGAGCATTCCGACGGGGAATATCATTTTCTCGATGAACCGGTGCACAAGCTCACCGAAAAGCACCGATCTGAATTACACAAAAATCACATCGGTTTTGTGTTTCAGAGTTATCACTTAATCGACGATCTTACCGTCTACGAAAATCTCGAAACGCCGCTTCTCTATAAAAAGATCAAATCTTCCGAACGAAAAGCTCTTGTCGCCGATACGCTCGATCGGTTTGGTATTGTAGCAAAGAAGGATCTTTTCCCAAATCAGCTGTCGGGCGGGCAGCAGCAACTGGTCGGGGTTGCCCGGGCAGTCATCACAACTCCAAAGCTGATCCTTGCCGATGAGCCGACCGGGAATCTGAATACAAAGCAGGGCGAGGAAACTATGGAAATGTTTAAAAAATTACACGAAGAAGGCACAACAATCGTGCAGGTCACGCACTCCGAGCGTAATGCAGTGTACAGCGATCGGGTTATCAATCTTCTTGACGGCCGAATCGAATGATAACATACTTTTCATTGATAAAAATTGTATTTTTAAACAGTACACCTCTTAAATAACAACACAACAACAGCATTATCGGATCTTATACATGAAATCAATCAGAAAATTCACCATCGCGCTTATCGCATTGTCTGTTATAACTCTCCTGACGATAACGGCGGTATCGGGTCAAAATCTGAACAGACGTGCGTTTCTCGGTGTTTCGTCGGTTCCATTAACCGATTCACTGCGAACATTGGTACAGTATCCGGCAGGAGACGGTGTATATGTAACAACGATTCATAGCGGCGGTACGGCTCAGAAAGCCGGACTCCGCGAAGGCGATGTCATCATCAAAGTACATGACTCTATCATTACGTCACCGCAAATTCTCAGTCAAATTATGCTTACCATCAATGCGGGCGAGGAATTTGAATTCTCATACTACCGGGACGGTAATGAGATGTTCGCGTCCGCAGTTGCACAAACCTGGCCGGAGCCGGAAGATTATGATAACCGCTATCTCGAAGTACCGTTCGACGGTGGTTACCTTCGGGCAGTGTTATCATTGCCGCGTGATGTACCGAATCCACCGGTTGTGTACTTCGTCCAGGGTATCGGCTGCGGCTCGATCTATTATCTGCAATCGTTTCACCCCTACAAACGAATACCCGAACAATTTGTACAGGAGGGTTACGCGGTATTTTTCATAGAGAAACCGGGTGCAGGTGACAGCAAAGGCACCTCTGCTTGTGCCGAGACAGGCTTCGAGTATGAGTTGAAAGCATTCGAAGAAGGATACAGGTTTCTAAAAACCCTGGAAGGTATCAATACCGATGAAGTAAACATTTTCGGACACTCTTTCGGAGGCATTCACGGACCGATCCTTGCCGAACAATTTCAACCGAAAGCGGTGATCGCGTACGGCACCGGTCTACGCGCCTGGATGGATTACCTCATAGAACTTCGTCGCTATCAGGGTGTATGGCTGGGAGGCGATTACGCCGATATCAACGAGTTGCTGCACGGACTGCGACAAACATATTATCAATTATTTTATAACAATAAATCTCCGCAGGAATTGTTCGAGGAAGAACCGTATCGTACCGTACTGCAGGAGCAGCTCGGATACCAGGGTGAAGGCGAATTGCTTTACGGCCGGCATTATACGTTCCACGTCGAGGCAAACCGGAGAAATCTCGATCTTCATTGGAAAAACACTCACTCGAGAGTACTTGCCATATATGCCGAAGCAGATATTGAAGCCCTCTATCCCTACGATCACGAAAGAATAGCAGAACTTGTCAACCACTATCGTCCGGGAACCGCGGAATTCTGGCTCTATCCGGAAACCGATCATGCACTCATAAAAGTCGGTTCGCTCCTGGACGGCTGGAAAATACGATCCGAAGGCCGATATGCGCAGGCAATGCAGGAGATGTATAATGAACAGGTGATAAAGGATGTAGTTGAGTGGATGAGGAGTGGGAATTAAGGACTATATATATACTCAGGAACAGGGCACAAAGATAGAAACGAAATCCTTGTGAACCATTTTTCCTTTTCTATGGTTTTAGTGATAACAGATAGCCGAGGAAAAAATGATTTATATACTATTGATAATGCTTATGATAACTACAGCTCCAAAACCGGAACCGAAAATAGCCGAAACGACCGGGAAAGAAGAAGCGACGCTCGGTGCGGGTTGTTTCTGGTGCGTCGAGGCAATATTTCAACGGGTAAAAGGCGTGCTGCACGTCGAATCGGGTTACTCAGGCGGGACGGTTACAAATCCAACGTACGAACAGATAACCACAGGAAGAACAGGACACGCCGAGGTTATTCGGCTTGACTTCGACCCGACAATCATCTCATACGAAACAATACTCGAGGTCTTTTGGCATACGCACGATCCTACTACTTTGAACCGGCAGGGCGCCGACGTGGGACCGCAGTACCGTTCGGTGATTTTTTATCACGACGAAAAACAAAAACAGATCGCCGAGGCATCGAAAGAGAAAACTCAAAAAGCGGGACTCTGGGACGATCCGATCGTAACCGAAATTTCACCGTTGATAAATTACTATAAAGCGGAAAACTACCACCAAAACTATTTCAACAATAACCCGAATGCCGGTTACTGTTCGATAGTGATAGCACCGAAGGTTGCAAAATTTAAAAAGGATTTCCCCGATTTATTGAAAGATTGAATCAAAAAGACTCCATGTTTTATGGGAATAAATTTCTTTGAGACCCGGAGTCTTTGTGGTTCAAGAAAAAATAATCAACTCCGCAAACTCTCCAACAGACTGATATAACTTTTATACCGTTCCCGATCGATATCACCCGAAACAAGTGCGTCTTTCACCGCACATTCAGGTTCGTGAGTATGGGTACAGCCGGGAAATTTACAGTTCTTTAAATACACAGTAAACTCATCAAAGTATAAAGCCAACTCCTCTTTCGTAATATCCCAAATCGCAAACTCCCGTATTCCGGGGGTATCCATAATATACCCGCCAAACGGTAATCTGAACATCCGGGCGAAAGTTGTTATATGTTGTCCTTTGCGGATATTCTTTTTTTTGTCTGCGGTCACCTGCAGATCTTGTCCAAACAAGGCATTGATGATCGTCGACTTCCCCGCACCCGAAGGACCCGATAAAACAGTCGTCTTGTCCGCAATAAGCTCCCTGAGCGAATGCATGTTGCGTTTTTCTGTTGCACTGATACATACAACCGGGATACCGAGCGTCCCGGTATATGTACTGAAGTCGTTAAGCACCTGTTCTTCATGACCGAGATCTATTTTATTGATACAGAGAGCGGGCTCGATTTCCCCGATCTCTGCGGCAATAAGATACCGGTCGATTAATGCTTTTTTATATTTTGGTTCGTCGACCGACACGACTATTAAAAGCCGGTCCACATTCGCACCGATGACCTGCTCCATATCTCCGCGTCCGGCCGATCTGCGGGCAAGCTTTGATTTGCGTTCTCCCACGAGTACGATTATGGCTATAGGTTCATTGCTGCCTGATTCTTCAACTGTATCATCCGTTCGGATCCATACAGAATCCCCGACCGCCAGCAGCGATGCATCGGTATTTTGGGTCATTATACTTCTAGAAGGAAAGCATTTATATACAGTCGTATCTGCTTCGCCGCCGACAGGTTCAACTATGCATGTTCTTCCTTCGACAGCGATCACCCTTCCGTTTATCAATCCGGTCGTATCGATTTTCCGCCGCTCGATTTTCGAGGATAGTACTTTTGGATGTATATCGTACTGAGATGATTGCCGGCCTTTCGTTTTATCTTTGAGTGCCCGTTTGATCCTTGATGATCTTGTTTTCCGCTTCGCCATAAATTTATGAGCAGGTTTCTTGGAATTTGTACCTATTTTTGATTACTATATAATTCTCACTGAAAAACTAATATTCACTCCTCGACTCCGCTCGGAGTGACACTTCTGTCAGGCTGAGCGGAGTCGAAGCCTGACTTTTTCAGGAGGAACTATATAATATACATTATCCGGCGAAAAAGAAAATGATCCATAAATTAATGAAATATTCCGTTCGCGAAAGCGATATCGAGACCGTGATAAAAGCCATAACCGAACTACTCGATGGGGTCAGACGAAATGAACCTGCTATTCGATATGAGGTGTACAGAGTGAGGGAGACGAACTCATTCATTCATTATATGAGCTTCCCGGATGAACAGGCCGAACAGATCCACAAGGACGCATCATACATGCACCATTTCACTGAAACCGTTCATCCTTTGTGTACCGATAAACCGACGTTTACCGATCTTGATAAAATTGAGGGGATGACGGGCGGGGAATACGAATAAGACATTATAAAACATCAAAAGGACTTTGTCGTACAATCCTTTCAAAACTTCTTTGCAGGACGTGAGTGTAATCTGAAAAATTCGGCGTCCCGGAGATGGTTTGTTCCGCAGATACGCTTCCCCATCCGATTATATTCCCCTGCTCATTATCCCATATACCGTAATTCGTTTGGAAGAATAATACTTGCCGGGAGTGCGCACGCTCATGCCCCGCATACACCGATCCCTGCGTCGTTTGCACAAATTGCCTGAAAAAATACTGGTCGAGAATTAATACAAACCGCGGAACGGCATCATTATGTTTAATAACGGTTTTTTTGACCGGGGTCAGGATGTGTACCGGGGTATCGCGAACTTCAAATACCGTACTTTTAAACGGATACTTTGTCGGATCAATTTCATCCACAACCCCGAGCACCCGGGACTGTGTGACAAATGAAAGAATTATCCCTGAATTGTCGTTTAAAAACTGATTTTCATATAAACTCGGATGGCTAAACGAGTGGTTCCTGATAACATCGGCAAATGTGTCGTAGTTAATAAAGAGTATCGAAATAGGTTCACTGATTCTGTTTTTTCTGTATTCAGGATCGATATATTGTGTTCGTGAAGATGAGCATCCAAAAAACAGATACGAGGTTAAAAAAAAGATGGCGATATAGGCGATTTTTCGATTATTATTCATAAACATAAGCATTACATTATCCGACGTTAATTAATCCAAAGTAATCTTACAATCCCGAATGTAAGATTACATAGAAATCCCTCCAAAAATATGTAAAATATATTGTACTTCCGAGATGCGTTTACCGCAAAACACTATCGGAGTGGGTTACAATCTATGACTATACATTATAACAAAATTTGGTGATATTAGAAATACCCTGAGCATACATATTTTGATAATGTATGAGGCTACTATCTTCCGTTTCCGTCGAGTTCTTCGATCGATGCCTGTGACGGCTGACGTTCCTCCCGTAATTTTTCGGCAACGCGTTCGTTTTCACGCATGACCCGAAGAACATTGAGACCTGCGATTTTCTTCAGATCCTCTTCCGAATATCCGCGCCGGAGCAATTCCGCAGAGAGATGCGGAAACTTCGACACATCTTCGAGACCCTCAGGTACCGTCGTAATCCCGTCATAATCCGATCCTATACCGATATAGTCCACTCCGATGAGATCGCGTATATAATCGATGTGGTCCGCAACCTGTTGGAGGGTTGATACCGGAGCCGGATTTTGTTTCTGCCACTCCGCAATTTGATTCCGAACCATAGTTTCATTATTCGGATATTCCCGGTTCAGCCTGTTCCGTTCACGATCCAGTCGATCGCTGTATGTTCGGACTTCGTTGGATATAAACGGCGGTACGAACGTAACCATGACAACACCTCCGATGTCGGGTAACCGTTTCAGCACATCGTCCGGAACATTCCGAACATGCCGGGTCACAGTATATGCCGACGAATGTGAAAAAATCACTGGGGCTTCCGCAACATCGAGCACATCATGCATAGTTTTCGGAGATACATGTGAAAGATCGACAATCATGCCGAGGCGATTCATCTCGCGGATAACTTCCCTGCCGAATTCAGTCAGACCGTTATGTACCGGATCGTCGGTGGCCGAGTCTGCCCAATCGGTGTTTCTCCAGTGCGTAATAGTCATATAGCGTGCGCCGAGTTCGTAGAACTGTCGCAGAACAGCGAGTGAATTGTTGATGGAATGTCCGCCCTCCATACCGATAAGTGAAGCTATCTTCCCGTCACGGTGAATCCGCACAATATCGTCGGCGTTGAGAGCAAGTTCAAACGTTTCGGGGTAGCGTTCATTTATCAGATGGACAAAATCTATTTGTTCTTTCGTTGCCTGTACTGCCGTTGCTCCCCGATAATTCGCCGAGACGTATACCGACCAGAACTGTGCACCGACCAACCCATCGCGCAGTCTATCGATATCGGTATGCATCGGCGGATTGACGTTCGACAGGTCACCGGCGAAGTCGAGTTTATCAAGATCGTACTTCACGCGTGCTCTGTATTGCATCGGAACATCGTTGTGTCCGTCGATCAGAGGAACTTCTTTCAATATTGCACGCGCTCTCTCGAGATACTCACCGGCAGCCGGCGGGCCGGCCTGAAGATGGTATGGTGCGCAGAAAAGCATAAAAACAATGACTGTCATAAAATAACATTGTATCCTGTTGATGGTAATACCTGACATCAGTTTCTCCACTACTTGTTTATTATGGATGGAAGTTCGAACTGAATTAATATAACAAACTGCCATCTATATTCAAATTCTTGTTATTATCGCTATCGATTTCTATATTTATTGCATGAATCTAATCCGATACGAATCGGTAGAATGCACCGCTTACCGAGCGCAGACCGCCGATCACCGATTTATTGAAGCTTTCCGGAGGGAAAACCCGTATAATTATACCGTACTCATTAACGATACGAAGATGCATATGAATCAAAAGAATAAACGCAGATTCGACAGCAGAATTTTTGTCGGTATAATATTCATTTTAAAACGATAAAGGAATAACAATATGTCACAGACACGTTCATCTTTCATCACATCCCAATTGGTTATGGGACTTCTCATACTGGGACTCGGTATAATTTTTTCACTGGATCGCCTTGAAATAATCGAAGCGGGAAAGATACTTCGTCTATGGCCTGCCATCCTCGTGGTTTTCGGACTGATGAAACTGTTTCAATCCCGGAGTATTCCCGGCAGGTTTTTCGGATTAATATTAACCGGGGGCGGTACAATACTTTTGCTGGACCGGCTGGATTACATTCCGTTTAATTTTTCGTTCGGGGACTTCGTTGTTTTGGTCTTGATCGGACTCGGCATTGCACTCATCTGGAGTTCTGTTTCATCCAAGAAATCGAGAAGTATGACTTTGGAGGACACCGAAGATTCGGAGTCGTTCATCAACTCCTTTGCATTTATGGGCGGTATCAGCCGAAAAAACAATTCCAATACATTTCGCGGCGGAGAACTGTCTGCAATTATGGGGGGGGTCGAAATCGATCTGAGTGAAGCACAAATCAGCGACGACACTGCCCTGATAAATGTCTTCGCTTTCTGGGGCGGTATAGAAATAACCGTACCGAAAAATTGGAAGATCGAAATCGATGCGTATCCGATTCTCGGCGGCATCGAAGACGATACAAAGCCGTCTCAGGAAGAAAATGCCAAGAAGCTCATCGTCCGCGGATATGCGATCATGGGGGGCGTGGAAATAACAAATTAGATAGTTCTGATCGGGTAATAATAAAGTGCGGATTGTTTATTGTATAGATAAACCGAAAGAGAAATAACCTTTGCATCCTATTATTCTTAATAAAAAAATACTCGCAGTCTATTTGATCATATGGATACTGTTCGGTATAGCGGGGGCATTGCTTCTGTCGCCTCCGGGGTTTATGACATGGCTCTATGCCGCCGCTTATTCCGCTCCGATATTCGTATTACTCGGCTTGATTTGCCTGTCAGCCTGGTACCTGTGCAAATTCTTTCCGTTTCGAAAAAATCATATCGTTAAGATATTTGTTGTCTTCGCCATAGCCGCATTTATCAACAGTTCGATCTGGCTTCTGATAGCAAGTGAATGGGCGCTGCTATTCGATTCACTATTTGCGCACAGAGACGAGATCGCCGGTACTATTATTGAAACGAATCTGTTTTTTGTACTGGCCTTTAGCTTGTATCTGTTCTCGGGTGCCGGACATTATTTGTTCATCGTATACGATGAAGCACAGAGCACGCAGAGAAGGCTGATCGAAACGAACGCACTCGCCCGCGATGCTGAACTCAAAGCCCTGCGCTCACAGATCAATCCGCATTTTTTGTTCAACAGTTTAAATTCCATCAGTGCGTTGACGACGTCCGATCCGAACGCTGCGCGGCGTATGACAGAGCTGCTTGCCGAGTTTTTCAGGAAAAGTCTCGATGCAGGGAAGAAAGAGTTCATAACCCTGAAAGAAGAGCTCGATCTTGCCTCATACTATCTCGATATCGAGCGGATAAGGTTCGGCCGGCGTCTTGCCGTCGATATACAGGTCGATGAAGAATGTCTAAGGAAATTCGTTCCGCCGCTGATTCTGCAACCGCTCGTCGAAAATTCCGTCAAACACGGCATCGCGCATCTTATCGACGGCGGGACAATTACCATCAAAGCGGCATGCGGAAAGAGATCATTGACCGTGACGATCAAAAACCCCTGCGATCCCGACCGCCCGAAAGGAAGAGGTAATCGTCTCGGTCTGGAAAATATCCGTGATCGATTGCATGCGATCTATGATTCGAAAGGCAATGTCGTAGTCAAAGAGGATAGTACTATGTTTGCAGTAGATATTCAAATAAAGGAATAATCAGCGCTAATCAGTCAAATCAGTGTCATCTGTGTTCTATTAATATATGAATACACTAAAAACAATCATCATCGACGACGAAGAACTCGCCCGCGGTATCGTGTGTGAATATCTCGAAGACCATCCGGAAATCGAGATTGTCGCGGAATGTGCGAACGGCTTCGAAGCAGTGAAATCGATCACCGAACTGAAACCGGATCTTATATTTTTAGATATTCAAATGCCTAAAATAAGCGGTTTTGAAGTGCTTGAGCTATTAAAGGATCCGCCTGCCGTCATTTTCGTCACGGCATACGATCAGTACGCCCTGAAAGCTTTTGAAGTGCACGCAGTGGATTACCTCCTAAAACCATTCAGTAAAGAACGTTTCGACGAGGCATTAAAACGTGCACATGCGAATATCGGTACCAACCCGAAGAAGAGTATACAACCGTTCCTTGAAGAAGCACATACAAAACAACGGCCGGCAGAACGAATACTCGTAAAAGACGGATCCAATGTATATGTTATTCAGGTCGGTGACATTGAT
>Ga0209498_1001037_pt1 | contig 17053 bp, 13 predicted proteins | sample WalLakDeSediment_FD_184131 | JGI IMG/M metagenome (GOLD analysis project Ga0209498, IMG submission 184131) | Lake sediment microbial communities from Walker lake, Nevada to study Microbial Dark Matter (Phase II) - Walker Lake 11/02/13 Deep... | ecosystem: Environmental > Aquatic > Freshwater >... | reverse complement strand
ACTTGTCCTGCAGCCACTTCAGGATCACGGACGTATCCAACCCGCCGGAGTAGGCCAGCACGACGCGGGAAATCTTGGCACTCATTCTTTCAATCCTCTTCCGATACTGGTCAATTCTTCATTGTACTGCGGGTGGTGGCAATGAGCCCTGGGGTTAACCACGCCGCAGGGTGGCGCTCCAAAAAGCTGGAAGCCGGGACTGGGGTGGACGTGGTCAGGGCCGTCGGCGGCCATGGATGGCCGCCGTCGAGCGCCCATGGACGGCTTGAGCGTGCCCTGACCACGTCCACCCCAGTTCCGGCCATGCACGGCATCAAACCACGCACGGCCCCCCGCCCCCCCAAGGTCACCGCTTCCGAGGCGGCAGAATGTCGGTGATGGAGCCGTGCGCGACCTCGGCGGCGAAGGCAACGGTCTCGGACAGCGTCGGATGCGGGTGCACGGTCAGGCCGATGTCTTCCATGTCGGCGCCCATCTCCAGCGCGAGCATCGCCTCCGAGATCAGGTCGCCGGCCAGCGGCCCGACGATCCCCGCGCCGATCACCCGGCCGTCGCCGTCGAACAGCAGCTTGGTCATGCCGTCGTCGGCACCCAGCGCCAGCGCCCGGCCCGAAGCGGCCCAGGGGAACACACCCTTGGTGTATTCGATGCCGTCGCGCTTGGCCTGCTCCTCGGTCACCCCCATCCACGCCACCTCGGGATGGGTGTAGGCCACCGAGGGGATGGCGCGGGCATCGAAGTGGACCTTCTGCCCGGCGATGACTTCGGCGGCGACCTTGCCCTCGTGGGTGGCCTTGTGCGCCAGCATCGGCTGACCGACGACGTCGCCGATCGCGAAGATGTGCTCGACATTGGTGCGCATCTGGCTGTCGACCTCGATGAATCCGCGGTCGGTGACCCGTACGCCGGCGGCTTCTGCCGCGAGGTCCCTGCCGTTCGGGCTGCGCCCTACGGCGACCAGCACGCGGTCGAACACGTCGGTCTCCGGCAGGTCCTTGGCCTCACCCTCCAAGCGGACCTCGATGCCCTTCTTGCCGGCCTTGGCTTCGGCGACCTTGCTCTTCAGGAAAATGTTCTCGTAGCGCTTGCGGATGCGTTTCTCCAGCGGCCGCACCAGGTCGCGGTCGGCGCCTGGCATCAGCGTGTCGGAGAGTTCGAGCACGGTGACCTTCGAGCCCAGTGCGTCGTAGACGCAGGCCATCTCCAGCCCGATGATGCCGCCGCCGACGACCAGCAGTCGTTTTGGGATATCCTCGAGTTCCAGGGCACCGGTGGAATCCATCACCCTCGGGTCGTCCCAGGGGAACCCCGGCAGGCGTACGACCCTGGAGCCCACGGCGATGATCGCATGCTCGAAACCGATGACCTGGCGGCCATCCGAACCCTCGACCGCGAGTTCGTGCGCACCGGCGAAACTGCCGACGCCCTGGACCACCCGCACCTTGCGCTGCTTGGCCAGGTGCTGCAGGCCTTTGGTCAGCTTGCCGACCGTGCCGGACTTGTACTTCCTCAGCCCTTCGAGTTCGATCTTCGGTTTGCCGAAGTCGATGCCGAATTCGGCGAAGCGTTCGGCCTCCTCGATCACCTCCGCGGCATGCAGCAGGGCCTTGGAGGGGATGCAGCCGACGTTCAGGCAGACGCCGCCGATCTCGGCGTAGCGCTCGACCATGATCACGTCGAGGCCCAGATCGGCCGCCCGGAAGGCCGCCGTGTAGCCGCCGGGGCCGGAGCCCAGTACCAGCACCTGGCATTGCAGGTCCGTGTCGCCGGAAAACTTCCTGGCCTCGGGCGTCGTTTCGGCCTTCGCCGTCTTGCCTTCGTGTTCCTTTGCCGCGGGGGCGGCCGCCTCGTCCTCGCCCCCCTTCTCGGCCGTAGACTCCCCGGAGGCTTCCAGATCGAGGATCGGATCACCTTCCGAGATGCGGTCGCCGACGTTCACGTGCAACTTTTTCACCGTACCCGCCTCGGGCGCGGGAATGTCCATGCTGGCCTTTTCGGACTCCAGCGTGATCATCGGATCCTCGGGGGCGATCGCATCACCGGGATGCACCAGCACCTCGATGATCTCCACGTCCTTGAAATCACCGATATCCGGGACCTTGATCGTGGTGATGTTGCTCATCGGACGACTCCAGGTTGGAATTCGCAACGCGAACCGTCATGGACAGGACAGGGTTCGGAAACCCGCTCCGCAATTTCCCGCATGGCCAACTAGAGCAGCATGCGCCGCATGTCGGACAGAAGTCCCGACAGCGCCGAGGTGAAGCGGGCACCCAGAGCACCGTCGATCACCCGGTGGTCGTAGGACAGCGCGATCGGCAGGATCAGACGCGGCTCGAAGGACTTTCCGTTCCACACCGGGCGGATCGAGGAGCGTGCCACACCGAGGATCGCCACCTCCGGTGCGTTCACGATGGGCGTGAACTGGGTGCCGCCGATCCCGCCGAGACTGGAGATGGTCAGACAGCCACCCTGCATGTCCTTGGTCTTGAGCTTGCGCTCGCGGGCACGCTTCGACAGTTCCATCAGTTCCGAGGCCAGGTCGACCAGACTCTTGCGGTCGACGTCGCGCACCACCGGCACCACCAGCCCGTCGGGCGTGTCGACCGCCACGCCGAGGTTGTAGTACTTCTTGATGATCAGGTTTTCCCCGGTCGCATCCAGCGAGGCATTGAAACGCGGATACTGCTTCAGGACGGACACCACCGCCTTCATCAGGAAGGGCAGGAAGGTGACCTTCACGCCCTTCTTCTCGTACTCGTCCTTCAGCGACTTGCGGAAGTCCTCCAATTCGGTGATGTCGGCCTCGTCGAACTGGGTCACGTGCGGCACGGTCACCCAGTTGCGGTGCAGGTTCTTGCCGGTCAGCTTGTTGATCTTGGTCAGCGCCTGGGTCTCGATCGGACCGAACTCGCTGTAGTCGATCTCGGGCATCGGTTCGACACCCAGCGTGGAGCCTCCGCCCTGGCTGAGCGCGCGTTTGACGAAGCCCTGCACGTCCTCGCGCAGGATACGCTTCTTGCGTCCGCTGCCCTCGACCTTCGCGAGGTCCACGCCCAGTTCGCGCGCGAAGCGGCGAATCGCGGGTGAGGCATGCGCCTTGCGGAAGGCCTTCTCGTCGGAAATATGCGCCGTCGGCGAAGGGCGTGGGCCCTCCCTGGCGGGCGCAGGCCGTGACGGCTGTTCGGCGCCGCCCTTTGGCTCGGTCTTCGACTCCGATTCGGGTTTTTCCGGCGCCGGTTGCTTTTCCGCCGCCTTGCCGCCGCTGTCCGTGGCCGGTTCCGATTCCGGCGTCTTCCCGCCCGCTGAGGCCGGTTCCAGATCCAGAATCGCATCGCCTTCAGATACGCGATCGCCCACCTTGACCTTGAGTTTTCGGACCACGCCACCCTGCGGTGCCGGAATCTCGATCGAGGCCTTGTCCGACTCCAGGGTGATCAAGGGATCCTCGGGGGCCACCTCGTCACCGACACCGACCAGCACCTCGATGATTTCCACGTCCTTGAAATCGCCGATGTCGGGGACATCCACGGTAATGATCTCGCTCATGTCAGCTCCTGGCTGGGGGAACGGCGGCGACCGTCTCAGGCCTGCAGGGGGTTGGGACGGTTGGCATCGATCCCGTACCTGGCGATGGCGTCGGTCACGGCCGATGCCTCCACCTCACCGGCCTCCACGAGGGACCGGAGCGCGGCGACCACGATGAAGTGACGGTCGACCTCGAAGTGCCGGCGGAGCGCCGCCCGGGTGTCCGAACGGCCGAAGCCATCGGTTCCGAGCACGCGATAAGGGCCCGGCACCCACGCTCGGATCTGATCCGCGTGGGCCTTCACGTAGTCCGTTGCCGCGATCACCGGTGCCGAGGAACCGGACAGGCACTGCGTGACCCAGGGCACTGGCGGCTTGGCCTTTGGCTTCAACAATGCCTCCCGGTCACAGTCGCGGCCGTCACGCGCGAGTTCGTTGAAGCTCGTCGCGCTCCAGATCTCGGACGAGACACTGAAGTCCTTGTCGAGGAGTTCCGCGGCGGCGATCACCTCGCGCAGGATGGTGCCCGATCCGAGCAGGCGCACCTGTTTCTTGCGTCGCCCTGCGGATGCGAACTTGTAGAGACCGCGCACGATGCCCTTCTCCGCGTTCTTCGGCATCTCCGGCTGCGGGTAGTTTTCGTTCATCGTGGTGATGTAGTAGAAGACCTTCTGCTGATCCACGTACATGCGCTGCAGCCCGCTGTGGACGATCACCGCGAGTTCGTAGGCGAAGGTGGGGTCGTAGGAGATGCAGTTGGGCACGTTCGCGGCCATGCTCAGGCTGTGCCCGTCCTGGTGCTGCAGGCCCTCGCCCGCGAGGGTGGTCCGGCCGGCGGTGCCACCGATCAGGAACCCGCGGGCCTGCATGTCGCCGGCGGCCCAGATCAGGTCGCCGACGCGCTGGAAGCCGAACATCGAGTAATAGATGTAGAAGGGTACCGTGGCGACCCCGTGGGTCGAGTACGAGGTTGCTGCGGCGATCCAGGACGACATCGCTCCCGCCTCGTTGATGCCCTCCTCCAGGATCTGGCCCTTCTTGTCCTCCTTGTAATACATCACCTGCTCGCGGTCCTGCGGCTGGTACAGCTGCCCCACCGAGGAATAGATCCCGAGCTGGCGGAACAGCCCCTCCATCCCGAAGGTCCGTGCCTCGTCCGGAACGATCGGCACCACGTAGCGCCCGATCTTCTTGTCGCGCGCGAGCAGGGTCAGCAGGCGCACGAAGGCCATCGTGGTCGACATCTCGCGCTCGCCGCTGGACTCCAGCAGCGACCCGAAGGCCTCCAGGTCCGGCACCTCCAGCGGCGCGGCCAGCGGCCGGCGTACCGGCAGGAAGCCGCCCAGCGACTGGCGGCGCTCGAGCATGTATTTCATCTCCGGGGTGTCGGACTTGGGCCGGATGTACTCGGCCGCCTCGATCTGGGCATCGGACAGCGGGATGTCGAAGCGGTTGCGGAAGGCCTTCATGTCCTCCACATCGAGCTTCTTCTGGCTGTGGGTGCGGTTCTGTGCCTCGCCCGCGGTACCCATGCCATAGCCCTTCACGGTGTGGGCCAGGATCACGGTGGGCTGGTCGGCGTGCTCGGCCGCGGCCTTGTAGGCGGCATAGACCTTCACCGGATCGTGGCCACCGCGGTTCAGGCGCCAGATGTCCTCGTCGGACATGTTGGCGACCATCGCCTTCAGTTCCGGGTACTTGCCGAAGAAGTGCTCGCGCACATAGGCGCCGTCGCGGGACTTGTAGTTCTGGTAGTCGCCGTCCACGGCCTCCATCATGCGCCGCTGCAGCAGCCCGTCCTTGTCCCGCGCGAGCAGGGGATCCCAGTAGCGGCCCCACAGGACCTTGATCACATTCCAGCCGGCGCCGCGGAAGATCGCCTCGAGCTCCTGTACGATCTTGCCGTTGCCACGCACGGGGCCGTCGAGACGCTGCAGGTTGCAGTTGACCACCCAGATCAGGTTGTCGAGCTTCTCGCGAGAGGCCAGCGTGATCGCGCCGAGCGATTCCGGCTCGTCCACCTCGCCGTCACCGACGAAGCTCCAGACCTTGCGGTCGTCCGTTTTCGCCAGCCCGCGGTCCTGCAGGTATTTCATGAACCGCGCCTGGAAGATGCTCATGATCGGGCCGAGCCCCATGGACACCGTGGGAAACTGCCAGTAATCCGGCATCAGCCAGGGATGCGGATAGGAAGACAGTCCCTTGCCGTCGACCTCGCGCCGGAAGTGGTCCAGCTGCTCCTCGGTCAGCCGCCCCTCCAGGAAGGAGCGCGCATACATGCCGGGGGCCGAGTGCCCCTGCACGAAGACAAGATCGCCTCCGTGCTCGTGCGAGGGCGCGCGCCAGAAATGGTTGAAGCCGACATCGTAGAGCGTGGCCGCCGAGGCAAAGGTGGCGATGTGGCCGCCCAGCTCCGACGACACCCGGTTCGCCTTGACCACCATCGCCATCGCGTTCCAGCGGATGTAGGAACGGATGCGGTGCTCCATTGCGCTGTCCCCGGGGAAGACGGGCTCCTGGCGCGGCGGAATGGTGTTCACGTAGGCGGTGTTCGCCGAGTACGGCAGGTAGGCGCCGCTGCGACGGGCCTTGTCGATCAAGGATTCGAGGAGCTGGTGGGCGCGTTCCGCGCCGTCCGCCTCGAGCACCGCCTCGAGTGCGTCGATCCACTCCTGGGTCTCCTGCGGATCGATGTCGTGCGAGTCAGCGTTTGCGTTCATGCGAGATCCCTTTTGAGAAGCCGTCCGCGATGCCCGGTGGTGGTTGCATGCCCGGGAGCAGGCGCCCTTTCTGCTACCATGTGGTCACGTGGGGAAAGGGCGCAGACTGGGTCGCAAGTATCCCGACTGAACCTTGCAAAGGTCAAGTCGAGCCGTGTTCGTGCTGCCATGTTCCGCGAAAGCTGGCGCAAAATCGGCGAAACCCCTTTATCCTGGGCATACAGCCGAATCGAACCACGGCGCCGGGACGGAGCCGGGTGCGTTGCTTCCGCGCCAGCGCGGAATCCGCCCGCCAGGTCCGGAAAGCCCGAATCCATTCGCCAAACCGCACGGAAAAGATGACTGACGTTCAGAACCTGCCCCCTGAGAGCCACCCCATGGCCAACCGCTTCCGCGGGTTCCTGCCCGTGGTGGTGGATGTGGAGACGGGCGGCTTCGACTGCCGGCAGCACGCACTGCTGCAGGTCGCCGCCGTATTCCTGCGCCGTGGCCCGGACGACCACCTGTACCGTGAGCGGACACTGAGCCTGCATGTACGTCCGTTCGAAGGTGGACTGCTGGACCCCAAGTCCCTCGAGGTCAACGGCATCGACCCGTTCCACCCCCTGCGGATTGCGCATCCGGAAGACCAGGCCCTCGGGAAGCTCTTCAGCGAGGTGCGGCGCGAGGTCAAGCTCAACCAGTGCAAGCGGGCCATTCTCGTCGGCCATAACGCCCATTTCGACCTGGGCTTCGTGCACGCGGCTGCGGAACGCAGCGGCATCAAGCGCAACCCGTTCCACCCCTTCAGCAGCCTCGACACGGTGTCGCTGTCGGCGCTGGCCTATGGGCAGACGGTGCTGGCACGGGCAGCGGAGGCTGCGGGGCTGGTCTGGGACAATGAATCCGCGCACAGCGCAGCATACGACGCCGAGATGACGGCTGACATCTTCTGCTCGATCGCCAACCGGTGGATGGATGCGGCAGGGATTCCGCAGAGCGCGGCCCTGATCCCCGAGGATACAGGCTGACGAGCGGGGCGCGCGCCTCCATCGGAGACCGCGCCCGCCGGATCAACGTCACGCGCGCTTGGTGTGCGCCTCGTCAATCAACTTCTTCAGTTCGCCGTTCTCGAACAGCTCCAGGGTGATGTCGCAACCACCGACCAGTTCACCGTCCACGTAGATCTGCGGGAAGGTCGGCCAGTCCGCGTAGCGCGGCAGATTCTGGAACACCTCCTGGTCGGCCAGCACATTCACGAAGGCAAACTCGCGCTCGCAGCGCTTCAGGGCCTCGGCGGCGCGACTGGAGAACCCGCACATCGGGAACTGCGGCGTACCCTTCATGAAGATCACCACGGGGTTTTCTTCCACCTGCTGACGAATCCTATCCATGACATCCATGGGAGCCTCCTGACGACTCGATGGTTACTTGCGGCAACGCGTTCTGGACGACGCTGCCGGACGTGTATCCGGCATCCAACACCTGGTTGACCCGGGCGACCCCTCTGGAACGCGGGTCCGCGCTCCAGAAGACGGGCCGGAAGCATCAGACGTTGAACCGAAAATGTACAACGTCCCCTTCCTTCATGACGTATTCCTTGCCCTCCAGACGCCATTTCCCGGCATCCTTCGCACCCTGCTCCCCGCCGTGAGCCACGAAATCGTCGAAGGCGATGACCTCGGCGCGGATGAAGCCCTTCTCGAAGTCCGTGTGAATCACACCGGCGGCCCGGGGTGCCGTCGCCCCCCGGCGCACCGTCCAGGCGCGGACCTCCTTCGGCCCGGCGGTGAAAAATGTCTGCAGCTTCAGCAGCCTGTAGGTACCCCGCACGACCCGGTCCAGCCCGGGCTCCGAAACACCCAGTTCGGCGAGAAATTCCGCCCGCTCCGCGTCCTCGAGCTGGGCGATCTCCGCCTCCAGCGCCGCACAGACGGGAACCACCTCTGCGCCCTCCTCAATCGCATGCGCCTCGACCTGGGCCAGGAGCGGATTGTCGGTGAAGCCGCCCTCGGCCACATTGGCGATGTACATCAGCGGCTTCGCAGTCAGCAGGTGCAGATCCTGCAGCAGCGCCAGCGACTCCTCGGCGAACGCCTGCGCGCGCACCGGTGTCCCCTTGTCCAGTCCGGCCGCCACCCGTTCGGCAATCTCCAGACGGGCGATGGCCTCCTTGTCCTGTGATTTCGCGGCCCGGGTCAGCCGGGTAATGGCCCTGGACACGGTATCGAGATCAGCCAGCGCCAGCTCGGTGCTGATGGTCTCGATGTCGGACAGCGGATCGACCCGGCCCGAGACATGCACCACGTCGTCGTCGTGGAAGCAGCGGACCACCTGGGCGATGGCATCGGTCTCCCGGATGTGCGCGAGGAACTTGTTGCCCAGACCCTCGCCCTCCGCGGCCCCGGCAACGAGCCCGGCGATATCGACGAATTCCACCGTGGTCGGCAGCACACGCTGCGGCTTCACGATCCCAGCCAGCGCGCCGAGGCGCGGATCCGGGACCTCGACCACGCCGACGTTGGGATCGATGGTGCAGAACGGATAGTTCTCCGCCGCGATCTCGGCCCGGGTCAGGGCATTGAACAGAGTGGACTTACCCACGTTGGGCAGTCCGACAATCCCGCATTTGAGGCTCATGATTCCTTCTCTTCATCCGGTGCCGCACGCGCATGCAACCTGCGCACGGCCTTGTCCCAGTCCCCGGCCACGAGGTCGTTCACCGACTCCAGCGCCGCGTTGATCGCCTCGCGCATCGCGACCTCCTCGGCACGCGAGGGACGTTCCAGCACATAACCGACCACCGCCTCCCGGATTCCCGGATGGCCGATGCCGATGCGAAGACGCGCATAGTCCGGACCCAGATGCCGATGAAGATCGCGCAGACCATTGTGGCCCCCGTGGCCACCCCCCATCTTCAGGCGGGCCGTGCCGACCGGCAGGTCGAGTTCGTCGTGCACCACCAGGATCTGTGCCGGGGGGATCTTGTGGAAGCCCGCGAGCTTCTGGACCGCGTTCCCGCTCCTGTTCATGAAGGTCAGCGGCTTCAGCAGGTCACAGGCGGTACCGCCCACGCTGACCCGGGCAACCTCGCCCTCGAAGCGCGACTCCGCGCGAAAGGATCCGCCAAGGCCGTCCACCAGCCGGTCCACAAACCAGAAGCCCGCGTTATGTCGGGTGTCGGCATAACGCGGGCCCGGATTTCCCAGCCCGACGATCAGGCGTATCGGCATCGTCTGGATGTGGGCGGCGGCCATCGCCCGGGGTCAGACTCCCCCGCCGCCCAGGCCTTCGGCGCCCTCTTCGTCTTCTTCCTCCAACGCCTTCTCACCGCGCGGCATCAGCACGCCGACCACCGCAGAGTCGTGACCCTCGTGCGCGAGCGCGACCACCGTCACACCCGCGGGCAGCACGAGTTCCGACAGGTGTATCGAATCGCCGACTTCCAGGTCTGCCACATCCACGTCGATGGCCTCGGGCAGATCCCCAGGCAGGCACTCGACCTCCACCTCATTCAACTGGCGATTGAGCATGCCGCCGCCGGTCTTCACGCCCTTGCAGGCCTCCTCGTTCACCAGATGCAAGGGGACATGGACGCGGATGGCTTCGTCGGCGCTGACCCGCAGCAGATCGATGTGCACCAGCGTCGGCTTGAACGGATGCCGCTGCACGTCGCGCAGGATGGCACGCTCGGCCTTGCCGTTCAGGTTGACGGTCAGGATGTGGGAATAGAACGCATCATTCTTCAGGTTCAACATGATGGCGTTGTGGTCGAGGGTGATCGCTGCCGGCTCCAGGTGACCTCCGTAGAGAATCCCCGGCAGCTTCCCGGCGCGGCGCAGGCGGCGGCTCGCACTCGATCCCTGCTCCCCACGCAGTTCAGCTTCAATGACAAAATCCGTACTCATCGTGACTTTCTCCAAAATGAACACGCCTCATCCGCGACCAGATGAGGCGCCAGACAGGGGCTGTTGGCCCAGGGCGGCGGGGCCGCATGCGGCCGCACCAAAACGGGGTCAGTCCACGAAAAGGGAGCTGACCGATTCTTCCATGTTGATGCGACGAATGGTCTCCGCGAGCATCTCCGCGACCGACAACTGACGGATGCGGCTGCAGGACTGCGCATTCGGCTGCAGCAGCAGGGTGTCGGTGACCACCAACTCATCAAGCATCGAACTCTCTATGTTAGCAACAGCCGGCCCGGAAAGCACGGCGTGGGTCGCATAGGCGTAGACCTTCGCCGCACCGTGCTCCTTGAGCGCCCGGGCCGCCTGACAGAGGGTGCCTGCGGTATCGACCATGTCGTCGATGATCACGCAGCATTGGCCTTCGACATCGCCGATGATGTGCATCACCTGCGCCTCGTTGGCGCGTGGCCGGCGCTTGTCGATGATCGCGAGGTCGGCATCGTCCAGGCGTTTCGCGATGGCGCGCGCACGCACCACGCCGCCGACGTCCGGTGAAACCACCGTGACTTCACCAGCCTCGCGGCGCCAGATATCGCCCAGAAGGATCGGGGAGGCATAGATGTTGTCGACCGGCACGTTGAAAAAGCCCTGCACCTGGTCGGCATGCACGTCGATGGTGAGTACACGGTCCGCGCCCACGGCCTCGATCATGTTCGCGATGACCTTGGCCGAGATCGGCACGCGGGCGGAACGCACCCGACGATCCTGGCGCGCATAGCCGAAATAGGGGATGACCGTGGTGATGCGACCCGCGGAGGCCCGACGCAGGGCATCCACCATGATCAGCAGTTCCATGATGTTGTCGTTGGTCGGACGTCCGGTCGGCTGGATCACGAAGACGTCCCTGCCGCGCACGTTCTCGAGGATCTCGATCTGGACCTCACCGTCACTGAAGCGTCCGACGGTTGCCTTGCCCAGGCGCAGGTCCACGTGTTCGGCGACCTTGCGCGCAAGTTGCGGGTTCGCGTTACCCGCGAAGATCATCATTCGGCTCTGATCGGCCACGGCTATTCCCGGTCTGGATGCATGGATGACGATCGGCACACCCGGATCGGGCGCAACCGGACCGGCATTGTAGCGCGGGATCGCCGACGAATCCGCCCCGCTCCGGTGGCACGGTCGAACCCGGTCCGCACCCTGCCGGCCCCACTTCGTGACGCTCCGTCGATACTCCAGCGTCACGACTTCGTATGGCTGGGCCGGCAGGATTACGGCGCGCTGCGCGCACCGCCCTGCGGGCCGCCGCCTTCGGCGACGTTCTGCCCCTGCGGGGCAGTCGAACCTTGAGGTTCGAACCCTGCCGGCCCCACTTCGTCACGCTCCGTCGATACTCCAGCGTCACGACTTCGTATGGCTGGGCCGGCAGGATTCGAACCTGCGAATGCCGGGATCAAAACCCGGTGCCTTACCGCTTGGCGACGGCCCAATGAATCGTTACTTCTCGCTGACTTCCCCTGCGCCGGCCTCGAGGCCGGACTTCGCGTGCCAGTCGCACAGCGGTGACCGGTTCGCCAGACGCAGCACCCAACTGCGCCAGGGCTCGGGCTGCGCGGCCTGCGCCGCGCGGGCCGCAGCCTCGTTCGGGAACAGCCCGAACACGCAGCCTCCCGTGCCGCTGAGCCGCGCCGCGGCCCCGGAAGACGCCAGCCAGGCCAGCGCGGCGTCCACCGCAGAATGATCCCGCCGCACCAGCGGCTCGAACACGTTATGCAGCGACGCGTACCCTGAAGCCGCGATTCTCTCGGGGGGGCAGTCCCTTGTCAATTCACCGGAGCGGAACATCGTCGCGGTGGAGACCGATACCCCCGGGTCGATCAGCAACGTCCAGGGGGTATCCGGCTCGACGGGAACGAGCCGTTCACCCACGCCTTCGGCCCATGCGGCACGGCCATGCACGAACACCGGGACGTCCGCACCCAGACGCAGCCCCTGCCGGGCAAGCTCGTCAGTGGAAAGTCCGAGATCAAAGAGATGATTGAGCGCCACCAGCGTGGTGGCCGCATCCGAACTGCCGCCGCCCAGGCCACCCCCGACCGGAATCCGCTTGGCCAACCCGATCCTGACTCCGAATCCGCGACCGGTGAACGCGGACAGCATTCGGGCTGCCCGCACGCAGAGATTGTCATCCCCTGCCAGCACCCCCTCGGCGTGCATCTCGAAGCGGCCTGGTGGCAGCGGCGCAAAACGCAGATCGTCCTGGAGCCCCAGGAACTGGAAAACCGTCTGCAACTCGTGGTAGCCGTCCGCCCTGCGTCCGGTGATGTGCAGAAAGCGGTTGATCTTCGCCGGCGCCGGAAAAACCGTATCGAACCCGACGGTCACGAGGCGTCGACCTGCGTGAGCTGCCAACGTTGGATGATGAGCCGCAGGCGCATATCCTCGCGGTGAAGCTCGACGGACATGGGCATCGCCACCGGCGCGGCCTCCTCGAAGATGCCGTACACGATCTCCCAGCCATCCTGGACGAGCCTTCGCGGCTGCCCGTCCGCATCGGCGCGCAGATCGAAACCGACGCCGGGTCGGGGCATGCCCCGGACCCAGTACTCCAGACCGCCGACGGGGATTCCGCGGCCCGTGACCAGCGCCATCAGCTCGTCCGCATCGGCCGCCTCGTACCGATCCCCTTCCCGGGTGATGAGCACCGCCTGGTATCCCCCAAGCACGAGCCGGCCGCCGCCGCGGCCCATCGGACCCGACAGGTCGATCACCTGCCGCAGACCCTCGGTGCGCCAGTTGAGTTGGCCGGACCAGCTCTCGGTCGGCAGCTCGAGCGTCAGGCGCGCCACGAAGCGCCAGTGACCGACGGCCTCCAGTTCAGCCGCCCGCTCCAGGAATGCCGTCCGCGCGATCAGCTGATCCTCGGGCACCGGCGGCAATACCGCGCAGCCAGCCAGTCCGACCAGAAGCAGCGTCAGCAGCAACCACGTGCGCGCCCTGGTTCCGGCTCGACTCGCGTACCCCCGGTTCACCCAGGGACCCGGGTCATGGTCCGAAAAGGCGTCACCGGCCTCAATGCTCCAGCTCGCGCTTCACGCGCAGCAAACGCTCGTGATCAGGATCCAGCTGCAGGGCCTCGTCGATGATGGCCCGGGACTCCTCGCGGCGCCCCAGCTCCCAGAGCACGACCGCCAGATTGCTCGCGATCTCGCCATCCGGCATCAGCCCATAGGCCCTCTCGAGCTGAACCACTGCCTCGTCCAGACGCCCCAGCCGATACAGCACCCAGCCGTAGCTGTCGACGATCGCGGCGTCGTCCGGCCGTTGCTCGTAGGCGCGCAGGATCAGGTCATAGGCCTCCTCGTAGCGGTCGGTGCGGTCGGCCAGGGTGTAACCGAGAGCATTGAGGGCCGACACGTTCTCCGGGTCCATTTCGAGGATCGCCCGGAAGTCGGCCTCCGCCGCCGGAATGTCTCCGGCGCGTTCGTGGACCAGGCCGCGCAGGTAAAGCAGCTGCTCGGATCGCGGGAACTGGATCAGGCCACGGGCGAGGCGCTCCAGCGCCGCATCGAGCGCACCCCGTTCACGCAGGAGATTGGCCTCCCCGACATAGGCGCGCAGCGCGATGCCTTCGTCGGGGTCGTCCTGCAGGCGGGCAAACAACTCACGGGACGCCTCGAGCCCGTCGAGATCGGCAGCCAGGCGTGCCAGCCTCAGATCGGCGTCATCGGAATGCTGGCCCTCATCCACCGCCCGGTAGAAACGTCGCGCGGCCTCCAGATCCCCGGCCTGCTCATGCAGACGGCCGAGATAGTAGTTGGCGTCGTGGATCCGGCGACCGCCGGCCAGCAGACGCTCCAGATAGTCCTCGGCAAGACTGAACCGGCCGGCTTCCAGACTGAGCAGCGCGATGGTCAGAAGCAGGTCGGCGTCATCCGGCGCCAGGGCAAGCAGTCGATCGAATTCGGGCCGGACTCGCTCGAAATCCTCGGTGTCCACGAGGGCACGGGCATAGGCGAGCCGCACGTCGCGCCGCTCGGGATGAGCCTCGATCGCAGCGGCGAGCGTCGCAATGGCTGCGTCGGGATCCTCGAGCTCGGTGAGCGCGCGCGCCAGGATCATCCGCAGTTGAACCGCCTCCGGAAAGCGATCCACGCCGGCCTGCGCCACGGTGCGCGCCCGGTGGAGTTCGTCGGAACGCAGCGCAAGCTCGGCATGTGCCTGCCAGGCGGTGGGCTCGTCCTGGTCGGCATCGACCAGCATCTCAAGCGTCCGCAATGCGGCGTCGCGATCCTCCGACTGTAGCAGCAGGGACAACACGACACGATAACCCTCTTCGCTGCCGAGCTGTCCCACGATGCGTTGCAGCAATGCGGCGGCATCGCGCTCCCGCCCCTCGCCGACCATCAGCACCGCCGTGAGCTGCATCGCCTCCAGGCTCTCCGGCGCCAGCGCCAGCCAGCGTTCCGCCGCGCCGAGCGCGCGCGGATGATTGCGCGCGAACAGGGCCAGTCGCGTCGCCCGCTCGGCGACATTCACATCGTCGCTCAGGCGGGCCGCTTCGAGGTAGTATCGGCTCGCCTGCGCATAATCGCCGGATTGAGCCGCCATTTCCGCAGCCAGCAGACTGAACAGGATGACCGCCTCCGGATCGTCGGCAGCGGTGGGTCCGGGTATCGAGAGAATGGGCGGAACCTCGATATACTCCGTGCCCGACGCGTTGAGGTGGGTCTGGGCGCAGCCTGCGAGGATCAGCGCGGGCAATGCGACGGCGAGTACTCGCGGCATGGCAAATGGCTTCCACATGATGTCGGGGGGTTGGACGGGTGATCAGCGCAGTGGGTTCCAACGACAATTTTGCGCCCCCACTGTATCGGATGGCGCCAGGCAGTACACTAGCCTGCTACCGAATCAGATTTTAACGCGAAAAAACCGGCCACCATGCTCTTCACTCTTGGAATCAACCACAAGACGGCCCCGGTGCAGGTGCGGGAACGGCTGGCCGTCAACGAGGTGCAGCTGGGGGAGGCGCTGGACTCCCTGCACAGTGGCGTGAAGATTCCCGAGGCCGCGATCCTCTCCACCTGCAACCGGACCGAGATCTACTTCCGGGAGCAGAACCGCGACGGCGAGGAACGCGTGCTCGACTGGCTGGGCGGATTCCACGGAATCCAGCGCAACGAACTCGAGACGTACCTCTACCGGCATCACGACAACGAGGCGGTGCTGCACACCCTGCGTGTCGCCTGCGGCCTCGACTCCATGGTGCTCGGCGAACCGCAGATCCTCGGGCAGATGAAGAGCGCCTACCAGCATGCCCATGCCGCCGGCACCCTGGGATTGTCGCTGGAGCGCCTGTTTCAGCATGCCTTTGCCACGGCGAAGGACGTCCGCACGTCGACCGCGATCGGCGCCAGCGCCGTTTCCGTGGCCTTCGCGGCCGTCTCGCTCGCGCGGCAGATCTTCGGCGACCTGAAGCCCCTGACCGCACTCGTCATTGGCGCCGGCGAGACCATCGAACTGGCGCTGCGTCACCTCGTGGGCCACGGCATCGGCCATGTCATCGTCGCCAACCGCACCGTGGAACGGGCGCACACCCTGGGCGACCGCTTCCACGCAGAACCCATCGCCCTCAATTCCGTGCCGGAGTATCTTCACCGTGCGGACATCGTGATCAGCTCCACCGCCGCACCGCTGCCCATCCTGGGCAAGGGCGCCGTGGAACGGGCCATTCGCAAGCGCCGCCACCGGCCGATGTTCATGGTGGATATCGCGGTACCCCGGGACATCGAGCCGGAAGTGGCGGAACTCGAGGACGTCTACCTGTACACCGTCGACGATCTGCACGAGGTCATCAACGAGAACATGGCCTCGCGCCAGGCTGCGGCGGAACAGGCGGAACAGATCATCGCGACACGTGCCGACGAGTTCATGCGCTGGCTGCGCGCCCGCGACTCCGTGGAAAGCATCCGACAGCTTCGCGACCAGGCCATGAATATCCAGCGGGAGGCACTCGCCCGGGCCGGGGCCCAGCTGCGCGCGGGGCGGACACCCGAGGAAGTGATGCATCAGCTCGCGCATATCCTCACCAACAAGCTGATGCACGCCCCGTGCAAGACGCTGAACGCCGCCGCTCACGACGGTGATGCCGATCTGTTCCGCGCCGCGCACAGGCTGTTCCTGCTCCCGGAAGGTCACGACGGGGATTCCCGGGACGATTCGTGAAGGAGTCGTTCCGCCGGAAGCTGGAGGGCCTGTCCGAACGCCACGCCGAGATCGCCGGCCTGCTCGCCGCGCCCGAGATCGCCGCCGATCCCGATCGTTTCCGGCGGCTCTCGGTCGAGTACAGCCAGCTCGAACCCCTGGCCGGCGCCTGGAGGGCCTGGCTGGACAGCCAGCGGGAACTCGACGAGGCCCGCGCGATGCTGTCCGATCCCGAGCCCGACGTCCGCGCGATGGCGGAGGACGAGATCGACCGCCTGCAGCACCAGGGCGAGAGGCTGGAGCAGGAACTGCAGGCGCACCTGGTACCCCAGGACCCGCACGACGAGGCCAACACCTTCCTGGAGATCCGCGCCGGGACCGGCGGCGACGAAGCCGCCATCTTTGCCGGCGACCTGCTGCGCATGTACAGCCGCTACGCCGAGCAGCGCAACTGGCAACTGGAGATCCTGAGCGCGACCGAGGGCGAGCACGGCGGTTACCGCGAAGTCATCGTCCGGGTGATCGGCCGCGGCGTATACTCCCGGCTGAAGTTCGAGTCCGGGGCGCATCGGGTGCAGCGGGTACCCGAAACCGAATCCCAGGGCCGCATCCACACGTCTGCAGCCACGGTCGCGATCCTGCCGGAACTCGATGCGGTGGAGATGCCCGAGATCAACCCCGCCGACCTGCGCATTGACACCTACCGCGCCAGCGGTG
>Ga0209498_1001036_pt1 | contig 17080 bp, 13 predicted proteins | sample WalLakDeSediment_FD_184131 | JGI IMG/M metagenome (GOLD analysis project Ga0209498, IMG submission 184131) | Lake sediment microbial communities from Walker lake, Nevada to study Microbial Dark Matter (Phase II) - Walker Lake 11/02/13 Deep... | ecosystem: Environmental > Aquatic > Freshwater >... | reverse complement strand
AACACTTTTCATTAAAAATTAGGATACATTTTGGCACTATTAGTTGTTGGATCAATTGCGCTTGATTCAGTTGAAACCCCATTTGATAAAATTGATGAAGCACTTGGTGGTTCCGCCACATACATTTCTCTTGCTGCGAGTTACTTTTCTTCTCCTGTCGAATTGGTCGGTGTTGTTGGCAGCGATTTCCCCAAAAATTATATCGAAATGCTTGAAGAACACAACGTTGATCTAGAGGGAATGCAGATAATTGAAGGTGAAAAAACTTTTCGGTGGGGCGGAAAATATCATTATGACCTTAATGTGCGTGATACACTGTTTACTGAATTAAATGCATTTCAGAATTTTAATCCTGTTCTTCCGGATCGATACAAGAAAGCAAGATATGTTTGTCTCGGAAATATCGACCCGATTCTTCAGATGAAAGTACTGGATCAGGTAGAGAATCCTCAACTGGTTGTGTGTGATACAATGAACTTATGGATAAATACGATGAAGCAGGATTTATTGAAATTGTTAAAAAGCGTTAACGTTTTTATTCTTAATGATTCAGAAGCAAGAATGTTAACTGAAGAGCCAAATCTTATTAAGGCTGCAAAATTGATTCGTCAAATGGGTCCGGAGATTTTAATAATTAAAAAAGGCGAGCACGGTGCTTTACTATTTACACAGGATACAATTTTTTCAGCACCAGCTTACCCGATGGAAATAATATTTGATCCAACTGGTGCAGGCGATTCTTTTGCAGGCGGTTTTATAGGTTACCTTCATCAAACAAGAGAACTTAGTCCTGAAAATATCAAACGTGCAGTAATCTACGGCAGTACAATGGCTTCCTTCTGTGTAGAAAAGTTCAGCACGAAGGGATTAGAGGACTTATCATACTTGCAAATTCAGGATCGATTCAGAGAGTTTAAAAAATTATCCAGCTTCGATGAAACAATCTGATTACTTTTCCATAAAACTTGCCCAAAAGGACTCATTTGGAGAAAGTGAAAAGGTAATTTTCCTCGACCAGACTAAGTTGCCTTTAGAGGAAATTTATGTCGAGACAGATGATTATAACAGAATTGCAGAAGCAATTGAGCGACTTGAAGTAAGAGGTGCTCCTCTCATCGGAATTTCTGCTGCTTATGCGCTTGCCCTTTCTTTGAAGAATGTTTCTGAAGATCATCAAAAAGCATTTAACGATGCATACTCCAGATTAGCCCAAACCCGACCAACCGCAGTTAATCTTTTCAAAGCATTGAATGAACTAAAAGATGAGTTTGAATTGCTGTCAGATAAAGCGGATGCTTATAAGATTCTTCTTTCCAAAGCTATTGATATTCACAAAGCTGATGAAGAATTTTGCTCAAAGATTGGAAGAAACGCTTTAAGTTTGTTCAGACAGAAATCAAACGTACTAACTCATTGCAATACAGGAAAACTTGCAACGGGAGGCATTGGAACAGCATTCGGAATTATTAAAACTGCTTTTGAAAATGGATTGGTCAATCACGTTTATGCTGATGAAACCCGACCTCTGCTGCAAGGTTTGAGGCTGACTTCTTTTGAACTCGACAGAAGTGGTATTCCGTTCACGCTTCAAACTGACTCTTCTGCTGCTGAACTGATGAAGCAGGGAAAAGTTGATCTGGTAATCACAGGTGCTGACAGAATTGCACTGAATGGTGATACAGCAAATAAAATCGGGACTTACACCCTTGCGATATTAGCAAACTATCATAACATTCCTTTTTATGTTGCGGCTCCTTCAACAACTATTGACAGAGAAATTCCATCAGGAAAAGAAATAGTCATCGAATACAGAAATAAAAAAGAGCTCTTTTACATTGGTAATACTTTAATCACTCCCGAAAATTATAATGCATTTACACCAGCCTTTGATGTAACTCCCGCTCATCTTATTTCCGGAATTATTACAGAAGAAGGTGTATTTACTTTTCCGCATAATTTTATTCAATGAGCGAAATAGTTAAAACTGAAGCTGTAGTTTTAAGCAAAATGAACTATGGCGATTCAAGCAGTATCGCATCGTTATTTACCGAAGATTTTGGGAAGATAACTGTTATTGTTAAAGGTGCAAGATCGCCAAAATCAAAATACGGAAGAGTGGTTGATCCACTGAATTATTTATCGGTTGTCCTTTACAAAAAGGAATCACGCGAAGTTCAGTTACTTTCGCAGGCTGATATCATAGAGCATTATTCTAAAATAAAAAATGACCTGATTAAACTAAGTTATGCCTATGCTGTTGTTGAACTTGTAAAGAATTTACTAGCAGAACACGAGACGAATAAGAAAATTTTCAGAGCCATCGTAAAAATTTTGGGTAGATTTAATTTATCGGAAGAAAAACCAGAAATCACTTTCGGCAGATTTTTCATTTTCTTTCTCAAAGAAATTGGTTATGAAATACAGACTGATAGTTGTTCTATTTGTGGCAAAAATTCCTTCGCTTCGAATGTTTACTACAACTTTGACAAAAGTTTAATTTGCAGTGAATGCAGAAATTCAGTAGTTGATAATTATGAAATAAATTTGGAACTTTTAGAGTATCTAAATTGTCTAAAAAACAATGAATCTGCTTTGAATTTTGGCAATCTAACTATTAAAAAAGCAATTGCCTTTATGGAAAGCCATTTGAAATACCAGGTTCCGGACTTTAAGGGAATTAGTTCGATTAAACTATTTAATGAGAGGTTACTGAATTAACTTGCTACTATCCTGAAATAATTCAGGGAAGCTTAGTTCGATTTAAAAATAATTGGAGAATTAAAATGAAAATAAAAGGAGTAATGGGTGTAGTATCTCTGCTATTGATCGGAATTGTTTTTGGGGCAATACTCGTTTCCGGGTTTGGCCTGGTTAGACCGGGTTTAGCAGACTTAAATCTTGGAGCTGCTGAACCTCCCGTTAAACTTAATGCTGATGCATCTTCTTTCAGCCAGGCATTCATAGAAGTTGCTGAAAAAGTAACTCCTGCAATCGTGCAGATCGGTGTAGTCTCGGAGAGAGAAAATCCTCATAAGGATTGGTTCTTTTTTCCATTCAAGGATATGCCTAAAGAACAGCGTGGTTCAGGAAGCGGAATTATTATTTCTGATGATGGGTATATTATCACAAACAACCACGTAGTTGAAAATGCGAGTAAGGTTACGGTTGGCTTATCTGATAAACGACAATTTGATGCAACAGTTGTCGGCACTGATCCGCTGACTGATCTTGCAGTTGTAAAAATTGAAGCAAAGAATTTACCCGTAGCATTTCTTGGTAACTCAGACAACCTAAAAGTTGGTCAGTGGGTAATGGCGATAGGTAATCCGCTCTCGTTAAGCTCTACTGTTACTGCAGGAATAGTTAGTGCTATCGGCAGAGGTCAATTGGGCTTAATCAGAGACAGCTATGGCGTGGAAAATTTTATTCAGACTGATGCAGCTATTAACCCTGGTAACAGCGGTGGTGCGCTTGTTGATTTATCGGGTTCTGTTGTTGGAATTAATTCAGCTATAGCTGCCAGTGGTTCGGGAACATACATCGGATATGGTTTTGCTATTCCTGTAAATTTAGCAAAAGCAGTTGCCCAGGATTTAATAGCTCACGGAAAAGTAAGCAGAGGTTATATTGGAATTAATATTGGTGAAGTTGATAATGCAATTGCTAAGTCCCTTGGAATGGATAAGCCGAAGGGAATTATAATTCAGGGTTTAGTTGAAGGCGGCGCTGCAGCGCAGGCTGACTTAAAAGCTGGTGATATTATTCTTGAAATTGATGGTCGTGAAGTGAACAAACCAAATGAGTTGCAGAGTTATGTTGCATCTCTAACCGCAGGAACAACTGTTAATTTGAAAATTTTCAGGGACGGAAAAGCGCTTGACAGAAAAGTAACTTTAAAAGCACGGGAAGCGGATACAAAGACAGAACCTGTTTCGGATAAGAGTAAACCAAAAGGAAAAGAGGATGCTGCTCTAACTACAGCAACATTCGAAAATATTGGTCTGACATTAAGTAACTTATCTGAGAAGGATAGAACTGATTACAATCTAAGTAAGGGTGTAATAGTCACGAATGTTAAACCGTTCAGCAGAGCAGAAGACCAGAGATTATTTGCAGGGCTGGTAATTACTGAAGTAGACAAAGAACAGGTAAGTAATGTAAATGACTTCAAAAGAATTGTTGAAAGCAAAAAAGGCTCGGCCTTACTGCTTAAAGTTGTTGACAAAGAAGGAAATAACAGGTTTGTTGGTATCGAAATTCCGGAATAGCTGAATTGATTATATTTTTAGTGAACGCCCGTCAATCGGGCGTTTTTTTTATATTTGACTGTAAAAAAAATATTAATTGATGATCAGATTTTTAACAGCAGGCGAGTCTCACGGAAAAGCACTTCTCACAATAGTTGAGGGATTCCCTTCGAACATTCCATTGAGTGAAATCTACATTAATAATCAACTAAAAAGAAGACAGGCTGGATTTGGCAGAAGTGCAAGAATGAAAATTGAATCCGATAAAGTTGAAATTCTGAGTGGAGTAAGATTTGGTAAAACCCTTGGCGCACCAATTTCTTTTTTGATTGAGAATAAGGACTGGGTTAACTGGCAGGAATTAATGAGCATTGATGCTAAATCCGGTTCATCTGATAAAATCACCGTTCCTCGTCCAGGTCACGCTGATTTAGTTGGTGTTACTAAATATAATTTTGACGATATCAGAAATTCTATTGAGCGATCCAGTGCAAGGGAAACCGCTGCGAGAGTCGCTGCCGCTTCAGTTGCAAGAAAACTTCTTGAAGATTTTGGAATTAAGATTGGCAGTTTCGTTGAAAGCATTGGTAGTATTTATCCTGCAAAGGACTATTATGATCAGATATTGTTGAATAAAAATTTATCAGTAAAAACTGGCTGGGATTTTTCAATTAAAGCTGATAAAAGCACAGTTCGGGTTTTGGATGTCTCACAGGAAAGGAAAGTCATTTCCAAAATTAAATCTGCGAAGAAGAATGGCGATACATTAGGCGGAACATTTGTAACAATTGCTACAGGAGTTCCGGTTGGGCTTGGAAGCTTTATGCAGTATGATAGAAAACTCGATTCAGACATTGCTTTTCACATAATGTCCATCAATGCTGTTAAAGGCGTTGAAATTGGAAGTGGATTTTCAACTGCTGGAAAATTTGGCTCACAGGTTCACGACGAAATTATTTTAAGTGGTAAAGACTTTTCAAGAAGAACCAATCACGCTGGTGGGATTGAAGGAGGAATTTCAAATGGTTTACCGATAGTGGTAAGAGCCGCTATGAAACCAATCGCAACTCTTGCAAAACCAATAAACAGTATTGATTTAGGCTCAATGAAAAATATTAAATCGAGATACGAAAGAAGTGATTTTACTGCTGTTCCTAGCTGTGCAGTCATCGCTGAGAGTATGCTTGCGTGGGTTATTGCAAAGCATTTTCTGATCAAGTTTGGCGGCGATTCATTGGAGGAAATACGGGATAATTTCAACTCATACACAAAAAAAGCCTTCTCACGGACAAAGAAAGCATTTAAAAATTAAAATGATAAAAGTGAAAGTCTTTACATTTAATGCATTCTCAGAGAACACTATCGTGATCTGGGATGATGATAAGAAGGAAGCAGCGGTAATTGACCCGGGAACTTCCACTGCCAACGAAGAGAAGATTTTATCAGAATTTATTTCATCTGAAAAATTGGAAATAAAATATCTAATAAACACTCATTGCCATATTGATCATATCCTTGGCTGCAAGTTTGTAAAAGAAAAATATAATCCTGTTTACTATGCACCGGAGAAGGATATTCCGCTGCTTGATCATGCTCAACAACAAGCTCAGATGTTCGATATTATTCTGGATGAACCTCCCAAACCGGATCTATTGATAGACGAAGCAACAGATATTTCTCTTGGTAATTCAAAACTAAAATTCTTATTTACTCCCGGACATACACCCGGTGAATATTGCATCTATCTTGAAAAAGAAAAAATTTGCATTACCGGTGATGTTCTGTTTAACGAAAGCATCGGAAGAACTGATTTATGGGGTGGTGATTATACTGCTCTCATCGAATCAATAGAAAATAAATTGCTAGTATTACCGGATGAGGTTATGATTTACCCTGGGCATGGTGAAACAAGTACGATTGGATACGAAAAACAAAATAATCCATTTTTGGTCTGAAGCTATTCTTTAATTTTTTTGAACGAGGTATTCTATGAAAAATAAAATTGATGAACTCTCAAAACTGAAAGAAAAAGCCAAACTTGGTGGAGGTGTGGAGCGCATTAAAAGCCAGCACGAAAAAGGAAAACTTACAGCACGAGAGAGAATCGAATTACTCATTGATGAAGGAAGCTTTGATGAAGTTGATATGTTTGTTAAACATCGTGCAACAGATTTTGGATTAGATAAACAGCACTTTCCCGGAGATGGTGTCGTTACCGGATTTGCTAAAATTGATGGAAGACCGATAGCATTATTCAGCCAGGATTTTACCGTGTTTGGCGGCTCACTTTCAGAAACACACGCAGAGAAGATCGTTAAAGTGATGAAGATGGCAATGAAAGCCGGTATTCCTCTTATTGGATTGAATGATTCAGGTGGTGCTAGAATTCAGGAGGGAGTTGTTAGTCTCGGAGGTTATGCGGATATTTTTTTACTGAACACTCTTGCTTCCGGAGTTATTCCTCAGATTTCTGTTGTACTAGGTCCCTGTGCAGGTGGTGCGGTGTATTCTCCAGCAATTACCGATTTTATATTTATGGTCAGGAACACGAGCTACATGTTTGTAACTGGTCCTAATGTGGTTAAAACTGTAACTCACGAGGATGTAAGTTTTGAGGAGCTTGGTGGCGCAGAAACGCATGCAAGTAAAAGCGGAGTTGCTCATTTTATTTTTGACAATGAAATTGAAACTTTACTGAATGTAAGAAAACTGTTGAGCTTTATTCCACTTAACTATCGGGATAAAAGTCCGGAAAAAGAATTTGACTTCAGCCAGATCAAACCTAATCCAAAGCTCGATGAAATCATTCCTGATAATCCTAACAAACCTTATGATATGAAACAGATTATTTATCAGCTCGCAGATGAAGAGGAGTTTCTGGAGGTTCACCCATATTACGCTGAAAATATTATATGTGGATTCTGCAGAATTGGAGGAATGGCAATTGGTGTTATTGCAAATCAGCCTCAAGTTCTGGCTGGGGTATTAGATATAAATGCTTCAACGAAAGCAGCGCGCTTTGTTAGATTCTGCGATGCATTTAATATTCCAATACTTGTTCTCGTTGATGTTCCGGGATTCTTACCGGGAACTGAGCAGGAATGGAATGGAATAATTCGACATGGAGCCAAATTGTTGTTTGCTTTTAGCGAAGCAACTGTTCCGAAGATTACCGTAATTACTCGGAAAGCTTACGGCGGTGCTTATGATGTTATGAATTCAAAACATATTCGTGGAGATTTTAACTTTGCCTGGCCTTCGGCTGAAATTGCGGTAATGGGTCCAAAAGGTGCAGTTGAAATAATCTTTAAAAAAGAAATTTCAAAGGCTAGCGATCCTGAAAAAGAAGTAGAGAAAAAATTATCGGAATACATAGAAAAATTTGCCAATCCTTACATAACCGCCGAAAGAGGTTACGTAGATGATGTTATTATTCCAAGCGAAACCAAGCAGAAGCTCATAAATGCGTTCATTCTGCTTCGCACAAAAGTTGATACTAATCCAAAGAAGAAACACGGGAACATACCATTATAAGTGGTTAAGCTAATGTTATAAGATGAGTTACAGAAAACATCTAATTTTCTACTTGATAAAAGATTTATTAAACACTAAATTTGAAAAAGTAAATTTTCAACTGGAGACAATATATGAGGCGAATCTTACTAAAGTTACCGATTCTTTTAATAGTCATATCTATTCTATATTCCTGCAGCAGCAGTGACGAAATCACAAAGAAAAAAGACGAGGCTCTGAACAATAAGGGTAACGTTGTTGCTGAAATGCTTGAGCAGGCTAGGCAATTCTATTTAACTGCACTTGAAAAGCAAAATCTTGGTCTGATTGAAGAAGCTGTTCAAAATTATGAATCTGCTCTTAGAATAATCAATAACTTAAGTTACTATCCCGGTGTTGACAATAATGAAGCCTACATCGAACTTGAAACTGCAATAATAGAAGATTACAAATCTTACGTTGATGGATTAACTGAAGTACCTCCTGGTGTTTCTCTGGCTGCGCTTGAAGAATGGATGAAAAGTCATATCTCCGAAATTGAACTGCCTGATGATGCAAAACATAAGAGAGAGGTTATCCCTGCCGACATCCCACTTGAAGTAAATGGTTATGTTGAACAATACCTCACTTATTTTACAGGTAGAGGTGAGAGGTCTATGCGTCTCTGGCTCGAAAGGTCTGGAAAATATTTTCCAATGATGACAAGTATTTTTGCCGCTGAGGGAGTTCCGAAGCAGCTTATATATTTAAGTATGATGGAAAGCGGATTGAATCCAACTGCAAGATCCTGGGCACGCGCAGTAGGTTTATGGCAATTCATTAAATCAACAGGAAATATGTATGGACTCGATGGAAGTTTTTATTATGATGAAAGGAGAGATCCGGTTAAGTCAACTACTGCAGCTGCAAGACATTTGAGAGATCTTTATAATTCACTTGGTGATTGGTACCTTGCTCTTGCCGCATACAACTGCGGCGAAGGTCGCGTCAGAAGAGCAATGCAAAAATCAGGAGCAAGCGATTTCTGGTCTTTGCGGGCACATCTCCCAAAAGAAACAAGAAATTATGTTCCCCAGTATATAGCCGTGTGTATGATTGCAATGGACCCCGTTGCTTATGGTTTCAGTAGTATAGATTATCAAAAGCCTTATCAATACGAAACTTATAATGTCCCGGGTGCTGTTGATTTAGGATATCTTGCAACTCTGGCAGGAACAGATCTTGCAACTTTACAGGATATGAATCCTGAATTAACTCAGCTTAGCACACCACCAGATTTCCCGGGCGGTTATCCACTAAAAATTCCCAGAGGTTCGAGAGAGCAGTTTGCAGCACAAATGCAGAATATTCCTGAATCAGCAAGGAGAACATTCCTTGTTCACGAAGTAAGGAAGGGTGAAACACTCAATAAAATTGCGAGGAGTTACGGAGTTTCTGTTAACGAGCTGGCAGATGCAAATAACATTTCCACAAAATCAAAATTGTATTCAGGAGTTAGTTTAAGGATTCCTGTGCTTGTAAATCCAAATGAAGGTGATTATTCTTTTAATACTGATGTTATTGCTGCTCACGATTATGGAAACAGAACTGATCAGGAGTACGTGTCGCCGTATCTTTCTTTGAACGGCAAAAATGATTCCGGTAATGAAGTGGTTAGCAGCAGCGAACCAACTCAAAATCTTTCTGAAAAATCAGCACAAATAACAGAGGTATTGACGGCTGAGACTAAGGTTAAAGAAACTACAACAATCAGCTCATCAAATGCTATAATTCCATCAGGATATGTTGCTGTAAACTATCGGGTAAAGAAAAATGACAGCTTGCTTGGTATTGCTGATATGTTTAGTTCCAGAGTAAGTGATATAAGGAACTGGAATAATATTCCATATACCACTTCCGTAAGAGTTGGACAGCAGCTCACAATTTATGTCCCGGAGGATAAGCAGAGTTATTTTGCAAGTCTTGACAAGAGTACCGAAGTAGTAGAGAAAGCTCCGACCGTTTATAAAGAAACTTCAAAGCCAGCTTATGTTTATCACACAATTAATCGTGGAGAGAATCTTGGTTTGATAGCTACTCAGTATAGTGTAAGCATTGCAGCGATAAAAGAATGGAACAACCTTAATAGCAATAAAATCGTTGCAGGAAAGAAACTTAAGATTTATACCGATGAAAGCTACGCACCAACCACCAAAAATGTTTCCTCAAAAAACACTAAAGGAAATGTTAACTATTACAAGGTCAGAAAAGGTGACTCCTTAAGTGGAATAGCAATGAGGTATAATGTTTCAGTTGCAGAATTAAGAAAATGGAATAATCTTACGAGCAATAATATAAACGCTGGTCAAACATTAAAGCTTTACACAAGCGAAACAACCTCATCAACTGTTGCAACAACTTCAACGACGACTAAATCATCTGATAATGTTTCATATCACAAGATTAAGCAAGGTGAAACTATCGGGAGTATTGCCGAGATGTATAAAGTTTCATCTTCGAGCATAAGAGAATGGAATGGGATCAGCGGCGATAAGATTATTGCTGGCAGCACCTTAAAAATTTATTCTGGTTCAGCTCCTCCTCCTACAATTGTTAAGGATACTTCTCCGCAAAAAACTGAACTGGCAGGTGAATCAGTCAATCATCAAATACAGCCTGGTGAAACGATTATCGGAATTTCCGAGCTTTACGATGTTGCAGTTGAGGATATAAAACGTTGGAATAACCTGAGCAGCAGTAAAATTATTGCGGGCAACACATTAATAATTTATTCTAATGGAAATAAGAGTAAAGTTTCAAGCAATACAGTTGTTCAGCAAACGTCAGCAAATTATTCAATTCATAAAGTTAAAAAAGGTGAAACATTAGGCGGCATTGCTGAACAATATAAAGTTAGTATTGCCAGCATCCAGCAATTGAATAAAATTTCAGGCAATAAAATTATTGCCGGACAGGATTTGAAAATACCTAAGTCATCTGGTGTTACTACTCAAAAATCAGCCGATGGCTATCATGTGGTTGCAAGTGGTGAAACTTTGTATTCGATTTCTTTAAGATACAACACGACAGTTCAGAAGTTGAAAACACTTAATAATCTTTCCGACAGTAAAATTACTGTTGGACAACGTCTGAAAGTGGGTTGATTTAATTCAATTATCTTTTTAGTTTATTGCTGTATTTAAAAGTTCTTTCAAATTTTTAACCGAAGGACGTGAGATAATATTTAGATTGATGTGAAAATCTTTCAGTAACTATCTCACGTCCTGAAGCCGTTAGGGGTGTTATCCCGAGCCAGTCTGTTTTAGTCAGATAATCTGGGATGACTGAGATAATACCCTAACACCTGATCTGGGTAATGCCAGCGTAGGGAAACGGGCTGAATCATCGCTTATTTATTTATAATTGATTAAGATTTTAGCCGTTTCTACAAACGGCTTTTTTATTTTCTAACAATCTCAAATTTTGAGAATGGAGGGTAAAATGAAAATCTTAATTGTACTTCTTTTTGTATTTCAGAATCTGATTTACGCTCAGGAAATAACCGTTAGAGGTAAGGTACGCGATGCCGAAACTTTATCACTTTTGGTTAACGCAAGTGTTTTTATTTCTAACAGACCGGGCATCGGAACTTACTCGGATGAAAAAGGTGAGTTCATATTGACTTCTGTATTTATTACTGACACCCTGAGAGTAAGTTTTGTTGGATATAAACTTCTTGTTGTTCCTGTTAAAAACATTTATAAACCTCACAGTGATCAATTCTTTAATTTTGAATTAACCAGGACAACAATTCCTTCTCAGACAATTCTGGTTGAGGCAACGGTGGGTGAGTTAGGTGTAACACCAATTGCATTCGATCAATTAAAAGCTGCCGAAATCGAAAAGACTTATACTCTCTACGATATCCCAAGGTATTTAAGTGATCTTCCTTCAACAACTTTTTATTCTGAAAGCGGAACTGGAATTGGATATAACTATTTAAGCATCAGAGGATTCGATCAGCGAAGAATTTCAGTTTCGATAAACGGTATTCCACAGAACGATCCCGAGGATCATAATGTTTATTGGTTGGATTTTCCCGACTTGCTTGCCAGCACTGAGTTGATTCAAGTTCAGCGAGGTGCAGGCTCTGGTGTATTCGGTTATCCTGCAATTGGAGGTTCAATAAATATTATTACATCAAACTTTTCAAGCAAACCGAAACTTGAATTATCCGCTTCTTATGGTTCTTATGTAACGAGAAAGTATTCAGCAGCTTTTTCCAGCGGCTTGATAGATGAAAAATATTCAGTCTATGCTAAGCTTGGTCAGATATTAAGCTCTGGTTATAAAGAGCAAACGTGGGTGGATTTCAAAAGTTATTTTCTTTCTGCAGTTCGATATGATAAGAATTTCACCACTCAGCTTAATTTTTACGGTGGACCGATTGCAGATGGTCTTGGTTATACCGGTGTGGCAAAATTTGCAGTGAAGGATAAAAATCTCCGAAGAGAAAATTATTCTTATTGGGAAGCTGATGAGAATGGCTACACTTATACACTTCAGCGAAGACCTGAAGAAATAGAGAATTTTTCACAGCCGCATTTTGAATTGCTGAATGACTGGCAAATCAATGAAAAGCTAAAAATGAACTCAGCTTTGTTTTTAGTTTTAGGTGAAGGCTTCTTTGATTATGATGGTTCGTGGTCAGTTTTTTATGATAATTATTTCAGGCTGAGGGAAAACGGATTCGATACTTCTTTCATCCCGACTAATGCTTTGATTCGAGCTCAAGTTGAAAATAAGCAATATGGATGGATACCAAGATTTAGTTTAGAACATGCAAATGGAACTTTATTTTTCGGAGCAGAATTTCGTAAGCATAACTCCATTCACTGGGGAAGCATTAACTATGCAGAAAATCTTCCACCCGGAGTTACTAAAAATTATAAGTATTATTCTTATGAAGGAGCGAAAGATATCTTCAGTGCATTCGTGAATGAATCATACAGATTAAATGAACAGTGGAACCTGCTCGGCGAGTTACAATTGGCATATCACAAATACAGATTGTTTAATGAGCAGTATGTCGGAAATGATTTCACTGTTGATAATTTATTTTTGAATCCCCGCGCTGGAATAAATTTCAAACCACTACAAGCGTTGAACATTTACTTTTCCTTTGCAAGAGTTTCCCGCGAACCACGTTTGAAAGAATATTACGATGCGGCTGAATCAAGCGGGGGTGAAGTTCCGCAATTCGAGGTCAATCCCGATGGCTCATACAATTTCAATGAGCCTCTCGTTAAACCGGAAACAATGAATGATTTTGAACTTGGTGCTTCATTTAATCAGAATAATCTTTCTCTTACTCTTAATCTGTTTTATATGCTGTTCAATGATGAAATTGTAAAGGATGGACAGGTAGACAGATTTGGACAGCCGACTACCGGCAATGTTGATCGCTCGGTTCATCTTGGCGCTGAACTATCGGCAATCATAAAATTTTGGGAAGATCATTTTGAACTTTTTGGAAATGCAACTCTCAGCAAAAACACGATTGAGGAAGGCAGATTCTTTATTGACGAACAAAATTCAATTGATCTCAACGGAAACCGGATTAGTGGATTTCCTGACTTACTGGCAAACATTGGAATTGCTTTTCAGCATTCAGGTTTTTATTTGAGATTGACGGGAAAATATGTGGGCGATTTTTATTCAGACAATTATGACGATAAACTCAATGGTTATTTACTTACTAATCCGGGATTTGTTGATTATTCAGATAATCTTAATGAAGCTTATTTTGTATCGGATATATTTATGAGTTATGAATTTTTAATAGTGAATTTCTTAACACCGTGGAAAGTTTATCTGCAGGTAAATAATATTTTTGATAACTTGTATTCAGCTAATGCGATTGGAAAAGAATTTTTCCCCGCTGCAGAAAGAAATTGGCTTGCCGGCATACAGGTTGGTTTATAAAAATTTGTAGCACAGATTATTAATCTGTGTTACGGAGATTAGATATGAAAAAATGCATCATACTCGCTAACAGAAAAGCACCTAAAAAAGGTGTAATTACTTTTTTTCAGAAGTTTTCAAGCTGAACTTGCCTGCCTGCCGGCAAGGCAGGTTTCAGCTTCTTAAAATAGATTTCGATAACTAATATAAGATTCCGAAATAAATTCGGAATAAATTATAAATATGAAAAAATGCATCATACTCGCTAACGGAAAAGCACCTAAAAAAGGTGTAATAACTTTTTTTCAAAGAAGAGGTTATGAAAAACTAATCTGTGCTGACGGCGGCGCCAATTCAGCATTGAAGATGAAACTTATTCCCGATGTTATTATCGGAGATCTTGATTCAATCTCCTCAGAAGCATTCAAGGAGTATAAGTCTGTATCTAAAGTCATTCGACTTAAAAGACAAAATGATACTGACGTTGAAAAGTGTCTTAAATATGCAATCAGTCATAACTATGATGAGGCATTACTTGTCGGAGCAACTGGAAATCGACTTGACCATACATTCTGCAATCTTGGAATTGTTCTGAAATTTTTCACGCAAATTAAAATCTCTCTTATTGCCGAAAATTCATTTCTGAAAGCCTGCAAAGGAAAGGTTGAGTTGGTAACTTTTCCCGGAGAAACAATTTCACTTTACGGTATTTCACCAGAAACCAAAATAACTTCAGAGGGATTGAAGTACGAACTTAAAAACACTTCGCTTCCTTTTGGAGTAAGAGAAAGTACAAGCAACAATTCAAAGAAAAATTTGATCAAGCTGAAAATCGTTAATGGCGTTGTGTTTGTCATCCGTGATGTTAAAACTATGATTGATAATGATCTTTTTTAGTTCTCTCGATCTTATTATAATCCTTGCGTTCTTTGCAGCAGTTCTGTTCATTGGATTTTACACGGGCAGAAAAACCAGCACAGATGCGAATGACTATCTTCTCTCAGGAAGAAAACTCAGCTTGTTCCTTTTCGTCGCTGTGAACGTTTCCACCTGGTATGGTGGGATACTTGGAGTAGGGGAGTTCACTTATCGTTACGGCTTGGTTAGCTGGTTTACTCAAGGCTTCCCTTATTACATTTTCGCTTTTCTTTTTGCTCTCTTCTTTGCAAAGAAAATAAGAGAAGCATCTCTATTCACAATTCCTGATAAACTAACTGAAGTCTATGGGAAAAATGTTGGATTAGTTTCAGCGGTTATTGTTTTCGTGCTCGTTTCTCCTGCACCGTATCTTTTGATGACAGGCAATCTTCTATCATTAATTTTTAAGATTGATTTAATCCCCGCACTTTTCATTTCCCTGCTTTTATCAATTGCTTATTTGATTAAAGGAGGATTCCGCTCCAACGTTTATGTTGATGTGTTTCAGTTCTTTGTGATGTTTGCAGGATTTATTCTCATTGTAATTTTCTCAGGGGTGAAATTCGGGACTATTGATTTTCTTTCATCAAGTGTCCCGGAAAATCATTTGAAAATTACTGGAGGGATGTCACCAACATTTCTGATTGTCTGGTTCTTAATTGCATTGTGGACATTCGCTGATCCTGGTTTTCATCAACGATGCTACGCAGCAAAATCAGGCAGCATTGCCAAATGGGGAATTATCATTTCAATTTTCTTCTGGGCTTTGTTTGATTTTCTAACAACCACAACCGGTTTATTCGCAAGAGGAGTTTTACCTGATCTTGAAAATCCTGTGCTGGCGTTTCCATTATATGCAGAACAAGTTTTGCCAGAGGGAATAAAAGGAATTTTTTATGCTGCACTTTTTGCTACGATTCTTTCCACACAAATCAGCTTTCTCTTTTTAAGCGGAACGACAATTGGAAGAGACTTCGTTTATCACGGCGTAGTCCGCCTCAAGCGGACGAAGCCGGATTTATCCCGGCGAAGTAAAACGAAGCCGGATGAATCCAAACTAAAAAATTATACAATCATTGGACTTTTAAGTTCAGGTGTGATTGCAATTATTCTTGCATACTTCATTCCTTCAGTAATTGAAATCTGGTACACTATCGGTTCACTTTTTATTCCGGGAATTATTCTTCCTGTCGTGAGCGCTTACTATCCAAAGCTGAGAGTCTCCAACAAATTAATTTTAATTGAAATGATAACAGCTTTTATTACCAGCACAACCTGGTACTTTATACGGAGTAAATTTTCAAACGTCGCTGTATTAAGTGAGGTTGAACCAATGCTGGTTGGATTAGTGTTTTCTGTGGGTATTCATCTCTACGGTCATCTATTCAAGAAATAATATTAACCAACAGCATAAATTCTAGTTGATCCGAATTGATAATTCATTTATTCCTTACTATTTTTTCATCAAGTAATGATATTTTAAATATAGTTAAAAAGGATAATAATTATGAGTAATGAGCAGTTGTTGAATAGGATTAGTACTAATCCTAAAGTAATGGTTGGAAAACCAGTAATCAAAGGAACGCGGCTTACTGTAGAATACATACTCAATCTTTTAGCACATAATTCAACTGTTGATGAAATCCTAAAAGAATATGAAGGACTTCAAGCCGAAGATATACAAGCTTGCTTGTTATTTGCTTCGCGTTCAATGGAAAATACTGAATTTATGCCTTTATCAGAAGTGAGTTAATTGCGTTTTCTAGTTGATGAAAATACGGGACCAAAAGTAGCCCGATGGCTCAAAGAGCAGGGCTATGAAGTCTATTCAGTATACGAACAAGCCCGCGGATTGGATGACGAATCTATTATTCAAAAAGCTTTTAATGAAAACTATGTACTGATTACAAATGACAAAGATTTTGGCGAAAAAGTATATCGGGAAAATTATAAGCATAATGGTATAATCCTGCTTCGACTGGAGGACGAACGCCCTGAAATTAAGATTGAAGTACTGAAACTATTATTTGAAAATTATAGCAATCGCCTTGCAGATAATTTTGTAGTCGTGACTGAAACAAAAGTTCGGTTTGCCCGCAAATGATCTGAAATTTTAACTAATTTGGGAGTCCGATGCTGGTTGGGTTATTATTTGCTCTTTTAATTCATTCTGCCGGATTATTTTCACGAAGGTAGTATTTACTCTCAATTTATATTTTCCTAAGTTTAAACCAATCTTTTAAAGAGGTTAATTATGAACTTAAAATTCATCATCATCAGTTTCACTTTTCTTTTAATAAGTCTCCCAATAAATGCACAAGAAGGTTGGTTCTGGCAGAATCCGCTGCCGCAGGGGAATGAATTAACTAGTTTATGTGTAATTGATTCAAGTAAAATAATAGCGGTCGGCAGAACTAGTACTGTTATGAAAACTATTGATGCTGGTAATAGCTGGCATA
>Ga0209498_1001035_pt1 | contig 17087 bp, 19 predicted proteins | sample WalLakDeSediment_FD_184131 | JGI IMG/M metagenome (GOLD analysis project Ga0209498, IMG submission 184131) | Lake sediment microbial communities from Walker lake, Nevada to study Microbial Dark Matter (Phase II) - Walker Lake 11/02/13 Deep... | ecosystem: Environmental > Aquatic > Freshwater >... | reverse complement strand
GGTTGAAATCGTACAACTCCATCTCGGGGAAAACCTGGTAGCTGAATCTGGAAGTCCCGTAATCGCTTCTTGAATACAACCTGAAACTCTTCTGCGGAAAAGCGCGTGACCATCCTCCGTGCAGGCGCACGCCGATTTCCTGAGAAATACCCGGCGTACCGTCCGGTTCATAAAACTCCATATGCATGCGTCGTTCCCATTCGTCGCCGCGTTGCGTGTAATTTGCCGGGGCGCCGCCCGTGTGGTTATTCCCGCCGGCATCATGCCAGATTTTGCCGAGTATATATATTCCCTTTTCGTAATCGAAGAGACTGTCTCGGTGTGAACTGAGGAAAATAACAGGCATTGAATACCGGCCGTTACCCTCTCCGGTTATGAAGTACGTGTTTGTCGTTATCGGTCCGGACAGTACACCTTCACGAAATGCTGCCGCGCGGACTACCGTTCCTTTAAAGATATTTCCCGCCGGAGGTGCGGCGTTCGCATAATTGTGGGAGATATCTAAAATGACCGACAGATCGTTTGGTTCAACGCTTCGATCCTCAATGTAGATAGGGCCTTCGTAAAGAGGAGAAGCTGCCGTTGGTTCGGATCCGTCGAGTGTATACCGGATCTCTGCGCCATCCTGTGGGGAGCTTAATTCCAGCGAAACGGGAGCCGTATGGAATCCCCCAGGGACCGAAAATGAAACCCGCTCCGGTAATTCGGTATTGAATAGTTCGTTCCGGTCCTCATAGTTGCCGTCTTCATCGGCGATTGTGGTACTAATTGATGACTGTATCTCGTTAAGAACTACCTGTGCAACTGCAGATGGAGACGTCAGGCAGAGTGAGATGAACAGAATTAAAAAAGATAGTTTTAAAAAAGTCATATGTTGCATTATTGAGGCTACTCTGAAAAGTATAAGTTAATTATTTTTGGCCACGCCTGCCTGCCGCAGGTAGGGATTTCACGGATTTTTAACTAAAAAGGGCATTATTAATTTTTTAATCCGTGTAATCTGTGGCATAAGAAATCTTTTCGGAGTAGACTCATTATTCGATATTCAATTACAATTTCTGGGATAAAATTCCCTTACCCGTTTCCGTTCTATTTCTGCTTCCGGGTTTTTCCCGAGTTTTTCGAGGATATCTGCGCGGTAGCGGTGACAACGGCCTGCGACATACGAATCGGGAAACGACCGCGCCGATCGGGTGAACAGATCATACGCTTTTAAAAGTGATTCGGTATCCCCTTTTTCAATGAGGATTTCACCTTCCGCGAAATCCTCATACCAGCGCTTCGCTTCTTCACTCATCCGCTCTGCTTCACGGAGCACCGGAAACGGTTCGATCTGACCGGTACTGTATTTTTGTTTGATTCCGGGATGTTCATCGACCGCAAAAAAATCTTTCAGCGCTTGCAGGAATGCTTCCGCTTCTGTTTTGTTATACGCCGTATCTTTGAGCCGCTGTTCTTCTTCCGGATTCGTAAAGAAAGAAGCTTCCGCAATGATGCCCGGTATGCCGTACGAATGACGGAGGACCGCGGTGCCGGCGGCCGGGAATATCGTATGATCCGACACGAGACTAACCGGCGTATCATCATCGAATAAATATTCGCGCAATCTATCGATTACAAATTGTCCGAGCACTATACTTGTCCGGTTCTCGGATGCGTTGCCGTGATAGTAAACGATGGGGAAATTTACCGATGTGTCGGCAGTTGCATTGTGGTGAATAGAAATGAAAACATCCGCCTCATTATCGAATGCCAGTTGGGCGCGATCCTGAAGAGGGATGTGAACATCTTCCGTTCGTGTCATAATTACTTTACTGTCGTGTTTTTCAAGCAATTCCTTCAGATACAGTGCGACGCGGAGGTTGACCCACTCTTCGCGTTCACCGGTAGGACCGATGCGGAACGAATCGGTTTCCGCCGTGCCCCCATGTCCCGGGTCGATGCAGATTACTTTCCCGGCAAGCGGATTATCCGTTCGCTGATTATGCGGATGTGCTGTGTACATAGTTACAATCGTGAGTGTGCATGATATCAAAATTGTTATAAAATAATCACGCAAAGAGTTCAACGTTTCCTCCCGTGTGGATAAATACTATCGGTCCCTCGCGCGTCACCTTTCCGGAGGCAATATAATCCATCACTCCGGCTGCCGCTTTACCCGAATAGACATGATCGAGGAATATTCCTTCCTTGCGGGCGAAGTATTGAATTGCTTCTTCGCATCCTTTTGTGGGAATGCCGTACGCTTCACCAACGTACGCATCATCCACGATGATATCTTCCGGCTGCAGGGTTGTATTAAATAAATCCCCCGTTTCTTTTGCGAGTGTCCGGATCTCCTCGCTCAGCCGGCCTCCAGATTTCGCGGTGCCGATGCCGATAATCTCTCCCTCCCAGCCGGTCAGCCATTTGCCGATGAGCAACCCCGCATGCGTGCCGCCGGACGATGAGGCAAAGAGGATGTGTTTGGGATTGATGCCGAGCCGCTTAAAATCGTCGAGCAATTCATAAAATGCCCTGACGTATCCCATTGCACCGAGCGGCACCGATCCGCCGATAGGCATTTCATAGACGACTCTCCCCTGCTTTCGCAAGGAATCCGCAAGCTCCTGTCGTTCCGCCTCCCAGTCCTCCCAGCTGTCCGATCTTACCGCGCGGATATGTGCGCCGAGGTGATTGATGAGCAGATAATTGCCTGTCATTGCAGGTTCTTTTGTACCTCCGAGAACAACGTGTACCTCAATTCCCGCAAAAGCACCTGCCGCGGCAGTGACACGGCAAAAGTTGGACTGATACGCACCCGAGGTCACGATAGCATCGGATTGTTTTTCTATCGCATCGGCTATGAGGTATTCCATCTTGCGTACTTTATTTCCCCCGAATGCAAAGCCGGTAAGATCGTCGCGCTTGCAGTAAAGATTACAATTGAGGTCGGCGGAAATATTCCTGAGTTTATAACAAGGTGTAGGGGTAAACGCAAGATCACAGTGCGGTGTTTTTGTCAATAGGTTCGGCTTCATAGGGAGATCGGTTTGTTATCGTTTTCTTAATATATATAAAGTTTTATCTCTTGTGGCAAATAACAATGCTTTCACCACGTCAATCTTTCGCGGTGAGCGAAGCTCTGATTTCCACGTCGCAAAATAGCCGCGCGATGTTCGTTCTTCAATCCTGAAACCGTTCTTTTTGAGAAGGCGTACGAGAGACAATTTGAGAAACGTGTGCGGATGACCTTTGTCTATTTTCAGCATTTCCATCAGTTCGCGTACACCTTTACCCCACAGGTGGTATGTATTCTGACGGAAATAAACGAGTCCGTCGTTCTTCAGGACCCGGTACATTTCAGCGATGACCGTCTCCGGTGCCCGTGTATGATCGAGAACATTATCCATTATTATAAAGTCGAACTGACTATCATCGAAGGGTAGATGTTCACCCATAGCTTTTTGATACCGGACATTCTTATCCCGGAACGACACGTATTGCTCGACGGATGAGAAATAGTCTTCAAGCGGATCGACCGCGTATCGGTTGTCCGACGGGAGGAACGTTAGTATTCCCGCGGGACCGCTGCCGATTTCGAGTATATTCGTGGTGCTGTTAATGTTGATGTAGGCTGCTACTTCCCGCTGTAAATCTTCCGCGTAGTATTTGAGATATGAAAGGTCGATGGTTTCGGTCCGGTCGGCCCACCAGTTTTTTTCATATGATTGCGCAAGATCCCATCGGGATTCTGTTTCGGTCATGGTTTTTGTTTGCGACGGCTTCAACTATTTTATTTCCTCACGCAACGCACCGAAAAACCGCTGCGTTTGTCGAAACGGTTTCGTGCTATTCCCGATTCATTGAAAGATAATTCTCTGTTCCACGAAAATAATTTACTGAAGCCGGGAAGAGACGGCCAGAAATAAGCATTATTCCCCTTGCCGCCAAAGTATCCGCTCTGGCTTCGGTAACCGCCCGGCAGCATTGAAAGTCCGGTTTCGTTTGTGGCACCGGTATTGGGGCTGTTCCATCTTGGATGCGGATCGGGAACCGTTCGGGTTGATTTCATTTTACCTCCCTCGTTCGTTCCCCGCGTGCCCTCATCGTCCGCACTAAGTTTTGACATACCGAGAAAAATTTCTAGCTGCTTCCAATCATCGTCGCTCGGTACCTGCCAGCCCGGAGGACATATCTCACGCTCGTCTGCCACCGCATACCAGTTATATAGCTTGCCGTAGATCTCATCGTTCGAAGGATCGTTCTCATAATATGTCCACGCGCCGGTGTTCAGATTTTGCCATTCCGTATCATCTGTTATATGCGGTAGTATATCACCGTTCCGGTATCTGGTTGTCCGGAGATTTTCCGTCATCCAGGATTGACTGCCGATTGTTATTGTTCGGTAAACATTGCCGTCGATGTCGACAACGGTTCCGGTCTCCTGTCCGCTTTCTTCGGTCGTAAAATGTATCTGATCTCCGTATGCAGTGCCGGCACTATTTATCGCGTATGCTCTTACGTAATAGGTTCTTTCGGGCTGCAGGTCTGTCAGAGTACTTGTGAAAGATCCCGTACCATACCCGTCAGATGTTTTATAATCGTCGAGTGTCGGATTTTCCGAGGTGCTCCAGACAACACCGCGCGCGGTTACCTCTGATCCGCGACAGTCGATGACGTCACCGCCTCCGACAGCTGAATGTTGAGTAATATCGGTTATATCGGCGGTTTCAACCACCGGAATAGCTACTGCCGCCACGAAAATTGTTATGCTTTCCCGTGATGCAAGATCACCGTCGCTCACCACGGCTGTGATTTCATATTCTGCATCTGTTTCACGGACCGGTGCGATCCATCTGACGGATTGTCTGTCGGTGTCGCCGTCAAAGTCTCCCCCGTCTGCTTCCCAGGTATAAAGAAGTTGTTTTCCATCGGGACTGGAAGCATCGACGATAATCAGAACCGTATCACTGCACGGCAGACGATTTGCGGGTGAGGTGGCGGGATTCGATTCGATGCGGTTAATGACAGGCGGGTTAGTTTTTTTATCGCTATCTAAAACACTATCACAGGATATAAAAACACATATAATAATCACAATAAAAGTTATATAATAATAATAATTCATAAAGGCTTTGTTATTCGAACACATGCCCATCACCGACATCGAAATAAAACAACAGTACATTAAACAATGAATGTAAAGCTTGCCCTTGCCAAGGCAAAGTGAAACGAATACTCTGTCGTTAATGTTGTTGATTACGGTGGATTAATGAACTGATTTCTGCAATATACGATTCCGCTTCTTTTATTTCATCCACTCCCTCATACCGCTTAAACTCTTTTTCATCTCCCCGCTCAATTTGAACGATCAACAAAGGTACGTAACGGGCGTCATGCTGCACGCCATATTGGTAGCCGACGGGATTACGCATATTGTATGAGTAAATTGGAACGTTGTATTCCTCTTTCAGGTAATCGATAAAGGGGCCCATCTCCTGGCAGGAGGGGCAATTAGGAGTATAAAAATACATGATTGCATATTTATCTTCCTCTGCCGGCAATCCCTGCAGTGTTAGTAATCCGAATAATAGTGAAAGTATGAGATACATTGAAAAAATATTCCCCTTGTGTGTATTCCGTGAGCGATGAAAGTAATAATCAGGACCCATCCTGCTTATGTGGTTCTGTTTTTATTTGACGTATGTCCGCAATAAACGGTTCCGCTTCTCGTATCTGATCGATGTTCTCGTACCGTTTAAACTCCCGTTCTTCTCCCCTATCGATCTGAATGATCAATGTCGGTACATACCGGATTTCAAGCTGCATGCCATATTGGAGACCGACCGGGTTACGCATGTTGAAAGCGTATATAAGAACGGAGTATTCCTCCCGTAAATAATCGATAAATGGTTCGATCTGATCACAGGCGGGACAATCGGGTGTGTAAAAATACATAAACGCATACGTTTCGTCGTCTGTCGGTATTTCCTGCAGGGTTATAAATCCGAATAACAATGAAAATATAAGATACATCGAAATTACTCCTATGATCATCTTTTAGCGATATCATTCCAATATAATCTTGCATAAGGGAAGTATAGTCACTTCAACGCATAATTGCAAGAAAATTCTGTATACTGCAGCGTGAACCGGAGATGATGTGAGTATCCGGGTAATTATTGTTGATATTGAACGACCCGATTCTTCGGTCTTCGATGGTTTACTCAACCGGTTGCAGTATTTTCTTTGCTTCGTTTATTGACGGCACTCGTCCTGCCATTACGATCTTTCCGTCGATAAGAACCGCCGGTGTAATGCGTACGCCCAATTTTACCATATCCTGTACATCATACACATGGGAAATATCTGCATTGATATTAAGTTCCTGTGCCGCGTTTATCATTACTTTTTCTGTTTGTTGACAACGACCGCAACCCGGTCCTGCTACCTGGACTTTCATTATTTGCCTCCTTTTGTTGGTGTTGTAGGTTTTGTGTAACAACCGCTCTCCCGAGCGGTGTAGACCGTCGCCAGACGGTCTTGAAAACATTGAACTATTTTCTCAGTTTTTTCTTTTACCAATATATTTTAAATCGATTCCGACTCCGTCAGAATCGATTATGCGACTCTGGAGAGTCGCTTGTACAGTGTTACAGTATAAAATTACCAAAGAACCAACCGACCAATGTCCCGAGTATAATGATGGTCGGTACATACACGAGCGCCTTTTTGATACCGAATATCCGAGCAATTGCCAACCAGTTCGGTAAACTGATACCGGGACCGACGAGCAATAATGTCAATGCCGGTCCGTATCCCATGCCGAGTCCCATAAGCGTATCGACGAACGGTGCTTCGGTCATAGTAGCAAAGTAACTCACTGCACCGATGAGCGTCGCGAGGAATGATGCAAGCAAACTGTTACCGCCGAGCCAATCCTGCACCCATTGTTCGGGCAGTATTGCACCGATGATCCCTACCAGAAATACACCACCGAGCAGAAGCGGAAAGATCACCTTCACAAACCACCATGTCTCCCGGAGCCATGTTTCGATCAGATCACGGGCAATGAACTTCCACGCGTACCCTATGACCAGCAAGGTACCCGCCGCCCATACATATATTTTATGGAGATACGGTCCCTCCTGTACGAGATAGTTCGGTGCTAAAAGACTGAGAAGAATGAATCCGATCAAACCGAGGTCCTTCCCGGCTATTATTTTTGGTTTTTTTGCGGTGACGAGTGTGTCACTATTCTGCGTGGCCGGCATTTCGATTCGCTCTTTAGAAAATACCGAACGCATGACGAGCCCGACAATAAAGGCAACAAGCAATGCAGCGACAACGCGAGCCACCACCATTTCGCCGCCTAATATGCTTCCGGTATACACCAGGGCAAGCACATTTGCTGCGGGTGCGACCCATAAGATGATAAAAGCAACGCCGATACCGGCGCCCGCAAAATAGAGTCCGCTCGCAACGGGAATCACCGTACACGAGCAGGCGGCGACAAGAAAACTTGCCGCAGCCGCAAGCGGAAACGCCTTCCATATACTTGCACGTTCGCCCAGATAATCGAGTATCGCCTCACGGTTTACAAATGTGACCATGGCACCCGCCAGTAAAAATGCGGGTACGAGGCATGTTAGCGTATGCGCGAGTATATAATCTTCAAGCGATAACAACCCTGCCTTTAATAAATCAAGTATCATATAATTAACAACCTTCCTTCATATTTTCCTGTATTGTAGTTACATAAGTAATACATAAATACCAACGACGGTAATAACTGCACCGCTGATTTTCTTTACCCAGTACGAAAAGCCGGCGACCCCTTTGGAACGCACAATATAGTGAGCTACGCCGATAAATGTACCGGCGAGCAGCATTAAAACACAGTGGCCGAGAGCATAGACAAATAGCAATGATCCCCCGTATGCGACATTGCCGTCGGCTGCGACAAAGGCAAGAATAACTGCAAGGACCGGTGTCGCGCATGGTGACGAGACAACACCGAACAGCATGCCGAGCAAAAACGAACCGGTAATTCCTTTATGTGATATGTTCAAATTGGCCTGATTCGGCTGAGGGATCTCATATAGACCGAGCAGTTGCAGTCCCATAGCGATTGCCACAATTCCGATAAAGTATTGCCAGAACCATCCGACATCTCCGAAGAGAGTTCCTGCAAGAGCTGCGATCAGACCGAGTGCCGTAAAGGTAACGGACAATCCGATAACGAACGCCGATGAGTAGAGAAGAGCTTTTTGTTTGTTATCACCCGCGTATCCTCCGACATATCCGATAATCATGGGTATAGTAACTATGACACAAGGGTTTGCGCTCGATAAAATACCTCCGAGAAAAACTACCGCAAATGCAAGCAGAGGTTTAACTGCGATAAAATCACCGATATTTTCCACAAGTCCCATAGTTATATAATTCCCAATTTTTGAAGTTCTGCCAGAAGTGCCGTTTGTTCCCAATATCCAACATGTCTGCCGATTTCAACCCCATTTTCATCGAAGATTATTTGCGTCGGTATTAAGTTTATCCGAAAATCCCGTGCGATTGATGGATCATCCTCTAAATAAACATTGTATACGTTCATGACGGATCCGTAGCGGTTATGCAAATCCATCAATATCGGCTGCATTCTTCGGCATGGGATACAGGTTCTTCCCCCAAACTCCAGGAACGTGTATTTACCGGAAAAAATAGCATCGTATACTCCTTTTTTATTTAAATGAGGGACCTCCTCATTTTGTTTAGAATGTTGAGTATTATTTGTTGCTGCCGTAGGTTGATTATTTATAGCAAATGCTGTAATGAGTATTACAGAAAACGCTATTCCGAGTACGAGATAGAGAAGTAATGATTTTTTTATCATTTCTGGTAACATTCCTTGTTTATTTTATTAAATATGAGAATATGAGTGATTACTCATATTATACCTTAAAAAATTTTTATGCCACCTCAAATGTATTAAGCTTTTCTTCTAAATTTGATTTAGCTATCTCCAAAGCTAAATCTAGCAGATCGTAGATCCTCTCATCGGTAATCTCGTAATTTGTCCGTAATCCTTCTTTCCATGACCGTAAAATGCCGCTACCTACGAGAATTTTGAGGTGTCTTGAGAGATTAGATTGCTCCAGATCAAGGCCCGGGGCAATTTCACAATTGCAACTTACCCCTTCCCGGATTTTTTCCAATACCCGGATTCTGTTGGGATGAGCGAGTGCAGTTAATATTTCAGCTTGAAAATCGGCTGTTTTGGTCATTTTTTGTCTTCCTATTTTGAGTAGTTGCTCATATAGTAAACAAATACTATGCCAGATTAGATTCTCATTTAAAATTGAATCGCTTATTTTGTAGAGGACTCGGGAGTGTTGAACAGAAAGTCTGAATACCTGCGATAACAACTATGCAAGGGAGGGTGCTGCTGTATTGTGCCGAGTCCCACTCTGATAATGATTGCTGCCAGATATACTATCACCTGATATTTTTCGAGCGTTTCCCGGCTCAACTGAATTTACTGTATGTCATTAATACGCATTTCGTAACATATCGGCATATCCATTTGGCAGAACACTATCTTCTACGGCTTTTGCAGCTTTTTCTACATCATAATCCACGCGAATGAATTCTACCTTGATACTATCGCTATCGAATTTGCTGCTGTTTTCATTTAAAGTAACCATTACATAACATGCTCTCGGGTCGTTGTCTTTTGGTTTACCAATCGATCCGATATTAACCGCATGCCGATAGGCCTTTTTCCCGTTTATTTCGTACTGAAAAGTCCTGTGGTATGGTTTGTGTGTATGCCCGAAAAACAGCATATCGGCACCGGGTTCTTCCATAATACGCATCATGCTTTTTTCGTCACGATCTTCGAAAAGGTATTCATTGATTTTTCTTTATCGGTTTTGTAGGCACAGCCGCAATCATTCGAATTTCTGCCTATGCCGTAGTCATAGTTTCCGGCTATAGTTGGGATTCCTCTTTAGCTATGTCGCTCCTAACGGAGCGATTTTAATAATTTCATATTTAATGGATTGTCCTTCTGATTTTGCTCAAATCAAAACTAGCCCGGAGGGCTGGCATATCTGTAGAAAATGCGAGGTCCACTATCCTTCTTCCCGCTCCGGCAGGAGCGGGACAATCTACTGAATAATTAAAATCGAGCTATTTCTCTCAAACAAATAGCCAATCCTGTAAAGTACTCGTTAGTACTTTCTTTGAACATTCGGTTTGTTAATGCTTGTATGAAGGGTAGGAGATATGACCCGGTGAATATGTTATACAATTCATCGAGATCAATCCCTTGTTTTTTTTGATCGGGGGTCTTCACCAGTACAAGCTTGTTTGTTAGCAGGTAATACACAAACTCCAGTTCAACGGCAATATGATCGGGTAATTCGGTAAATTCCTTATCAATGGCTAATCCGGCTTTGCGGTAGAGATGCATTATTTCCTGTGTTGTTTTTCCCATTACCTCACCGCTTTTTTCGAGATAACAGGAGCCGTAAGGAGGTACCGCTACGCCGAACGGTCCTAAAAATAATCGCGTATACTCAACCTGTAGTTCTTCAATTGAATACTTCTTCACCGCTTCTTTCATCTGCATAGCTCCCCGGTGCGCTTTATCGGAAACATTTTTAACTAGCGATACGAGCGTACCGGGAAGATCATTATCTATGAGTACCTCTTTTTCCGGTTTATAAAAACAGGCAGCGAGCAGTTTGAAGATATCCGCTTGTAGCTGTTGAGTATGGTCGTTTATTTTTTCATTACTCACGATCGCTCCGGTCCGTAACTTCTGATATAATAGAGATTCGGTCCTGTACCCTCTTCACCGTCTGCAAGTAATTCACCTTTATTGTTTTTGAATCTTCTTGCAGGATATTTATCAAGGAGATGTCGAACTTCACTTGTTGGGTCGTTTAAGTCACCGAAGATGCGGGCACCTGCGGGACAGGCATCGGCACAAGCGGGAAGCATATTATGTACAACCCGGTGATGGCAGAACATACATTTCTCCACGATACCGTCGCGCCGAACATCCTTAAAATCGGGATGCTTATATCTCATTCTGTCGGGCGGCTGTTTACCTGCGTTCCGTGCAACTTCGGCACCCGACGCGGTACCGCCTGTTATCAGTTCCGTTTCATCGGCATATACTTCGTGCGGGTGAATATCGAATTCGTTGAAACTGATAACACTATATTCCGCATCGTCGTAATCAAGATTATCGGAACTGTACGGACATTCAAACTGACACATCTGACATCCGATGCACCGTTCGCTGTTGTGCACAACAATGCCGTCTTTATTTTTATACATGGCCTTGGGTTCAACCGGACAGACCTCAACACAAGGAGCGTTCGAACAATGATTACATTGTACGACGAATGCTTCGAACCGTGCATTCGGATACGTTCCGGTTGTCCGCGTTATAAGATCCGTCCAGTTGAACGATTGACCGCGGGCTCTGTCAGGTGTATTGTTTTCCGATTTACAGGCAAGAATGCAGGAATCGCATCCAATACACCGGTGTGTGTCGATAACCATTCCATAATGCGGCATAGGTTTATTCCTCTCAATTTTTTTGTGTTCTAAACTATTTACACTTTTTCAATTTTTACGCCTGCATATCCGCCGTTGCGTGCGGCGCTTCCTGACAGGCGATCGTATTCATCGGGAAGCAGATCGTTGTTATTACCGCCTCTCGGTTCAAAGGCGTTGTAATCCTTCGCCGCCACCCTGCCGTACGCCCAGTGTCCCTGCCCGAATGCTTTCGCCGCGGTTCCCGGTTGTGTCCCTTCCCATAACCTGGCGGTTGCGATGAAACTTCCCGTGACCGAGGAGACTTTCACTTTATCGCCGTCACTTATACCAAGCTTTTCTGCATCGATTGAATTTAATTTGACAACATCATCCCATCGTTTGTCACCCGGGTCGGAATGTTTGAACTCGAAGTACCATTTTATGTTTTGACTTCGTCCTTCTCGGTTTAAACGGGATTTATAATCGATGAAGTCAAGCGGGTATTCTTCCCTGCTTCCGAATCGCAACGGCGGTTCATAATGAGGAACGAATGCCGATTCTCCGCGTGCCGTATAGTTACAGGTTTCGAGAATATCATCGATGGTGGTGTTATGTTTCTCTGCGTGCTGGGTCAATCCTTTCTTCAGCGTCTCACTGTAGAATTCGAATTTTTTCGTAACCGTCTCGAAATTATCCCATTTTTTTCTGAATTCATACGGCCCGAAATTCACGACACCCTTCTTCTTGAACTCTTCCCATCCCCCGATTGTATCGTATGCCGGTTTTGTCCGGACCTTCGTTACAATTTCCGCAAAGTCGGTACCGTCTTTGGGTGATTCGCCGGTCTCCGGATCTTTGAATTCATTTTTGAGGTAGTCCAGTAAATTCGACCATCCCTTTGCCGCTAATTTCTCACCAAGCATCCAGACTATTTCCGTCTCATCCATTTTAACATCCCACATTCTTTTAATAACCGGCTGCTGAATTGAAATATGCGAATAAAGATTAGCCTTACATGTCTGCGCGGTTAATTTTTCTGTGGCGTGGTGTGCTGCCGGAAGCACGATATCGGCAAACTGTGTCATTTCCGATGCGTGGGTAACGATATGTGCAAAGAACGGTACTTTCGCCATCGCTCCATCCCACCGCTGTCCTTCCTGACCGGCGAAGTTAAAGTTATTCCAGTATCCGATTGCAACCTTGATATCGTACGGATCTTCGTTCAGAATTGCATTGGCAACATTGTTTGTTACCACACCGCTGCCGGGTACTCCTCTCGCAAGTGCGGGAAAGTTTTTATATCCCCGCTGATCGATCTTTTTATGGGCACGTCCGGCCTTTGCAATCTCATCAAGATACGGATCATCGGAAGGCTGCGATGCAGCAATCACCGACGGATGTCGAAGCGTTCCGCCCTCGTGGTCTGCCGAGCCGAGCAAACCGTTCAACGCGTGAATTCCAATCGCAGCATATGTACCTCTCGGACTCATCACAGGCCCCGGTCCGAGCCACACTGCCACGTACGGTGCAGCTTTGCCCATTCCTTCAGCGACGCGTATAATTTGCTCTTTCTTGATGCCGGTAATTTTCTCCGCCCATTCCGGTGTTTTATCTTTTAACTCGATATTCCACCATTTAATGAGTCCGTGGGTATATCGTTCATGAAAGGTATCTTCTTCGATAGTTTCGTTTACTTTAAACCGGTTTTGTCCGTCATTGAAATCACCGACGAACTCTTTATTCCATAAACCTTTTGTGAGGATAACATGAGAAATGGCCGAGGCAAGTGCACCGTCTTCACCCGGCTTCACCGGCATCCATTCGTGCGATTTAATTGAAGATGTATTTAAACGCGGGTCGATAGTAACAACCGTTGCGTTGTCGAGCACTTTCCCGAATTTCTTAATTGCGTTCGGTAACTGCCGGTTTGAGCTTACCGGATCGACTCCCCACAGGACGAGATATTTTGTTCTGTCGAGGTCGTAATCTCGGTATCCCCAGAACCCCTCGGTAAAGAACGAGCCCATTTTCTCCGCCTCGGCACAGATTGCGCTGTGGGAAATATTATTCGGCGAGCCGAAAATTTTCGGGAGTGAGCCGTATAATATTCCGTTTTGATACGTCGAGTAACGCCCGCGCATCACGAGGAACTTATGCGTTTCATTATTTTGCCGGAGTTCCATCATTTTATCGGCAAGCATTTCGACCGCCTCATCCCACGAAATGGGGACAAACTTCGGATCGATGCCTCTGCCTTTTTCGGGGTTCGTTCGCTTCAACGGTACTTTTATCCTGTCGGGATCGTATACCTGCTTGGGGATCATATGACCACGCGGACAAACATAACCGCTGTTCGCTTTTGCGTATTGATTGCCGCGAACGCGAACTGCGCGTCCATCCTGTACATAGATCTCTATCGGACACCACGTGGTACACCCCTGACAGGTCGACGGTATCCACTGACCCGGAAGCGAAGCAAGTATCTCGTTTCCTATCGCTGCTTTGGTAAATGCATTGAGTGTCGGTACGGGAAACAACGCTCCCGCAGTGCCGACGAGTGCTGTCGTTTTTATAAAATCGCGTCGTTTGATTTTCATTACTAGAGTCTCCTTTGTTCAGTAGAATCATCGGTAACGATAAAAAAGCGTTAACCGTGCAACAATATCGGTGTCTTTTGAAAGCGTTTCATTACTTTTTTGTGAGAACGCGTTTATCCAGATGTTCGGCATTATCCAGACGTTCGGTACTGGTCTGTAATCAAGACCGAATAACAGAAAAGTTTCGGTAAACCCGGTATTGTCAATCTTTGTGTCGGGATTAAAGAGATCGACTCTGCCGAATGCATTCAGCTTTTCGGCAACCGGTGCGCGGGCAAAAAATGTTAACCCGAACGGGGTACGATCCTGCTCGTTGGGACCGGCACGGTGGCGTGTCTGATGAATGATCTCGGTTCCGATTGTAAAACTATCCGTCCGATATGCGGCGAAACCTTTAAATGTCGTACGGTCGAGTGTTCTGTAAGCGGGGTCATCGGGAGTCATCCACCGGTCGACATATGCCTCGAGCAACAACCCTTTGACAGGTTCGGCGTTCAAAAAAGCATATACCGTTCTGAAGTCCTTATCTTTATACTGTAAGGAATTTCTCGTGCCATAAAGAACGGCGTATCCGACCTTACCCTGCTGCGATAATGTACCACGCATTGCAATGCCGATATCGGTGGATGTCCCCAGACCCCGGAAGTCGGTAATCGTCTTTTCAACCGATCGGTATCCCCAGACACTTTCGGGATAACCCATTGACCAGGAGGGTGTAGATACACGGCCGAAGAATAGATCATGACCCTGAATAATATTTCGCCATTGTAGGTAAGCAGCTTTTACAAACAGTGTATGACTGCTGCCGGAAAACGTTCCGTCGTTTCCTTCGATAAGGAAACGTGCGAAGAATTTTTCAGAAATATCCTGGTCGTAGTAGAGATAAAAACGTCTGAATTGCAGTGCGGAGGTTCCCTTCTCGACACCTGCGTACTGTGAGCGGGAGATAGATGTATCATCACCTTGTGCTTTGTAAAAGAAATCTCCGAATGTATAACCGTGGACGATTCCCTGTGATTGGACGTTCATTGTGAGAAGCAGCGATGCGATAAGCAATACAACGAGTCTGCAATAGATCATTGGGCCAACTCCTTTTGTTTATTTCAGGAAGTGTTTCTTGAGAGCAAAAATGATAACTTATCAGAATTCTTTTTGCTTCAGCCCTTCCTCGATAACCCGTTCGAGGTTGTGTTTATATGATTCATCTATCTGTGCAAGACTTCTACTCTTGAACGATTGAATTAAATGGACTCTGCATCCCCTCCATAGATCGTGAAGCGGACAGGGATTTTTGTCATCGCAAACAGGGAATCCGATAATGCATTTTTCGATGAATTGATATCCGTCGATTGCACGTATGATATCCATCAATTTTATTTGTTCAGGTGGTTTGCCAAGTAAGATCCCGCCATATATTCCCTTCTTCGAATCGATCAGACCCTCACGCGCCAGAGGTGCCAGGACTTTGCTCAAATAGTGACGTGGAATACGCATATCTTTGGAAATATCTTGTAACAGGACAGGCTTATCCGATTTGTTGCAGGCAATGTAAATCATTGCCTGAATTGCATATTCACAGGTTTTACTAAAAAGCACTGATTTCATGGACTAATCCTGATAAGTTGACAACAATATCTACTTGTCAATAATTGTGCCAGGGAAAAGGTGGGAAAACAGGCATTATTGGAGGGGTAAATTCCTATAATTAAGAAATTTACAGTAAGGTGTTTTTACAGATTGGAATTACTTAATAACGGAAATCTTACCGGTTTCTATATGTACCCGTATTGTATCGCTTTCTTTTCCTTCCAGGTTGGCGATAATCTTATACTCACCTTCGGGTATGCTAATCTTTTGAGGTTCGGTCAGACTCCGTGGGACAACCCGGATTAGCTTGCCATCGATTGAAAAGATCTTGTATGACCTGTAATATGCGAGCTCCATGTCACTGTTGGGATTTTCAACAGTATAGTTCGTATATACCTTCAAAAAGCCCCTATTTGGCGTGTTTACCGCTGTATCGCTAGCCAATCCTGTTTCGATTACCAAGCACATTAAAAAGAGGATGCCGACGATAAGTTTATGGTACATCATGCTAATTACTCCTGTATTATGATTTGATTATTGATACTTTCATGTATTCAAGATACTCAATCATTGTTACAGGAATATTAACATAACAAAAACAATATATAATGATATTGTTCCGGAATGTATTACTACAGATATGCCGCTCCTCCGGAGCCCCCCACTCTACCGACATTCATTCGTTTGTTGCCTTTGATCAGCAGCAGGCTGAAGTCGCTGTGGTATCAGAAAAATCTAATCCGAGTATCTCACTTATTCCGGAATTACAGTCCTGCAACATAAATTTCAACGTCTGCTGCTTCTGCGAGTATTCCTGAGTTATGGGATGCGTGTTTATCTGCTGCTGAAGCTGCTTGATCGTGTTGATCTCCTCCTGTGTCACCGATCCCGTTGCCTGCTTCTGCTGAAATTCCTGTGCAAGCTGTGTAAATCGCTGATATAATTCAGATACTTCAGGATCGTTGTTAAACCTCTCCTCCGCTGCTTGAAAGTCCTTTACCTCTTTCGATAAATTAATATACCGGACAAACTCCTCGGCAGCCAGTTTTAGGTTCATATCTAACATCGTTTTTCTCCTATGAATAATTTTCCTCACAAATTTTTTTTAACAGCACCCGCCCGAGGGCTTCGTCATATCCGCAAAGTCGAAGCCGAGTTTATCGGTCATAAACTGGTTTAGTTCTTTTAACTGTGCAACCAGTTCATCCTGCGCCTCGAAGAATTCTTTCAATGTTTTATTTTCCATCATCCGGTTACGCATATCTTCCAGGCGCTGTATATCATCCTGTTGTGCTCCGCCCCAGCTTTGCTTCATCTGTAACTGCTGCTGTGCCTGTTGATATTGCTGCAGCAACCGCTGTGCTTCCT
>Ga0209498_1001034_pt1 | contig 17087 bp, 15 predicted proteins | sample WalLakDeSediment_FD_184131 | JGI IMG/M metagenome (GOLD analysis project Ga0209498, IMG submission 184131) | Lake sediment microbial communities from Walker lake, Nevada to study Microbial Dark Matter (Phase II) - Walker Lake 11/02/13 Deep... | ecosystem: Environmental > Aquatic > Freshwater >... | reverse complement strand
TCACTCATTTCTCATTTCCCCTTACGCCCCTTCTTGAACTCCTCCCTCACGCGCGCCCAGCTCATGCTGGCGCTGGAGAGCAGGGTGTCAGCACGGAAGAAGCGCGCGGCGAGCAGCACGAAGAAGTACGTCGTCACCGCTAACCCGGCCAGGCCGACCACCGGCTGCCAAAACGGCACGCCGCCCGCCGCCAGGCGCGGTAGCATCGCCGTGGGCGCGGTCAGCGGGAAAAGGCTGACGGCTGTTGCCAGTGCGCCGTTCGGCGCTTCGATGAAGGCCGTGCTCAAAAACAGCGGGATCATCATCGGGGCCATCACGATAAAAGTGAATTGGCCGGTTTCGCGGGCGTTTGGGGCCAGTGCGCCAATGGCGCCTAACGCCGAGGCGTAGAGGATGTAACCGAGTAGGAAGTAGAGCAACCCCCATACCAGGAAACCCGGCGGCAAGGTGATCTGACCGGCCATAACGCCGAACGTTTCCAGCATCGAACCGCCGCGCTGCATTGTCAAGAGACTGCCGCCGAGCCAGATACACATCTGGAGCAAGCCCACCAATCCCAGGCCAAGCACCTTCCCCAACATCAGATCGCGAGGGCGCAAGCTCACCAGCAGCACTTCTACCGTGAGATTTTCCTTTTCCTGCGAGACGCTGCGCAGCATAAAGCTGCTGCTCATCGAAAGCACGAAGAAGAAAATGAAGAGCACACCGTAGCTCACTAGAAAGCGGGTTTGATAATCTGCGTCGGGGCTGGCGTCCTCGGTCGCCAAGGCAGTGGTCTCCAGATGGGTGATGGGGCTGGCAATCCGTCTGGCAACGGCCTCATCGTCGACCAGGTTGAAACTGATAATATAGCGGAACATGTCACCGCTGCCGATGTTGCTGAGCGGCGCAAAATCTTTCTCGACCGCCTCGAGTTTGCCGGTGGCGATGTAATCCGCCGGGATCACGTAGTACTGCCGCAGTTGCCCATTCAGTAGAGCCGCGCGCGCGCTGTCTTCGTCTGGGAACGCCCGAACAAACGTCTCCGGGATGCCGGGCGGCAAGCGGGTAATCAAGTCCGCGTGATCCACGTACCCAACCGCCAGGGCCTCGCCTTGTTCCGCGCTGGCAATGATCTCCTCGTCTGTCTCGAACGCGCGTTGCGCGATAAGCTGCGGCCCGAAGCTGAAGAGCATCACAATCGCCGGTAGCAGGAACGTGGTGATCCAAAACGATGGCTTGCCAATCGTGTTACGGATTTCATGTTTGATAACCAGGAAGATATTACGCATTGTGCTCCTCCTTGTAAGGAAGATGCAGCTTCTGAAGCACTTCCCCCCGTAGCCGCACAAAAACCGTTTTGACGCGCAGCGTTTGCCCGTAATGCAACATCCCGATGCGGAAGATGCGGGCCGCGAGCCACACACACCAGCCGGCCGAAGCCACCAGCAACAGCCAACTCACGGCTAACTGCCACAGCGGTACCGTCGTCATCGCCCAGCGCATGGTGATGGTGACGAAGGCCGTGGTAGGGAACAGTGTCAGTGCAACGACAAGCGGGCTGTTGGGTTGTGCCATAATCAGCATCAGCAGAAAAAACGGCAACATGAAAAAGAGATTCAGAATACCGGCAATTTGTTGCCCCTGGCGCAGGTCGGAGACCATACCGCCTACCGCCGTCATCATCCCGGCGATCAGCGCGAACGCCGGTAAAAAGAAGAGCGCGACGACGCCGAGCAAGGTCCACGGAATGCGCACCCCTTGCACGTCCGGCGTAAAGAACGAAGCGACGAGCAGTGCCAGCACGCCCGTTGCCATCCAGATGCCCAACTGCGTCAGGCTCACACTCATCAAGCCAAGCGCCTTGCCGCCGATCAGTTCCTCTGGACGCACTGAAGTTGCCAGCACTTCGATGGTGCGATTTTCTTTCTCATCGGTGATGGCCTGGAGCATGTAGCTGCCGGAGTTCATCACGGCGAAAACGAAGAAGAAGGCCGCCGCAAACGGCACGACGAACCCTAACATATCCCCACTCTCCAGTTCCTTACTTCCATCGCTGGCGCGGAACGTGACCGATGAGCCTTCCAGCATGCGTTGTTGGACATCGGCTGGATAACCGGCGAGCAGGTTGGCCCGCAAAAAAGCCGCAAAGTCGCGTTGCGCCACTTCGCTGGGGCGTTGGTTGAGGTAAAAAAGTTGTGCGCGCCCGGATTGGACGTAATTAGCGGGGATGACGTAGTACGCCTGAATCGCGCCGTTCTCCAGAGCTGCGCGCGCGTCAAGCGCATCAGGAAAAGCCCGCATCGCCAGTCGCTCTTCGCCATCTGCGCCCGGCGGCAATGTCACCGCTTCGCTGAGGAGACCCGATTCATCGACGTAGCCCAAAGGCAGCTTTCCCCGCTGGCCGAGCGAGACCAGGATGCTCACCCCCATCACGATGATAATCATCGCCGGCACCCACAACGTCCCCACCAGGAACGACTTCTGCTTGACGATCTTTAGATACTCGTGTTTGGCGATCAGCCAGAAGCTACGCATGGCCCGCCTCCTCCGCATGTCCGGCGCGCCGCTGCACGACGGTGACGAAGATGTCCTCAAGCGACGGTTCAGCGATCTCGAAGCGCTCTAGCCTGACGCCCTCTTGCTGCATCAGCGCCCAGAGCACGGCCTGGGGATCGACGCCCATACCCAGCGTCAGATGCCACGCGCTGTTGTGCTGGCGCGCCTCCAGCACACCCGGCAGCGTATCGGGCAAGCGCGCGCGATCGAATAACGCGGCAAAATCACCCTGGCCCGCAATCGCCAGCGCGTTCCCGGCGAAGTCGCGCTTGATTTTGCTCACCTCGCCGTAGAGGACGTTGCGCCCGTGATCGATGAGGAGAATGCGATTGCACAGCGCCTCGACTTGGTGCATCTGATGGGCTGACATGATGATCGTCTTGCCCTGCTGCCGCAGTTCCTCGATGATGTCCTTCACCAGCCGCGTGTTCACCGGGTCCAGTCCCGCAAATGGCTCATCGACGACCAACAAATCCGGTTCGTGGAGCAGCGTAGCGATGAGCTGCGCCTTTTGCTGCATCCCCTTGCTGAGATTCTGTACCTTCTGCTGGCGGAAGTCGACCAGATCGAAACGCTCCAGCCAGGGTTCCAACCGTGCCCGCGCCGTCGTCTCGTCGATGCCCTTCAACGTTGCCAAAAACAGTAGCGTCGGCTCCAACTTCAGGTCTTTGTACAACCCGCGCTCTTCCGGCATGTAGCCGATGCGGTTTTTCTTCGCCTCGGTCAGTTTGCCGTCGAAGATGCTGATCTCGCCGCGATCAGGCCGGAAAATATCCAGCATCATGCGGATCGTCGTCGTTTTGCCCGCCCCGTTTGGCCCGAGCAGGCCGAACACCTCGCCCGGATACACCTCGAAAGAGACATCCTGAACGGCCTTCACCTCGCCGAAAAATTTACTGACGTGAGAAACTTTGACTGTGGTCATCAAAACTGCCTCCTGAATTGCGAATTACGGTGAGCATTCAGCCATCAGCTTTCAGCTATCAACAAAGAAGCCCAAGACGCAGTCGCCGACGGCTGAACGCTGACGGCTAATAGCTGAAAGCTAAGCCCAAGTTTATTATAAACGAAACAGGGGAAAGGGACATTGCCCAGAGGAACGAATTTTGCCCTGTACTTTCGACCAGGGATAAAGTATATAAAATTATGGTAAAATAGTGTTTATGACCGAGTACGCACAACTTGAGCAAGGCATCCGCGCATTGGAGGCGCAACGCGGCACGTTGGGCGATGCCGTCGTGGACGCGATGATCGCCGTCGCGCGCGAAAGGCTGGCGACGCTAGGAAACGGCGCGCCTGCCAGCGCACGACCGACAGATGCTGCGCCTATCAGCGCAGCGCCAATAGGCGTCGCGCGCACGGCAGGCGTCCATAGCGAGCGCCGTCTCGTCACCGTCGTCATCGCCGATGTGAAAGGCTCCACACAGTTGTTGGAACACCTCGGCACCGAAGCCTGGGTCAAGCTGATGAACCGTCTCTTCGCCATCCTGGAAGCAGAAATCAACCGCTTTGGCGGCGTGGTGGACCAGTTCCGGGGCGACGGCCTGGTGGCATTCTTCGGCGCGACGGAGACGCACGAAGATGATCCCGTGCGAGCCGTGCTGGCGACATTGGCGATGCAGGAGGCGCTCAAGCCGCTGAGCGCCGAACTGCGCGCCCGCGAGAACGTCGAACTGCGCCTGCGCATCGGCGTAAGCACCGGCGAAGTCATCGTCGGCAACGTTGGCAAACCGCAGGGACACCGCGAAGATTCCGCTATGGGCGAAGCGATCACCATCGCGGCACGGATGGAGCAAGCTGCCGAGCCGGGGACGGTGCTGGTAAGCGAACACACCTACCGGCTCACCTGGGCGCAGTTCAAGTGGCGTCCATTGGGTACCCTGGCGGCCAAAGGCGTCCGCCGTCCCATCGCCGTTTACCGCCCGCTGGCAGCCAAAGCCACCGCCGAGAAGATACGCGGCATCCCCGGCCTGGAAGCCCCCCTGGTGGGCCGGCAGAGCGAGTTGGCGGCTTTGCAGCAGGCCGTCGCGCGGTTGCAGGCCGGCGAGGGCGGCCTCGTCACCATTGTCGGCGAAGCCGGGTTGGGTAAGTCGCGGCTGGTAGCCGAACTGCGCCGGAGCGTCGCAGGGCGTCACATCGATGTGCAGTGGGTCGAAGGCCGCTGTCCCTCTTACGGGACCTCCATCGCCTACCTGCTCTGGATAGACGTGCTGCGAGGGCTGTTGGACGTGACGGTGGATGCGGCGCCATCCATTGTCCGCGAGGCATTGCGTGCGCGGGTACAAGCCCTGGCGGACATCAAATCGCGCTATCCCGAAAGGCAACCTACACTTTATCCCTACCTCGGCCAACTGCTGGGGCTTCCGCTCAACCAGAAAATGGCCGCAAAAATATCTGCCGTGGAAGGCGAGGAACTCAAGCGCGACACATTCCGCGCCATCGAAAGCTTCATCGAAAGCACCGTCCAGCAGCATCCACTGGTGATCATCTGTGAGGATTTGCACTGGGCCGATCCCACGTCATTGGAGCTATTGGAGCGTCTGCTCAAGATGACGAGTCGCGCCCCACTGCTGTTCATCTGCGTGCTGCGCCCCGAAACAGCCCACGGGAGCGCGCTTGTCAAACAGCTTGCCGCGCGACGTGGCGGACGCCAGCACACAGACCTGTGGCTGACGGCGCTCTCCAGCAACGAAAGCGAAACGTTGCTGTACCATTCGCTGCGAATGGATGAACTACCTTCACAACTCAAGGCCCGCATCCTCAATCACGCCGAGGGCAACCCTTTCTACATCGAAGAATTGATCCGTTCGCTGCTCGATGATGGCGTGATTGTGTGGGATAAAGACCGCGGGCGCTGCGAAACGACGTGCGACACCGCCGAGATCCCCATCCCTAACACCCTTTATGGCGTGCTGATGTCGCGTATTGACCGGCTGCCGGACGACGCTAAACGTGTTTTACAATTGGCCTCCGTGATGGGGCGCGCCTTCCCGCGCCGCATGTTGGATGCCATCGCCGACAGGGGCGGGCGCCGCCATTACAACCTGGACAGCGCCTTGCTCACGTTGGAGCGCGAGGAGTTGATCTACGAGCAGAAACCAGGGCCGGAGCCGGAATATGCCTTCAGGCACCACCTGATCCAGGAGGCAGCCTACAACAGCCTGCTCAAGCAGGAGCGGGCAACCCTGCACCAGTGGGTGGCCGAGTTCCTGGAGAGCCTGCGCGCCGAACTGCATGACGCTTATGTGGGCGTCTTCGCCCACCACTGGGAGCGGGCCGACCGGCCCGACCGCGCCGTCACGTACTTGCTGGGCGCCGGAGAGCAGGCGGCAGCGCAGTTTGCCAACGTCGAGGCCGCGGACTATTTCAGCCGGGCGTTGGCGCTGACGCCGGGCTACAGCCTCGAACGGTACACGCTATTGCTGGCCCGCGAGCGCATCTACGATTTGATGGGCGCGCGCGAAGCGCAGATGCGCGACCTGGAGGCTTTGGAGATGCTGGCCCAGGCGCTCGATGCGCCACAGCGCGAGGCGGAAATCGCGCTGCGCCGCGCCCATTACGCAGAAACCGCGCGCGACTATCCGGCGGCCATAGCGGCGGCGCAGAAAGCCATCCGCCTGGCGCGGGTGGCGCGCGACGTACACAGCGAGGCTGCCGGCTACCTGGCGTGGGGGCGCGCGCTCTTCTACCAGGGCGACTACCGTGAGTCCAGACGCCAACTGCAACAGGCGCTCGACTGCTCGGTGGATTATCCACAGGTGCAGGCCGATAGCTTGCGCAGTCTCGGCATGGTCGCCGAGGACCAGAACGAGGCGCGCGACTACTTCCGCCAAGCCCTCCACATCCACCGCAAAATCGGCGACCAACGCGGCGAATGGGCGACGCTCTACAATCTCAGTGTACTGTTTTTGGAGCAGGAGAACTGCGCTCAGGCTATGAACTACGGCGAGCGCGCGCTGCGCATCTGCCGCAAGATTGGCGACCGGCAAGGCGAGCGGATGACCCTGGACAATCTGGGGTACGTGGCGCTCTGCCAGGCCGATTACGCACGCGCGCGTTCGTATTACGAACAAACCTTGCGACTCTGTCAAAAGATCAACGATTGTCACAGTGAAGGGCACACGTCGGTTCACCTCAGCACGCTCTTTCACCTATTTGGCGAGCACGATGAGGCCAGAGCGCACGCAGAAGCAGCCCTGCATCTGGCACAAGAAACTGAGGATCACCTGGTGGAAGGCGATGCCATAGCCTGCCTGGGGCACGCGCTGTGGGAATTAGGGCAGTATGATGCCGCAACGGCGGCTTACGGGCAAGCGCACGCGCTACTCACCGAGTTGGGCGAAGTGCAAATGGCACTCGATCCGCTCGCCGGCCTGGCGCGCAGCGCGCTTCAGCAGGGCGACACGGCGCAGGCGTTGCGCGACGTCGACAAAATTCTACGCGAGCTGGATGCGATACCGTTCGACGGCAGCGAGGAATTTTTGCGCATCCACTTGATCTGCTGGCAGGTGCTTGACGCGCTACGGGATCACCGTGCGCGCGACGTGCTTTCCGCTGCTTACCGCGCCTTACACAGCCGCGTTGCCAAGATCGGCGACTCTGAAATTCAGCGCGCGTTCCTAGAAGATATACGCCTGCACAAGGAAATTGTACAGGCGTATGAACAATAAGTGATTTGAGCAATGCTTGGGGAGTGCATGAAGAACAGGTTGATGAACTACGGCATAGAAGATGGCGGCGTTGAGGTGGGCAACGGCGAATCCAAAGGCCAGGGCGTGGGAGATAACGGGGCAATTTGTGTTGCCGGTGGCTGGTGGAGAGATGGCTGTTCCGGCTCCACATAGGGTCCGGGATCAAAGAGGGTTATGTCCGCATCGTCTATAGATGCAGTCTCTTTCGGCGCACGCCTATCCCTGTCCCATCTAAACCGCTCCTGCTCCATCACGCAGTTGGTATAGACCGCGTGTCCTGAAACGGCGTCTTCGACCCGGTAGGAGTACGTCGACACGAATTGCCACCCCTCCGCGACGTAACGTGCGACCTCACGACAGTCAACGATGTGCGTTTCGCGGATGGTTAACAAGCCATGCACAGCTATTCCCAGGTTGTACAATACCAATAACACCAGACTTACGACGAGGAACAGCCCGCCGATCAGCGCCGGTTTGGAGAGTGTTATCGTAGCTGGCTGTCCCGGTGGGACGGTCTGCGTCGGGGGCGGCGAGGTCTCGAAGGGAGCATACGACGCTCGTGGTGATGCAGCGCCAGCATCGGTTTTAGGTTTCGGTCTAGTCGCTACAATGCCGATCACACCGGCTGCGATCATGAGCAAACCGAGCATCACCCATCCAACCGTCTCCAAATGTGCCCGGAACAGGTAAAGGATGATCGTCAGAAAAATCATGCATCCAATCGCAATCAAAGCGATGGAAAGCACATTTCGCTTCAGTGTCGAACGTAACATGGATCGGTTTCCTTCCAATAGTTGATAACAGCCAACTTGACCGCAGTCTGCCGGTTCTGATCGTTTACTGTGCCCATTGACATCCTCTAGTTTATCCTCTTCTCCTCAACAGGAAGCTCAAGTCATCGCCGTAGCATACGGAGGCAAACTTGCCGCGCTCCATTTCGATGCTATCATCAAACCGTTGGCGTGCAATCGTCCGTAAGCGACGACGTGCACCTTGAGATCTCACGTCTCAATGGTTTTTACAAAAAATGACTGAATGAAAGGATCAGGGTATGCAACGTGATTTAGACCAACTGATGGCCGACCGCGACCTCGACGCAATCGTCGTCAGCGGTAAAACGGCAGGTAATCCGCCGCTCATCTACTTGCTTAACGGCGCACATCTGACACAGGCGCTCGTCGTTAAAAAACGCGGCGCGACGCCGCATCTCATCGCCAGCCCCATCGAACGCGAGGTGGCTGCCGCCACCGGGTATCCGGTGATCCTCAACACCCGTTACGGCTACCGTGACCTGCTGGGAAAACACGGCGGCGACGTTTTGGCGGCGTCCGTGGCCTACCAGCGCGCCATCTTCGACGATCTGGGCGTGACCGGGCGCGTGGGCTTCTACGGCTACCGCGATCAGGGCAGCGCCTACGCCTTTCTCACTGCGTTGAATGCCGCGCTGCCAGCCATCGACATCGTGGGCGAGAGCGACGCCAACCTCATCGAGGCAGCGCGCGCGACCAAAGACGCTGCCGAAGTCGCCCGTATCCGCGATGTGGGCCGCCGCACCGCCGAAGTTGTTCGCCAGACCGTGTCCTTCCTGCAAGCGCACACCGTCGACGCGGATGAGACGCTGCGCCACGCGACCGAAAACCGTGCGCTCACCATCGGCGACGTCCACGCCCACATCCATCGCCTCATCACGCTGCAAGGATTAGAGGATGCGGAGGGCTTCATCTTCGCCGCCGGGCGGGATGCCGGGGTGCCACACAATCAGGGTACACTCGACATGCCGCTGCGCCTGGGCGAAACCATTATCTTCGACATTTACCCGCGTGAGAGCGGAGGCGGCTATTTCTTCGATATGACGCGCACCTTCTGCCTGGGCTACGCTCCCGAAGCCGTCATGGACCTGTACCAGGACGTGATGGGATGCGTAGCACACCTCAAGGCGGCGCTACAAGCCGGTGTGGAGACGCGCACCTACCAGCAGATGACGTGCGCCTTCTTCGAAGAGCGCGGCCACCCTACCATCGGCAGCGATCCGGCGACGCTCGAAGGGTACATCCACAGTTTGGGGCACGGCGTGGGCCTTGACATCCACGAAGCGCCGTCGTTTTTCGACCATGTGGGGAACACTGCCCGCCTGACGCCAGGCCACGTCTTCACCCTCGAACCGGGGCTGTATTACCCCGACCGGGGCATGGGCTGCCGCATCGAGGACACGCTGTGGCTGGATGAGGACGGCAACGTGTCCAATCTCACCGGCTATCCCTACGATCTGGTTGTGCCGATGTAAGTCAGAAAACAGAACCCTTGCGCAGGTGTGCGCAGTCTACTGCGCACACCTGCGCAAGGGGGGCTGAAAAAACTATGCGCAAACGTCAACTTATGACCACCGGAACCTTTGTACGGCTGGCCCTGCGCATTATGAAGTACCAGCCGTTGTGGGGCGCGCGTATCGTCGCTGCGCTCTGGGCGCGCATCGTTATGTGGGTCAAACCGCCGATGTACCGCGCTGCGCGGGCCAACCTACGTCACGTTTTAGGTGAAACCGCGTCTCCGGCGCAACTCAACCGGACGTTGTACCGGCTGTTCTTCAATACGGGACGGCGCTATTACGAGACCTTCCGCAATCTCGGACGTGGGATCGTCAATGCGGCAGAGTTCCGGCCACCTGTTGTCATTCCGCCGGAGACGGCAGCGCATATTGAGCAGGCGTTGGCAATGGGACGTGGGGTATTCGCCCTGGCGTGCCACATGTCGAACTTCGATTTGAGCGGGATCGCGTTGGTGCAACACTTGCCCGTGACGTTGCAGGCGCTATCGTTGGCCGATCCCACGCCCGATGTGGAAGTGTTCAACCAACTCCGCGAACGGTGCGGCGCGCTGATGACGCCCATCAGCCCGCAGGCGTTGCGCGAAGCGATAGAGCGCCTGAAAAATGGCGGCGCCGTCGTCACCGGACCGGATTTTCCCGTTGACGATGGAGAAGAACCGGTGCAATTCTTCGGCGCACCGGCGCGCTTATCGCGCGGCTACGTGCGCATCCCGCTGCGCACCAACAGCCCCGTCATCGTCTTAGCGCCGCGCTATGAGGATGGCGTTTACAAAGTTATCGCCAACCCGCCGATGGAGTTGGTGTATACCGGCGATCGGGAGCAGGACGTGGCGGTGAACCTGCGCCGTATTCTGGACCAGGTCGAGGACTTCATCCGCCAACGGCCCGACGAGTGGATGATGTTCACGCCAGTGTGGGAGGATAACAATGCGAATTTTGGGGATTGAAACGTCGTGTGATGAGACGGCTGCTGCCGTGGTAGAGGATGGACGCACCATCCTTTCGAATATCATCGCCTCACAGGTGGACCTGCACGCGCAATACGGCGGAGTCTTCCCGGAACTGGCCTCGCGCGCGCACGTCGAGGCCATTGCCCCTGTCGTCGAGCAGGCGCTCCGTGACGCGCATGTGGGGTGGGATGACCTGGACGCCATCGCCGCGACCTATGGGCCTGGATTGCCCGGCTCTTTGCTCGTGGGGCTAAACTTTGCGAAAGGTGCGGCGCTCGGCAAGGGGCTGCCGCTCGTCCCGGTGAACCATCTGGAGGCGCACCTTTATGCCCACTGGCTGCACACCGACAGCAACGGCGCGCTTGACGACGCGACAACGTTCCCCGTTCTAACCCTTATCGTCTCCGGCGGGCACACGGAACTGATCCTGATGCACGATCACGGGCACTACACCTACCTCGGCGGCACGTTGGACGATGCAGCGGGCGAGGCATTCGATAAGGTGGCCCGGCTGCTGGAACTCGGCTTTCCCGGCGGCCCGGCCATCGAGCAGGCTGCACGGCAGGGGAACGCGCGCGCCTTCGACTTCCCGCGCGCCTGGCTGCCGGGAACGCACGATTTCAGCTTCAGCGGGTTGAAGACGGCAGTGCTGCGCACGTTGCAGCGTTTCAACGGCCCGCGCCCGCCCCGTTTCGCCGCCGATATGGCCGCATCGTTTCAGGCCGCCGTGGTCGAAGTGCTGGCCGAAAAGACCGCGCAGGCAGCGCAGGCCCATGGCGCGCAGGCCGTGCTCCTGTCGGGCGGCGTTTCGGCCAACGCCTCGCTGCGCACGGCGACGCGCGCCCGCGTGGAGGTTCCCGTCCACACGCTGCCGCCCATTCTCTGCACCGATAACGCTGCGATGGTTGCTGCCGCCGGAACGTACCGCTATCAGACCGGTGTGCGCGCCAGTTGGGACCTCGACATCGAGCCGGGGCTGCGGTTGGCATAACAAACTTTTTCTTAACCAAAAACCCAAATAATATCCCAAATATCCCAAATTTTATTTGGGATATTTTTGTTTATCCCAGGGGAGTCAACGGATTGAACGGATTTTAATGGATTCTTGACGTGCAGATTTTTACCACGAATCTTCACGAATTCACACTAATTCTTTTCTGTTCGTGAAGATTCGTGGTTTGTTCTATAGGGAGTTCATGAGGTCTTCAATAACGGACAAGACGACGCTGGCTGTGGCCTCCCACGAGAAGCGCCGTAAGTTTGCCGAGCCTAGCGCGATGAGCGTGCGTCGCAGCATCGCATCGTCCAGCAGGCGCGCCAGCCCCTCAGCGATGGCAGACGTGTCGAGGGGATCTACGAGCAAGCCGCCGTCACCCACGACTTCCGGCAGGCTTGAGGTATTGCTCGCCAGCAGCGGAACACCGCACGCCTGGGCCTCCAATGCGGGGAAACCGAACCCTTCGTACAGCGAGGGGAAGGCGAAGACCCGCGCCCCGGAGAGCAACGCCGCTTTGTCGGCTTCGGCGACGTAGCCGGGTAACAAGACCCGCCCTTCCAGTCCCAGTTCAGATACCCGCGCGCGGATCGGGTCTGCCAGCCAGCCGGCCGGCCCGGCGAGCACCAGGGACAAATCTGCCCTATCCGGCGCCAGGCGCGCAAACGCCTCGATCAGCCGCGCCAGGTTTTTTCGCGGCTGGAGTCGTCCTATGAAGAGAACGTACGGGCCGGGGATGTGATAACGTCCACGCACGGCGGCGAGCGCATCGGGATCACGCACCGGCGCAAGATCGCTGTCGTAGCCGGGATAGGCGACGGTGATTTTGGCGGTATCGATGCCGTAGGCCTGCACCAGCGCGTCCCGCGTGGCGTTGGAGTCGACGAGGATGTGATTGGCGACGCGGGCGTTCCAGCGCGTGCTCCAATCCAGGTAAAGGCGCTGCCGCCAGGGATGCGCCTCGGGGAAATAGCGGTAGCCCAAGTCGTGGATCGTCACCAGCGTCCGTTTAGGGCGTACCGGTGGCATGACGTGTGCCGGGACGAAGAGCAGGTCGGGCGCGTGGCGCGCCATTTCCCACGAGAGTCGCAGATGCGTCCACAGCCGGGGAAAGGGAATGACACGCAGTCCCGCGCCGGGAAAGGCATTCGGATCCGGCGCGGAACGAAAATACAAGCGTGTGCGGTACCGTGGGTCCAGATGCGGCAGCAGCTCGCGAATCAGGTGGAAGGAATAGCCTTCCGTGCCGGTTGGCGCGGCGCTGAGCGCGCGGCTGGCATCGATTCCAATTGTTGGCTTAGTGGTCGTCAAGGGCGCTTTTCCCACCCAGAGTTCAATCAACCGGACTATCCGACTAATGACTATCGGACTAACGACTATCGGACTAATGACTATCGGACTAACGACTATCGGACTAATGACTATTGGACTAACGACTATCGGACTAATGACTATCGGACTAACGACTATCGGACTAACGACTATCGGACTATTATAGCGTTACTGCCATCCATGGAATCGGCGTAAGCAGTAGGAAAAAGAGGACGACCATCGCCCATCCCAATGCCCTGCGTTTGGCGTCCAGCGGCGTGAGATCGTTGAGGGGCGGCGGGTGACGCGGCCCGATGAAGAGACCGAGCATGCCGATCATCATCCAGGTCATCCCGCCGTAATTTTGCCGCAACAGCAGAAAAATGCCCCAGCCCCATATCGCCGCGAGCGTGAGCCGGGCAATTTTCCACGCTACACGCCCCCACATCGCATAGGCCACGTGCCCGCCGTCCAATTGCCCCACCGGGAAGAGGTTGAGCATCGTCACCAGCAGCCCTACCCACGCGGCAAAGGCGATCGAGCCGCCCGCGCTTGGCGGGGATAGCCACACGTCCTCGCCAGTTGCCCGGTCGGGCAGGATGCGCCCGTGCACGATATACTTGGCGGCGAGATAGATCACCGAATTCCCCTCCTGGAGAACATCGATGGGCTGGCCTGGAGGAACGTCGAGGAACGTTTGCGGCGTCCCCACCTCGGAGAGCGCAAGACCGAGCAACAGCAAAGGGAGGGCAACAATCAGGCCACCAATCGGCCCCGCTACGCCGATGTCGAAGAGCGACTTGCGGTTGCGCATTGGGCTGCGCTGCACGATCACGGCGCCCAACGTGCCCAGACTGCCCGGCAGCGGCAGGGGAATGAAGTAGGGCAGGCTCGCAGGGGAGGCATGCCGGCGACCCATAAAATAGTGGCTCATCTCGTGCGCCGTTAGGATCGCCAACAGGGTCAGTGCGAAAGGCCAGCCTTTCCAAATATCCTGGAAGCGTTGTGGAATGACGTTTTCGTGAAACGCGCCAACGAACAGCGTCGACAACAGCGTCAGCACGAAGAGCAGGATGTTGATCCACGGTTTGCCCGTTTTTTTGTCAGCGACCATTGGAAGCGCTTGCAGTCGATGCTCGCCTTCGTCCATCGTCAAGAGCGGTGTGTAGCCCAGGGCGGCGAACCGGCGCACGATCTCGTCGAAGATGACGTCTTGATCACCTGCGGCGAGCTGTCCGGCAAACTGCACTGGCGGTTTTGCCGCGTTGGAGAGTACGCGTACTTCTTCGATTTGCATGAGCGCGTGTAGCGCCGCGCGGAGCTTCTCTACGGGCAGTAATTCCTGTACAGGTGTGTAATTGCGATTCTCTATCTCAAACGTATTATCCACCATCTTTTCCTTTCACCTTGTGCAACATTAAGACCACCATCCCTATCGCCAGCGCCAGGCTGACCACAGTGTCCAGGCGTATGCTCCCCTGCATTACCGTGCCGATCATAGGTACCGGATCGGCGCGCAGCAGCGTCAGTCCGGCCGCAGCGAGCCAGTAAAGAGCCAGGGCCAGTCCCCCACGCTTTCCCAGGGCCGCCGCCAGCAGCGACAGAATCAGCGCCCCTATAGCGCCGGCCGGTTGCACGGCATAGCGCAGCGCTAACGTCTGATAGATGTCGGGAAGCAGCCTTGTTTCCCAACGCGCACCGCCTGTCGCCGCGAGCGCTTCACGCCCCCAGGCGCAACCGGCGTCGATGCAACCCCACCAGGCCCCCGCCGCCACGAAGAGCACGGCCGGCGACAAAAAACTCACGACAACTGCTACCGAGCGGTGCGTCATCGCTGACCACAGCCCAGCCACGAGCAAGACGCCGATCATAGCGCCGCCGCCGTGCAGTCCGCCCAAGCGATCCAAGCGCAGGAGCAACGCCGGGTGCTGCGCGAAATACGGCAGATTGCCGAGCACGTAGCCCGCACGTCCCCCGATCAATGCCGCCAATGCCACACCCCATATCCAGGGACGTATGGTTCGGCGATCGAATCCGGCACGCGGTGCACGATGCCATAACCACAACCCGGCAATGAGTGCTCCCGCCGCGACCTTCAGTGTATACACGGAGATCCACCAAAACCCTACACGCATCGTACAGCAAAGTATAACACAGCGTGAAAGAAAGCCAAAGTTAGCGATGAGCTGTTAGCCTTCAGTCATCAGCCGTCAGCTAGAGAAAGCTGATCACTGGATAGCTGCTCGCTGCAGGCCGAGAGCTACAAATAACAAAACCCCCCTCGGTAGAGGGGGGTGGATGTTAAGCCATCGAGGGATTACTTCAGTTCGACGACCGCGCCGGCTGCTTCGAGCTTGGCCTTGGTATCCTCGGCCACTTCCTTGCTCACCGCTTCGATGACATTGGAAGGCGCGCTCTCAACAAGTTCCTTGGCCTCTTTCAGACCCAGGTTAGTGATCTGGCGGACAGCCTTGATGACCTCGATCTTCTTGGGGCCAAAGTCTTTAAGGACCACGTTGAACTCGGTCTGCTCTTCTTCGGGTTCAGCTTCTACAGCCACCGGGGCCGCGCCGACCATCGCCACAGGTGCAGCGGCGCTCACACCAAGCTTATCCTCTAGCGCCTTCACCAGTTCAGCGGCTTCGAGCAACGTCAACGCACTAATTTCTTCAACCAGTTTTGCTAAATCTGCCATTGTAATTCAACCTCCGTTTTTTTACCTTTCAGGTTAATTGATATTCTTTCTTTTTTTGATTGTTCGAGCTGCATGGCTGATCAAGCCACTGCTTCTGCAGCAGGGCCGCCCGCGCCCTCGAGCTTATCGACATACGCTTGCAGCACATTGAGGACTTGGCGGATGCCGCCAGCGACGACGCCGACCACCTGTGTTGCTGGTGCATTGATCGTGCGTAGCACCTGGCTCAACAGCACCTCGCGGCTCGGCAGGTCGGCGAGTGCCTGGGTCTGCGTCTGGGTCAGGAAATGCCCTTCCATAACGCCGGCCCTGATACGAAAATGCTCCTCGGTGACTTCTTTGCTAAAATCGAGGAACAACTTCGCCATAGGCGCAACGTCCTGATGGCAGAAAGCTGCCATCATAGGTTGGGTGAACAATGCCTGTGGCGCTTCCATTCCCTGCTCTCTCAAAACGACTTCGAACAACGTGTTTTTGATTACAAAAACATGCCCATCATGTTCCTGAGCGCGACGGCGCAGATTTTGCATCTGCGGCATCTTCAATCCCGCATAGTTCGCCAGGATGACGCCGCTGCTTTCGGCCATCTGTTGCTTATAGATCGCAACCAACTCTTCCTTGCGTTCACGTGATATAGCCAATTCTTCTCACCTCCTTAATCAGGTATCAGACAACAAAAAAGTCCTTGCACCAACCGCTGCAAGGACCATCGTATGCTCTTCAAGAAGCACACAGCAGGCGTAAACCGCCGCTTTGTGATTATGGTCTTGCCTCGGCAGGATGATTATGCGCCCTCGGCGCCCCTGCTGTCTTCAGCAGACGATCAACGTTAAGAATGTGTGGGTGATTCTATTTGCTGCTCTCCAATGCCAGAGCTTGCGCCGCATCCACCCGCACGCCCGGTCCCATCGAAGGCGCCAGCGTGACGCGCTTGACGTAAATACCCTTGGATGCAGCAGGCCGCACCCGGCGGATCGTATCCATTATGGCGGCGAAGTTGCCGAACAAGTGCTCTTCCGGGAAACTTACCTTCCCGATCGCGCAATGGATGTTGCCGGAGCGATCCAGGCGGTATTCCACGCGCCCGGCCTTCGACTCGTCGATCACACGCGGCAGGTCTTCCGGCTGTACCACCGTGCCGGTTTTGGGCGTGGGCATCAAACCGCGCCGCCCCAACACACGCCCCAGGCGACCAACCTGGCGCATCATATCCGGTACGGCAATGGCGACGTCGAAATCGACCCAGCCATTCATGATCTTTTGGATGCCTTCATCGTCGCTGATGATGTAATCGGCGCCGGCCTCGCGGGCGATTTGGGCGTCCTCGCCGGCGGCGAACACCAACACACGCACGGGCTTCCCTAGCCCATAAGGCAGACGCACGACGCCGCGAATCTGCTGATCCGAGCGCCGGGGATCTAGATTCATACGCAAATGCGCTTCGACCGTTCCATCGAAGGACGTGTAGCTCACTTCCTTCACCAACCGGATCGCCTCTTCCGGCGTGTAAAAATGGTCGCGGTCCACTTTCTGAGCGGTCTCTAAATATTTTTTTCCTCGTTTTGGCATTTCAATACTCCTC
>Ga0209498_1001033_pt1 | contig 17088 bp, 12 predicted proteins | sample WalLakDeSediment_FD_184131 | JGI IMG/M metagenome (GOLD analysis project Ga0209498, IMG submission 184131) | Lake sediment microbial communities from Walker lake, Nevada to study Microbial Dark Matter (Phase II) - Walker Lake 11/02/13 Deep... | ecosystem: Environmental > Aquatic > Freshwater >... | reverse complement strand
TATCGCTTGGGGTCGCTGGCGAGCGGCGGACGTGAGTCCGCTGTTTCCGCGGCCGATAGCGCCGACGCCTTGCCGCGTTCCGGGAAACAGGGGGCTGACGCCCCCCGCTCGCGGAACGACCGCGCCGCTCTCACAGGGAGAGGGGAGTATTCGCACAGGCTCTGAACGTTCAGCTCGACTTCACACGGATCCGGTAATTCCACTGGATCCGTGGGACGAAACAGCCCATTTTCATAAACCGCATGGATCGTCCGCATCGGATATTCCTGTTGCTGAAGGGCAACTGCTGTTGCCGGTCACTTCAATTCATGAGGTCGGGGGACTGCCTGACCGGCAAACCGGCTATCGCCGCGCCGGACACTCCCCGACCAGTTCCACCGCGCCGTCCTCGTCCACCGCTTCCATCCGCACCGTGAAGCCCCACAGCCGGTGCAGGTGCTTCAACACCTCCTGCGTGGTGTCGGGATGCAAGGGGCGGCGGTTGTAGCGGGTGTGGCGTAGGGTCAGCGAACGGTCCTTGCGATAGGCGACGTTCCAAACCTGAATGTTCGGCTCGCGGCTGCCGAGGTTGTACTGATCGGCCAGCGCCAGCCGCAACCGCCGGTAGCCCGCCTCGTCGTGGATGGCGGTGATTTCCAGTTCGTCTTGCAAGTCGTCGTCCAACACCGCGAACAGCTTGAGATCGCGGATGACCTTGGGCGACAGATACTGCGCGATGAAACTCTCGTCCTTGAAATTGCGCATGGCGAAATCCATGACTTTCAGCCAGTCCTGCCCGGCGATGTCCGGGAACCAGTGGCGATCCTCGTCGGTCGGTTCCTGACAGATGCGCTTGAGGTCGCTCATCATGGCGAAGCCCAGCGCGTAGGGATTGATGCCGGAGTAGTAGGGATGATCGAACGGCAACTGTTGGATCACGCTGGTGTGCGACTGCAAAAACTCGATCATGAAGCCGTCGTTGACGTAGCCCTCGTCGTACAACCGGTTCATCAGGGTGTAATGCCAAAAGCAGTTGTGGTTGATGAAGCAGGACGCCTTGTAGGCGTGGGAATTCTCCACGCTGAAATCGACGACCGGTCCCTCGTCGTGGTCGATCGACTCGATGGTCGTTAGATCGTCCTTGTCGAGGAACCACTTGACCGACGCCAGCGCATCCTTCAGGAGCCGCCGTTTGTACGACAGGCGAAAACCGATCTTCTCCGCGAAGCGCCCGGCATCCGATCCGGTGATGAGGAGCCGGAAGGTCTCGTCTTTTTGTGGCCGCACGGAACTGACAATGCCCAGGTTCAAGAGCAGCAATTGCTCGACCCGCAACAGATCGCGGCTCTTGCTGACCAGGATGATTTGACGGTCCTGGCGTGAGACGCAGCCGTCGGTGTCGAAATGCCCGCGCAGGAAGGCGCGGACGACGGCTTCCGGCGAACGCAGGATAATGTCCGGTACCGTCTTGCGTCCCGAGGCTCCCCAGCCGGTGGCGATCCCGAACGTCTGCTGGAACAGTCGCGCCAGCACGGCGCTGTGGACCGTCGAGTTGAAGTGGTTGCGGCTCGGTCGGCGCGACGCCGTCACTCCAAAGTTCGCGTACAACGTCTGCTCGAAGAAGTCCAGCAGTTCCACATCCCGCGAGGTCAGATTGATCCGACCCGCGTCGACGAACCCGTCCCCGATCACCTGGCCCAGCACTTCAGCCAGGTCCGGTCCCAGAGTCTCGGGCCGGCGGGGCAGATCATCGGGCGTCAACAAGGCCCAGGGTCGATCGGGGTCAGCCTTGATCGCCTCCCACTCATCGAAGCACGCCTGCAACCGGGCCACCGTTCGTGCTCCGAGGGACAGGCCCGGCGCGGCGCGGCGCCATTTGTAGTAAGTATTGACCGATACATCATGCTGGTGGCAGACATCGGCGATGCGGGGACGAACTTTCAGCGCGTAGTCGATCGTGGCCTCGGCGCCGGCGAAGACCGACTGCCCGCGCCGGATTTCCACGGCGTCGCCAACCTTCAGGTTTTGCAATTCGATCCAGTCCCCACCCACCAGGATTTTGTGGTCGGCGCCGCCGTGCAACTCGTAGCCGTGCCGGGTCCGAATGCGGATGCGCCGCTTTGCTGGATGGGCGAACCAGTTGACCACCCGGTTGCCGTCCTCGACGCGTCCGGAGAATCGCGACTCGACGAGTTCCCGCGCCCGCAGGAGGCCATGATCGGTCACGATCAGCGTATCGCCGGTGACGCAGGCCCAGCCTTCGTTCATCACCTGGGTCTGACGCTGGGGGTAGAAATACTGGCCGAGCTTGCGGACGATCCGGATCAGCTCGCGCTGCCAGGATTCCAGCAGCGGGGCGTTTTTTTCAATGAAATACAGCAGGTTCTCCTGCGGCTCTGACGGAAAGCGCCGCTCGGCCTCGGCCGCGGTCTCCGCCGTTTTGACCGGTACGGTCCGCCACAGATCGTTGACCAGCGATTGCAGGTACTCCTCGCGTTCGTGCTGGCGCTGTTTCTCCTCGCGCATGGAAAGCGGCGCGGGATGCTTGTAGCGATCCACCCCGTAGTTCATCAGCGCGTGGCAGGAATCGAGAAACAGCTCCACGGTTTCCTCGCCGTGCAGCTCCTCGCATTCGGCCACGTAATTCCGGGCGAACAGCAGGTAGTCGATGATGGCGTCGGCGCTGGTCCAGGTGCGGAACAGATAGTTGCCCTTGAAGAAGGAATTGTGGCCGTAGGCGGCGTGGGCGATCACCAAGGCCTGCATCATGGCCGTGTTTTCTTCCATCAAATAAGCGATGCAGGGGTCGGAATTAATCACGATCTCGTAGGCCAGCCCCATTTGCCCGCGCCGGTAGTTCTTCTCGGTCATCACGAACTGCTTGCCGAAGGACCAGTGCTTGTAGCCGAGCGGCATGCCCACCGAGGAATAGGCGTCCATCATCTGTTCGGCGGTGATGATCTCGATCTGATTCGGGTAAGTGTCCAGCCCGAACTCCTCGGTGGCGATGCGACCGATGACCTCGTTGTAGCGTTCCAGCATCGAGAACGTCCATTCGGAGGAATCGGCAATCAGGTTCGACGCACTCATGACACGCGCCTCTTGAAGAGATCCCGAAACACCGGATAGATGTCGGCCGGCCCGTCGATTTGCCGCATGGCGAAGTGTCGATGAGCGGCGGCCACTTCCTCGTAGGCCTCCCACAGACTTTGGTGGCGGTCCGGAGTGATTTCGATGTAGGCGTAGTAGCGGACGAACGGCATGATCCGCTGCATCAGCAGGTCCTTGCAGGCCGGCGAGTCGTGATGCCAGTTGTCGCCGTCGGAGGCCTGCGCCACGTAAATATTCCAAGTGGACAGCGGGTAGCGGGCGGTCATGATCTCGCCGGTCAGTTGCAGGGCGCTCGAGACCACGGTGCCGCCGGTTTCCCGCGAGTAGAAGAATTCCTGTTCGTCCACTTCCTTGGCCACCGTGTGATGGCGGATGAACACCACCTCGATCTTCTCGTAGTTGCGCATGAGAAAAAGGTAGAGCAAGGTGAAAAAGCGCTTGGCCAGATCCTTGCGCGACCGGTCCATGGAGCCGGACACGTCCATGACGCAGAACATCACCGCCTGGGTGGTCGGCTGCGGCTGCTGGATGCGGTTGACGTAGCGCAGGTCGAAGGTGTCGATGAACGGCACCGCCCGCACCCGTCCGCGGAGATATTCGATGTCGTCGAGCAGTTCCTGGGCGCGGATTTCGTCCACCGGCGACTGGCTCAGAACCCGCTGCAATTCCTCTTCCGCCTCGCGCAAGCGCCGGCTGTAGGGCGCGGCCAACGCCATCCGGCGGGCCAGCGCGCCCTTCAACGAACGGACGATATCGATATTGGCCGGGTTGCCGGCGCTGGTGAAACCAGCCCGTACCGATTTGAATTCGGTGGCCTTGGCCAACTGAGTGCGCACCAGGTTGGGCAGTTCCAGATCCTCGAAAAACAGATCCAGAAATTCTTCGCGCGACAGCTCGAAGATGAAATCGTCTTCACCCTCGCCGCTGTTGCTGGCCTGGCCGCCGCCGGCGCCGCCGCCGGCGCCGCCCGGCGGGCGGGCGACCCGGTCGCCGGGGACGAATTCCCGGTTGCCGGGGTGGATGGCCTCCCGCCGCCCGCCCGGCCCATGGCCGAACACCGGCTCGGACAGGTCGCGGGCCGGAATGTTGATTTTCTCACCGGTGTCGATATCGGTGATGCTGCGGCCGTTCATGGACTCCGCGACGGCCTTCTTGATCTGACTCTTGAAGCGCCGGATGAAGCGCTGGCGGTTGACGGCGCTTTTATTCTTGCCGTCCAGCCGGCGGTCGATGAGCGTAGCCATGAGCGATGCCCTCCGGTCAGGATGCCTTGCGGACGCGCAGATACCAGTCGGACAGCAGCCGCACCTGCTTCGGGGTATAACCTTTGTCGACCATTCGGTCCACGAACTCGGCGTGCTTCTTCTGCTCGTCGGCGCTGGCCTTGGCGTTGAAGCTGATCACCGGCAGCAGGTCTTCCGTGGTCGAGAACATCTTCTTCTCGATCACCGCGCGCAGCTTCTCGTAGCTGGTCCAAGCCGGATTCTTACCGGCGTTCTTGGCCTTGGCCCGCAGGACGAAGTTGACGATTTCGTTACGGAAGTCCTTGGGATTGCTGATGCCGGCCGGCTTTTCGATCTTCTCCAGCTCGGTGTTGAGGGACCCTCGGTCGAAAGACTCACCGGTGTCGGGATCGCGGTATTCCTGATCCTGAATCCAGAAGTCGGCGTAGGTGACATAGCGGTCGAAAACGTTCTGTCCGTATTCGGAATAGGATTCCAGATAGGCCTGTTGCAGCTCCTTGCCGATGAACTCGGCGTAGCGCGGGGCCAGGTAGCCCTTCAGGTAAGACAGATATTTTTCCTCGACCTCCGGCGTGAACTGCTCGCGTTCGATCTGCCGCTCCAGGATGTAGAGCAGATGCACCGGGTTGGCGGCGACCTCGCTGTGGTCGAAGTTGAAGACCTGGCTGAGGATCTTGAAGGCGAAGCGGGTCGAAATACCGGTCATGCCTTCATCCACTCCGGCGTAGTCGCGATACTCCTGCATCGACTTGGCCTTGGGATCGGTATCCTTGAGGTTTTCGCCGTCGTAAACCCGCACCTTGGAAAAGATGCTGGAGTTTTCCGGTTCCTTGATCCGGGTCAGCACCGAGAATTGCGCGAGCATTTCCAGCGTGCCGGGCGCGCAGGGCGCGGCGGCCAGCGAGCTGTGGGTCAGCAGCTTCTGGTAAATCTTCACTTCGTCCGAAACCCGCAGGCAGTACGGCACCTTGACGATGTAGACCCGGTCGAGGAAGGCTTCGTTGTTCTTGTTGTTCTTGAACGACTGCCATTCCGACTCGTTGGAGTGGGCCAGAATGATCCCCTCGTAAGGGATGGCCGACAGGCCCTCGGTGCTGTTGTAGTTGCCTTCCTGGGTGGCGGTCAGCAGGGGATGCAGCACCTTGATCGGCGCCTTGAACATCTCGACGAATTCCATCAGGCCGCGGTTGGCGCGGCACAGGGCGCCGGAGAAGCTGTAGGCGTCGGGGTCGTTCTGGGCGAGGTGCTCCAGCTTGCGGATGTCCACCTTGCCGACCAGCGAGGAGATATCCTGATTGTTCTCATCGCCCGGCTCGGTCTTGGCCACGGCGACCTGGTGCAGCACCGACGGGCGCAGTTTGACCACTCGAAACTGGGTGATGTCGCCGTTGAATTCGCGCAGGCGCTTGGCCGCCCACGGCGACATGATGTGGTTCAGGTAACGGCGCGGAATGCCGTAGTCGTCTTCGAGGATCTGTCCATCCTCGTCGGGGTTGAACAGCCCCAGCGGCGATTCGAAGACCGGCGAGCCTTCGATAGCGTAGAACGATATCCGCTCCATCAATAGCTTGAGCCGCTCGGCCAGCGACGATTTGCCGCCGCCCACCGGCCCGAGCAGATAGAGGATCTGCTTCTTTTCCTCCAGACCTTGGGCAGCGTGTTTGAGGTAGGAGACGATCTGTTCGATGGCGTCCTCCATCCCGTAGAATTCCTGGAAGGCGGGATAGATCTTGAGAACCTTGTTCAGAAAGATTCGCGACAGCCGCTGATCGTTGCGGGTGTCCAGCATCTCCGGCTCGCCAATGGCGGCCAGCAGCCGTTCGGCGGCGCTAGCGTAGGCGCCGGAATCCTTTTTGCACAGGTCCAGGTATTCCTGGAGGGACAGGGTTTCCTCGCGGCTCTCTTCGTAGCGCGACAGGTAGCGCTTGAAAATGGTCATGGTCATACCTCTCTAGGGTCGCGGAAGCTTGGCGGCCTCCGATTCAAATCGGTCGGGTTAACATCCGGGAATCCTCCATTTGATCCATGCGTCCCGTCTCGATCCCCGCGGCCGCCGGTATCCTGTGATCCCGAGCCCGGTCCGGCTCGGCGAACGTCCTCTTGACGGCTGGCCGCGGTGGGATCCCCCGTGGACACGTTTAAGGTAAGACAAGCAATTAACGGACCATGGCGGATTTTTTTCGGTGACCATCCAGGCCCGGTTCTTGAAGGGCGCATCGACGCATCTCATGAGCGGGTATTGCATCAAACTGCATGGAATCAATGCGTTAATAGTATTCTCATGCCCTGAACCGCTCCTGAATCACCCGGCGGACCGATGATCGGTTCTGGCCCCGGACTGGTGGTTGACCGCTTCTGCGAAGATCCAGAATCGCCCATGCACAAGTTTAGTGCGTTACGCTGAGAGTGCGAAAGTGGAGGGCGGTTCGCACCGTGACGGTTCTCGGGCATGGGTCGGGGGAGAGTTTCACGATCGATGGATCGAGACCGCGAGCAAAGCCGGGAATAATCAGCGGCGCCGCAAACCCGCGTGGTCCGGGGATGCGATTTTGCGGTCTGGGTCGGTTCAGGCGCGGGTTCCGACCGTTGATAGACCACGCCTGAGGATAACGGTTCAGGCGCCGATCGAGCGAGGGTTGGGACCCGATTCGCTTTACTGCTAACATCGCGCGCATCGCGAACGGGCGACCCGCCAAGGCATCTCATGAAGATTATCAGCGACTGGTTTCAGCGGTTTTTCAATGATCCCCAGGCGGTCATTCTGACCGTCGTGCTGGTGCTGGGCGCCGGCGTCATCCTGATCTTGGGCAAAGATCTGGCGCCGGTGCTGGCCAGCATCGTGATTGCTTACCTGCTGGAAGGTATCGTGCAGATTCTGCAACGCTACCTGCGTCTGCCGCGTTTGCTGGCGACGTTCGTGGTGTTCGTGCTGTTCATCGCTTTTGTATTGATCCTGCTGTTTGGGTTGTTGCCGCTGGTTTCCCGGCAATTGACCCAGTTGGTGCAGCAGTTGCCCATCATGATCGTCAGGGGGCAACAATTGCTGCTCAGCCTGCCGGAAATGTATCCGGACCTGGTCACCGAGGCCCAAGTGCTCAGCACGATCAATACCATTCGCACCGAAGTGCTCAGTATGGGCCAGAATGCCCTGGCCTGGTCGCTGGCGGCCGGCATGGGCGTCATCACGATCAGCATCTATCTGGTCCTGGTGCCGCTGCTGGTGTTTTTTTTCCTGAAGGACAAGGAGTTGATTCTAAATTGGTTGCAGGGATTCCTGCCGCACGATCATACCCTGGCGCAACAGGTATGGGGGGAGGTGGATCGACAGATGGGCAACTACGTGCGCGGCAAGTTCCTGGAAATCCTGATCGTTTGGGCGGCGTCGTTCGTCACGTTTTCCCTGATGGGGCTTCAGTTCGCGATGCTGCTGGGCCTGATGATCGGCCTGTCGGTGATCGTGCCCTATATTGGGGCGGTGGTGGTGACCGTGCCGGTGGCGGTGGTGGCGTTTTTCCAGTGGGGCTGGAGTTCGGAATTTCTCTGGCTGATGGGCGCTTATTTGATTATCCAGGGACTCGACGGCAACGTATTGGTGCCCATACTGTTTTCCGAAGTGGTGGATTTGCATCCGATCGCCATCATCACGGCGCTCCTGGTGTTCGGGGGCCTGTGGGGATTCTGGGGAATCTTCTTCGCCATCCCGCTGGCGACGGTGGTGCAGGCGACAATCAAGGCGTGGCCGCGCCCGGCGCTGGCGGCGGAATCGTAACGTCGCGGACCCCGGGTTACAGGCGCTCGGAGGCGAATTCGGCCAGCCGCGAGCGCTCGCCGCGCCGCAGGGTGACGTGTCCGCCGTGCGGCCAATCCTTGAAGCGGTCCACCACATAGGTCAGGCCGGAGGTGGTTTCGGACAGATAGGGCGTATCGATCTGGGCGATGTTGCCCAGGCAGATCACCTTGGCGCCGGGGCCGGCGCGGGTGATCAGGGTCTTCATCTGCTTGGCGGTCAGGTTTTGCGCCTCGTCGATGATCAGATATTTGTTCTGGAAAGTGCGGCCGCGCATGAAATTGAGGGAACGAATTTTGATCCGGCTGCTGAGCAGATCGGCGGTGGCGGCGCGGCCCCATTCGCCCCCTTCCTGAGGAGCGAGCACTTCCAGATTGTCCATCAACGCGCCCATCCACGGCGTCATCTTTTCCTCCTCGGTGCCGGGCAGGAAGCCGATGTCCTCGCCGACCGGCACGGTAACCCGGGTCATGATGATTTCCCGATAGCGCTTGAGATCCAGCACCTGGGCCAGTCCGGCGGCCAGCGCCAGCAGGGTCTTGCCGGTGCCGGCCGCGCCCAGCAGGGAGACGAAGTCGATCTCGGGATCGAGCAGCAGGTTGAGGGCGAAATTCTGTTCGCGGTTGCGGGCGGCGATGCCCCAGACCGCGTGGTTGGGCGTGGTGTGATCCTTGAGGATTTCGATCACCGCCTTGGTGTCGCGTAACTGGCGGACGATGAAGGCGACCTCGTCGTCAGTCTGGAACAGTCCCTGGTTGGGATACCAGTTCGCGATGTCCGGACCCTGGACCCGATAGAAGGTCCGACCGCTGTCCTGCCAGGAATCCAACTCCTTGCCGTGGGTCTCCCAGAAGTCCGCCGGCAGATCCCGCGCGCCTTCATACAGCAGCTTGACGTCGTCGAGAGTTTGGTCGTTGTAGTAGTCCTCGGCGTGGATGCCGAGGATGGCGGCTTTGATCCGCAGGTTGATGTCCTTCGAGACCAGGGTGATCTGACAGCTTGGATGATCTTGTTTCAGGGTCAGCGCCATGCCCAGGATATCGTGGTCCGGGGTGTTGCCAGGCAACGGTACCGACGGATTCAGCCGGCTGGGCTGGGTTTGGAAATACAACCGGCCGCTGCTGGATTCGCCGTTTGGACCGGACGGACCGGGCAGCGGCAGCCCCCGGTCGATTTCCTCCTTGCTGGCCCCGGCGATCAAGTCATCCAGGAAACGGCTGACCTGGCGGACGTTGCGGGCGACCTCGGAAACGCCTTTTTTGGCGTGATCCAGTTCCTCCAGCACCATCATCGGCAGGAACAGGTCGTGTTCCTGGAAGCGGAACAGGGCGGTCGGATCGTGCATCAGGACGTTGGTGTCGAGCACGAACAGCCGGCGAGGGGAGGGGTTGGGAGAGGGTGTAGGGAGGGAGGCGGGTTTGAGATGAGGGGGCATGGGCTGTCGCTGTGAATGCGTTGGAACTGGGTTTTTTGCCGCGTCGGCAAGAAGTTCAGTGGTCTTCCTCCTTTTCGACCGCCGCCAGCACGGCCTCGGCGTGGCCGTCGACCTTGACCTTGCGCCATTCCCGGCGCAGCACGCCGGTTTCGTCGATCAGGAAGGTGCCGCGCTCCACGCCGATGGATTCCTTGCCGTACAGCTTCTTCAGCTTTAGAACCTCGAACAGCTCGCACAAGGTTTCGTCGGCGTCGGCGATCAGATGGAACGGAAAGCCGTGTTTGGCGCGAAAGTTTTCATGACTCCGGAGACTGTCGCGGGAAACGCCAAAAATCACCACGTTCGCCGCGGCGAATCGGTCGTGCAAGTCTCGGAATTGCTGGCCCTCGACCGTGCAACCCGGCGTGTGGTCCCTGGGATAGAAATACAACACCACCCGGCGACCGCGCAGGTCGGACAACCGCACGGTTCGATCGCCGGTGGCGGCGGCGCTGAAGTCGGGAACCGGTTGTCCCACGGTGACGCTCATGACCGCTTACCCCTTGATCGGCTCCAGGACCGCGTCCAGATTCAGATCGTCGCAGAAGTCCAAAAACTCCTCGCGCAGCAGGGCGATATGGGTGTTGGCCGGAATGCCGATGGCCATGTTCACCGAAAACATGGGGGTGCCGGTGTGCGGGGCGCTGTAGCTGCGGGTGACCATGTCCTCGATGTTGATCGAACGACTGGCGAAAAAGCTGGCCAAATGATGGACGATGCCCGGCTGGTTGACCGCCACCACTTCCACCGCGTACGGCAACACGTCTCCGGCCGGGACGCGGCTCTCGGTGCGTTTGGCGATAACGGTCATTTTCAGCGTTTGTTCCAGCCGCTTGAGCTGCATTTCCAACTTGGTCAACGTGTTCCAGTTGCCTTGCACCAACAGCAGGATGGCGAACTCGCCGCCCAGCACCGTCATGCGGCTATCCACGATGCCGCAATCGCAGTCCAGGACCACGCGGGATAGTTCGTTGACCAGACCGGGACGGTCTTCACCGAGAGCGGAAACGACCAGGTAATTTTTCACGGAAAGGACTTCCTACGGGGATGGCGTTCAGAGGGGATGATGGATAGCAGTGTACAAGCATCCAGCGGGGGTGAAAACCGCCTCAAGGTAACGAGGGTGGATGCTTGTCAAGCCTGTCTGGTATTCGTACCATGCGATGATCGCGGGTGAATGGAGAGCATAAGATAATGTTTGGTGGCAGCATGGTGGCTATCGTAACGCCGATGCGGGCGGATGGGGCGCTGGATTTCGAGGCGCTGGCGCGACTGGTGGAATTTCACATCGAAAACGGCACCCAAGCCATCGTCGCCGTGGGAACCACCGGTGAATCGGCGACGCTGGATTTCGAGGAACACATCCAGGTGGTGCGCTGGGTGGTGGAACAGGTCAAGGGCCGGATTCCGGTGATCGCCGGCGCCGGCGCCAACTCGACCACCGAGGCATTGCACCTGACCCAGCAGTCGAAGGATGCCGGCGCCGACGCCTGCCTGCTGGTGACGCCCTATTATAACAAGCCGACCCAGGAAGGTTTGTACCGTCATTACCTGCTGATCGCGGATCAAGTGGCGATCCCGCAAATTCTCTACAACGTGCCGGGCCGCACCGCCTGCGACCTGAAACCGGAAACCGTCGAGCGGCTGGCCGATCATCCCCGCATCGTCGGCATCAAGGAAGCCAGCACTCTCGAGCGCCTCCAGGAGCTGGTGCGCCGCTGCGGCGATCGCCTGAGCGTGTACAGCGGCGACGACGGCATCGCCGCCGAAGCGATCCTGAGCGGCGCCCGCGGGGTGATCTCGGTCACCGCCAACGTCGCGCCGCGCGCCATGCGCGAGCTGTGCGCCGCCGCCCTGGCCGGCGACCGCGCCCGAACCGAAGCCCTCAACGCCCGGCTGGCCCCGTTGCACCAGGCGTTATTCCTCGAATCCAATCCCATCCCGGTGAAATGGGCGGTCCAGCAGTTGGGCCTGATTCCGCCGGGCATTCGTCTGCCGCTGACCCCGCTGTCGGAGCCGTTCCAGCCGGCGGTGCGGGCGGCGTTGCACCAGGTTGAAGTCCTCTAACTACGATGATGATCATGCAGTTTTTCCATTCCCTGTGGCGCGCCGCGATCCTGGTTGTGGCGCTGGCGGCGCTGGCTGCCTGTTCCACCCGTTTCGACTCCATATTACCCGACCGGCGACCGGATTACCGGCAAAGCACCTTGACGCAAACGCTGGAAGTGCCGCCAGACCTGACCTCGTCCACCATCGACGATACCCTGATGGTGCCGGAGATCGATCCGTCCGGCTCGGCCAGCCTGTCGACTTACGCTGGCGAGCGAGGCGGCGGCGCTGGAACTCCAGTTCGGACGGCCCAGGCGGTGCTGCCGCCGCAACCGGGCATCACCGTGGGACAGGATGGCGATCGGCGCTGGCTGGCGGTCGCGGCGCCGCCGGAACAGGTTTGGCCCCGGGTGCGGGAGTTCTGGACCAGCAACGGTTTTAATTTGAAGCGCGAGGATCCCACCATCGGCGTCATGGAAACCGACTGGATGGAAAATCGCGCCGATATTCCCGAGGATGGCATTCGCCGGGTGCTCAAGCGGTTTCTGGACGTGGCCTACTCGGCGCCGACCCGCGACCGGTTCCGGGTCCGTTTGGAACGCGGTCCGGATGAACGGAGCACCGAGGTTTATCTGAGCCATTCCGGCGTCGAGGAGGTGGCGGTCGGAGGGACCAGCGCCAGCGCGACCAACACCTTCATCTGGCAGCGACGGCCGCCGAGTCCGGAACTGGAGGCCGAAATGCTCAACCGCCTGATGGTTTTTCTGGGCGCGTCGGAGCGGCGCGCGGAGACGCAACTGGCCCGGGCCGAGGCGCCCGCGACCGGACCGCGCTCGCGCCTGGTCGAGCAGGGCGGCGAGATCCGCTTGATCGTCGATGAAGAGTATTCCCGCGCCTGGCGCCTGGTGGGGTTGGCCTTGGACGGCAGCAATTACGCGGTCGACGAACAGAGTCGCGGTCAGGGTCTGTACGTGGTCGAGTACCGCGATCCCCTGCTGGAAAATCAGCAACCAGGCGAAGGTGGGTTCTTCTCCCGACTGGCCTTTTGGCGCGACGAATCGAAAGCCCCGCCGCCGGGAACCCGTTACCGGGTTCGCCTGGCGGGTCAGGGCGAGCAGACGGTGGTGGTGGTTCGCGACGCCGACGACCGTCCGGTTGATTCGGCCACCGCCCGGCAGGTGCTGGAAGCCGTGCAACAGGTCATCCAGTGAGCCGAAGTCCGAATCCACGCTGCTCTGACGTGGATTCGGGCCGAGTTGCCGACGGCGGATTCCAATGGCGAACGAGCGCATTCGGCCATTACCTCCCCAACTGATCAGCCAAATCGCCGCCGGCGAGGTGATCGAGCGTCCGGCCTCGCTGGTCAAGGAATTGGTGGAGAACAGCCTGGACGCCGGCGCGACCCGCGTCGCGGTCGAGGTGGAGCAGGGTGGAATTCGCCTGATCCGGGTGCGCGACAACGGCTCCGGCATCCACCCCGACGATTTGACGCTCGCCCTGACCCGTCACGCCACCAGCAAGCTCGCCCGTTTCGACGATCTCCTGCAAGTCGCCAGTCTGGGTTTTCGCGGCGAGGCGTTGCCGAGCATGGCGTCGGTGGCGCGGTTGACCCTGACTTCACGAATCGCCGGACAGGAGACCGGATGGCGGATCAGCGGTGATGGCGGCATGGCGATCGGGGAGGCCATGCCCGCGCCGCACCCGGTCGGTACGACGGTCGAGGCGCGCGATCTGTTCTTCAACGTCCCGGCCCGCCGCAAATTCCTTCGTGGCGAGCGCACCGAATTCGGCCATATCGAGGACAGCGTCCGCCGTCTGGCCCTGAACCGGTTCGCGGTCGGGTTCGGTCTGTGGCACAACCAGCGGGTCGTGCTGGATCTGGAACCCGCGTCGGGGGTGGAGGGGCGGGTGCGGCGAGTGGCGCTGTTGCTCGGCCGGGAGTTCGCCGCCGCCAGCCAGTTCGTGGATCGCGCGGAGACGGATTGGCGACTGTGGGGCTGGCTCGGCCTGCCGGCGGTGTCCCGCGCCCAGCCGGACCAGCAGTATTTCTTCGTCAACGGCCGACCGGTGCGGGATCGAACCCTCGCCCATGCCGTGCGTCAAGCCTATCAGGATATTCTCTATCAGGGCCGCCATCCGGCGGTCGTGCTCCATTTGGAACTGGACTCCGCGGCGGTGGATGTCAACGTCCATCCCGCCAAGCAGGAGGTGCGGTTTCGCGAAGCGTCGTTCGTTCACGAATTCGTCCGCCGAACCGTGCGGGCGACGCTGGCCGAAGCCCGGCCCGGCGCGGCCCCGGCCCCGGTGATCGGCGCCGGCGAACGGCTGGGAGCGGGTGGATTCGCCGGGCGACCGAGCGCGGTTCATGGAGCGGGACAACAGGGATTGCCGCTGGAGGTCCGGGAACGCCTGGCGGCTTACGGTCAACTGCACGATGCCGAACCGTCCTTGGCGCCGGAGACGGCGCCATGCCCGGAAGCGGTCGCCGAACCCCCGCCGTTGGGTTACGCGCTGGGCCAGTTGCACGGCCGCTATGTCCTGGCGGAAAACGCCGCCGGTCTGGTGGCGGTGGACATGCACGCCGCCCACGAGCGCGTCCTGTACGAACGCCTGAAAGCCGCGCTGGCCGACGAGGATGGGGTCAGGACCCAGGCGTTGCTGGTTCCGGTGACGCTCGCGGTCGGAGGACGCGAACGCCAGTGGGTCGAGGAGCATCAGACGCTGTTCGCCCGAGCCGGTCTCGATCTGGCGGTTTTGGGACCGGAAACCGTGGTGGTCCGCCAAATCCCCGCGGCTCTGGCCGGGCTGGACATTGCGATGCTGGTGCGCGACATGCTGGCCGATCTGGCGATGGACGGGCAAAGCGACCGTCCCGAACGGGCCGTGTTGGACCTTCTGGCCGGTTTGGCCTGTCACGGCGCGGTGCGCGCCAACCGGCCGCTCAATCTGCTGGAAATGAACGCGTTGTTGCGCGACATGGAACGCACCGATCACGGCGGGCAGTGCAATCACGGCCGGCCGACCTGGATTCAGTTGACGCTGGAAGAACTGGATCGGCTGTTCCGGCGCGGACGCTGATCCGGCGGTTCGTGGTATTCATCCTCGATTCGCATTTCCCAATCTTGTTCCCTGAAATCAATGACCGCCGTCGATCCACGCCCGCCCGTGCTGTTTTTAATGGGACCAACCGCTTCCGGCAAGACCGCGCTGGCGGTGGAGCTGGCGCTGCGGTTGCCTTTTGAAATCATCAGCGTGGATTCGGCGCAGGTTTATCGGGGAATGGATATCGGCGCCGCCAAGCCCGATCGGGCGACTCTGCGTCTGGCTCCCCACCGCCTGATCGATATTCGCGATCCAGCCGAGACCTACTCCGCCGGCGAATTCCGAACCGATGCCCTGCGCGAAATCGCCGCCATTCAGGCCGCTGGACGAATTCCGCTGCTGGCCGGTGGAACCCTGCTGTATTTTCGGGCGCTGGAACGGGGGTTGGCGGAATTGCCCTCCGCCGATCCCGCCTTGCGCGCCCGATTGGCGGCGGAATTCGCCGAGCGTGGCAGCGCCCCCCTGCACGCCCGGTTGGCGCGGCTCGATCCGGCGGCGGCGACGCGCATTCATCCCCACGACCGGCAACGGATCCAACGCGCGCTCGAAGTGCACGAACTCACCGGTCGTTCGCTGACGGAACTTTGCGCCCGTCCACGCAACGAAATACTGTCTTTTCGCATCATCAAACTGATCGTGGCCCCGGCGGAACGACGTATTCTGCACGAACGCATCGAGCGACGTTTTCACACCATGCTGGAGCAGGGCTTCGTTGCGGAAGTGGAACGCCTGAAGGCGCGCGGCGATCTCGGTTTGGATTTGCCCGCCCTGCGAGCGGTCGGTTACCGGCAGGTTTGGGCGTATCTGGAGGGGCGGTTGGATGAGGCGACGATGATCGAGCAGGGGGTTGCGGCCACCCGGCAGTTCGCCAAGCGGCAACTGACCGGGTTGCGCGCGGAGCAGGAGGCTTCCTGGCTGACCGGTCAAGGTGGCGAGCCGTGGGATGCCGCCATCGCTGAATTGCGCGCGCGGGGGTTTTTTTCAGGCACACCGGATCGATTATGTTAAGATGCGAACGTTTTGGACGCGCCGCGCCTTCGGCGAAGCTGCGGTATTTCCAGCGATCTTTGCCAGTTCCGCGGATCCTACATCTCATGGAAACATGTGGGGTCGACCGTCCGGCGTTTCGTTCCGGCTAGTTGGCCCGCATTGTGCCTGCGTCATGCTGTAATTTATTTTTACCTGAAGTTTTAGCGTGTTTTTCGATCTGTTTTCGGCTCATAACAATAAGGGAGAGTCGCATGGCAAAAGGTCATTCCCTCCAGGAACCGTTCCTCAACGCGTTGCGCAAGGAGCGAATTCCTGTTTCGGTTTATCTGGTGAACGGTATCAAATTGCAGGGGCAGATCGAGTCCTTCGATCAATTTGTGGTGTTGCTCAAGAACAGCGTCAGCCAGATGATTTACAAGCATGCCATTTCCACGGTGGTGCCGGTTCGGAACGTGCGGTTGAACCTGGCGCCGGAAGACAGCGCCACCAGCGGCGATCAATCCTGACGACCAAACCGGCGAAGGTCACGGGAGTCGCTTTGTTCGAACGTCCGCGCGGCGGCGAGCGCGCCATCCTGGTGCATCTGGCGCTGGATGGCGTCGAGGATGACCGGGATTTCGCCGAATTCCAGGAATTGGCGGCATCGGCGGGAGCCGAAACCTTCGCGCTGATCACCGGGCGTCGCTCGGCGCCCGATCCGCGTCTGTTCGTCGGTAGCGGCAAGGCCGAGGAAATTCGGGAGGCGGTGGAGCGCGGCGGGGCGGAACTCGTGCTTTTCGATCATGCCCTGTCCCCGAGTCAGGAACGCAACCTGGAAGCCTTCCTGCGCTGTCGGGTTGTGGACCGTACCGGCCTGATCCTGGATATTTTTGCCCAGCGAGCCCGCAGTTTTGAGGGCAAGTTGCAGGTAGAGTTGGCGCAGTTGCGGCATCTGTCCACCCGGCTGGTGCGAGGCTGGACTCACCTGGAACGGCAGCGGGGCGGCATCGGTCTGCGGGGTCCGGGCGAAACCCAGTTGGAAACGGATCGGCGGCTTCTGGCCGACCGAATTCGGCAGATTCGGCTACGCCTGGATCGGGTCGACCGGCGGCGCGAGCAGGGGCGACGCGCTCGACGCAAGGCGGAATTTCCGACGGTATCGCTGGTCGGATATACCAACGCTGGTAAGTCCACACTGTTCAATACCCTGACGCGAGCGGGCGTCTATACGGCCGACCAATTGTTCGCCACGCTGGATCCAACGCTGCGGCGACTGGATCTGCCGAGCGCGGAACCGGCGGTGCTGGCCGACACGGTAGGCTTTATCGGTCGCCTGCCGCACGAGTTGGTGGCGGCTTTTCGCGCGACTTTGC